>Ga0181587_10000096_pt1 | contig 61838 bp, 74 predicted proteins | sample 071ome_27_FD_132463 | JGI IMG/M metagenome (GOLD analysis project Ga0181587, IMG submission 132463) | Coastal salt marsh microbial communities from the Groves Creek Marsh, Skidaway Island, Georgia - 071409AT metaG (megahit assembly) | ecosystem: Environmental > Aquatic > Marine > Intertidal... | reverse complement strand
CCACCTCGCTTAGATCCCGTTCCGACATATCTATGGAGTAGCACACACTACAGATAATCATATCATCTGCGTAAGTGTAAAGTTCTTCCACATCAGTCAATTCTTGGCAAGATTCACAAGGTTCCATTTTAATTTCTTCGGCTCGCTTTCGCTTCAGACCTTCGCTTCCATCAAGAGGTCGCCAATTAACCATTTCTCCAAATTTCATCGGGTCCATAACAGGAGTGTTGCCTTCTTCGGCACCGTAAAGGTAGAAATCAAGATATTCAATTTCGGCATCGGTTAGAGCCGAAGCATCAACCACATAGCGACCGTGGTCCATAGTCATTTCTTCAGCATGGTATTGCTGAGGAACGTGTGGTCGAGCCTTGATAGGACACTTGGGTTGCTGTGGATTAACGGAAAGATCAAAGGTGTTAGCAGCGTTAGGATCAGGAGTCAAACGACCACCGATAGCACTGCAACGAACCATAAGAGGTGGGTTAAGAATAGATTCTACATATTCCGAAACCAGAAGTTTGAGATCGCCGGGGACGGACTTAGAGGGAACAACTGGAAACTGCACAGTATTGCCGTATTTGTCTTGGGTAACCAAGTGCACACCGGCTCGGTTGGTAGCATCCCAATTAATTTCGTCAAGAGAATAAGTGCCATCATAGTAAATACCATAGTCTCCACCTTGGAAACCAGCGTGTCGATTTAGATAGGCTTTCTTATCGGCTTCGGTGGCTCCACTGGAGGCCGGAAAATGGGCTACTAACTTGAACTCTCCGATACCGGCTTTTCCAGTTTGCTGGAGTTTATCAGGAAGCATTCGAATCTGAGGAATGGTTCCAAAAAGGAAACGAATGTCTTGAAGGGGTAATTCTGCTACAGTAGGTGCAACTGACATAACCATTATTAGGTCTTGCCGCTATTTATAGTTTAGCGTCAACCAAAATAAGATTCGTTAGTGTCTTCTTTTCGCTTGCGTCCTCGTTCTTGAGCGATGATATTACGCAATTCATTAAGTTCTTCCAGAGCACCGTCAAGATGGCTTTGCTTGATAACAGCCCCATCATCAGCAGAAAGCATAATGGAAACATTGACTAACTCACGGAGATAAGCACCAGACCAGCCTTCGGTTTTCTTAGCAATAGCACCAATGTCTAAAGCCTCGCATTCACAGTAGCCCAGATATTTAGAAAGGATACGGGTGCGGGCTTTTTGGTCAGGGTGGTCAAAGGCTACCCGTGCATCAAAGCGTCCGGGGCGATCGGCCAAAGCCCAATCCAAATGGTTAGCATAGTTAGTAGTAGCCAAAGTAATAACTTGGTCATTTTGTTCTACACCTGCCAAACAGTTAAGGAACTCTCCCAAAAGAGGGTGGTCGCCTTCTTCTCGGTCAATACCTCCCAGAGTATCAATATCTTCAACTACTACCAAAGTAGGACTCAACATTCGGGCTACCTTGTAGATATCATCAATTTGACCTCGTTCAGTAACGGCATTTCGAGAAACATAGATAATAGTAGAATCACGACAATAGTTCATTAGCACAGAACAACAAAGGGTTTTGCCAGTGCCGGGTGGTCCTTTGAGCAGGATACCACGACTGGTTTTCATACCCATAGATTGATACTGTTCCATACGAGCAAGGAAAGAAATAGCATTACGGTCAATCTGGGACTTTTGTTCTTCAGAAATAATGATGTCTTCCCAAGTGTAATCGGGAACATCCAGATAAGTAAAGTCAGCGTTAATGGCGGCTTTTTTGTAAATCCCTTCAGTCTTGAAATGGGTTTTGACATTGTCCATGAAATCAGTGTAATCAAAATCAGAAGTAGTAGAGAAATAGAAACGAACATCCATTTCATAAGTATCATAGGGATAAAAAGTGACTACTAAAGGATAATCTTTAGCACGATGTCGATAGTATCGACTTTGACGATGTGGAATCTTAATGGTCTTTTCGTTGCCTCCACGAAGACGAACCTTTTCATCAAGATAAACTGGATTGGATTCAGCAGAACCACGGTTGTTGTAGTTAGTGGCTCGCACTAACTCGAAATCATTTTCTAAAGTAGAAACCAAGGAATGAATCCAACCGACCATGGAACGACCAGAAAACTCTTTGGCTTTAGACTCGGAGTTAGAACCGATAAACTCGTCAATCTGACGGTCTTGCAAATCATAGCCAGTTTGGTGATTAACGTAAAGCACAGCGTTCTTGTAGGCTTCGATATCAACATCAATAGGTCCTAATGGTGTTTCTACCACAAAGGGTGGGGCATGGTTATAAGCGTCGGACATAAACTCAAGTTATCCAACCACTTACTTATAGGTTAATAACTTGGTTATCTAAGCATCCCAATGGTCAACAACCAGTGTATTAGCAGTTAGGATTTCCCATTCTTGTGGGGTAAGGTCTTCGGGACACGGATCAGTATTAAATCCGGGGAAATAGGCTTCCATTTGGGTTAAGTTATCAGTAAATCGTTGTCGGGCTTCGCTACCCCACAGATCTTGAAGAGGGTTTTGACCTTTGTTAAAGTAATCATCTTCTTGTAGACGATAGGCTCCAACGTAATCATTACCCCAAACACGATAAACCTTATCATCAGAACGGGGATCTCCACAAAGGCGATACCAAAGAATCTGGTCTTCACCTGCAAAAAGTTGTTCGGGAAAACCTTGAGTTTGTTCAAAGCGTTGACGCTTAACGGCTACCGAAGAAGGAAATACCATAGCGTGATACTTAAAATACAAACCGTGATAACGAGGATGCCAATCGGAAAGATTAGGAAACCAGTTGAAAGCCCGTCGACTTTGGTAAACATTACCTTTAGTAGAGGTCATGGAAACATCGACATCACCCGCATTCCAAACCATAACATGATCGGAATCAAGGTTAGCAATCGAAGTAGCCAGTTCTTGTAAATGTTCGGGATACCACCAATCATCACCATCTAAAAAGGCAACCCATGGTTGAGTGCCTAAAGCAACGGCTTGATTACGGGCTTGTGAAACACCATTTCCAGTTTGCCTAATCCAGTTAAACTCCGGAAAGAACTCCTTGATATCGTTGATATCTTCGGCTTCAGAAGCCGAGGTAGGTGTTCCATCGATAATCCAAACTTGGGTGGGACCCGAAAAAGTCTGACGACTCACGGACTCAAGGCACTTTTCCAGAAGTTCTCCACGGATTCGATAGATGGGTATGACTACATCGAACATAACCCTTAGTGGGTTACTAACCTACTTAATGGTTTCCATTATCGAGGTAATCGATCGTGTAGGCTATCAGCAACAAGGTTTTGACCCACTCCGAAAGAAACTACTCCGAGCAGAGCCCAAACAAGATGAGTCCTGTTGTAGTGCTCTAATTGAAGCAACTTTTCCGAGTGATAACCCGTGATGCTAACACCGACAACAATCAATCCCACACCGAGTTGGGCTGACGTAATCATGCTAACTACCTACCGGGAGAAGAACGTGTCTCTGCAAGGCAGCCTTACGGCTGCGGTGCGTCATCGAAACGACTTCTGGCGGGTGCTGGAAGCGTTATCAACTTCAGGCTTGAGCCTGAAGGAGGCTTCGCTTATACCAGTCCACGTTACCGGGGTTGATGCTGATACCCATCTCCAACAGTTTGTTAGCGATGAGAGCGTCTGGACCGTCGTAGAGCGTATACTTGACGAAACATTGAAGTTCGCCAGCAGCAGCAGCGGTGGACGAAACGAATGCACCAAGGTTGTAGAAGGTTACCAAAGCGTCCCAAACCTGACCGGGCAGAACGTAAACGTCTGGGTAAAGGTTGAAGGAAGGCTGGAAGTTAATGCTTCGTGGGTAAGGACTTGCCATTCCGGGGATACCATCGTTAGGGATGTTATCTGGGTCCAAGAAGTAGTCAGTGGTGTTGATACGGACTTGAACGTAGGCACGAGGACCAGCGAAAGCACCGACACCAGTGGTTCCGTCGACCAAAAGGCCACGGATTTCGGTGTTGTCAGCGATAGCACCGTGAACACCAAGAGAAGGTGTTACTGCGATGTCTTCGATGACGACGAACTCGGTTGCAGTTGTTTCAGCAGGCTTTGTGATGTTGTTACCGACACCGCCGACGAAGATAGAAACTCGCTGACCGACGTAGGTCGACGGGTTCATAGTTGTTCCACGGCTGGCATCCCATTCATATACTTGTGATCTCATTGACATATTTTTCATCTCCTATAATTAGTTCCTGAGTTAAGGGACTCAGGCTTGCCCTCCCATGCGGCTGCGTTGTTGCTGCTCAATCAAGGAACGCTTATACCAATCGACGTTGTTTGGGTTGATGGTGACACCAAGTTCCAAAAGTTTGTTAGCGATAAGTGCATCAGGACCGTCGTAGAGGGTATACTTCAAGAAACAGGACACAACTTGAGTTGTGGTTGTGGAAGTTCCATCACGGCTTGAGTAAAGAATCTGGAAGGTTTGACCGGGCAAGACGTAAACGTCAGGGTAAAGGTCGAAGGACTTCAAGATGTTCTCGTTACCGACACCACCAGCAGTGGTAAGGGCAAGGTCGAGGCTTGAGGGTGCACCACGGGGGTAAGGACTTGCCAGACCGGGGATACCGACCATATCGGTAACGTCAGGGTTCTGGAAGTAGTCCGTTGTGTTGATACGGATTTGCACAGCAGATCCCAAAACTGGGCTTGCGGCAATATCTTCAATCACAATAAACTGTGTTGCGGTCGTTTCGGCAGGCTTGGTGATGTTGTTACCAACACCGCCCGTGAAAATATCGTATTCACGGTTAGCGACCAACTGTGCGGGTTCGTCAGAGGTCGTTCGGCGGAGTTGGTTAGAACTTGCCTGAAGGTTGCTCCATTCATATACTTGGCTTCTCATTGACATATTTTCTAACTCCTATGTATTTTTCATCCCGAAGGATACAGAAAGTTTGTATTTCTGACTATATATAGTTTTCGGTTCGGGCTAAGGTCTTTTGCCAAAATTAGTAATTTTTGTTGGCAATATCCAGACCTTTCTTAGCCCCATAGAGAGAACCAGCAGTCATAATTGAAAAAGCAATAATTTGATTAAGTTTACCAAAACGAACTCCTTGAGCAATTCCAAGTAGTCCTCCGAGGGAACCAATTAAAGCAGTAGAGTAAACTAAAGAATCTAAAGATGTGAAACCCATCTCTTGATAATAAGAAACCGGGTTGTTAATCAAGGGTATCACCCTTAGTAGCCCATAGCCTTATACATTTCTTTGGCTTTAGCCATGTCGCCTTTAGCATTACGGACACAGGATCGCCATGCTTGTTGCTTAGGAGATCCCGAAGTTGATTTTACTTCAGCAGCCTTAACTTCAGTAACTGCAGTCTCAGCAGCCTTGCTTCCACAGCCACAGGCAGCGTAATAATCATCATGTTCGGCACAGAAAAGTGCTTCTTCAGCAGCCATTTCCTCAGCATTCATACCGGGAATGGGAAACATTCCAGAGTCTACAGGAACGATTTCAATTTGTGCAGTCATATCTTCGTTAAGATCATCAACATAGTTAACAATAGTCTTAACAATAGGCATTTCTACAACTTCATCGACCACAGGAACGTCACGGGCTTTTCGGAGTAACACGGCCAGACCAAGGGTAGCGGGAACGATACCCAAGATGCGTCCAACAGTAACTGTCTCTCCACCAATAAAGGGAACAGCAGAGGGGACAGAGGTAACTTGATATGATAGAATATCAGCGAAACGGGTGCTGAAGAATCCAAATCCAACGAGCAGGAGAGAACCACCAACGGTATATTCGTTGACGAGAGCACTACGGATGTTCATCTTCTTCACCTATCTCCAAAAATCGAAATTACTACTGGACTTAACTGCCGTAGTAAGTTGGGACACCGTTTCCGCTACCACCAGCAGAGTCTTCGCCCCAGTTGTAGCCGGTCTCAGCGGCTGCTTCGTCAGCGATGTCGCCAAGGAATGGAACATCCATACCAAGGTAACGGCGGCTTAGGGTAACAGCACCGACGGCAAGAGGAACTACATACATAAGAGTTCCAAGTTTTACGTTGATCATAGGAATGGTGTAAGACAGGACGTCCGTAAACATTCCACCAACAAGTCCGGCTGCTCCGACTACCAAGAGCGAGGCTCCGACAGTCGTTGGGTTTACAAGTGTATTCATAATCATGTTTAGCATATTATTTCTCTCCTTTCGGGTGTTTGGTATTTCTCTCTTCCACTATTTATAGTTTACTGTCCAATGACGGAACCTCGTCCTTCACCAATATGGTTACCGATTTGGCCACGGTTTACAGTTTCTGCCGAACCATACCATTGGATCGGTGTTTTTCCGCCGGGGCTAACCTGACGAACGGAAGCGAGTGGGTTCATATCTGTGTCAGCAGTAGTGAAAGGCTTGAAGTATTCTCCACCTTGCACATCTGCCGTAGCAGTATTTTCAATCATGGGCTCTTCAGCACCATAGGAAACAGGTGGGCTACCACCGGGATACATAGAAGTTACGAAAAGGTTGGCCTTGCCGAGGGGGTTTTGGGCACGAAGTCCCATAGTATCAACGGAAGAAACATAGTCAGTAACATCTTGTTCCATAGGATTGATAATAGTAGTGGGTTCTCCTGCACCGCCACCGAAGTTTTGGTCAAGTCCACCAGTTGGTGAAATTGGGGCTTCGACTTCCGCACCGAACCATTGAGTAGGGGCGTGACCCATAGGTGAGTATTCTACTACCGAGTCAACAGGGTTAGCAAGATCGACACGGTTAATCATATCTTGATTCATAGGTTCAAAATCCCAGTCTTCAGCATTTTTGATATCTGAATAGGAGTGGGTAGCCGTCTCTTGACCGATAACTTGGCCAGAGCCAGATTGTGGAAGCACATCTTCAGCAGAGTATTGTCCAAGGAATCCTCCCAATTTTGGAGAAACCATGCCTGCAACTTGAACTACTGACGAAAGAATCAAAACTGTTCCAGCGTAGTTCATACCCTTGCCAAGATCATAGGTTTGTCCTTTGGAAGCGTGAATAAGGTAACCACCGACACCAGCAGTAAAAACTGTGCGTCCAATGGAAGCCACACGACCCAGTTTTCCAAACGGTAGGTAGGTTAGCAATCCGCCAACCATAGCCCCAGCCACAAGACCAGCAACACCAGCATAGGTGCTACCATCGGCCAAGACTTCAAATGATTCATCAACGTTAGACATAATGTTCATATCCTTCACTTCCTTATTCTGTTATTTATAGTTATCACAGGCTCCGTGAGTTCTTGCGGAACGATTCGGCACCTGCCATCTTGGTCGGTGGAGCGATGTGCTGACCGACGGGGTTCTGGTTGAAGCCTTCTGCGTTTCGTAGCATACCTGCTCCAAGGTTGGACAATGGCGTGGGAATAACAGTGTCTCCCATAAAAGAATCGGAACGGAGTTTTCGAACTCCTTTGTATTCCGCAGCCAAATCCATTTCCATGACGTTACTTTGGTTAAAACTTTGGGCTGAGATTGGTGAAGTTCCAGCAATATCTGGGTTTTCGGGAACTTGGGCGGGTTGGGCGACTACTGCCTTAATTTCGGGGCTAAGAGCCGAAACTACAATGGACGCCACACGGTTCTTGACATCATCACTAAGAGATGATTCTTCCAGAGCCGTTAGGAAACGGTGAGCCGACTTATCACCATACTTAGTAATAACTACTACACGGTTGCCCGTGCTGTTGCCAGCATTCTTGAAAAAGTTAACTACCTTGTCCCAGCCACCGGGTGCGGAAGTAACGGCAACTAATTCCCAATTGGAACCTTCAGGAACATAGGAAACTGTGTATTCAGTAGCATCAGAAACGAAAGTTTGGTTAACAGGCCCCATAACAGGGGCTTTTCCTGCACTGATAGTGGGCTTAGCAAGGTTAGCATCACCGACAGGAGCAGTAAATCCTACAGACTGTCCAAAGAGTTGGTCAGCCAAACCAGCATTTTCGGTATAACTCTTAAGTTCGTAGTGTCCACCAAAGTTGGAAAGAACGCCGTGCATAGCGGAATCCATGGGGGAACGACGAAGAGTATTCTGAATAGCGAGGTCCAGATCCATATTTTTACTTCCTCCCTTCGACTATTTATAGTTATCCTCAACGGATAGTTTTCCTGACCATATAGATTGGTAGAATAAGAGCCGTCAAGGTAGCACCGCCAATTAAGGCTGGGGCAATCCATGAAGCAGGTTGAGAAGTTTCAATTTCTACAACTTCAGTTTCCGTAGTAACCATGGCTGGAAAAGAATTAGCCAAGAGGTCGGGAGTGAGTTTATCCATAGCCGGCAAAACATCGACAATTTGATTGGCGGGAGCCAAAGTTAGTTGTTCCCGAGTTTCTTCTAAGTTACAACCTCGGTAATTACCTTGCGACCAAGTGCTGGCAGCGATTTGAACAATCCGGGGATAAATTACGGGGTCATATCCCAAAGTGCCAGCATTGTAACCAGCAGAGATTAGATTCGACAAAACCCGTGCCAAAGTAACTTGACCTTCGTGATAACCAGAGACACCCATGTCTGGGAACAACCATGCTTCGTATTCAGCCGGTAGCATAGCAGCGACTTTCTGATTTAAGGAAAACTCTTCTCGGGCTTCGGCTCGCATTTCGGTAGTAACCATGGGAGTTGCCGTAGCAACATCAGCAACTACGGGTTCAGCAGGAGTGGGCTCATAAGAAGAATAATCAATAGGGGCAGGGGTTTCTTCAGTAGGGTTTTCAGGAGTGGGTGAATCTGAAGATTCGGCAGCCACAGCATCCAAAGATACTTCTTCACCACCTTCGGTTTCGTCAGTGACGCCGTCATCCTTTTCGGCTACACCAGCCATAACTTCTTTGGCTTTACTCATAGCGACACCAGCCGCATCAGCAACTTTACTCGTGCCATCAAAAGTTCCGGGGAGGGTTTCTTTAGTATCCTTGTCGACTCCAGCATCATCTTCGATCTGGGTTTTTAGTTCCTCCAAATCCGGAGAAAGTTCTTCCGACATAGTGAGAAATTATCACCACGACTATTTATAGGTTACTCCTCTTCTGATTTAGAGGGGTTGAGAAAAGCAGACCACTGGTAATCTTGAGATACTTCGGAAGTGTCATCCCAAAGAGCCACAGTGATATCGCCACTACCAAAAGTGGCTCGAAGAGCAGGTTCTAATTCTTCAGGGGTGCGACCCAAATTAATCCAAATAGGAAGATAAACAATGTTAGAAACCTTTTGGTCAGCAAAATCAAGCATAAGGATAGGGGTATTGTTTAAATCAGTAGCAGAAACAATACGATGAATCAGGGGTCCATCAGGAAATCTTGGATCTGGTGAACCCACAGTAAAAGTATAGGGAGCCAAACGGACACCATCAGAACCGTGGTATCCTGTGTAAGCCCATGCTTCTACAGATTCAGGATATGAAACAGCAAAGAAAGCAGGAAATCCAAAGGAAGAATTGCCCCAATGAACGTAATCTAATCGAGACATATCAAAAGCATCGATATCGGATTGAGAAACCCCTTGCTCAGCGTAGTAATCACGGAATCTTTGGTTGACATCACGCAGTTCTTCAGCGTCAAAGTCTTCGGGCATGGTAGAAAATAGTGGTATCACCCACTTATACTTTCCCCAGTGGCTGTGAGCCGACTTTATACTTTCCAATACCAATAATCTTCAGCCCGTTTGGTAGATTTAGTATCTCGAACCCAACGGTGAACACCATTTTTATTCTTTTTGACTTCCCACATGAAACCATCGTTACCACGCTTTCGAGTTCCTACTTTGGTAGCCGCAGCCGATTGGCTGGGACTGGGGCGAGCCTTTTGAGTGGCTTTAGCCTTTGGTTTCTTTGCCGCAGGCTTTCTAACGCCACGACCGGTGCCTTTCATAACATATTGTTGTCCTTTACCAGACATAATAGGTTTAGCCACAGGTTTGTTCATAGCCGCCAACAATTTGGGATTTAATTTCCATTCGAAAGCCACGGGGCCCATGGCATAATATCCGGCTTCATCGTCATCTCCTGCACATTCGGTAACTACGGCAACTTTACCAGTTTGATAATTATGTAATACTACCGTATGAGAACCATACCCCCTCGGAATTATACTATACCAACCATTCTTGAAATCGAGGGGCCGATCCCAACCCCAAAAGAAACTTGCGGGACTATTTGGCAGATATTTATGGGGCTTTTTACCACCCCAAGTCATCGATTTTTGAAACTTGTTGTAAACTGAATTAACAGAAGTTTTGTCATAAATCAAATCCATCGGGGCATAAGAGTCAACCCATTGGCTTCCATCCTTAACGAATCTGTATTGGGATTTAGGATTGATTTTTTTGGATCTGAGGGCAGCAGCATAAGATCTGGGAACATAATCCTTAAAAAGTTTCACCATATCTTTTGTTTCTACTTCAACGAATCCCTTTTTCTTGTAAGCAGCCACGGTTGATTTGAAATTGTTGCGTGGAAACTTAAAATCTTTCCATTTCTTTTTTTGTGTGGCAGTCATAACTTTCTTAAAATCCGAGTCCGTCCAATCCTCGTAAATAAATGCGGCGGGTTTTGTAGCCGTGGCTTTTTGAACCCAAAGCCAATTATATTGACTCGTGTATACTTTATCTTCTTGGGGTGGTAGAATATAAGGCATAAAAGGATTTAATCCTTCCGACTATTTATAATTTATGATGCTTATTCGGTAGAGTCAGAACGCTTAGACCAGAGTTTGTAACCCAGAGCAGCGACCAAAACACCACCAACACCCATAGCCAGAGGGCTACCGAACATTGAAGGCTTTTCGTATCGCAGAGACATACCATCGAGAGTCTCACTCATTAGTTCCATGAACTCGTCGGAGGTAATGAACTCACCGTTAGGGGTCATCTCATCCATAAAGGAATAAGGTTCGTAAGGCGAAGGTGCTTCGGCCAAAGGACTGTAATCAGCCTCAGCATACTTGGTTTCTTCGTATCCCTTGGAAGGTCGTTGCTTAGCACGGAGTTTGCGATCATACTCAGAGTCTGACATAGGTCCGTGAATTGTGGGGGCGTAGCCAATGCGACCGTAGCCGTTGAAGTTACCCTTGTTAGTGCGAACGAAAACGTGATACTTGTTAGAAGAACCGGAACGCATGGTCATGTAAATTGGAGTGCCTTTGACTTGAAGTCCAGAGTAGCGAGAACGAAGGGAAGCCAAAACTCGGTCGACATCGCCCTTGCCGGGGCTGTATCGTGCCATAGGGGCTTCAAAAGATTCTGCATTACCATAGTAACTATCAGGTTCATATCTTTTTTCCCTCTCTCTAAGGTGTTTCATATTTACACCCTTTGTTAATTTATCAAAAACCTTAAATTTCTTACAAGCCTCATTCCAAGCATCAAAAGCAATTAAGCCTTGCGATTGTAACCTTAATGATTCCTCATGAATCTTCTCCCACAAATCTCCAAAACCTACATATTTTTCTAAATTCATTTTGTATTGTTTGTATGCTTCATTCATTTCTTTAGTGCTTGATTGAGCCTCAAAAGTTTCGGCAGATCCGTAATAAGTTGGAACACCGTTGCCAGAAAGCATGGTGGAATCTTCAGACCAGTTAGCATAGTGAGCCAAAACGGCTTCGTCTTCAGCACCCAAGGAGTCAGCACGGTAGTGGATTTCGTGATCGTAATCAGCACCAGCCTGACCGAAAGCATTAGTAGTCATGAGTTGAGACATTTCGGTTTCAGCCTCCAAAGTATCTCTTAGTCCGGCTTGGATACGAGATTCCTTGGCTTCACGAGCCTTGCGACGAGCCATAGCACGATCTTTAGCACTCATACGGTGCTTCAAAGTCGGACGTTGTGGGCCTTCACGGTCAGTGCGGTTAGCAGGAGCCTCATAGGTAACTTCAGAACCACTGGGGGCTTCTGCAGTAGGGTTAACAGAGAGGGGTTCGGAAACATTTACGGCAACAGAAGCAGGTGTGGATTCCGCAGCGTAAGATTCTGCAGCAGAAGCACCAACAATAGTGCCCACTTCGGATTCAAGGTTGTTAATAGTTTCCATAATTTTGGTTTCGTCAAACATATAAGAACCAATGGTAAAAGTTCCATCAGCAGATTGCTTGGATTGGTCTGCCAATTCATCCCATGTGGTTGCCGAAGGATCAGCAGCCGCCATAGTAATAGTATCTACGGTGTAAGGAGGACTTTGAGAACCTTTGGAATACTTACGAACTTGAGGAAGTCCGCCACGACCAGTGCCACGAACCATCAAATCATCATCTTTGTCGAAGATAGCGATAGGAGTAAAGCCGTGGTTGTCAACACGCTTGGTGTGGTAAAACAAAGCACAACGGTAAAGTCGTTGTCGATCTTCTTCTCCCAGACCATCGTAAGTTGCCTTAGGCAGAGTCCAAACGTTGGTAAAGAAGTTTAGAGCAGTATCTTGGGTAGCAGGATCAAATCCCCAGTAGTCTGGTGAGAGAATGTATACTCTTTCTTGTGCGGCCATAATATCATCTTCCATTTTATTTATTTATTTAGACACGACGAAGTCGTAGTTCTTCACCACCTGAGAGCGGAATCGCAGATACCATGGTATCGGTGTGGCGAAGAATAGTGTGGGTTCGGCTCCATTGTTCTAAAGAACGGGTGTTGCCGTAACCGTCGGTGTAACCAGCGTTAACGCTGGGGTCAAGAGCAGCCTTTCCGAATCGACCAGAATAGTTTTCCTCATCTGAAACTCGGTTAAGGTCTCCAAAGCGGTTATCTCCTGCAGCAGAGGTTGAAGGAGTAACAAAGGGAGCATCTACCAAAGAGACCATGTAAGGGAAATCTCGGTAGGCTTCGGGAATAAAACGGGGGGAAACTGTGGCACGAGGCGAGTAATTCAAGGGTCCGACACCGGGGGTTTCGGTAACGGGTTGTTGACCGTGTTGGACCTTAACAGGCCCTGCCGCTGGTTGTCCCCAAGAAGTGAGGTAAGAACCTTGACCGGGGGCTTCAGCCGACATTTCTTTAGGAACATATTCTTGCATGGGGTGGGTGCGTCGGTTCATGTCTCCCATAAGTTCCGACTCATCAGCAATATCGTAGCCAAGATCGTAAGGATTGTGGTAAAGAACTTCGTGGTCGATAACACCGGGTCCGAAAGGCGAATCATTGGCTACCATGGTAGTGTGTTCAAGGTCAAGGTATTGGTAACCCATAAAAGATTGTGAAAGTCCAACTGGAATATAGTCCAAGGTTTGCCCACTGCGTTCAACTTGCATTTCTTCAAGTTGGGCTGCGTCTAATTGCGAGGCACCAAAAACTTTAGGTTTCCAGCGTCCTGTGAAAAGTGCTACGCCTGCCACGGCAGCGATACCTGCCACAAAATAGGAAACGGGCGAATAAGCCATATGCAATTCTTGACGCCCCGACTATTTATAGTTTCCCACACATTCTGATTTGAAGGTAGAAACTAATCTATTAAATCGGCGTCTTTGATTTTCATTACTAATATCCCAACTACGCACCTCCTGATTACGAGAATGTCTTCCGGTATCATATTGTTTTTGATATAGCCAAACATTTTCTCCTATGTGTCCCCAACCTTGACAAGTAGTGCACTTTCGTTTTTTATTGTTAGCACTAACTCGATAACCATAGCCATCACATTTAGGACACTCTTCAACATCGATGTCTTCTGGTAAATCGGGAGACCATCCTCTTTTGGCTAAGGCTTTAAGTTCGTTAGCGGTATTGTATCTTTCATCTCGGAAAGTGGTGGCTACCCGATCTGATTCACTAAGTCCTCGACGAATCAACAAGGCTAAAGAATTAATAAAGGCTCGTTGTTCTTGCAATAAGGCGGGGTCTACTCCCCATTGACGATACTGTTTTCGAGACTCCCTATCTTTCCACTCCCCTACATAATCATCCCAATCAAGTGGTTCAAGGTCTTCAAATTGACGAAACCAATCATTCAAAAACTCACTCACAATTTCTCGGTATGTGACGAAGGCGAAGCCATCTATCGTGTCATTAGAAACTCGGAAATATACTAAGGAATAATACCAGAACATAAATCTAATCATAGCAAAAAGGATTAGTATGGAAGTCCGAAGAGCCCAGAGTTGTTGAGCCAACGGATTGGGTTTAACCCATAGACCACTGGCACAGATTTTGGTAACACGCTTGTAAAACTTAGTCATTCCAGAATGAAGCCATACCCATTGTTTTTCATTATGATTGATAAAAGCATGTAATTGCGGATACGGGTTCGTTGTTGCTGTCCAAAATGAGTTATTATAATAAATAATAGAAGGAACTAATTCTAAGGATTTTTCATAAACCTTCAAGGAGGGTCGGTTATCCTCGATATTTTCTAAAAAATCTGAATCACCATCATTCATGAAATTTAGTAATCGTCCGGATTCACGATAAATCTCATAAAGATCATCGTAATTATTCATAAACCAAATGGCTAATTTGCCTAAAGTAACTTCATCGAGATCACTCTCTTTGTAATATTTTAGTTTTTTGCCCAAATTACTACCCATAAGGAGAATATCTTGGTCATTCCAGTTGATAGCCATAAGTTTACCTCCACAGATAATCAGCCGTGCGTTCAAAACCATTAAAGGGTTGGAAACCACGGGTATGTCCTGCGTATTGTAATTCCATTAGTTTAAGATCATTGAGGTTGTTGTCTCCCACAGGATGTTTACGAATCTGGTTACCTAAATAATCTCGCATAACACTTCGTTTAAAAGAAACTTCGTAAACCATGGGGTCTGCGATTAAACGAGTCGGATAACCGTAATCAATAACATCATATCCTAAGGATTTTGGATCAAAAACTTCGGCTTCTAAACGACGACCATCTGATTCTCTGTCGGCTCGCCATCGGCTATCATGACGAAGAAAAATTAAGTTAGTTAGGGGCTCGGTAGTCTTTTGCTCCTGTCCTGAAACGGGATCTACCCAAATAATATCCGCAGTAGTGTGACGCACTCTTTCAATATGGGCTGTGGTTAAGTGACCAGCGTTGCGTCCGGGGCGAGAAACCGAGACAACGTCACCGGGTTCCCAATCTCCTCGGGCTTCTGTGCCGACGGAAATATGGTTAGTAACTGCAGCGACCGCCGAAGGAACGGGAATCTGTTCAGGATTTTTAGTTAGCAAATAATCGGTGATTTCTTGTTTTTCACGCTCTTCTTTTAGTTTGTAATAAGCGTTGAGGATAACGGGATTAGTAATTCCTCTTTGGGGGCGGTCATCGACTAAATTAATTTGAGGTCCTTGTTCTCGGGTAGACCAATCAATATCGGCACGAAAACTATCATTTCCTTCAGCATAAAACTGAAGGTGGGGAATATAAGTTCCGGGAACATCTTTACGATGCACGGTCGGGGGTTGTCGAAACTTTAAAAAATCTATGGTATCGGGTCGGGAAACCAAAGCCACATCATCGTAGTTTTCGTAACTCCAACGACCATCAGGCCAGATAACTTTGAGACGATCAAAATCAACATTGGTAACGGTGCCCACTACCATGCCTTCAATGGCTACGGAAGTGAGACGGTCTCCGACTTGCCACTTCAGATTAAACCCTCCTGCCGATGAAAACACCAGCAGTAAGAAGAATGCCACCCACAATTAGCAAGCCCCAATACTGCTTCACCATTTCATTAAGGGTCATTAAAGGAGAAGATCCTGTGTTAGTAGCACCATATTCTCGGTTCTCTGAAGCCCAGTCCACCTCAGTGGGACGGATAACGACCACCTCGTTGGAACCAGATTCCGGAATCGGTGCTACCTCAGGGGCAAACGGGGAAGCCGAAAGATCGATTCCCAATTCTTGCATGGTGTATTGGGTTTGTGGAACGGTGTTGCGAAATGCCGAAGACGGCATAAAAACCCCTTCGGGAAGAATAACGCCATCGTCCCGACTCGCCAAATGGTCGGAATCAGCGTTCGGGTCACGCCGAACGTAACCATCGATCATACGGTTACCCATAGGACAACTTTGTCGTTCCGACTACTTATAGTTTGACTTGTCGCCAGTTAGAGAAATCAACTTTAGCCGTCCATTTAATTCCAAAATATTCTCCTTTTCCTGTTGGTTGAAACTCGCCAGTGCCTCCACTGGTAGAATATTCCTCAACAAACTCTTCTTCAACAATATTGAGATCGGATTCAGAAATATTAAGTAATTCATATCCATCATCACGAGAAAGGTCTTTTAACCAATAAAACAAAGTAGAAGAAACAATATCTCCATGAGGATCAATCTCAACTTCCGAATGATCAAGATAGGTGTCATGTGATTTATGGGGAATTTGGGTTCGATCCCATGTTGTTAACTCCCATCGAGTTTCAGCCTGTTCTTCAGTCCATTGAGTATAGGGAGTCTGAGTCAAGGAATCAAAACGGTTGATTTCATAATGGTCAGTATAATATGCATAATAACCATTACCAGAATCTAAACCCCAATTTTGAGGATTAGCAAGAACTTCTTTCAAACGAGGAGAAAAATTATTGAGTGATGCTGGGTAGGCCCTATTTGGATACCAGTTAATCATATCAAGAGATTAGCATCACAACTACTTATAGATTTCAGTAATTGCCGGGAAGAGAAGTATAGTCTTCCTGAGATTTGTAAGGTTTGTAATTACGAGGGTCGGTTGCCCAAGACATAGCCGAAGGATATGGTTGAAGCAAAGCATCATCGATATCGCCATAAGTTTTGATACTAACGTAAGGTTCCCATGGGTTATTAGCCATAGGAGTGGGATAATCTCGGGGATTGGGAATGTTTAATCCGGGGTAGTAACGAGAAAGAGTGGATCCATAGTATCGTCCGCCAGTTTCTGCACCCATAATATCTTCGGAACCTTGAACCTCTACGGGATTAATGTGGTTAACGTGGTTAGTAGAACCTGAGACATCTTCCGTCATTTCTGAAGCCTTTTCTTCTTCCTCCTCGGTATCGATACCGAAGAACCCAAGAATCTTATTGTAAAAATCCTTAATCAAAGCAAATCCTCCGGAAGTGGAATGTAGGGTGGAGTGCCAGTAATCATACGAAGGAAATCTGTGGGTTGTGGGGTCGGAACGCCACCATATTTATGGTTTAGCATCTCGTTAGCACGAGTTCTTTCCATAGCGTTATCGACGACAACATCGGAGTAAGGAAGTTCTTCAACAGTTTCCGCTTTCAACCAAGACTTCTCGGAAAAAGCACGTCGGTAAATGGACGTAATAACTACGGCACCAGCCAAAGCCAGATAAACTTTTTTAATGTTGTCTACACCACCAGCAAGGGAACGACCCAAAGGTGAATCGGAATCAGTAATTCCAACTTCTCGCAATCGTGAGATTCCTTTTTGATAGCGTCGGCCCACTGGAATCACTTCCAGTTTACTCTTTGCCTTCCCAGTATTGAGACTCGACGAAGGTTCGACCGGTCACGATAAGGTCAGTTCGGCCAGCGATACCCAGTTTGCGAGCAAGAGGGGTGTCAGGAACTGGCTTAGCAGGGGTTCCGTAGCCACGATCAGTAAACCATGATTGTCCACGAGAAGCGTTTTTGGCAGTTCGACCACCAGACTTGGTCCATGAACCTACACGGTCACCATCTTTGTAAAGTTGGGAACGACCATGACCACCGACAGTTCCTTCTGAAACACGGCGAGGTCCTGAAGCGGTGTTGGAAACTTGAGCACGAACCTTGGAAGAACCTTTCTTTTGCTTCCAACCGTCTTGCTTGTATCGCTTAACGCCTTCTTTGACACCATATTTGGATACATATTGCTGAACGACAGTCAGCATACCCGCTTTCTTGGTTGATTTTTTTGCTCCTTGAAGATTTTTATAACTGGTCATTTATTTCACCTGTTGTGTATTGTGGATTTGTCACTTCGACTATTTATACTTATCTATCTATTCCGCATCGGGTTGATTGGTTGCTCCATCAGATGCTTCTTGTTCTTGTTCTTTAAAAGCCGAACAAACCGTTTCAAAATCGGCAGAGTTAGCCTCATCATTTGAGTCTGCGGTAACTACTCCGTATCCCATGCCTGCAGCGATACCACCCAACAAAGGAATCAAAGAATACCACCTGTTGACGGGGTAAAATGCTGAAATTAAAAAGAGAGCCGAGGTAGGAACAATACCACCAATAACTCCATAGGCTAATGAACGGTTAATATGAACGGAATGACGATTAGACAAATAATTAGCCAATCCTGCTTCGCAAGTGCGACGGGCTTCCGCTTCAGTCTTAGTTAGCACCATGTCTTGATGTTGTCAAGACGACTATTTATACTTTGAGATTATTAATCTCAAAGGTGTCCCCAAGCATGACCGCCTTCAATGGCTTCGGCCATCATAGGAACGAAGTCACCAGCGTCCATGTATTGAGCACGGCGAAGAAGCATAATGCTACCAGAAGCAACAGCGACACCACCAAGAACTTGGAGAGGAGTAACGCTCATGTTGGTCATGGGAATAGTAAACTTCATAGATCCGAACTCATTCTTGTTAAAGAAGGGTAGGAGGTTAAACTGGTGAAGTCCGATAAGAACCAAAGTTCCACCGACGACGAGAGGGCTGGTTAGTTTTGCTGCAAGAGTCATATATATCACTTTTCCTTTCCACTATTTATAGTTTTACTCTGTTGCTTCCTCAGTAGTTGCTTTGCTACCGCCAAGACAGCAGGCACCGAAGGCACAAACACCGCAGGTCAATAGTAGAACACCTACAAGTTGCTGTGCACCGATTTCTTTGCCAAACAGAGAGAATGAAAAGGCAGGAAGGATACCCAAAACCTTTTGAGGGGGAGTAAGAAGTAGGTGAGCACCACCAACAGTGGCTACCAAACTACAAATCAATTGTCCTTTTCCAGTTGAAGTCCAATCACACATTTTTGCTAACATCAGTAATATCCCTCCGCTTCTTCTTCATCGAAGTCGTAGTAGTCTTCGCCTTGAACCAAATCAACATAAAGTTCACCGATATCTTCTGTAATCATTCGGTAACCATCTTCCAAATCAACATAGTTGGGTGGCATATCGGCTCGCTCACTAAGAATGTAAGTTCCCAAGAGGAAAGGAACGCCGATAATTGGGAGGGTGTTCCATTCACGACCCTTAAGGGCGTCGTAAATAGGCTTTACGCTGAAAGCGACAATTCCAATAGCGGTAGCATCGGACAACAAACGAACAATGTTACCCGAAGTCATGTTTAGTCTGGTAAGAATTTCCATAATCATTATTTTCATCTCCTATCAAAATGGGGTGTGTAGGGCTGCATCAGCACCGAAGGCACGACCAATACCTGTTCCGAAACCGTTGGAGTTTTCAGCACCGAGTCCACCAAGGTCTGAGTTACGGACAGGTGGGGCAACGTGCTTGGCTTCCATGCGGATCTTCTTAGCAGGGCCGAGGCCACGAACCAAAGCCGAATGGTTAATCATTGGTTGGGTAGAAGCAGGAATAATAGGTCGCTCACGAATTGGCATTCGCTGTGAACCTGCCGGGGCGATGTTGACAGTCGGAGGCGTAGAGAACATTCGTGGGTTAGTAGGTCGGATAGAAGCACGGTCTACTTCGAAAGCAGGAGAGTTACCGAAAACTTCCGTGGGTTGGTGAGCGTCTATCTTAGGCAACATGGTCTCAGGTCGAACACGGTCGAGGTGAGCCACGTTAGGGGTGTGGTCGAAATCTCCGTAAATCTCTTGCATATGGCTGGGACGCAGGTATTGTGCCTCAGGAGTAATGCGTTGTCCACGAAGTTCGTAAGCACGGAGAGAGTTATCATTAGTCTGAAGTGACGTCAAGTCAAGACGAGGGGCATTAACTTGCACAGGGGCTGGACGAGGTGCGTTAGGAACAATACCTTGACCGAATCCACCGCCAGCAACGGCAACTTCAAGTGCCAGAGGTTGTGATTCTGGAACGGAAAAGGAAGGAGTGTTGATAACAGGGGCAGCCGGTCGAGGGCTGGCTTGAGTCAAACCTTGTCCCATAGCGTTTCGTGCAGGAAGGGTATCCTTAGCCAAAGAAATAGATGGGAGGGCCATCATTGAAGGACTGTAAGGAATATCTGGTAGAACAGTGGACTTTCCGAGAACTCGTGCCATACCTTTCATCTCTCCTTTCGACTATTTATAGTTATCTTTATCGACGTCCAACCATTCCCATGACTGCAGTAGTGACTACGAAAGCACCAACGCCGAGTAATCCGAGTCCCAAAAGGGAGCCCATAGAGGTCTTGGTTTCCATTTCATCACCTTCAGCCGACATCTTATCGGCTTGGTCTTGACCAAAGTTGGAACCATCTTCATCTGTGCCAGCATCGCCAGTTTGACCTTCATCAGCACCTTCGGGATCAGTTTCTTTGCGGTCGACAACTTCGGCTTCATCCGTAGTATCGATAGTAGAAACCATTTGACTAAAGGGGTTAGTCATGATGTCTCGGTTAGTATTCATGTAGGAAGTAGTCATTCCTGCATCGCATTCCCATGAAAAAGGGCCGACGGTAGTGTTTGGATCTACGATAATAGGTTCCGTTTGATCGTGCATGGAAATAATTTCTCCAGACGACTATTTATAGTTTACCTTATTTGCTTAGCATTATTTCGGGATTATTGAGGTCGACTAATCCATGAGATTTAGGTTTTAACTCAGGGTAAATCTTACCGATTCCACTAATTGGCCAGTTAATTGCCATAGCACCTTTAGGAACTCCAGCATTCCAATGAATAAAACGAGCGTAAGTTTGATTAAATGGGGCCAACCAACGGTCAGTAGACTCTACGGAAAAGTTCATATGTTTCACAAAAGCATTATCGTGAGTATCTTTAAGTTGTCTTTGTTGATGAGTAACAACAACCCCAGCACCCAATTTAGGTTTCATAGTTTTACCAGTGCCACCTTGAATTGAATAATTTGCAGATTTAATTCCGGGGGCGATAACTAAATGGGCTTCTGAGGGGTTTAAAATATCAGGATTTAGAAAAGCCAAGTTGGAGTTCCATCGCATAGGCAGGCGACAATACTTGTTACCATCGTGAAAACAAGCCCATTCTCGGGAATTGTCAATCAGGGGTTTTTCGGGAGTAATACTATCAGGAAGGGGGTTAGAGTCCATATCCAAAATTGGAACCCATCGTTGCGGTTGATGCTCCATAGCCCATGAACCAGTAAAAGGACAGATTTCTTCATCATTAACGGCTAACTGGCTCAACCTACCTTGTCCGGGAGCCAACAAACTTCTTGTCTTACCTTTGGAACGGGTGGTTTTACGAAGAAAAACATAAGCAGGAATGGTGTGATCAATAAACCACTGGGTTTTGGAACAATTGTAGATTTTAACAAAGGAACGTTCAGGCAACTCCAAATGTTCGGGTTGGAGTCCAGCACTCAAAAGGTGATGATTTAAGGTTACAACGTCCCCAGTTGATAGTTTCAACTCGGACATAGGGTAGATTTATCCCAGCACCCATATGTAGTTTTGCAGTTTTAGACTTCACTTAATCCCCGGTAAACTACCCAACTTAAAGCACCGGTGACTACCAAACCACCTAAAGCGATAGCGGTGACGACCATATTACCATCATTAGTTTCTTCCACTTCAATTTCAGAATCGTATTCGACGGCAGGTTCTTCGGGTTCTGCTGACCATTGAGTATCTTCGGAACGCTTGACAGCCTCAAAGTTAGACGCCGGGGTAGCACCCTTCCAACTGGATTCTGCGGCCAAAGGAGTTTTGTGGTTGGGATTAATAACTAAATCTCGATCTAATTTTTTGAGATCATCCATGTCATCGATCATGTTATCTTCGTAAAAGTCTTTTCGAGCATCTCGGATATCAATGTTGTGTCCTTTGTGCTCGGTTTTTCGGTCACCTCGGATTTTACCAATAACAACATAACCACGATCACGATAAAACTCTGGAGCGTAAACAATGACTTCTCCTTTACGGGCTTTAGCGATACCGTCCAGCATTCGCTTAATAGTTTTCTTATCAGTTCCAAAAGAAAGTTGGTCGTCCAAGGCTTTCAAATCACGAGCGTTGATAACGTTGTGAACCAAATAGATAGAGGCTTGTGATAAGGCTTCTTTACCGACACCTGCAGGTCGTTGGGAAATCAAAGTGGCTCCATACCCCAAAGCACGACCCAATTTACAAAGTCGGACGATAGCGTCAGCCGAATTAGGTTTTCCCATTTGAGGAATAAAGTCTTGACACTCTTCAAAAACAGACATAATACCTTTACCCAAGGTGCCTTCCAAAAGGGCTTCACAATAGTCAGTAACTAAATCTTGTTGTTTCTTAAGTGGCAATCCGGCTAACTTGATAACTACTGAATTGGAAGAAGTTCTTAGAGTTTCTACCAAATCCTTCATGTTAATGGTTTCGCCCATGGTTGGTTTCAGAGCCACCACTCCGGGCATTTGTTCGGCTAAATAACCGTGAGCATCAAGAGCATCGAAACAAACGAATTGAAGTCCCAGACGAGCAAACTCTTCCATAATTACTGCCGCAGTCCATGATTTACCACTACCACGCTTACCCGTTACAAACATAACTTGGGAAACGATGGAGTCGTTACCGTAGGCTGGAAATTGAATGTCTTTGCCTAACAGCAAAGCATCCGCCGGATCCTGAAGTTTCTCAGCAGCCATAGTAATAATAAAACATCACAACTATAAGTAGTTTTCGGGGTCAAACCATTCCCGCAATTCGAGCCAAAGTGCCACCCAAAGTAATAGCACCGCCAAGTCCTTCGCCTAAAGCACAAGAAATACCGGGCCGGGGGAAAATCTTGTGTCCCACTACGCCATCCATTAGCACAGAAAAGGCTTCTTGAGCCGCATCCATGTTGTCAGATTCGCTTTCTGAACCGATAGCAATATAGAAAACGGGTCCGTATTTACGAAGCGTAGCATCACAAGTGCCACCAAAACCATCAGAAGCCATGGCCGCATTATAGAAATAAGAACCATCGTAGGAATACATATCACAAATAATGACCGTTACGGCTTTATCCATTTTCTTAGTTTTCATGGCTCGAATACATTCTCGCATTCCGGAAGGGATATCAGTTCCACCACCGGGAGAAAACGGCACTTGGATTCCCATACCAGCGGTGCCACCGGGATAATAAGACAACATCCAATCAATACAATCATCGTGATCTAAGGCCGGGGCTGGCCACTCGGTCTTTCCTCGGTTACTAAAGGAAAACATTCCAAAATAATCGTCTCCTCGCTTTGCCATTTCAATCATAATAGCCGCACAAATACGGGCTACTTCCCAACGTCCATAAGAATATCCGTTGAGAGTCGCCGCCGTGGATGACATAGAACCAGAAGTGTCAACAATAAGATTAATCATGGTGTTCATACCTTCCGTGCCTTTGGCAACTCGGGCCATACCCTCGGTGACAGGAGTAGTTCCGGGTAACGGTAGCGGCACAAAAGTAGAAGTTCGAGCACCTTTCATTCCTTGGGAGGGATCCCAACCCACAGTCCGAACTGGGGCTTCAGGAGTTCGGGTAGCCTTAGGTCGTGGAAAGAGGGGCGGAGCGATTTCTTCATAGAATACTCGAAGGGGGTTTTCATACTCGTGAGGTTTGTCTTGAGCATCGGGGTCATCGATGGGTCGATAAATAAGAAAAGGGTTAGTTCGGGGGTTAGCAGTTTGTGTCATAATATCACCTTACAAAACAATAGTATCTCCTCGGGCAGAACGAATACGCCACGATTCACAGGGTTGGCTGGGGCTTCCAGTAGTGCAACCACCAGAGTGGAGGGCCCAATTCCACCATCCGCCGGGACAAGGAATGTTTTCCATGCCGGTGGGTGAAGCAGTAAAACCGTTGGCTTCAAGGGCTAATTCGCCTTGTAAACAAGTTTCGACATATTGGCTTTGCTTCGGGAAGGAACAATCTGGGGTAAAATCATCTTGCCAACCATTAACTTGAATCTGTCCTAATCGGGAACGATAAAGTAAGACTCCCATACCGGGGTGATAAACTTGAGGTGAGGCTTGCCACGCTTCTCGGAGGGTAGCGGCTCCGCCACAAGTAGTCCAATCCGAAGGGTCAACCTTGGGGAACGGCGTTCCACGACCCAAGGGATCATTTCGTTTAGCAAGTTGTTCTCCTTCTCGGGCGATAGCCGCACAAGTTTCGCAATTAATTTCTTCAATGAATCCATAGTTGGGATCTTCTCGAATACCAACTTGGCGAAGAGTGTGCGTAGTAACTCCTAATTGTCCAGACATTCCTGCGGTAACGGTAGCCAAGGCTGATTTGTGATACGGGTCACAAATAATTCCGGTAGTAGCGGCATTAGGATCACAGAAAAGATATCGGGGTCCTGCAGTTACTGTTCCTCCTTGGGTGGTGCTTTTAGGATCGTCACCAATAACTTGGGTAAATCGTGGATAGGTAATTATGGGTCCGCCAGTAGAGGCAGGACTTCCCGGGTCACGATAAGAACGACAGTTAGGAGAGTCATCAACATACACACCGGCTCGGTTTTTGAAAGCCGAAGTAGCACGGCCTTCTGCAATCATGAAACTGAGTCCGTCCATAGTTACTCCGGCACAAGGATCTGCAATACGATTACCAGAAACTACGGCTTGGGTAGTTGGATTAACACAAGTAGTTCCATCTCCTGCATAAGTTCCACCCATTGACAAACAAGTAGTTTGATCGGCCAGAATCTGGGTAGTTCCAATGGAACAACAGCCTTGAGCAGTAGGTGGGGAGCCCCCCGGTGTCGCCGCTCCTGCAGGGGTTCCTGTCGAGGTCGTTGGAGGTGGAGGTTGATGCATAAAATCGTGAGGACAAGGATCAGAACCGGCTCCTGAGGGAGCATTGGTGTGAATGTCGTCCATGGTTTCGGGAACCAGATCGGTAGAATAAATAACCGGTAGATACATTTGATAACGATAATCGTTGCTGCTAATTGAGTTGAGGTTGATAAGATAAGCACCTCGACCTCCGATATTGGTAGCATTACCGCCCATAGTCAACATTTGGTCGTCTGTGTTCGTAAGGAATGGTTGTGGGTTAACAATAACCAATTTTTCCCGGGGGAAAAGATAGGGATTACCCGAAGTAAACTCATCAGTATAAAGTTGATCATAGGGGGTATTTTCGGGTCCACATGTGGGACAAAACCGCAATTTGCTATTGGCAGGGAAGATTTCCATATTATAATCTGTGCCTTGAACTAAGCCCTTATTGTCACAGTTATTACAAGTAACTCCATAATTATTAAATTGTCCACACCTGTAACATCGAGACATAGCCCGTTCGGTCCAAAGCATAGGGTCGGAATAACCGTATGAAGAACCACGATAACCGTGTGAACCACAGCGAATAAGTGGATCCATAGTAAAGGCCCACTTCATGGTAGAAAGTGGATATTTGGTGGGCAGGGCATTGTGGGTTCGAGCGAATTGTTGTTCACGGTAATGACGGTTGTATTCATCAGTATAGGAATCCAGAGGTCCGCAAACTTTAGGTCTCCCTACATCCCAACCCATATTGGGTTGATAAGTTCCAGCACATTTTAAACATTGATTACTGTTAGCATTTTTTCCAATGCCTTGATAGATTCCTCCAGTTTGGGGTGCATTTAGATTAGCCGTATATGTAGTATCGATATTATTAGACGTCATTGGGGCACCAAAAGGATGGTCTGCCGTAGGTGGCGGGAAATATCTTTCATCGCCACAAGTATCGCAAGTAAAACCATAGGGTTTTCGATAGGCTCCGACTTGATAACCGATTTCCATATTAGGAATATGCTCGACAGCGTCTAAATAAGTATTGACTTGTCCCGTAGCGGGACCATTGTAGGTGATACGGAAGGCAAAAATGCCCGTAGTGCTAACTTCAGGGGCTTTAAGTTTTCCAGAACCAGACATAATTTCATATAGTTGCGTAGGAATAATATCACTACGTTGTTGGGCACAAATATTTTCGGCAGTTCGTTCTTGAACAGTATGGGTAGTCCATGATTCTTTGGCACAACCTCCCGTAGTAACATTACTGGAAGTGCAGTAAATACAATTACTAAAATGTCCTGCAGAAGTTTGATGACATTCCCCACATTGAGTAAAATCATTACACTTGACACGACACATAACTTGAATACCCAAAGTATTTTTAATTTTTTGAAGGTCCAAAGAAACGTTACCTAACCAATTAGCAAGATTGCCGTAAACTCCGAAGTCTACGAACTCCCAATCATACATAAAAGAACGACGACCGCAGCCACCATTCATAGGGTCGCACATATAGATTCCAGAATCAACGGTATCTGGAATAGCAATACGAGTAGTAGAAGTCAAAAATCGACGCAAATTATAAACAATTCCTACCTTGTTGTTGTTAAAGTGAACAACGTTGGTTTTCAAATCGGCACCGATTTCATAAGTTCCCGTAGCAGCATCTTTTTCAATCTTGTAAAGTCCTGAGTAAATATCCTTCAAGATCTGAATGCCTTTGTCAGAATAGAGGGGGTGATCATCGTAAGCCATATTTTTTCACCTCAAACAGGGGGTTTCTCCATGTAAGCAACGTGTAATGCCCAGCCAACAATAGAAAACCAATCATCGACGGCTTTTTGTCCAGTATTGCCTCCAAAACCATCTTCAGCATAATTAGCCGCAAACTCTTGAATCAAAAGCATTCGATACAAAAAGTTGTGATCTGCAATGTGTTTAGGTTGTGCAATAGGGAAAAAGGCTCGCCCCCATGAACCAGTAGCGGGTTCTCCACAATCGGGACAAAGGTCTACAAAATATTGGGCAGGATACCAATTACCATTAATTTTATATTCATAAGCGGGCCACGGTTCCGAATAATTTGATTTTCCATCATAAGAACGAGCCTCTTGAACTATATAATCACCCGGACTTAAAGAAGCACCTGAACTTATAGATCCTCCCCATGGACTGGTGCCACCGGTGTCTTGCCAAGAAAAAGATTTGTTAGTAGTGCCACAAATGAAAGAGTTAACAGTATCGGAGGCACGAACTTTTCGATAGTTGTCAGGTAGGCTTTTAGCACAAGCATAAGAAACTGGAGGGTAGTATTGAATACCTCGGCCATGCCCTTGACGAGTTTCATAAATAGGTGTCGCACGAGTAGGGGCATACTCATTACCGGGTTGGTGATTAGTATATTTACCACCATTATATCGGTTATCTGTTAAAGCACCCGAAGCCAACAAATCAGCGTGGCGAACCAAATTGGATTTTCTTCCTCCAGCACCACATTCACGATTTAGGATTTCCCATCTTCGTCCTTGTGCCAAGGCTTTAACAATTTTTTGTTGCTTTGGAGAAAGAGTAGAAACATCAGCCGGTTTTCCACTACTAAAATTGTAACAACGAGTAACGTGATAGTTAACAATGATGTCTGACAAAACGTTGCTCCACATCCCTTGTTGGCCGGGAGAACAAGGATAAGACTTGGCTTCTTCGTTCCAATCGGAAAACTTGCCGGGGTGAACAGTCAAGTGTCCTACTTCGTGTCCAATGACGAAAGCAGTTCCTGAGGAAGCAATACTGGAATCACTAAAACCATGATAGTTTTCGACAATACACTTGTCCATAAAGGATTCCGAAAACTCGACGTTGATAGAATCAGTTTTGGCTCCGTGAAGGGAAGCACCCAACAAACATTTAACGCTGGGATCCAATCCCGTAGAATCCCGAATGATAGTCCATGCTTCGCTAAACTCAGCAGGAGCGTTGCCGGGGGCAGAATCCATAACTTATGATGGGCAAAACAACTACTTATAGTTTGCTTATAGACACTCTCTAAAACGAGCCCCATAAAAGGTGCGATCACGCAGAGTCATGTTACCCAAATCCATGAGACAATAACTGGTAGTAGATTTGACACCCAAATCCTTTTTATTGGCTTTGACGAAATCATTAGCCGCAGAACCCCAAGCGTTGGACTCGGTGTAAGTAGCCGTCAAATACTGAGGTCGGAAGGAAAGAGGCAGACAAATAATTTGGTCGCCTTCAAGGTTACCACCAATACCACCAGTGCCATCGTCATCAGCCTTCCAGCGAGTGGTAGCCAGAGCAGAAGTGATACCTGCCGTGAAAATCATAGTTCGATATTCGTTGTTGCCAAAGGCAACCTCGTTACCAGCAGCACCGCCGGCCAAGTCCAAACGAACCCAGAGTCGGAGGTTATCATCGGCTTTTGTAAAGTTAACGCCGTAAGTGGGAACCTTGGAAGTAACTGTAGGAGCGTGAGAAAGTTCAAAGACACCAACCAATTCTCCCAAAGCCGAGGCTACATCGGAAGATTCGGCCATGACAACTTCCTTAACTCGTTTCTGAGCATCATCAATCCAACGCTTAAAGGAGCGTCCATTCATAGTCATGGTTTCTTGACCAAAGTTAGTAAAGGTGTATCCTTCTCCTTGAATCAAGGGTTCAAAGCGATTACGCATATTAGTTAAGATATCCACAATGTTGTTGTGGTGAACAGTAGTATCCTTAACTGGATATCGGGTGATAACACGCATAGATTGTTGAGAATTGTTGATAGCCGTAACTCCTTGTTGAAGTGGCAATAGACTGGCAATCTCTGAATTTTGTGCATCACTGCTAACTCGCAGAGCGGTCAAACCGTTTTGTTGACCCAATCCAATTAGTTTACCCCATGCACCCATACCATCATCGTAAGTTCGCCATGCGAAGATTTGTGGTCGTGGGAACACAGTAGAAGTCTCATCATAAAGGTCGTTTTGCTCGGCAGTTTTAGCAGAGCCGCCCGACCATTGGCTAACTGCCTGTGGAACCGCGTGGATAGATGCAGATGGTGAAGAAATGCCCATACCTGAAACCGCACGAACTTCGTCATCAATGGCTTTAAGCAATCGGTTGCGGTCGTTAGTAAACAAGTTGGTTTCACGAGCCACATATCCACGAATACGGTAGTAATCCATAAGGGCTGGTTCAGAACCATCACCCGTAGGATCAAGAATCATGTTTTGATAGCGGTCATACATTTGAGAGTAAGTTTTGGGGTTATCGGCATTAGCCGTGCTACCTGTGATGCCTGCAAAGGAACCAGAATAGTTTCGCAAAGTCTTGTCAGGAGATGCCTTGCGTTCTTCATCAATAACCATGGTAGCGATATGCCAATGAATTGGAGTAATATCATTAATCATGGTAGTAGCCGTAGAAATCTTTTCGTGGAGGGGCAGAAGAACTTGTTGTTCGTATCGCCAAACGCTGGGAACGGAGGCCAAGATATCACGGCAACGCTGGTAGTAAAGGTTCCAAGCATCCAAAAGATCACCGCTATCAGTAATTCGCATACTGTGTTGAGTAATTTCTTGCTTCAGGTATCCACGAACCAAAATATCTCGAAGGAACTCTTGTTCGTTAACATATGGAATAGAGGCTCCATCAAGACCCTTGTTGTTACCTTCAACGTCGGTAGCACCTGCCTTGGCACGACCCAAACGGTGAGCCAAACAGTAAGGAACAGCGTGAAGGATTTCTTCTCGACCGACATAATCCTTTCCTCGGAGGAAAGAAAGAGCACGACTGAGTTTTACCAAAGAGTTAGTGAAACGGAAACCAAGGACACGAGCAAAGGCAGTAGGGGCTTGACCGATACCAACGTTGTTGTCTTGTCCAAGGAAATCACCGAAAACACCTGTAAAGGTAGAGTTAGAAGGTTCATAATCTACAACTGGAGAAGAAGTCTTCTCTCCCTCGGTTCGAGTGTTAGTAGTGGTAGAATAGTCCAGCAGAGGCGATTCGTGAACGTTACGAGCACCTGTTTGGGCAAAAGCATAGGGAATATCTGCTAAAGAAGTAGGTTTCTTAACGAAAATCTGTGAGAATAGCATGGAAATCATAGAGATATCTCGAAGACCATCATAGGCTCCACCACTTTCACCAAAGGAAAGTCCACCGACAGCACCCCAAATTTTTGTGAGATCTGCCATACGCATAGGGGTGTAGTAACCGGGCTTGTCTTCATCAGAACAAAGGGCTTCTACCAAACGGTGAGGTGGGTCACGGGCAGCCTTGGGGTTGCCCTTTTTGTTGTTGGAACCGGAAAGTTGGTCATATCGACCACCCAGACCAACGGAACGGAACAATAATTCCATGTCCACACGGTCGGTGAAAGCAAGATCGTTACCCTTTTGGTGAGGGTTAGTATCCATCCAAGCCACGAAATCCGGGGAATTGAAAACTTTACCACGGTATTCTACCTTTCGCTCAGCAATAAGACCCAGAATAGCGTCTTCAACACCAGATTGAGAACGGTTGGCTTCGTTGAAGAACTTAACTGGTTGGGTAACAATAGGCTTGGGTTCAGGTTCGAAAACGAAAGTGTTGGTAGTGTCTCCAGAAGCATCTTGTCGTTCTACCGATTGGATTTCCAAACCATAAAGAACTTCGTCAGGTCGCTTGTCGAAGTCAATCTTTGCAATACCAATTTCTTGCAACATTTCAGCAGACAAATCTGCCCAGCGAGATTCTTCAGGAGTAGCACGAGAATCACGGAAGAAATGCATAAGGAAAGTTCGGAACCAATATCCTTCGTTACGACCACAATCAGTGTAAAGACCGTCCATACCAGTAGCCAAAAGATAGTTTTGGATAACCTCTACGCCAATTTTCTTAACCAGTTGCTGAGCGTAAAACTCAGGGCCATAGGTGGGATATCGGATTCGCATTTGGAAGGGTCCATAGGAAGGAGCAGAAGCCAAGGCAAAACCATTACCCATGGTATCAAAAATCTTGATCGGTTTAACAACACGCTTCTTTTCACTTTCAATGTATTTGTCACTACTGGGATTCCACTGAGGATACTTCTCGAAAACCGCAGTTACGCTACCTTCTTTATCCATGGCTTGATTCCATGCTTCCATGGTAAAGTTAACAGGAACGTCAGTAATCCAACAGTTAAATAACATTCCTCGGAAAGCCGAAGTCGTCAAACTTTGTTTTCGATCGACTGCTGGAAGAAGAGTATTGCCGTCATTATCAAGCATTTCTTTTTCAGAGGGTCGAAGGAAAGCGAAATCATAGGTGTAGGCACCAGATAATCGCATAGCACTGTAATCATAGGACTTGCCAACACGGAAAGGTGACTTCCATTCTCCGAATCGCCATTGGTTCCAATCTTCGTAATCTTGAACATTAGTATTCAAGTTGAAACGAATATCGTAGTATTGTCCTTTAGTAAAGACGGTAGGAACATAAGCGTTACTAAGAGATTGATTTTCAGCAAAGAAATCAGAACCTTGAGATCCCAAAGTTTGCTTTTCGATTTGGTAGTTTTTGCTGGGATAAAAGGTTTCACTGTTGTGGTAACCGTAGGAGTTACCAAGCAAAGTAGCAGCACATTCGATAACAGTGGTCTTACCGGTTCCGGGGATACCAGACAACCGACAGGTAGAGTTCTTCATTAACCATGCTGCCATGAGGGCTTCCAGTTGTTGATAATCGTCGAAACCGAAAACTTCGTTGAGTTTCTTAGTTAGAGTTCGAATCCACTTTAGAAGTTGGACACGCTGAACACGACGCTGGTCTTCGCTAACCAAACGATTGTATTCTCGAACTTCGGGAAGCAGACTGGAACCCATACCATCAGCAGAATAGCCGTTAGCAGTATCATATTCCAAATCAGTAAAGATAGAATCTTTGTAAACTTTAGTAACTACAATTTCGGAATCAGAGTTAGTAGGAAGTCCCAAAAGGTCAGTAACTATGCCACCAGCAATATCTTGAGCCGAAATAAACTTGGGTCGACCGTTGCGGTCGTTAAGGATTTCTAAACTGCTAAGAGCATCAATATCAGTCTTGATGTTAATAAAATCAGAAATAGGTTTTCCAGTAGAACGTGTCAAGTTTTTGAGTTGGCTAACCATTTCTTCTCCCATAGTAGCAGCCAAAAGTTCGTAGATACCTTCGTCAGAACTCAAATCAAGTTGAATTTCCTCACTTTTTGAGAACGACCATGAAATCTTGACGTCTTCAACCAGCAAACCTGCCAATTCATCTTCTTCGAGAATATTAGATAGGTAATCCATACCGGCACGAATTTCTTCGACTTCTTCAACGCTAACGTCAACGTTATTGACAGGTTGCTTATTATCGGGGATTTCAGGAATGGCTGGGGTTTCACCCTCTTCCATTTCCGTTAACTCCAGTTCTTGGATTTGGTCTTCAACCATTTCTTCTTGTTCTTGGTTAGAGGCTTCGGGAGGAATCTCATAATCGTCAGCATCTGAGGAAACACCAAGTTCCGTAAATAGGGCTTCAATGTCTTCAGCGTCTTCTAAGGGAGCGAACTCCTCAATGTCTTCAATTTCATCAATCTCATCAACCATGTTATCACTCTCCATAAGATAGATCCAATTCGATCATTACGGGCTTACCTCTGTGTCTTCCTACAACATAGAACTTACGTCCTCGGCTAAAGGCTACAGAACTGGTAGCCGAACCAGCCGTAGTATCAGAAGGATTAGGAAGGTTGAAATCAGTGCTCATTCGCTTTTGGCGTCGAGCCTCTTTCTGAGTTTGCCATGCACCAGAGGGATTGCCCTTGTGAATCTGGATTTCCATAACTCGTCCAGCAACTTCGTCGCCGTTACGGTCAATGCCCTTAATCATACCATCAGCATCAGGGATGGAAACAGTTTCGGTGCTACCGTTGTTTTCGTAAACCATTTTGATGGCTCCAAAAGAATCAGAAGACAAGGTGCTGAAGCCCATGTCGTTACCATCGTTGTCAAGAGCAGGTTGCGGTTTAGCAGTAGTAATGGATTGTAGAGAACGACTGCGGTCAGAAACAGAAGAACCGACTCCCAGAACTTCATAAACTGGAGCATCATTATCACCAACAAGGTCAAGATCAAAATTGTCTCCTAAGATAATAAGAGTATCTCCTGTGGGAAGGTCGGGAGCCGCAGCATCGAGACCAGAGTAAAGGTCGCTGGTAGTAGAAGTAGGGGTATCGAAAACGACGAATACTTTAAGATAACCAGTAGACTTATCGAAGGTTTCGTCAGCAGTAGCAGCAACTCGGGTAAGTAGTTCTCCAGCAGGGATTTTAACTCCGGCTTGATCTGTCACTTCCTCTTCGTAAGCATTGTAGTTGAGAAGAACATCTACATCTGCTGCCGCAGCACTAAAGTAATAAAGACCGCCTTGAGGGGTGTTGGTAGAAAGAAATTCCATCATTTGGCCTGCATATTCTTCTTGATCGAGGGAAGGAAGTCGATTATCCCAACCAGTCAAGTTGATGACTACCATTGGAGAAACGTCTCCCTCAGAAACGAGAGTATACAAATCACTGTGATTAGATTTAACATCGATATCAGCATCGGGGGCATCCATCTTAACTCCGTTCATATCATAATATAATAACATCTGGCTTCCAATTGAGATTACCAATTTTTCTACTTTTCTTTCCGTAGCAGGGTCAGCAAATTGAAGTTCGGAAACACTTAACACTTCATCATCGTTTAAAAGAACTTTACCGTTCATTTGGGTAGCACTACCGTCCATACAACGCTTGACCTCTGCAGAATCAAAATAAATTATTTTTTCGTTGTCGATACGAATCCAACCTGTGCCGTGAGTAAACCACGGATCTTCACCAGTAAAGTTTTCGTCCATCAATTTTTCCATATCGTTAGCGTAGATAATCATCTCAGTTTGAATGATACTGGGATCAGTAATCGGCTTTTGAAGGTGAATCCAAATAGGGTTAGCATCAGAAAGAGGATATGGATAATTGCCTGCCGAAGTGTTTTGTCGTTCTTCCCAAGCCGTAGGACTCAAAGAACGCTCAGGATTTTGACAGATTTCAAGGTTTGAACAATCTACCATATCTCCACCCATAGCGGCGGAACCAATATCTGAAAGGTCAACAGGTTCAGAAACTTCTTCCACTACTTCTTCTTCTACTTCGGGTTCTTCTTCAGAAGTTTCAGGTGCGGGAGCAGGAGTAGGAGTGGGTGCTGGAGCAGGAGTTGGTGTCGGTGCTGGGGCTGGAGCCGGTGTAGCAGAAGTTCCTGCGGACATTTGATGAACCAAGTTATCTCCCAGAACATAGGTTTTTCCACGAGAAACGGGGAACTCTGTAGCGTAGTTAGTTCCTGCGGCTACTTTCTTGGCAGAAGCCAAAAATCCGGGGTCGAGACTACCCGTAGCGGCAAGAGCAAGAATGTTGGTCGACATTACGCCGTTGTGATCATAAAACTCGGTGCCAAGGTTACGACAAGGAACTTTGTCACCTGCCAAGTTTACTTTAGAACCCGAGGAAGTTCCTACGGTAGCCTTACCGGAAACCTTGATATTACGAGTATAGTTATCCATTTCTTGCAAATCTGCAAAACCCATTCGTTGAGCAACAATGTCAGCCGCCGCTAAATCGAAAGGGCGGGTTTGAGCCTTACCGGCTTGGTTAGGCCCCCAATTATCAGGATTGAAATCACGACCGATAGATTGCTTGGAAGAGTTGGGTCCCAAGATGTCTTTTGCACGAGGGGCTGGAACTGGAAGGGTATAACCATTGTTTTGAAGAAAGTTAAAAAGATCTTGTTGAAGGTCATTAGAACCTGAGCGAGCCGCAACTGCACTGTTTTTAATACCTTCGACAAAGAGATAGGTAAGAATATCTCCACATTGTGTTGTGGTCAACTGAGGCATATCTTTCCATACTCTGCACAACTACTTATAGTTTACGGGTGCTCAAATGTTGCGTCCCCTATTTCTTAAGTCCATAATTGCTTCAGCCCTAATAAATTGATAAACTCGGGAAAACCATGTGATATGGGAATCAAAGAAAGAGACTACATAATCAATTTCTTTGACGGCTCTTCCATAGGGTCTTAAAGCAGTTACAAAATCACGAAATGTGGAATTAGCCCAAACCAAAAGTCCGGCATCAGAAAGAGATTCTAAAAACTCATCATTAACCATGAGGTTATCAAACAGGGGGGTTCGATCTTCAGATGTGGGAACCCAAAAAGGATTAAGTCCAATAAAGCGTTCTGCAGTTTCTAAATAGGAGTTAACATGAATAGATGCTAACCACTCTGCCCAAGAATCAATTTGGACTGTGCAAAAGCGTGACCAAACAGGGTTGATGACACTTTCATCATTCTTGCTCATCATCAGTCACCTCTTCAAACTCTTCCTCAGCGAGTTCGGTGTAACCAATATCGTAATCATCAGGGTTAAAATCTTCAGCAACCCATGGTTCCTCTTCCTCAGGAATCTCAGTTCGAGCCATCATTTCTTCCACAGATTCGAGTTGTCCTGCAAAGGTGGGAATAGTGTAGTTGGGAGAATCCTGTGGATTTCCTTCAGTTAGATTTTGAGGAACGGGCATATTTCCAGATTCCTTGAAAGTTACTTTAGACTGATGAGATACCTTTTGACGTTCCAACTTCATGGCTTCATTAATCTTTTCCAGACCCAAATCCAAGTTTACTCCGCCTTTAGAATAATCAATTTCTTTAGAAACTCGGCCATGATTGTTAGTTTTAGCCTGTCGGTCAGATAACATCACATCACTCATGTCCATTCCTGCTTCGGCAGCCAACTTTTCTAATCCTGAAACAAGGAAGGTGTCATTGACAGTTTCCGTAAACTCTTCTTCTACGGTAACTTCAGTTGGATTAAGGACTTCACTCCAATCTACACCCTCAGTAAAGATATCTCGGTCAGTTGGAATCTGACCGGGTTGTCGTTTCTTTTGGGAAGCCGTAGGTTTTTGAATTTGTGGTTCGGGAGCCACTTCTTGACCAACAGTTTCACCAATAAACAGACCCATGTCACCAGAGCCAGATTGTGCAGACTTAATTTGTTCCAAGAAATCACGGTCTTCTTGAGACAATTCTCGTTGTCGACCGCCGAAATAATCCATAGCGTTGCGAACTACGGGAGTAATATCAGTCAGAAACTCCAAGATAGAAGCAGCAGTTTGACCCGTGTTAGAACCACTAATGGATTCACCAACACCATATTTGTCAAGGAAGTTAAGCACAGGAACCATGACTTTTTCAGACATATCTGGATCCATATTAAATCGACGGGCTAAGGCTGCCGTGTCATCAGAACCGGCCAGCATTTCTACCAAAGATTGTTTCTTTTTGGCAGCCGCCGTTTTGGCATCAACTTTAGGTTTTGTTCTTTCGGCGGCCAGCAAACGCTCAACTTCATCAAAGTCATCACGTTGAATTGCGTGTTCAAAGGGATTACTATCCGAATCAGCCATGCTATCGCCCTTGTTGGTCATCCTATTTATATCTTACTAATTCCCAGACCTATTTTGAGAGCATCTACCCAAAGGTCATTCATAGATTCGCCTTCATTTCTTTGTTCACGAATTGATGACTCAATAGCGTCTGCCGCCGTGCGTAATGATTCGGCTAACAAAGATTGAACAAAAGATTCATCGTCAACAGAATTAGAGGCTGAACGCTCGATAAAATCACAAAGTTGGTGAGTAAGTTTTCGCATTTCACGTTCACGGAAGGAAGTTTTAGCCGTCATAATACTGTTAAAGAAATCTGATTCTATGGCTTGTTTCATCATTTCCGGGGCTGAAACCTGTGATTCAAAAATTGCCAACATGGATTTAAAGGATTCAAAGTATTCTTCCATAGCCTCATCATCTTGGATTCCGATTTGTCCCATAAAAGTATCAAATTGGTGAAGTAGATTTTGTTCTCGCTCTCGCTCTAAAAGTCGTCGATACGATGACAACATAGTTTTCATGCCTTCTAAATCTATGTCGATGGTATCACCTCAATTGCGGCTACCTTCGGGTCGATTTTTATTTTGGAACTCTGATAGAAGGCGGGCATCAAAGAACTCGTTAGCATTAAAGTTGCGGTTTTGTTGTTGGCGTTGTTGTTCTTCAGCATTTTTAGTAGCACGATCTTCGGCTCGTTTGATAGCGATTTCGGCTTCTTGAAGTTTTTGGGAAACACCATCAATTTGAGCAGAAAGAGAATCAATCTTGGAACGATAGTAAACGGCGGTTCCGATAGCGGCGGCTAAACCTCCCAAAACAGCACCAATACTACCAGCCATGATGGGAGAAACTCCATAAGCAGCCGAGGCAATAGGTCCTTTGGGTGCTTCAGCCTCGAAAGCGGCTTCAGCCTCCATGGTGCCACCCGAAACCATACGACGACGGATTTCTCGGTTGATGTTAGCCAAATCTTTACGGAACTTGGAAAACTCAGCATCAGAAGCAATTTCAGCCGATTCCATAGAGTTCATGAGATCTACTAATTCACGGTCAGACATATCACTAAGTTTGAGATTGCGTTTAACGCTAATGGAGTCCTCGGCATTGAAGACTACTTCAGTGGTGGCGGGTTCCTGCCAGTCAGATACCACAGGTTCGGAATCTTCAACTAAACAGTCAGTAATTTTTCGGAAACCTCGAATACCTTTTCCTCTTTCACCGAGAAGATATTTACCGGGTCCCGTAGCATGAGAAAGATTGATAAATGTTTCCATTGGGATTTCAACTTCAGAAACCACAATGTCTGTCGTTCCGGAGTTTTTTACTCCTTTCTGGTAACGACGAATAAAGTAGGCCATATCCCAAGATTATCGGTTCAACTATTTATATCTTACTGGGACCAAAGGTCGGATAAGTTTCGGATATATCTGAATCAGGTGTTGAGGTAAACCAGTAGTCCTACGGCAGCCACGGAAGAAATAGTCCGGATGAATGCCATGAGGTTAGGGTAATTTCCCACAAAGGCCTCTATTTTGGATAACATCATTTCACGACCAAAGGGTTGCTAAGGCTTCGTAAGTTTCATCAATGGTGGGTGGATCTAACTCAGTTCCATCTGCCATTTTGGTCATCAGGTTTTGAAGAACGGCAATAGTTTGATAGATTTGTCGCCATTTGAGTTCTCGCATAGAATCATAGATACCTCGATCTTCAGCACGAGTGATATAAGATTTGGTTTCAAAATATCGGCTTAATGCCAAAAGATCTAATCGCCATCTAATGCCGGCTCGCTTGTCTTTCGACTGAGCGTGTTTAAACATCGGGCGATTGCGAAGAACACCAATAACTTCCCGAGAAGTGTAGCGTCGAGGTTTTAGTTCTACCATCTTTTCTGAAATCTCGGTAGAAAATCCGTAGCCATCTTTGCCGAGCATATACTCGACAATATCAAAAACTAAGGATTCGGTAAGTGGCAGAGGGCGAGTATCCCTTCGCTTGTCTTCAGTGGTCAGAACCGACCACCTCACTCTTCTTCGGTTTCTGCTTTTGGTTCAGGCAAACCAAGATGTTCTCTCACCATTTTAGCCTTAGCATTTTCGTAGGCTTCTTTGGCTTCTTCCAAAGTAAGTCCTTCGGCTTTTAGGTCCAAAATAAATTGTTTACGTTGGTTTTCAAAAGTCATAAGGGAAATAATAGCAGCGTTATCCTCAGAAAGGGTGCGACCATCGTCATCGGTAGCAAAAAGGTCATCTAATTCAGCAGCAAGAACTTCGGGTGTGGGGACATCGGGAGCCACAAACTCTTCAACATCATCATCCAGAATTTTACCGGCCCCAGTATGATCCATACGATTAATTAGTTCGTGTCCTTGCTCTAAGGTAATTCGAAATCCAACTCTTTCCCAGTAACGTGTCTCGGTCATGGATAACCTGTGGGTTACCATCCTATTTATATGTTTTGGCTAACAACCCGCCAACCTTTTTCAATTCCTTCAATAATTTCCGCCGGGGTGGTGGCTTCACGACCGTCAACCCAAAAGCGTTCGCCTTGTTGCAATCGATGAGCAAACAAAACTTTTAAGGCGTCTTGAGTAATTTGATCCATATTATGCCTCCAAATTAGGGTGAAAGGGTTGCCAGCGACCAGTTTGTTTTTCGTTTTTGAAAGCGAAAAGTCGTCCAATGGAAAAACCATGGGCTAAACGTTCTCGGTCAGCACGAAGCCGACCACCGCATTCTAAACCAAAACCTTCGGGAGCCGGAATCCAAAATTGAGACCTAATCTGCATGACTTCTTGTGGAGAAAAGTCAACCGGAATTAGTTCCAACTCGGGTGATAACTCGGCCACCAGCACATGAAGACCTGTGCCGGAGGAACTCACCCGATACCAAATTTGGTCGGGAAATTGTGTGGCCAAGTGGCTAAGAGCCTGTTGAACAGTAGGGTGGTCTAAGGACACATCATCCCAATCAAAGTTAAGAGAGGTCATTTTTCAATTCCTCCATGCGTGAAGTCCAGCCCAAGAGGGGCTTGATTTGTTCCCAACAACCAAAACAATGACCGTGGCGGGCTTGGTTGATAGTTCGGCTTTTCCAATCAGGAAGGTTAAAGGCTCCTCTGTTCACTATCCAAGGGTCGAATTGAGGGTTAACTTGAGCCACAGCCTGTTCACGGATTTTATACCATTCCTCTTCGGGAAGGTAACCACGATTAAGATCATCTTTACCAATAATTTTTTCAGGATACTTTTCCATCCATTCCTTTTCCAATTCCTCAATAGTTTGGTCAACAGCAGATTGGTATTTACTTAGATCATCAGTGCTAACGCCACAAGTCATACAATGGTCAACTCTCCATGCCCGACTCCAACCCTCTGGTCCTAAAACATAATCTCTTTGTTGATTAGCAATATCCTCCCTGATTTTCTCGATTTCATGGGGAATCCACCGATAACTGCGATTAGGATGACGATTCATTTCTTTGTGTTCAGGAGTCATAAAACTTCGCCAATAACGGTAGTTATCGAGATTACGAAGGGCAGCCTCGTTTTCTAAAGCCCATAAGTAGTATTCAGCAGTAGTAGACCAATTGATAATATGGTGGTTACCTCGAAGGATAACATTGGTCAACAGACGCATAGATAATCTTGAGTCCATCGGCTATTTATACTTTCCCCAGAGGAGCAAGTAAGTGGGTCATTAAAGATTTTTCCATGCGTAGCGAAGGGTAAACCAAGCGATGGCTCCACTAAAAGCAAATCGAAAAGGTGTAACTTTGCCTTCAAAAATAGAAGTAGCGATCCCACCAACCGTAAGGGAACCCCAAATTAAGGCTACAACAGGTAAGAATCCCATGTTAACACCTATCGCTTGGACATTAGGATACCGACGCCAACAAGGGCTGCCAGTCCGACACCGCCCCATACGGCCCAGTTGGTTTCTCCGTTAGTAGTAGTATCTTCGCCACCGTTACCAGTGCCATCATTACCGTTACCGCTATTACCATTACCAGTTTGAGCCTCGATTGGAAGTCCCAGAGCAATTTGATAGGTCTTTTGGGGGTCAAAGACACTGCCGTCAGCAATAGAACCGTCATTCTTAGTTAGAATCCAAGGCAAATCAGTTTTTACTTCTGTGCCATCGGCTTTTTCTTGAATAACTTGGGTGTTGCCATTATCGCCATCAAGAACGTGAGACCAACGAAGTTGTTCGCCGGGGGCAAGATCCCAAGTGTAAGTGTTGGTTCCTTTAGAAATAGTAACTGGTTGTTTAGAAATAGTAGCATCGGAATCAATAGTAAAGTGGAATCCTCGGTCAGACCGGGAAGTAATGATTCCATCACCGGCTACATCCACTTCGTCATCGAAATTAAACTTAGAAAAGATATCTTTATTGTAGTTATCAAGGTCGGCGGCTTCATCAGCCTTGAAATCTAATTCGCCTGAGGAACCGGGTCGACCCGTAAGGTGTTCGGCACCAAAAGAAGGTAGATTCGATTTAATCTCGGCGTTAAACTTGCCCAGTGAGTTGTATTCGTAGAAACCCATGATAACAATTTATCATCGCAACTATTTATAGTTTACTCATGTAAGGTAAGGTTAATATCCGCAATTTCCAGATGGGCAATATCGGGTTCGAAAGTAGGCTCGGGCTCTATTTCAGGTTCTGGGGTGGGTGCGGGAGGGGTGGGTTTATGGGAACCAATGCGGAATCGATTGGCTAAAACATCTAATTTTTCTCCGTTGGTTTTCTTCCAGACAATGAGTTCCGTAAGGGCTTGGTTACGCCAGAGAATCCAACGCACAAACCAAAGACTCAGAGATCCTTGTAAGATAAGGGTAACTATAATGGCCCAAAGAATTATTTCCATGATTATTCCTCCGGTGGGGCTAACTTGTCAGGACCACAGACTAAATCCGCAAAATCTGAGAGATGTCCATCAGTTCCTAAACCTTTGGGTTCATAAGGTAGCCGGATGGCTCCAAGCAATTGCATGGATTCTTGGGCACAAACTCCAGAATACTTTTTCATCCATTCTTGTTGGTTGCGGAACTCATGATAAACCATAGCCACAGCAGAGTTGCTTTTGGCTTCAGCCCATACTGAGGCTCCCATATCGGGAACAATGTTGTTGATAACTAAGGTTTGAGGTTGAAGTCCAATAGACTTCATGTATTGCACGGTGCGGTAAAACTCCATAAATCCGGCTTCAGTAGGAATAGAAACCAAAACTAATTTGGTTTTCTGAGGGTCTGCCAGATGATTACGAAGAACATCAATATCATTACAAAATTGTTCTAAGGCTTCTTCTAACTCATCAGTTTCATCCTTTTTGAAGATGATACCCTTTAATAATTTAGCCATAAGTTTCTTTTTCATGCGTCGAAGTTGGAGGATAAACTGTTTGACATGGGCGGGTGAAGCCAAGGCTTTGAGGGTGTGACCCGTCGGGGCAGTATCAAAGACAATAAGATCATATTCACCAGATTCAAATTGTTGTCCCATAACTTCAGCAGCACCCCATTCATCGATACCGGGAATAGCATTGTTGATAGAGAATACGGAACCCATTTCAGAATCAGGGTCAGAAAGCGTAGGAATCATTTTACCAAACGTGTTTTTGAAAGCGGTTTGTAAACGAAGGCGTCGTTCCTGCGTTACTAACGAAGCATTAATGTTCATAGCCCAAAGATTAGGTGCGATTTCCGTCGGAACATCCGTAATCTTGGTTCCAACAGTATCGTCGGTGCTATGGGCAGGATCTGAAGAAACCAAAAGAGTTTTCAGCCCTTGGTTAGCATAGAAAAGAGCCGTAGCAGCAGAAGTGGTAGACTTACCAACACCACCTTTGCCGGTGAACAACATCAGCCGGGTCATAAGTTCCAGTTAGTTTCCACTGGTATTTATATCTTCTGCGTCATGCCCAAGCCGAAACAAATGAAGGGTCAAAATCCAAAACTTCTTCGCAAACTACTTCGGCAGGTTCATCAGTAGTTACTAAAGTGACTCGACAAAGATGCTCGTCTTCTGCCAGAGAACTAATATCTTCGTTACCCATCATGATAGATTCCCAGATAGAAATCTGACAAAACTCAAAACGAAGGTCGTCTTGTGGGAAGAAATCAGTGTCCGGGGTAATGACCATCCCTTTGGGTTCGAGAGCACCAGAATAAACAATAGTGTTACCAGCAGTAATTTTAACAGTAACCTTATCAATAGGGCTCAGGTTTTCAATGGGGTGCACAACAATTTGATTAACACGGGTCGAAGGTAGCATTTCAACAGTTGCAATAACACAGGCACTTCGGGATAGAGGGACTTCAAAGTCTTTCTTGTTTTTCATGTGATCCTCCCAGTAAGATATCGGTTCTTCGACTATTTATAAGATAGCCCTTCCTGCATCACTTTTTTGCAAGAAAAAGGCATCAATTTTCCGAATCTCGGCGTTTTTCATCTACCTTTTTGATATCTCCGGAAAGAGTGTTGCCTAACTGGTCAGCATCGGATTCTTCAGAATCTGGGTTGGGTGGTAATTGAGATAATTCGGGAAGCAATTTTTCAATGGATTCCTCATCCAGAGCATAGAAATCACCATCCAATCGGTCTTGGATATCACGAGTAGCCGAAGGATTCAAACTTCCGGATTCTTCACGGCGTTTGCGAAGTCGTCCTTGTCGGTCACGAGACTTAATTAGATCTTGATATTGTTGACGTTGAGCAGCCATCCACTCTTCTAATTCCTCCAAAGTGATAGTAGAGGCATCTTGTCCCATGATTTTACGCTTATACCATTCAACGTTTTCAGGAGTGACTCGAAGACCCAGATTCATGACTTCTCGGGCAATAATGGAATCTAAACCGTCGTAAAGCAAGTAGTTAAGAAAAACCTTAACTGAACGACCCGTAGTTCCAGTTACTTTCCATGCTCGGCTATTGTCGTTTGCCAAAATATTGGTAGTTTTTCGGTTTTGAGTAAAGGGTTGTGGGGAGGAATTGGTATTATAAGTTCCTGACCAGAGCACACCATCAAAAGAATCAGAACCTTGTCGGTTAGCAAAGAAACCTGCTTCCACATATGGATAGGTGGGATTATTAGAGTAAAAACTTTCAGTTTGGTCTAAAAGTTCCGTAAAATCGGCCACAGCAGCCATCGCTCGGAATCCTGTGGTGGAACCAAAAGTGAATAACCATTGAGCACGGTCAACATCATAGGAACCGTCAAAGGCAATTCGACTGGTTTCGGCACCGGAGAGGATAGCATCATTGAAAAGTTGTCCTGTTTCTGAAACTTTGACTTCAAGATCAGTTACTGTGGTTTCTTCAACAACAGCAGAAGCACCACCAAGGATAGTCCCATCCCATGTTGGTCCAAGTAAAGCACGATAAGTAATATTGGTGTCAATGGAATTGTAGGGATAATTAGCGTTGTCGGTAAATAAGGTGTTGTTGCCAATGTAAAGTGCTCCCCAGATGGTTGGATCTACTCCACCATTGGAAGCCAAGATAGCATTATCAACACGACAATAAACACCTACACCATCGCTGGTTTTGTTAAACCTTAAACCTCCTAAACCAACAGGAGTATCTTCATTAAAGGGGGCTCCGGCAGAGATAACGTAATTTAAAGCGGCGTTTAAATCAGTAACTAAAGAATCAATAGTAGTGTAAAATCCGTTAGGTGGTGGTTGCGTAGCACCGGGATAAATTGCCGTAAGATCTATATTATTGATTAGAAAACCCCGATCATTCCAAATATAGATGGGATCTGAGAGGCCATCGAACTTAGTAGTTGTGGTGTTTAAAATGTGAGCAACAATCTGATTGACTGAGGGATTGATTTCAACAGTAACTCCATATTGGGCGTTTTGTTCATCAGGGGAGTTGATTGTCTCAAGGTTACCAATCTTCCATGTGGCTCCGTATTGTGAAACTTGTTCTTGTCCAAAATTATTAACGGTATAATCTAAGGTAGCCGTAGGAGAGCCTCCTGCAAAAAACAACATATAGGGTCCAGAACGAGTTCGAGAAATATATCCCAGACCTCCGACAGAAGTTCCTGTTGGTTCACCCGTTTGATAATCTCCGGGAGCCAGATAAGAATCAAAACAATTTTGAACCAGACTAACTTGTTGGGTGGTTAGCCCAAAAGGTTGTCCAACCGTGCGAGTCCAATAATCAGGAAGTTCAATATTGGTTTCGGTTTCAAAATCTCCTCCCCAAAATCCCAAAGGAACAATAGGTCTCCAATCTCGGGCATATCCAGTAAACTCTAAATTGAATAACCATGGTTGAGCCATTAGAATCTGTCCACGGGCTTCGGGGGAAGTAGAGTTCATTAAAAACACGATAGAATATCCTTGGTCATCTAAACCGGGGTAGTTAGCACGAATAACGGGTAAAGTTGCTACGATGGTAGCATTATCTAAAGAAGTATCTGTTAAAGCACCAGAATCTTCAATAAACATATTGCGTCGAGTATAGGTCCACGCATAACCTTGTGCTGGAGTATATGGCAGTCCCGCTTCTCCCGGAATCCCGGCTGCAGTAGTGTTTAAAACACCAATGTTAGTTACGGCTATCAAAGGAGAATAAATTGGCTCGTAGGCCGGCGGACTGGGATCAACTTTAGCCCTATTTCCATTACGATTAGTAGGGTCGTCTTCTAAACAATCGCCCGTGAATACTAAGTAACCCAGAGTTCCGGTGTTGGATCCTTGTTCGTAAGTTCGATACCACAAACTGTTTTGAGCACGAAAACTGGTGTTGTAAACCGATTCGACACTCCAAAGTCGCCGGGGAATAAAACCATGTCTCCAAATAGCCCAATCGGAAAGAACTTGGTTGCCCGGATCGCTGGTAGCAGCACCAGAGCCTCTTCGGAACTCACCGTGGGTAGCAAACTCGTTTTGAAGGGAAGTGGCCTCAGTAGTGGTGGGTTCGAAATGGGAATAGTTGTAATCGGGGGTGCAAAAATAAAACTCTACTGGCTTCATGACAGCAAAAGTTCCAAGACTGGGGGTGGGTTGGAAACGAAAAAGACGATAGGGATCTACGTTAGCATAACTATAACCTCCAGAAGGAGATTGAATAGCCAAACCAATTTGATGACAACGATAAGTAATTTGTTCTAAGGGAATAATGCGAACTCCGGCTTGCATAAAGGAGGCTTCAACGTAAGCCCCTAAGCGATCTGCATCGTTTTGCCACGGTTGATTGGTGCCTAAAAGGTGGTAAGAATGCCCGAGTCGGTCTGGGCCAGTTAATGAACCTACACTTTGAAAGTAAAAACTGCCTGTGGGGATAGCGTTATTAGGATCACCATTACTAAAAAGATAAGCAGGTTGATTTAAGGTCTCCACAGGGTCGTTAAGAGAACCTTGGATTTCAAAAGTGTAAATAGTGGGCAAGTAATCTTGTTCGGAATAAATTGATTTTTTAAAGGGGGTGTAATCTGCAGGAGGGAAGTTGATGATATCGCCTACTGCAGAACAGGGGACATGGCCGACGGCAGTAATGATAATTGGTGAAGCCCGAGCGTCGTTTTGTGCTAACACATTGGTTCGAAAATCAACACAAAATGATTGGAGTCCTGCATCTTCTACCTCAGCATTTATAGGATATAAAAAATTGGGGATTTCTAACATGGTTCGCATAGGAACAATTTGCCATGCTAAAGGGGTATCTAAAAGATCGTATTGGCAAGTAGCAATAAAACCGTCCCTAAAGGGAATGCCTCCGAGAGAGCCATTAATAGTGGAAGAATCATAATATCCTCCGGGGCCGTCCGGATATTGGGATTCCCAAAGAGCCAGATAAGAGCCGCAAGCAATAACAATGTTGTTAGCAACTTGGAGATCATTAATAATCCAAGAGTTTTCTTGGGGTGTGATATCTCTCCAGCGACCTTCTAAGAAAATATTATAACTTCCTTGTGCTAACGTCGGGTTATACCAACCACGATTCGTAGAAGAATCTTTGTGAGCCTCCCATGCCTTATCCAAGATATTGTCGGGTAGTTCCTCAACGGCGAGGTCGAACGACAAACCCATAAAATCTGTGGGGTGTCACTACTATTTATCACTTACGGATTAGTATAATCGTAGATTTCGGTAGGGTTATCCCAATCAGCATCAGTATCAGCAACAAAGTTTAAGGGAACGTCGATAACACGGTTATAGGCAATATATCGAATATCCCACCAAGTTCCTGATGGAACTTCAATAGGGATGAAAGTTTTGTAAGCCACTTGGTAATTTAATGATAGTGGGTAGGGAGCACAAATCCCGGAAACACCATCATAATCCCGACCATCAAGAGTTTGGAAATAAGCGGTGTCGTCTAAGATAATGTTAACGAATCCTCGGGGCCCCCAATCTCCTCCTTTGAGTTCGTTAGCCTGAAAACCTCCGGGGGTAGATCCCACATATTCGATAACCAGAAACTCATGGGGTTCGGTGTAAAGAGATTTGGTTAGCACTCCGAAACCATCTTGAATATCAGCACCCACTAAAACTGATTGACGACGAACCGACAGTTGGTCTACTCGAACTAAAGGAAGATTACCGAGGTCACGAAACTCGAACTCATAACCTTGACGGCGAACAGCCATAATAATCAATGGTTACCCAACTATTTATTTCTTTCCAAGAAAGGGGTAAGCCTCTGAATAGGGGTCGCCCAGAAAACTTGCGACTAATTCAAGGTTTCCATAAGGATCAAGAGAAGTATTTTTTAGATTATGAAAAATCATGGCTCGGCCATCATCATCAACGTCTACTAAAACATCAACAATGGGTTTCTTCCCCTCATCAGAATAGAAGGAAACCCTTTTCCAGATATAGGGTTTATGGTTTTCTGAAAACTTCTCAAATCGTAGTTGTATTAATTCCTTTAGAGAATCGACAGTAATACCTCCACCAAGAAGAACAAAATGTTGATACTCCAAACCTGCTGATACAGTCACGTCATTAATATAATTTTTTAAAGAGTCAATTGTTAGATCAGTGGGAAAATCCTGTTCTAAGTCGTCAAATGGAGTTCCAAAATCCAAAACAAGAAAAGCAAAGTCTTCTGATCGCCGTAACCAATTGATTATTTGACCCATCAGAAAAACCTCACTTAATGTTATCGGTATGATTAAGACGACGAATAGCACGGCGAGTAATCAATTGTTCTTTGGTAACTTTCTGTTTTTGACCAAAGAGGGATTGGTTAACCTTGTCTAAGCGTTCTTGACGGGCTAACTCGGTATGCAATTCGGCAGTATAAAGGTATCCTGTGGATTCTAATTGTGGTAACCAAGAAGGACGTGCCATGAAACCAGCGACCATCTCAGAAGGGCCGGGGAGTGGAACCAGACGGGTGTCTGGTGCAAGCAAATGACGTTGTTGCATTCCACCCGCAGCAGTTTGACGAAGTTCTCGTTGACGCTCGGCACGAAGGGCGGCCATGAACTGGTCGTAATTACTTGGCATTAGAGGTTACCTCCTTTTTGCTACCGGTTTGGAGTTTGACTAACCAGATGCCTCCAGCGACTACGCCAAAGGAACCAATTAGATACAATGCCGGGGTATGACATCCACGAGTATAAAGATCCTTGAGATTGGTGTAGGTTAACCAGCCACCAGAAATAATGACGGCAATACCAAGATAGTTAAGAGGTCCCATAAAGTAATATGGTTGATCCAACTATTTATAGATTACTTTCTGAATGGTGGTCCTAAGTTAAAGTAAACTGGTTCACCAATAGGTTCATTTTTTATCCTTTGAGGAAGGTGCTGGAATAACCCATTAGCATAATTAATAGAAAAATAAATTTCGGGAGGTAGGTTTGGATACTGTGCCGTATCAATAACTTTGTTTCTACCTCTTGTTCGAGTGGAATCATTAGGATCGACAAAAGCGGAACGTTTCCATTCAAGCAAGGATTTTTTACGAGGAGAGTCTTTCAATTGGGCATTGAGGTCATTTCGGTATTTAAGCAAGGTTTCTGGACTGCTGGGGCGGCTAATAATGGTATCATCCCGAGTATCTACCAGAACCTTTCGTTCTATGGTTTCAGTAGAACCTGCGGGTAAGTTTTGACGTTTGATTTGCCATGAGGGCAAGGGACGCTCTATTTCTCGAACTTCTTCGGTAATATAGGGGATTTCTTGCCAAGCCCGGTGAAAGGCTTCGTCGCCGTTTTCAAAGGGGTTAGCAAACGAGTTACTCCACCCACCAGCAGGGTTGTAACGATAACGAGCATAATTCTTAATAAAATATCCATCTGGGTGAAGACCAATAGAATAACGATTGATCAGTTTGCGACCCGGATAGGAGTAATAAGTTATGACTGGGCCGATGCTTAACCATTGATTGGGAAAATAAGTTTTAGCCCAAACGATTTGTTTAGTAGGTAGTTTGGAGGGGTCAAAAAATCGGTAGTTCCAATGAGAATATTTATTTATATGTCCTTGAGTAGTAACATAAGTAGCCGGAGGTTTGGTCTGGAATAAATCGTAAACCATTTCGTCAGCCGGTTCTCCAAGAGATTTTAACCACTTGAAAAACGAAAACCCAGTTCCTTTGATTAGGATTTTAGAACGACGAAGCGTAGGCACAAACTCCAGAAGAAGTTGACCTTCAAAAACCTTTTTGAACAAATCTGGATCCCAACGACGGCGTTTCATGCCGGGGGCGTATCGAGAAATATAAAGGGCATAAAGGGCACAAAAGTTGCCCCAAACACTACCGGAGATGGTTCGTCTAACGTCAATTGTTCGGCTTCGTGAAGCCCACCAACTATCTCCTATTCCGTATTGACCATATGGAAAGAATCCGTAAGGTTTGGCAGACAAAACATATTTGAGAAATCGTGCGGGACTACGCTCTAACAAAGCCTCTAACTTAGGCTCGTAAGAGAAGGATATCCCTGACATAAACCCAATTAGGTTCTACGACTATATGTAGTTATTCCTTTCCCAAGAAATGTGACCAAGGCCATAAAAGCAACCACCCCACGGCACGGAACAAGTTCAAGAAGAGATTCCGCATAGAATCCCATCCATCATTACTTGCCGTGTAGTGTAGTGTAGTGGATAATCACACTCAGAGTTCCAACTCATCAAGGATGCCGTCGTTGTCGTCGTCGGAATCCATGTAGTCTTCAACACCGTCATTGTCGTGGTCAAACTGACCAGTGAGGTCGTTACCATCGTTGGACTCAAACCAATCTGACAAACCATCGTTGTCGTCGTCGGTATCGGTAAGGTCCCAGATACCGTCGTTGTCGTGGTCGTAGCGGTATTGTCCTACCATGCCGTCGACTTCATCGACGTCAAGGATGTTGTCGTTGTCGTCATCGGTGTCTACGCCATCGTTGAGACCATCGTTGTCGTGGTCACGCATTGCGGAGGAACCGTTGTCGTAAACGTCCTTGTAGTTGTCGATACCATCGTTGTCGATGTCGAGATCCAACCAATCGGGGATTCCATCGTTATCGTGGTCGTAGATGTCGGTGTTAGGGTTGCCGTCTTCGACTTCCTCACGGTCGTCGATTCCGTCGCCGTCATCGTCGTCGTCTTCGGCATCATCGATACCGTCGTTGTCGTGATCCATTGGTGAATCATCAAGAATATCCGGAATGCCATCGTTGTCATCATCGGTGTCTACATCGTTAGGAATGCCGTCACCGTCGTTGTCGTTTTCACCAGATTGGTCTTGTTGGTCAAGTTGCTGGCCTTGTTGCTGATCGGATTGCTGGCCTTGTTGGCCTTGTTGTCCGTTTTGGGTAGCACCTTGTTGTTGCTCGTTTTGACCGTTTTGGTTTTGTCCGTTTTGGTCTCCGGCTTGTTGGTCTCCTTGCTGACCGCCTTGTTGACCGCCTTGCTGTTGTTGACCTTGTCCGTTATCTTGTTGTTGTCCCTGTTGTCCCTGTTGGCCTTGTTGTCCTTGGCCTTGTTGTCCAGATTGACCAGACTGTTGGCCTTGTTGTCCTTGTTGTCCCTGTTGTCCTTGTTGGCCCTGTTGACCTTGCTGTCCTTGGCCTTGGCCTTGACCTTGGGACTGTCCTTGACCTTGACCCTGACCCTGTCCTTGACCTTGGCCTTGGCCTTGTCCTTGACCCTGTCCTTGTCCTTGGCCTTGGCCTTGTCCCTGCCCTTGGCCTTGACCCTGTCCTTGACCCTGACCCTGACCCTGTCCTTGGCCTTGTCCCTGACCTTGACCTTGGCCTTGGCCTTGTCCTTGACCCTGTCCTTGTCCTTGGCCTTGGCCTTGTCCCTGACCTTCGCCTTGACCGCCGGCTTCAGATTCGCCACCGCCTTCGGTGCCGCCATCGCCGCTACCGGCTTGGGACTCTTGGAAATCGGGGTCATATGCGTCTGGGATACCATCGCCATCAGAGTCGGAGAACTCTCCGTCGTTAGGATCGGTTGGGAACTGGTCTGTGGCGTCAGATTTGCCATCGCCATCAGTATCGGCGTTGTTAGGGTTAGTTCCCTTGGCATACTCTTGAGCGTTAGTCAATCCATCTCCATCGGGGTCGGCGTTTCCATCGCCACCGTTGGTTGGATTCAAACCGTTGGCGACTTCCCAACCATCTGGGAGTCCATCGCCATCAGAATCAGCGTTGTTCATGTTAGTGCCATGAGTTTGCTCTTCAGAGTTGGTGAGACCATCGCCGTCCCAATCTGCCCCACCATCAGAGGGGTCGAGAGGATCTGAGCCTGTGGCTCCAGCGATGCCAGCACCCATAGCAAGCATCAGGGCAGTCATAATTGTAAGCAGTGCGTTTTTGAAATTATTTGTCTTCATAGTAATCTTTTCCTATTATAAGTTATTCATAGGGAACCCGCTGTTCCCTCTAATTATAAATTGGGGGTCTGCTCCTATATATAGTTTTCTATGAAATGCGTCATTCTTCTTCAGAAGAAAGGGGAGACAAAGAAGTGTAACCATGAGTCATATGGTGCTCACCGTGACAATTAAAACAAAGCAATTCCAGAGTGTGAATCTTGGCTTTCAAATCAGACCAAGAGTAATCTGTAATGGTGCGATGATAGGTAGCCCCAATCCCGCCTTGTGAACCTCCTCGAACATCGCCCCAAGGTCGTTTATAAGACGGATCGGTGTGGTGAACAGCCAAGGCTGCTCCATCGTAGCCACATTCTTTACAACAACCACCTAATTGAGATAACACCCAGTCCTTTTTTCGTTCCCGAAGATTACGCCGATTATCGGCAGTGCGTTTGATAACTTCTTCACGATTGCGAAGATAATATTCACGCTGATACCGTTTTTGGTATAACCGTCGTTTTTCAGGGTCTGCAAAAGGCATAAGAAAACCTCAAGCAAGATCTTCCTTGGTATCCTCGTCGAACTCGGTTTGTTCATCATCAATTTTGATTTCGGCTACAGGTTCTTCAGAGGTTTCGGAAACGCCGGGGTTGGGGTCAAGTTTTTCAACAGTGACTCGGTAGGTGTTGCCATTACGTTGCACGGTTTTGGTGGCTACCAGAGTGAATTGAGGTTCAGGTTCCTCAGGTTTCTCTTCAGGAACTACTTCATCGAAGGCTTGTTGAATCAAGCGATAAAGTTCAAACCAGTGGTCTTGGTTATTAAAGACCCATGAACGAGGGTAATAAGTTCGGCGGTTAGACAAGCGGTAAGGGTAAAAGAAATCATCCCACATGAGGGTCTATGATGTAGACTACTTATTTATATCTTTCTTTTGTTAATAGCATCATATCTGACATTAATAAGATGTTTGATAACATCGTTAGGCCACGCATTAGATTCATCATTAGGGATTCCATGTGACTGCCTCATCAAAACCCCAGTTTTCATATGAAGAGATTTAAAATAAAGATAATTAACTTCTGCTGGATGTATGTCGTCCATAGAATGACCAAATATACCATTTGTGTTTATATCTTGAAACAAGGCTGAATTAGATTTCCATGCTTCAGGTTCGGTTTGAAAATACCAACCTTCGGAGTATAACCATTTAAGAGCATCTTGAAAAGTCATAATCAATAATTTTTGAAAATGTCCATTAAATTTTTCTTGTTCTGGGGTCAAACTACTCATGATGTCACCTACGGTCGTTTTTGAGCATTTCCTTGAGGCCGGGAATATGGAAATCCACAGCCGGGGCTTTGGTAATATCGGTAGCCGGTTTGGGAGCACCTAATCTGCTATCTGCACCAATTTTCTGACCACCTCGTCCGGGGTTGATAGCGGCCCGATGAGCAGCAACAATATCGGCATCCGTAAGATTAGGTTTCATTTGGGGCTTTACCGTAGACGACATAATTTTATGTTTTTCAGCAGCCATGGATTTCAGGATATCTTCATTAGTAGTCATGCTTTCACCTCGAATAGGTAGTAAGTGGTAAGATAGCGATCTCCCTTCTTACCTCGGTATCTCTGGAAACTGATAATCTGATCTTTCGGATCTCCGCCAACCTCTGGAGTGTAGATGAACCTGCCCAGAAAGGAATTGGTCAGTTCGTTCAGATGGGTCTTCACCTTGACCATCTCGTAATCGTCGAACTCGAACTCCTCGATTTCGTAAGACACGAACTCATCGGCAACCTGCTGGCTCAACATGACTCGGAACTGATTTATGCCGCCCTCGTATTGGTTCTGACCGATGTCCACCCAGAGCCAGTAACGTCGGGGTTTACGAAGCCAATTGATAATTTCCGACATTAGTCCCACACCTTCATATTCCCAGTTTTTTGTAAAATTATGGTCGAAAAATTAGGAGAATCTACAGAAGATTCCATATGAATTACCACGGGAGTTAATTGGGTAATGCTTCGGAGATCCTTTTCAAAATCTGCTAACTTAGAATAGTTTTTGTTATTTTGACCTTCAATTTGCAGACTTAAATTTTCATATTCTTCATCAAGACCTTCTTCTCGTCCTGTTCCGAAGGGATCGAAAAACTCAGTAACGGAAGAGGCAACGTTATCAACAAAAGTATTCATATTGGTAACTGCTCGAAGAACGGTATCCAATTGAAAGTCCCAGTAATAACTGCTGGCTTCAATGAAAACATTGTCTGGAAGCAACCACCAATTAATAATTTTATTATTACTCACGGTTTTACAACTCCTGTGGTATGAGCAAAGTATTGTTCTGAGGATGAAATAAAACTAAATTGTAGGATTTCTCCTGACAAGATATCTCTAAACCTGTTTTTTAGAACCACATCTATCTGTTCGCCCAACGGGAAGTAATTTGAACTATCAGGGCTATCGTTTTGGGCTAAGGTTGTCCATAGGGGATTAGAAGTTGAAACCTCGGGCAACCATTTTAGTTCAGATAACTTACAATCACCAGTATTCCAAAGGTCTATCATATAACTTCTCCAATAACCTTCTTCCACCATTTGTTGGTAGGTATCACGGGCATAAAAAGTAACTGTTTGTTCTTGATCAAAGGAACCATAAACTGAGGCAAAAAAGGTTTCGGACATTTGTCCGTTATCCTTAATCCAGTTAATGATTTGACTCACAGAGTTAATTGATAGGCACTACTACTTATAGTTTTACTCGTAATCACGAATAGCGATACCAACTGGGAAACGGGGAATACCATCATTGGTTAACTCTTGATACTTAACAGTTAATCCTTTACCAATGTATTGATCTCGGTTTTGATACCAGTCTTGACGCTCGGCACGAGTTCCTTTAGGTCGCACAGCAAAAGGAAGTCCTTGTGGTGTTTCACAAACCCAAACTACGGTTCCAATATCGTTGCCTTGACCTTCGTTAGCCCCAATAATTTTGTATTCATCATCAAAAAACTTCTTAAACTTTTGCAGGTGGTAGGAACGCTTACCAACTTGGTATGGGCTGGCAGCATTACGAATCATGACACCTTCATCGCCGTCAGCGAGGAACTTAGCCAAAAGGGATTGAATATCTTGCTCGTTAGTAACTTTGTAGATAGGAACTAAACTCAAGGCACCAGTTTGGTCTTTAGCCACAATGTTTTGAGCCATCTTCCAGCGAGCCAAGAAAGAAAGATCTGGTCGGCTGGTATCAATAATATCGAAAATGTTGAGTTTAACTTTAGCCATGTCGTCAATATCATTTTGGTTTTTGTAAGTTTGCTTACGAACCAAACCGACGACACGTTGGAAATCCAATTGATCGGAGAAAAGTTCGCCATCAATAATAATGTTGGCGGGTAGATTTTGGGCAGAAATGGCGTTGCGGATTTGGTCAAGCAGTTGAAACTCCTTACCTCTGCGAGTAAGCAAAGTAATAGAACCATCGGATTCAGTGATAGCAATACAACGAACTCCGTCTAACTTAGGTTGAGCCAAAGCGGGGAAAACAATCTTGTGTCCGTGTTTATCATAAGGTTGAGCCAACATAGGCACAGGGCGAAGAGTAGTAGAAATACCATCGGTATTAAAGGTATAACCTTGGTCTCGCTTGGTGTTAATCTTGGAATCATATTCCAAAAGGGCTTGTTCTTCAGGAGTGCGGCTGGACTTACCAGCAGTAATAATGACACCAGCGTCTTCAGTAATAGTGCCTCCTTTTTGACCGTGGGAAGTCTTAATGGTGTAAACCCCATTGTCTTCTTCTAACCAAATAGTCCATTGAACAAGATTTTTAGAAGCGGTTCGACGGTAGAAGGTCTGAGGGGAACGAATAATGTTAACCATATAGTTAACTAATGCGGTCTCCTATATAAAGTCTTCGGTTATTAAGGAACGCCGTAGAAAATAAAGTCATAAGGTGTCATATAACTCGGCTTCAAATCTCCCTCTGACCACATATCCAAAATAGCCAAGGTGCTACCAAGATTGTTAACGTGTTTGATTCCCTTTCTAAAGTCGGTTCCACCATAGGGGTCAAACAGCGACTTAACAATATCGTTATCTACTGCGTTGAAGGAATTAATTATCATCCAAAGTGGAACAGAGCCTCGATAGATTTGAGAAAAGCCGTGAACCACAGTATCATCTTTTACATGGCCAAGTCCGTGCAAAACCTTTAGTAGATTCACGGAAAATATTAATCGATTCATGCCTCCCATATCGGCAGCCATAGAACCTGAGCAATCGATAACGACATCAGTGTATGGGACAGTAGCCCCATTATCTACCATAACAATTCCGTAAGTTTTTCTAACGGAGTCACTAATGGCTTTTGTATTATTAGCATGGAATTGGCTCATATGATACGATTATTACTACGACTATATATATTTTACGATGATATGGGTTTACGACGGCGGTCTCGTTCACAAACGGTGCAGATAACTTCGACTTGATCTAAATGGGTTTTCAAGGTTTCCCATGATTGGTCGCAAACCGGGGTAGGTAACAAAACTCGATTATGGGAACGAACTAAAAGATAGTCGGGATTTTCACGAGAACAATAATAACAACAGCCACGAGTAGAGTCTAAGGCCCATTGTTTCTTTTCGGCTCGGAGGCGAGTTTTATTGGTGGCTACCTTGGGTTTAATGGTTTCTGCCTTACGCTCATAATACTCCGAGTTGTAACGAGCCATATAGGCTCGCTTTTTCTCAGGGTCGGCATAGGGCATAATCAAATCTTGTCGACACGACTACTTATACCTTTCGTCACGATAGTCAGGGCGGGGGTGTGGGAAACCCATGTTAGCATATTCAGGGTAATAAACTTCCGGATCTTGGGCTTTTATTTTACGAGCATATTCTTGCATAACACGATTAAAAGCCTCTTGTTCTTCTAATCCTTGCGACACCAATTCACCCATTCTTTTATTAACAAATCGCTCTTGTTTATCAAACTCTGGTATAGAACCTCGGGGATAATCGTCTAACAAAACCATAAGTTTGTCATCTTGATTTTTACCTTTATACCATTTCATAATCAGGATAGCCATGATTGGTGGAAGCAATTGTTCACTAATGCTTGCCAAACCACTACGTCCTCCCGAGTTAACCCAAAAGAACAACCATTGGTGATTACCTCCCATATCCTCACGGAATACTAATTGGAACCGAGGATCGTCATCCCAAAAATAATCATAAGATTGGAGAGCACTTATGCCGTTATCGATAATCATGTAAAGCGGAGTTAGTTTGAGGGGGATACCAGAGACCCCAGTTGCTACAACGTGTTTACGGGTAGCGTTGATAGCCGCCTGATAATTCATCCATGGTTTAAGTAGTTGCTGAAAAAGTTTCTTATCTTTTGTATTTGAGGGACTATATTTAGTAATTTCAGTAACATCAGATAATCCTTTCAGAAACTTGATAGCCTCTATTCCTCGATAAGTCGGTTGGGGGTTTTGATGATTCCATTTAGGGATAGTTGCCTCGTCCCAAATATAGTTAGCAAAGGGAGTAACAACGTATTTTTTCCCAGTTCCATCTCTAAAACGATAAAACATGACATCACATCGCATTTTGAAGGAAAGCCAAAACACCGGGGACGGCTGCTAACAACAAAGTCCACCAACGACCAATCTTACGATCAATCTCATTTTGTTTTTCCTCCATAACAGCGAGGCGAGTAGTCAAAGGTGGTTGTCCGTTACCATCTCGAACCGTTTTGAGTAATCCTTTGGTATCGCCTTGAAGATCTTCCACAGAACGTTGCAAATCTAAAAGAGCCAATTGATAGGCTTGGTGATCTGACATGAAGGATTCCATCATGTCTGAGAACTCAGCGACAAAGTTCTCTAATACTTGTTTGTCGCCATCAGCCAAAGAACTCACTCCCGATTAAGAAGTCGAAGGGCTTTGACGCTCAAAATCTGAGCACACTGATTAAGGTGTTCCAAACGATGCTTCACCAAATTAAGATGAATGTTGGCTACCTCGGCTCGGTGATTAACTTGTTGAAGTGCCAATTCGAACTCCATGGTGTGTTTTGCATCGCACCACTATTTATAGTTTGCGAGAGTATGTCCACTAACTTTTGTGGTTGTTATAGGTTATTAACGATTGTTGAGGCCCCACAGAGCCACCGAATGAGAACGGGAACGAAGGGCTGTTCCAACGACTACTTTATCGACTTGGCGAAAACGACGGTCGGCTTTGAGAGCAAAAGTAACTTCACGAACGGTGGGCAAATAGTGATAACCTGTGGCTCGAATAGCGTCGTAAATGTCGTGAGAAGTCCGGGGACCCGACTGAAGAAGTTCGAAGGCAGTGTCTGTGATAACGGAGGATTTTCTGCGACCCATACGATAGGTGGTAATTGCTACTACTTATAGGTATCGGGTATCTAAAACAATGCTCAAGAAACCACAGTTTCCACATCTTCATCTTCTTCCAAAGGAGAAGCCACGAAGTCGATAGCACAAACATCAGTATCACAAAATCTTTCGGCTACGGAATCTTCGCCACTCATACGAGCAAAGGAAAGTCGTCCCAATTTAGCAACTTCATCGTGGTAAGTTTCAGCAGTAATGGCTTCGTAGGGCATCTGTGGGTAAGCACCGTAGTCAATACGAGGCAAGAAAGAGATTCCCTTCAAATGATACTGGAAGAAATCCAAAGCATGGGGGATTTGGCTACCCTCGGTTTCGGGATCAAAAGAAACAGTGCATGAAACTTGGTTGTCAGCCCACCAGCGTTGAGCCACAGCAGCCATGCTGAGTTGTTCCCACATTGGAACTTCAGCGATGGTTCGCATCTCATCACCCAGAGAAACGGGAATGGTGACTACTAAAGTAGTATCCTCGGCTCCAACACAAGGTTCAATGTGATAACCAGCCTTTTCCAAGGGACCAACCAAGTTAGAGTTGATTCCCAATCGAACACGGCGATAGTAAAACTGAGATTCAGGGTAGTGGATTCCGGGGGTGGCACCAGCCAGTAGGGAAACGGTTCCAGAAGGCTTGATGGAAGTAGTCTTGATAGAACGTGGGATAGCCATCCAATCAGAGTATTCCTCATCCAAACGCTGGATTTCTTGATAACCAGAATCCATCCAACGACGCATTTCGTCGAGGCCATTTCGGGTGACGAACTGAGCAATACCACTCATAGAGCATCCAATACGACGATTACGGAGCATAACTCGGTTGGTTTCAGGCCAATGAGTTTTACCCAAAGTAACGGTCTTGGCGTAAAGGTAAGCGTATTTGAGAGTTTTCAAATAATCCTCCATAGATTCGTGGTTAGCAGGGAAGGTTTCTACCAGACAACATAGTTCATAGGATTCTAAAGTTTGTTCCAAACAAGGATTACCTCCGACAGCACGGTGGTCTTTGTAATCAGGAGCATCAGCCATACGACCATAGTTTCTCATGTTTTCCAACCAAGCGTAGCCGGGTTCACCGTTAAGTCGAACTCGTTCAGCAGTAGGTCCATAATCCATACCAAGTTCAGCAAAGACAGAGTTGTTGGAAGTCCAACCGTATTCCATGCGGTGGGGGTTAACCTCATAGTTTTTGAGATCGACATATTCGTCAGAGTCGGCAGGACCGAAAACAATTTCAGCAGTGCGTCGAACGTTACCCGCAACTACGCAAACTCCAATAAGGTTCATGATATCGGTAATGGTAGTAATGGTGATGGGGCTACCTTGATTTTCAGTAAGGATAGCGTCTACCTTAGTATGCAAATCAACAAGAGGTTGGGGTCCAGAAGAAGTTCCTCCGAAACCCTTGATGGGTTCGCCAGCGACACGAACTTGAGAATAGTCAAAGATGACGGGAGCAGTGCCGAGGAAATGAGAGTCTAAAAGTAGCCGCAGGGATTCAGCCCAGCCTTCACGAGTATCGGGAACAACAAAGGATTCTGAACGACGGTTTTCGGCAGGACCTTTGACGATAAGGCTACCCGCACCCTTGACATCGAAACCGACGCCGACGCCAAGCATGGAAGCATCCATGAGGAAGGTAAAAGGCTTGGAAAGATCTTCTTTGAGGTTTTTTGTAGAAACGAAAGCACAGTTGTTGAGAGCAGCATAAAGCCCCTTTTCTTCGGTAATTGGAGTTCCCATAGCCCAAAGACCTCGACCGGGTGGCAAAAACTTCATGTTCCAAATGCGGTCAAACATTTCTTGAGCAGAGTGCTGAGCCTTCCAAGCATTCCAGCCCAAACCTTGGGCTTCGATGTGTCGTTGTTGCATACGATATGTGCCTTCTACAACACGTTGCACAGTTTCATGCCACTTTTCGTTTTTACCGTTAGCCTTGAGTCTGGAATAAGTTCTCATGTAAACTAATTCGCCTAATCCGTTGAATCCAAAGGGGGCCTTACGGCGGGAATATTTGTCAAGAAAAGCAGGAGTTAGTGCGAACGGTGCAGACATAAACAGGGGTTCTACCCCGCTCCTACTTATACTTATCGGCTCGGGTTTCTAAACCCTTTGCAAATTGCGAGAGTTTGTTTGTGGTTGTTTGGGATTGTTAACTATATGTCTTCAATTCCCTTAAATTACGAAGTTAGAGATAAAGTCTTCCGGGGTGGTGAGATCGGGTTTAAAAGAATCAATATAGTAGCCTCCACGAAGGTCACCAGATTGATCAAGAAAAATAATTAATTCTTTGTTTTCTAAAAATGAACCTGCTTCATTCTCACGGAAATAAGGTGTAACTCGAAGTAAAACAATTTCATCTGCGTGTTTACCATACTCTTTTGCCATTTCGGTAGCCACCCTAAGGGCAAAGGTTTTTGGGTCAATGATTTCAAGGGTTGCAGTTTCAATCATAGTAGTAAAATATTGATAAAGTCGAGAGTTAATCTCGTCTTCCAAAGGTTTCATATCGTAACCGTAAATGCTACCAAGATTGAATTTCATATCGTATTGTTCTTCAAAACTAAAATTATTGTGGATGTAATCAAACTGATCACCCGAGAAGCCGAAGGAACCAGACCATTTACTACTCCAAGCAGCCAGCAAAGATTCGCCTAATTCGTTATCGCCATCTGCCAAAGTGTAAACAAGGGTTTGAGCATTTCCCCCTGAGCGAATCCAATTGATGATTTGGGACATAATTTACTCTCCTCGGGTAGTAAGATTAAGAATGAGAAAAACCATTTCGTAATCTAAATCTTGGTCGATATTTTGAACCCAAAAATTAAGAGTCAGGGTGTTAGGTAGTTTATCAGGGTGGGCATAAACTCGGTTGAGATACTCGGTAAGTTCTTTAACTTTAAGCACCCATGGTTGCGAATTGTTAATAATATTAAAGCGAAAAAAGTCTTCATCGCCGTTGACAGAAGGATAATAATCGGCTTGGGTGTAAACACCATAATTTTCATTGTCGGGGTCTTTGGTAAGTTCCCACCAATCCAAACTCATGATAGCCGCATCAAACCTATTGTTGGTAAAATCCTTCCAATCTCCGACAGGATTGTAATCAGAATCACGATAGTCAATAGAAAGCCGAGAAAAAATAACCTTGTGGTCATACCAACGTGGTCGGTCGGTTTTAATCCAATTAAGGATTTCAGTCATGCAAGGATATTATGGTTTCTGCTATTTATAGGTTACTTGTTTTGGGATTCCTTGTTAAAATCGCCGGGGTTGAGGGCAGGGCGAAGCCAGAGTCTTTCAATAATGCCGAGTCCAAAATTGAAGACCACAAAAATAAGAACGTAGGCTAACCAAAGGCTCATGGTAATCCCCTATATTGAGTAATGTGGCATAAATATGCCTCAAGCGATTCTTCGGTAAGCAGCCGGAGAGCGACTGGTAGCCACAGGAACGGCCTCAAAGTCCCGATCCATTTTCATCTGAGCCGAAAGGCTCCTCTTGGTCGGGATTTCTCGCCGCCCTTGGTCAATAAGTCTATCGACCAGATTTTGGGCAGTTACAATTTCGTCGACGGCTACCAAGGATTTAGCGGCTTGATAGGATGTCGGTTTGCTTTTCTTTTTGCGGATAATCTTTTTAGTCATGATATCACTTCCGGTTGGCTACCAATGCGGTGAATCGGCAGTCTTCAACAGTCCAATCGAACTCGACAGGGGAATCATTAGAACCTCTGACGGCTAAATCGGAACGGGAAACTGCGGTTAAAGCAGAGGAAACCTCTTCAGTAGTAAAGAGAGTGGGTTCAATCTTGCCAGTAAAATCGACAAGAGGGTGTTTCCAAACCACAGGTTCGTCTTGTGAGTTGGAACGGAAGACTAAGTCGTTAGCCTCGGAGGAAACAGTAAAGGAAACGGTTTTGGCAGTAGTCTTGAGAAAGTCCTTGAGGTTTTTGCCGGGGATGGTGGTTTGATAATCAAACTCCATTTGAGGCCAGTTCTGAATATCATTCATAAGATCCAGACGAAGCAGTTTGACAGTTTGGGAAATCCCGTTAGCAAGAAGTCTAAAACGAAGGTTGTCTCCGGGTTGGTCTAAAGCCAAAGTGAGTTCATCCTTAGCAGTAAGTGTTTTAACAATAGAACCCATGCGAGCAAAGATTACGCCGATACGTTGGGTGTCTGAAAAACCGAAACGATAGGATTGGAAAGCATCGGCAGGAACCAAAGTGCGAAGCATCTTGTAGCGATTACCATCTACCAAAATAATGTTCATGCCGTCTTTATCAAAGGTCAAAATGCCCTCTTCAGCGATGGCTTCAAGACCTCGGAGGATGGTCTTAGCAAGTGGAACTCT
>Ga0181587_10000094_pt1 | contig 62686 bp, 66 predicted proteins | sample 071ome_27_FD_132463 | JGI IMG/M metagenome (GOLD analysis project Ga0181587, IMG submission 132463) | Coastal salt marsh microbial communities from the Groves Creek Marsh, Skidaway Island, Georgia - 071409AT metaG (megahit assembly) | ecosystem: Environmental > Aquatic > Marine > Intertidal... | reverse complement strand
TTCTCGTTTAACTGTACGTCGTACAATTCTTTAAGTTGAGCTTCTACTTCCTCGGGCCACTTTCGGCTAACAATTACCTTAGGCTTACTCATTATTCTTTCTCCTAGAGTTCTTTTAGAACTTTTTCCATAGTTATACCCAGATCCGATGGATTTGGAGCAACCACAACGCCTGCTTCTTTAAGCAGTGCTACTTTTTCAGCAGCACTCTCGCCAGCACCAGAAACAATGGCACCTGCATGTCCCATACGACGCCCTTTAGGTGCAGTTAAGCCTGCAATGTAAGCGACAAGAGGTTTGGTCATATGATTTTTGAAGTATTCCGCTGCTTCGGCTTCTTGAGGACCACCAATTTCACCGATCATCATGACGGCTTTCGTGTCAGGATCGTTTTCAAAGTGCTCAAGAATGTCGCGATGAGAACTACCATTAATAGGATCACCACCGATACCTACACTGGTAGTAATGCCGATACCTAATGCTTTCATCTGTGAGGCAGCTTCGTAGCCTAATGTACCAGAACGACCCACTACTCCCACATTACCCTCCATGTAGATATGACCTGGCATGATGCCTAGCATGGCTTTTCCTGGACTGATAGTGCCTGCACAGTTAGGTCCAGTGAGTACCATGCGGTCTTCTTTTTTGTAGCGGTACATGTAACGTTTTACCATCATCATGTCTTGGGCGGGGATACCGTCAGTAATAGCAACGCAGTATTTGATGCCTGCATCGGCGGCTTCCATGATGGAATCGGCTGCAAATGCACCGGGAACGAAGATGATACTAGCCTCCGCACCCACTTCGCTTACCGCTTCTTTCACAGTATTGAATACGGGTTTACCGAGGTGTTCTTTGCCACCCTTACCCGGTGTGACACCACCGACTAAATTGGTACCGTATTCCATCATTTCTTCTGCGTGGAAAGTACCGATCTTGCCGGTATACCCTTGCACAATGACGCGGGTTTCTTCATTAAGTAATACAGTCATTTATCTATCTCCCTATGCGCCGACAGCTTGGTTTCGAGCTTCGACTGCTTTCTCAGCAGCTTCTTCAAGTGTGTGTGCAGTGATAATTGGCAGCCCACTCTCACTGATGATTTTCTGTCCTTGTTCCACGTTAGTGCCAGACAATCGCACCACTAAAGGCACTTTCACTTCTAGTTGTTTAAACGCTTGAACAATACCTTCAGCAATCCAATCACAGCGGTTAATACCGGCAAAGATATTCACTAGCATTGCTTTCACACCGGCATCCGCAAGGACAAGTTGGAATGCATGTGCAACGCGCTCAGGAGAGGCGCCACCGCCGATATCTAGGAAGTTGGCTGGCTCACCACCTTTGTGTTTGATCATATCCAGTGAAGCCATCGCTAAGCCGGCACCATTAATCATGCAGCCGATATCACCATCTAAGCCAACATAGCTGAGGCCATAGTCTGAAGCAGCAGTTTCACGCGGATCTTCTTGGGACTTGTCACGTAATTCTTGGATTTGCGGACGACGGAACAAGGCGTTGTCATCAAAGCCCATCTTGGCATCGAGCGCGCGGATATGGCCGTCTTCTGTGATGACCAAAGGATTGATCTCCACCATGGTCGCATCTAGTTCACGGAATGAGCGATAAGCGCCTTGCAAAGTCTTGACTGCTTGTGCAATCAGGTTAGGCTCCAGACCGAGTTTGAATGCAATTTCGCGCGCTTGGAAGTCAGTGAGCCCGACCTGTGGCTCAATCTCAGTACTGATGATGAGTTCAGGCGTTTTTGCTGCAACTTCTTCAATATCCATGCCGCCTTCAGTAGAGGCGATAATATTGATGCGTTGTTTAACGCGATCGAGGACTAGCGCTACATATAACTCGTTCTTGATGGCGGTGCCTTCTTCAATATAGAGACGATGGACGACTTTACCTTGAGGGCCAGTCTGATGAGTAACCAGTGTCTTGCCGAGCAATTCAGCCGACGCTTCCAATACTTCATCTTCAGTACTACATAAAATTACACCCCCCGCTTTACCGCGAGCGCCTGAATGAATTTGGGCTTTAACGACCCACTTATTCCCACCAATCTCCTTGGCACGGTAAACTGCTTGCTCAGGACTATAGGCTAGACCGCCCGGGGCAATACTTACACCGAACTTAGCTAAAAGTTCTTTTGCTTGATACTCGTGGATATCCACAGCATCCTCCCATAATAAAATTAAAAAAATAAAAGTGACGCGCGCAGTCAATACACTGCGTGCGAGTAAATTAGTTACTCCAACAATTTATTAGGTACCGAGGGCTATAAAAGACGTAATAAATGTATGGCTATTATTATTGTAACCACTATTTTAGGTGTTCATGGACGTCGAACGCAAGACAAGTGTGACAGAAAATGACCAACAATATGGAAAAACTGGGACAAATCAACAGAAAATAATGCTTGATGGTCGTTTTGTGATCAATCCTTCGTGGGCTCGGCATGTCCCTAAGCGAAAAAAAAGCCACCATGTTTCCATAGTGGCTTTAATTACAGTGATACAACAATCCATGTCGTATGTGTTTAATTTGAGGGTTGCGTTATGAAGTGCTCTTCGCCGCAATCGCCTCGGCTGCTCGAACGACATTTTCAGCCATTCTTGCAGAGGCAGCATCAATCATTTTACCGTCGAGTGATGCAGCACCTTTCCCTTCACGGGCAGCTTTTTCTAATTCATCCAAGATACGATGAGCTTTAGTGACCTCAGCTTCAGGGGGTGTGAATACCTGATTAGCTAGCTCAATTTGTGATGGATGAATTGCCCATTTACCCTCGATACCCAGGGCCGCACCACGGCGTGCAGCTAGCAAAAAGCCATCCGGGTCATTGAAGTCGCCAAATGGTCCATCGATTGGACGCAATCCGTAGGCTCGACAGGCGACGGTCATGCGTGAAATAGCATGATGCCATTGGTCACCAGGGTAATCTGGATTTAGACCGCCGATGTTAACAGTACGAGCGCGATTACTAGCTGCGTAGTCAGCCACACCGAAGTGCATAGCTTCCATACGTGGGCTAGAAGTGGCGATAGCTTCTACATTCGCCATGCCTAGTGCTGTTTCGATCAGTGCCTCGATACCGATTTTATTGGTGAACCCTTTAGCCTCTTCGATTTGAGTCACCATGGCATCGACCATGTATACATCAGCTGGATTGCCAACTTTAGGGATCAAGATAGTGTCTAGCTTGCTACCTGCTTGTTCTACGACATCTACAACATCACGATACATGTAATGAGTATCTAGACCGTTGATGCGGATAGAAACAGTTTTGCCTTTAGCTGCCCAATCGATATCGTTAAGTGCTTCGATGATGTTTTTGCGCGCCTGTAATTTATCATCAGGTGCCACGGCATCTTCTAAATCAAGAAACACATAGTCGGCAGCGCTATCTGCCGCTTTTTCGATCATCTTGGGATTGGAGCCAGGTACAGCGAGTTCACATCGCTGTACCCTGAGTTGGGCTGGTTTGTATTGTGTAAAGCTCATAGTTTAAAGTTCCTAGTTACTTGGCTGCTTTTTTACGTGCAGTGGTTTTTTTCTTTGCACGTGTTTTTTTAGCAGGTGCACCAGGAGCCTTAAATGCAGGGATCGCTTTAGCAGTAGAACGATAGTATTCAACTGCTGCGCCTGTACCACTTCCTGGCTTGATGCGGATGCCTGCATCACGCATAGCCATTTCAACACCACCTAAGGCCGCCATCATGCGTACATCACTATTGTCACCAAGGTGACCAATACGGAATACCTTACCCGCCACTTGAGACAAACCTGCACCTAATGAGATGTTGTAACGATGGTATGCGATATGAATTACTTCAGCCGCGTTAACATTTTTTGGTGACAAGATAGCTGTGACAGTATCAGACTGCCACTTAGGAGCCACGTTACATGTCTCTAGGCCCCAAGCTTTAACGGCTTTACGTACACCTTCGGCTAGACGGAAGTGACGTGCATATACATTATCAAGACCTTCACCTAGAAGTAGATCTAGGGATGCACGTAATCCACGTAACATAGGTACAGACGGTGTGTATGGGAAGAAGCCATCTTTATTAGTGTTAATGTGATCTTGGATGTCTAAGAAACAGCGAGCACATTTCGCGGTCTTGCGAGCAGCAAGTGCTTTTTGGCTGAAACAAATAAGTGCCATACCCGCTGGGAGCATGAAACCTTTTTGAGAACCACTGACGGCGACATCAACGTTCCACTCGTCCATACGGAAATCGATACTTGCAATAGAGCTCACACCATCAACCATGTATAGCGCAGGGTGCTTAAGATCTTTCATAGCTTTACCAAGTGCAGCGATATCACTTGTTACACCCGTTGCAGTCTCGTTGTGACACGCGACTACAGCTTTAATCTTATGCTCTTTATCTTTGCGTAAGATCTTTTTGAATTCGTTAACTGGAACACCTTCGCCCCATGGAACGTCTACTAGCTCAACTTCAATACCGATGCGCTTGGCAAGGTCGTACCAAAGGTGACTGAATTGACCAAAACGTGAAGTCAAGATTTTGTCACCTGGCGATAGAGTGTTCGCAAGTGCAATTTCCCAACCTGCAGTACCGGTCGCAGGGAAGATGAAGCTTTGGCCCTTTTTGGTTCTAAAGACTTTATTAAGATCTTTAAGTAGTGGTAAAACCAATTCAGGAAGATCTGGTGCACGGTGGTCCTCTTGAGGAACAACCATTGCATTCATTACTTCATTAGGAATGTGTGTAGGTCCTGGACAGAATAAAAAATTTCTACCAGGAAAAGCGAGTTTTTGACCAGGCATAATTGTAGTTACCTTTTGTAAAGTGAGTTAAAAATTTTTGAGTTCATGTAAAATTGTTACATGCTCTTAGGTTGTTTCTTCGGAGATTCCCCAGAGTGTTGTAAAGCTTGATAATCAACCCTCGGCGTGCGCTCTTGAAAAACAGCATTTCGCGCAGTTTTTCAACAGCGCCCGAAAAGTTCGCAATGATGCCATAAGGGCACTATTGCCTCAAGTTTACGCCATGTTTTAAGTACAAATCACTCATATTTGATGGTTTGGTCTTATTCGCACTCGAGTCGGGTCTATTAATCGTATCATCAGTGCTTGTCAGTGTAGCTATTGGGAGTCGATCGGGTGGGGTAATTTACCTTGTATTTGCGCGGCAAGCAGTGTGTTTTCAAGTAAACATGCCACCGTCATCGGGCCAGTGCCTCCCGGCATTGGCGTAATTCCTGCGGCGATCGGTGCGACGGTGTCATAATCAACGTCACCAATAATTTGACCATTGATACGGCTGACACCGACGTCAAATACATGCGCTCCTGGTTTAACGAAATCTTTTTTGATGAGTTTGGGTGAACCGACCGCGCTGATAATAATATCAGCACTGCGGCACACTTCAGCAAGGTTACTCGTTCTAGAGTGAGCTAGAGTGACAGTGGCATCAATGCCCTTTTCAGCCAGCAGTAGAGATTGAGGTAAGCCGACTAGAGATGAGCGTCCAACTATTACGGCATGACGGCCCGATGTAGGAATATTATAGGCTTGAAGAAGTCTGATGACGCCAAGTGGAGTGCATGGAACGATTTGTTTAATCCCTTGTAATAGCTTACCCATGTTGGTGGAAGTAAGGCCGTCTACGTCTTTATATGCAGGGATGCGTTCGATAATTTCGAGTTTATCGATATGTTCAGGGAGAGGGAGCTGTACAAGTATGCCATTGATATTGTCATCTTGAGCGAGCTGTTCAATTACTCCAATAAGATCTGCTTGACTGATATCTGCCGGTAGTTGCACGTGTTTAGAGTGCATTCCTGCTGCGTGTGCTTCAGTTTGTTTGCGTGAAATGTACAGTTGACTGGCAGGATTTTCGCCAATCAAAACGGTTGCTAAGGTAATTTTAATGTCCGGGAAACGGGCGAGTTGACCCTTGATACGATTGCGGATGTCTATGGCAACTTTTTTACCGTCAATGATCAAAGCAGTATCCACAGGTAGTTTGGTTGAGAATCAGGGGTTAAAACACCACACGGCAAGTGACTGCCGTGTGGGTCAAGTCAAGCTTAGTTTGCTACTAGTATGTTTATTCAGTGGGCTGCTTATCTGGATGAAGGTAGATAAAGCTTTTACCTAACCGTCCATTATAGTTGCCCGCAGAAATCATCAATAGACCTTCTGTGTCTTTGGATGCATTAATGGCAGCTTGAGTGGCTTTCACAATACAGTCCATATCACGTCCATTCATGATAATTTCCATGACGGAATTCACACCTTCGGGTAAGCCATGTTCAACCGTGGGGTCATCTTGTAGTAATGGACAGAATTTCTCGTAGGTGCTTGCGATTGTGAAGTCATAATCACTACCCGCTTTAGAGCCACTGCCAGCAATGCCACCAGGGAAAGTGGTAATGACACCATCCACTGGAAGGATAGCCTCACACCCTTTTTCGGCGGCTTCTAGAGCTGAGTCTACGTCTTTGCCGAAGAACCATAAGTTACCGCCCATGAGGCCATCTGAACGACCTAGACGGCGATCAAGCACAAACTCACCACCAAGAATAGGAATCCACCACATCTTGCGGCCATAGCGTTCGATACGTTTTTGGTAACCGTTACCAAAATAAGCCACTTTACGGCCCATATGGTAATACTCCTCAGAATCAATCAAGTTGAAACATGAAGCTGTTGGACAGGTCATGACATTTTGGCTAATACGGACTAAAGCCGATTTACCCAGCGCTTCAACACGATCTTTGCGAAAACGAGGTACGTGTAATTGCACAATCGCGCCAGGGCGACCATCAGGTGTCTGTACGCTTTCGTCACCGCCGGGACCGACATAACGGTCAAGGCCAGCTTCACAATCACATAAAATTGAACTTGAGCCGTTTCCAGTGGCAGCATTGACTGCGTGGTCGACCCATTTGCGGTCTTTAGCTGTTATTAAGAACTCAACGTAGAGGCTTTTAAACGCTTCCGCATAGGTATCGTCGATAATTGCTGCCATTAGTCTCTTCCTCTGCCTTCGTAAACAGCATCTTCAGTAACCACTTTGTCCATATAGACGTCATGAGGTGCGACAAGGACGTTGTCAAATAATTGCGACTCATAACCAAGTGCAATTAATGGTGCATCTGGACGAACTTTTTCTAATAGGCGGTCATAGTAACCTTGGCCATTACCCATGCGGCCACCATCGCGGTCGAAGCCAACACCAGGCACCATCACTAGATCAAGATCTTCTGGCTCGACTTCTTTTTCAGGGTTGCCCCACATGTCTCTAGGTGGCTCAAGGATGTTCCATTTGCCGACTACCATCTCTTCGAGACTTTCCATCCACCACAGGCCGAGTTTATTGTCACCGTTTTCATCTTCTGTGCAGTAAGGAACAATGATTTTCTTCTCCCCTTTAGCCACTTCTGCGAGTAGTTCAGGTTTGGTTCGTAACTCTGAACGACAGTCGATGTACCACATGACAGTGTGGGCGTTTTGGTATTCAGGAAGAGCCATGAAAAGTTCTACCGCCTTGGCGCTCACTTCATCTTTGTTTTCTTGTGCGTTGCGACGATCATAAGCTTCACGACGCATTTTATTCTTGCGCTCCATGATGGCTTCTAATTCTTCTGGTGTCAGTGACATTAACTGCTCCTTAATTGTTTAAAATAATGCACGTTAGCGACATGCGATTGTGTCATAGATGCATGCCGACACATAAAAATGGGGCTAAATCCTAAACTATTCCATCGTGAGTGCCAATGAATTTTCACAATTAATGTTCAGTATTGTCCCGAAACGATCAAAATGACTCAAAAATTGTGATGTCATTTGTGGTGGCACGCACGACGGCAAAGCGAATCGACTACTTTTGCTGGAGTTAAATTAATCGGTGACAGCGCCGGTCGAGGCAGAACTCACCTGCTTGGCGTATTTAGCTAATACACCCCGAGTGTAGCGTTGTTTCGGCGCTTTCCATGCTTTTTTGCGTTTTCTAAGCTCAGTCTGAGAAACATGTAAGGTCATTTCTCTTGTTTCAGCATTGATGGTGATTTGGTCACCGTTTTTAACCAAAGCTAATGGTCCGCCGACAGCTGCTTCGGGAGTAATGTGTCCGACGACAAAACCGTGACTACCACCAGAGAATCGGCCATCAGTGATCAAGGCGACGTCTTTTCCTAAGCCTTTTCCCATTATGGCCGAGGTGGGTGACAGCATTTCACGCATGCCAGGGCCTCCGACCGGACCTTCGTAGCGAATCACAATGACATCGCCTTTTTTGATGCCACCATCGAGAATTTTCTTGAGAGCAGCTTCTTCCGAGGCGAATACCTTGGCACTGCCAGTAAAGGCCAAACCTTCTTTACCTGATATCTTAGCCACTGCGCCTTCTGGGGCTAGGTTGCCGTAGAGTATGACTAAGTGACTATCTTTTTTGATAGGGTCGTCAAATGAACGGATAATCTTTTGTCGCTGTGAATAAAGTTTCACAGATTTAAGATTTTGTGCGAGTGTTTTACCGGTGACTGTCATGCAATCACCATGTAATAAGCCTTTATCTAATAACATCTTCATCAAAGGTTGAATGCCACCGATAGCGATCAACTCGGACATCATATATTTTCCACTTGGACGTAAGTCTGCCAATACCGGAACCTTTTTGCCTACGCGAGTGAAGTCATCAATGCTTAGCTTGACGTTCATTGCATGTGCCATGCCTAGTAGATGTAATACGGCATTGGTTGATCCACCTAAAGCGGTAATGACAGCGATCGCATTTAAGAAAGCTTTGCGAGTCATAATGTCGCTCGGACATATATTTTTCTTCAAGAGATTAATGACCGCTTTACCAGCATTAAGGCAGTCCGTCTCTTTTGACTTGGAAATAGCGGCTTGAGCAGAACTACCCGGTAAGCTCATGCCTAAGGCTTCAATAGCAGAGGCCATAGTATTTGCGGTATACATCCCTCCACAGGATCCAGCGCCTGGAATAGCCGTCGATTCGATTTGTTTTAGCTCAGCTGTATTGATTTGTTTTTTGGCATGTTGGCCTACCGCTTCAAATACAGATACTACATCAGTCTTCTTACCTTTGTGATTGCCCGGCATGATAGTGCCACCATAAACAAAGATTGAAGGACGATTGAGTCGCGCTAGTCCGATTAAACAGCCAGGCATATTTTTATCACAGCCACCAATTGCGACTAGACCATCGAAGCCTTCACAGCCCGCTACGGTTTCAATGGAATCGGCGATGACTTCGCGCGAGACCAGAGAATATTTCATCCCTTCTGAACCCATGGAGATACCATCTGAGATAGTGATGGTATTAAAAATGACACCTTTACCACCGGCCTTATCAGCACCAGCAGCCGCTTTATCGGCCAAGGTATTAATATGCATATTGCATGGCGTTACCATGCTCCATGTAGAAGCAATACCGATTTGAGGTTTTTTGAAATCATCATCTTTAAAGCCCACAGCGCGTAACATGGCTCGGCTGGGAGCACGTTCAGTGCCATCGACGACGATAGAGGAATGGGGTCTTAGTTTTTTAGTCATGAGTTAAAATTTATGCAGGTTTAAATATAGCGCGCGCAATAATCTATTGCATGTGATCGAGTATAGTGAAAATTTTGGCTAAGTACAGATTTTATAAATTGTTAATTAACTGTCTTCAGATTCTAACTTTTATCGTTCACAAGCCCGCTGAAAATCTTTGATAGATGATAATGAGGAATTGAGATCCTTCAATATGCCGTTATTAATACTATAGATCCATCCATGTACCGTAAGATCATTGCCTTGTAACCAAGCATTTTGAATAATGGTGGTAGAGCAAACGTTACGCACTTGTTCGATCACATTGAGTTCACACAAGCGATCACAGCGTTGTGCTACAGATAGTCTTTCAAGTTCATCATGATGCAGTCGTATGACATCTCTGATGTGTTGCAGCCAATTGTCTATTAAGCCATGTTGATTATCCTCCAATGCAGCATGGATACCCCCACAACCATAATGACCACACACGATGATATGTTTAACTTTTAGTACTTCGACTGCAAATTGAATAACTGACAAGCAATTTAAATCAGTATGAACAATAACATTCGCTATATTTCTGTGCACAAACACCTCACCCGGAGGTAGATCAATGATTTGATTAGCTGGAACTCGACTATCGGAACAGCCTATCCATAAGTACTCAGGTGATTGTTGTTTAGAAAGGCGTGAAAAGAATTCTGAATCACGTTGGGTTTGTTGGTCTGCCCAGGCTTTATTTTTTTAAATAGCGTATCTAACTTATTCACTAATCGTCCTCGTGTGAGATTAAAAAGTTTTGGTTTTTTAATCTATTAATGGGTTGATCTTCCCAACGATGATATTTAAGTGATCAACATGCTACTCGTTGTCATGTTAGCCTGTTAACACAAGAATTCATAATTTAAATTGTATAGCTTGACGTAAAAGTTCTCTTTATGTTCTCATTTGAAAAAACATTTATAAAGTAGGCTTTTATGCTCACAGCACGTGAACAAGACACGCTGGAATTCATCCAAAAATATATGATGGAACATGGCCGTTCCCCATTATTAACTGAGATAGCGTTGGGTTTAGGTATTAGTTCAAAAGGTGTCATACATCGATATATTTCGGCTTTAGCGGAGGCAGGTTATTTAGTACGTCATCCTAAAGCGCGTGGTATAGAACTGCTTGAACCGTTAGATGAGGATGTCCTGCCGTTATTAGGTCGAATAGCTGCTGGCAAGCCAATTGAGGCCATTGAAGATGAGCAGCAGTTAAATTTTTCTCGTTTGCTTGGGGGCAGTAATCGCTATGTTTTACAAGTGAAGGGTCACTCGATGATTGATGAGGGAATACGTAACGGGGATTACGTAATTATCGAATATGCTTCGACGGCACGCAGTAATCAAATTGTTGTGGCTTTGATCGATGAAAACGATGTTACTTTAAAACGCATACAATATCCCAAGAAAGGTTGTATACGTTTAGTGCCAGCTAATAAATCAATGCAAGCTAAGGAATATGCCGCTGAACGCATTACCATTCAGGGTGTATTAATAGGACAGGTGCGTTTCTATGCGTAAGCTATTATGAGTGAGCCAGTGTGGGAACGTGCCATTGTGTTCATTGATATGGACGCTTTTTTTGCCAGTATTGAACAGCATGATCGACCTGAATTAAGAAATAAGCCGATAGGAATTACTAACGGACAACACGGTAGTTGTTTTATTACTTGTTCTTATGAAGCCAGAAACTATGGCATAAAAACTGGCACACGTTTAAAAGAAGCCAAACAATTATGTCCGAATGTGATTCAAGTGCCAGCGCGACCACAACGCTATGCACAAGTATCCAGCGATATTATGGAAGCTTTACAGGCGGTGACACCAGATATCGAAATTTTTTCAGTGGATGAGGCTTTTCTAGATGTTACACATTGCCAGAATATATACCGTCATCCCTTGGATGCCGGACGTTTAGCTAAGCAGATTATTCAACAAGTGAGCGGTTTGACCTGCAGTGTAGGTATTAGTGGTGATAAGACAACAGCTAAATATGCTGCAAAAAAAGATAAACCCAATGGCCTGTTTTCAGTTTCTCCATGGGATGCATGCGCTTATTTGAGTGAGGTCCCCGTAACAGAGCTGAGTGGTATTGCTAAAGGCATTGGTCGTTACCTTAATCAGCGTGGTGTGTATGTTTGTGGAGATATGAAAAATCTCCCAATTAGCGAACTGGCCAGACGTTTTGGTAATTTAGGGCGACGCATTTGGTATATGGCACAAGGTTTGGATCCAGACCCCATCCAGCAAGAAGTCGCAGCGCCTAAGTCAGTTGGGCATAGTAAGGTGATGCCTCCCAACACCAATAGTTTTACTGTGCTGAAGGTTTATTTGCACCATATGGCTGAAAAAGTGGCTACTCGTTTGCGTCGACATGAATTTGAAGCGCGCACTTACTTTGTTGGATATCTGACCGAGGATGGTTGGGTAGGCGATAAACTACAGACCGACATGCCGACTAACGATAGTCGTCAGATTAAGATCATGATTAATAATTTTTTACAGCAAGTGTGGCGCTCACAGGGATGTTTTCAGGTGCGCGTCGTCGCTTTAGATCCGACAGATCAGGGGTGTCAAATAGGTTTATTTGATGAATGTGATACTAAACGACAACAGATTAATTATGCGATGGACCATATTAATCGACGTTATGGAGAATTTACTTTGACTTCAGCCAATTTATTGCAACGCTCAGAAATGCCTAATGTGATAGCGCCTGCTTGGAAGCCTTATGGACATCGTAAAACGGTATAGCGCAGATCGTGTTGAACAGAATAATTAGGATCTGCGCGGATAACAGTTAATGAAGGTCTTTAGTAAAAATTATTAATGTAGGGGCTATGTGATAGCATCAAAGTCCGAGAATTTATCTTTGTAATCAAGAATAGAGAGTTCTATGACTTTTTGTGCATGTTCGCGGCCATAAGCTTCTCCGATAACTACGGTGGATTCTTCGCCCGGGAGCACCTTGTAGGTGCTAAAGTAATGTCTGAGGCGCTCGACTATGGAAGGAGGTAGCTGAGAAATATCTTCAACGTCTGACCATACGTGATCTTTTTCTAATACAGCAATGATTTTATCGTCAGCTTCACCATCATCTAACATGGGTAAGCCACCGATGACACGCGCATTGAGAATTAATTCTGAGCGATCAATATGGCGATCGCTGATGACACAGATATCTAATGGGTCATCATCACCATGGCGGGCTTCTGGCATTAAATCACCGACACGTGCGCCACAGTAGGTTTGAGGAATGAAGCCATAGAGTGTGGGTGGCAGAGATGATGTGCGATGTGGACGATCAACTTTGAGATATCCTGTGAGTTTATCAACTTCGTATTTAATATGATTAAAAGGGGTGCTCTCGATATAGGCTGTGACAACACTGGGTGAGTTTGGACCAATCTCGATCCCATGCCATGGATGTGGGCGCCAACGATTAAATGAAGATGACATTGCGTGTGTTCTCCTGTGTATCCTGTTAGGTGTCGCTAATTTTTATAATTTAACTTTAAAGGGTGTAATGATAACGGACTTGAGGGCATTGCGCTTGTTTAGTTGATCCTATCTGCTGTTAATTTGAACAGTTAACAACGGGGCAACTATTATGATTGGTGGGTTGAGGGTATTTTGCTTCCAGTTGTTGCAGGGTGTCCATAATAGCGGGGTTACCTTGGTGAGACATCTTGAGTGCGCAGGCGACCGCTTCAATTGCAGTTATCTGGCAGCCCAATGCTTCTGCTGTATAAGCAAAATTATTAAGTAGTTCAGCTGATTGAGTATTTAGTTGCAGTGCTTGTCTGTATGCACGACTGGCTGCTAGAGGCTCTTCTAAGTACATGTGTGTATTGGCAACACCAGCAAGTGCCGCAAAATTATCTGGCCAGCGTTGATGAATCGCCTGATAAGTGTGTTGTGCGAGACGATATTGGCCAATCTGTTCAAGGTTAACAGCAGCTTGTAGCGCATGATTAACTGATATGCTGCTTGGTAGCTGACCGGCGGGTAACATCACCATGGCCCAGTAATTACTGCGCTCCCAGGTATTGCGTAAGGTATGCCAAGGCGAGCGATAATATTGATGCTTCCCACTATGTAATAAAAAATGCAATCGATTGACATCACGCCCCGTGACCACAGAGTAATGCCATACGGGGTAAATATTTAAAGACAGATTTTGTAAGATAATGACCGGATGGCCAGAATCAATTTCCAGACTGAGTGAGGCTAAATCCAGTTGTGTTGGAAATGCCACCAGGCCTAAGCTACGTGCCGCTGCTTGCATTTCAATTTGCAAACTGCCGCCTTTTTTTGGGGTGTAAACTTTTTTACTCAGTTCATCAATGTCAGTTTGAATGCCATGATATGCCGCGACCATTGCCAGTGCCGCGGGCCCGCAAAAATTATCGGTTTGTGTATAAAACGGGACTTTTAATACTACATCTGTGGGCAGGTTTTGAGGTTCTTTGGGTACCACATAATCGGCGATCGATATCACTGTGCAAGCAGACATTGATGAAATGAGAAATAGACACGCCATAGCCAGCCAGCAATATTTTTGACAATTTTTCATCGGCATATAACTGGATGCTAGAAGGTCGTTGACATATCCGTTGTTCCTGTGAGCTCAAGCATTAACATGACTGGGCCAGGTAAGAATAACAACATGGTTGGACTACCTGCAGCAGGAAGATTTTTAAACTCGTCCGCTAGTATTTGTAATTCTGCCTCTGTCAGTTGATTGAGCCGGAGTTTCACGTCGTCAGCATGGACGCCATGCTCAAGTAATATTGCTCTGACGTCTTCACGTAACAATGCAGCATTAATGGTTTGTTTATCAGTAGCGGCGGGTTGAATAATGCGATCAGTGCCCAGCATTTCTGCATGCAGTGAGCAGACAAGCAATTGAAAGAGTAGGCAAGCACTTAACGAGAGACGAGAAGTTTTAGGCGGGATTTTTTTCACACTAAAGCCACAAAATTCTGATGCTTTATTGTCGCATTTTCTTTCTGTGAGGTTAAGTGCTTATTTACTAAACAATACTAAATGCTCAAGTTCAAGACGGATACCGAGTGGTTGTCCAATGGGATGATTGTGATGACTGGGTGCGTAACAAGAGAGCTTTTGTCCATTGGGTAGGCGTAAGGTATAAATAAACTCTGCGCCAAGGAATCGCTTCTCTTCGATAATAGCTTTGATCGGGCTATCGTCATCATGAGGAATATCATCTGGGCGCACCAGCAGATCATATTCTTGATGGAGCTCAAAGTGAGCAGGAATTTCACCTTTTATTTCACCAAATACTGATCGAACGGTGTTATGTGCAGTGATTTGAACAGGAATTAGATCACCCAGACCTACGAAATCGGCTACGAAGCGTGAAGTGGGTTGATGATAAATATTGTAAGGAGTATCGAACTGCACAATTTCACCTTGATGCATAACACCGACCCAATCGGCCATGACAAAAGCTTCTTTTTGATCATGAGTCACCATCACTGTGGTGACTTGCTCTTGTTTTAAAATATCACGCACTTGGGTCGCTAATTGTTCTCTTAACTCAGGATCGAGGCTTGAGAATGGCTCATCTAAAAGCAGGAGAGTTGGTTGTGGTGCTAAAGCACGTGCAAGTGCAACACGTTGTTGTTGTCCACCGGAGAGTTCATGTGGGTATTTTTTATATTGGCTCTGTTGTATGTCGACTAACGCCAAGACATGCTCGACACGTGACTTAATGAATGATTTGGCATGTTTTCTGATACCAAAAGCCACATTCTCATAAATGGTTAAATGAGGAAACAGAGCAAGATCTTGGAACATCATGCCGATGTTTCTAAATTCAGGCGCTAGTGTCTTGCTGGCGTTACTCAATAATTTTTGGTCTAGTTCAATTTGTCCCTGTGTGATTTCATGTAGGCCAGCAATTGATCTTAATAGGGTGGTTTTTCCACAGCCACTATTTCCCAACAAGCACACTATGTCGTACTTTTGAACCTGTAAGTTGGTATTTTCTAATACAGGCAATCCTTGATAAGAAGCCGATAGGTTTTGAACATTCAGTAATGCAGAAGGTTTAGTCATTTCGATTCGCCGTCAAATTAAGGATGATAACCGGTACTATGCCAGCCATAACGATAGCGATCGCAGCCGTTGATGCGTCAGCAAGTCGTTCATCCGAAGCCAACTCATAAGCTCTCACAGCAAGCGTGTTGAAATTAAAAGGACGCATAATGAGAGTGGCAGGCAGTTCTTTCATTACCTCCACAAAGACCAACAATGTTGCTGTGAGTAACCCACTGCGGATCAATGGTATGTGGATTTTTCGTAAAGTTGATAAAGGACTCTGACCTAACAAACTGGCAGCTTCATCCATGGATTGATTGATTTTACTTAAACTAGCGCCAACACTTTGTAATCCCAATGACAAGAAGCGAGCGGTGTGAGCAAATACTAAAGCGAAGATGGTGCCGGTAAAAATCAAACCACTATTAACACCGAATTGTGTTTGGAGAAAATCGATCACAAAATTATCCACATGGGTGAAAATAATGAGTGTGCCCACTGCGATGATAGTGCCAGGAATGGCATAACTCATAGTACATAAATTAATTAATCCTAACACGAGGCTGTTTTTACTTGAACGCTGTCCGTAAGCAAGAATTAAAGCCGCTGTGACTGTCAGTAGCGCCGCACAGGCGGCCACATAGAAACTATTGATGGCCATTTGCCAAAATACTTGGTCTACCATTTTATCAAATGTATCAATTGCCCATAGACTGAGTTGAACAAATGGAATAATAAAACCTAATAAGGCGGGTATAAAGCAGACAATGCTTGCAAATAGTGCGTATTGGCCATGCAGGAGTAAGCACTGATTTTTATGTTGAGTGTTGGAGGAATTATGGTAGCGAATACGCTTGCGCGAACTTTTCTCAAAGAGAAATAAAGCGAATACAGTCAGCATCAGCAGACTGGATAATTGTGCAGCTGTTTGCGCTTCACCAAAGCCGAACCAGGTGCGGAAAATTCCAGTAGTGAATGTATCGATACCAAAATACTGTACCGTGCCATAGTCTGCTAGAGTTTCCATTAAAGCTAGCATAACTCCTGCAACAATGGCTGGACGTGCTAACGGCAAAATAACCAATGTTAAGCGTTCTAAATTACCTGCTCCCAATGACTGTGCAACATGTGTGATATTGGCAGATTGTGCGGCGAGAGTTGAGCGTGTGAGAAGAAATACATACGGATAAAGTACAAAAGAGAACATTATAATAGCGCCACTGAGAGAGCGGATTTCTGGAAACCAATAATCTCCATAAGCCCAGTCAAATGTGGCTCTTAAATAGGTTTGAATTGGGCCGGCGAAATCCAAGATGCCTGTGTATGTATAGGCAATAATATAGGCGGGCATGGCCAGGGGTAATAATAATAAGAACTCCAGTAAGCGTTTGCCTGGGAATTGGTAAAGCGCACATAACCAGGCAGTGGGAACACCAATTATAAAGGTGCCTAGGGCAACACCAATAGCCAGTTTGAGCGAATTTTTGACATAGTCGATCAGTACATGATCGAGTAAGTGTTGCCAGGTGTCAGTGTATTCATGCAAATTAAACTGCAGTATGACAGCCAGGGGTAAGACCAGAATGCCGGCAATACAAGTCACTAAAAACAACCACAAATGATTGCTCTTTCTATGAAGTGGTTGATTGATGGGTGAGTGGGAATAAGACAATATTAGAACTCGCTAATTATTCATGAGTCATGCATGGTGGTAACAATTTATATGATGAGTATTTATTTCCAACCCGCTCTATCCATAACTTTAACTGCCTCGGAATTATGCGCACCGAGTTGGTTGAGTGGTAAGTTATCAGCTATGTAATCTCCCCAGCTGAGTAGTATGGGATTAGTGGTGATGCCTTTGCGCACTGGATATTCCATATTGACATCTCCGTACCATGCCTGTGCTTCATCAGTGTATAAAAATTCAATCAGTTGAATGGCTAAGTGGGTATTTTTAGCATATTTGGTTATCGCGATACCGCTAATATTCATATGAACTCCGCGGCCATTTTGATTAGGCCAGAATAACTTAACTTGCTTGGCAGCCGCTTGTTCTGTTTTACTTCCGTTTAACATGCTACCTAGATAATAAGAATTGATAATGGCGATATCACATAGGCCGGCCGCCACGGCCTTAATTTGATCGCGGTCACCCCCTTGCGGATTGCGTGCAAAATTATTCACTAGATGATTAGCCCATTGTTGGGTTGCCTCCACACCATGATGAGCGATCATGGATGCAACTAGCGATTGATTATAAATATTGTTTGATGAGCGTACACAAATTCGCTTTTTCCACTGAGGGTCAGCAAGAGATTCATAATCATTGAGCTGTTGTGCTTTTACTTGCTGTGGATGGTAGACCAAAGTACGTGCTCGCAATGATAGGCCAAACCAATAACCTTCTGGATCCTGAAACTGACTAGGGGTAGCATCGGAGAATCTTGAGGTGTCTATAGACTGCAGTAAATTGGCTTGTTGAGCGCGGTGTAATCGACCTGCATCAACGGTGATGAGCACATCCGCTGGAGTATTTTTACCCTCTCCAATGAGTCGCTGAATCAGAGCATCGGCTTTACTGGTAACTAAATTAATTTGCACATTATGAATTTGAGCGAATTGATCCAGTAAGGGTTTGATGTATGCCTCTTTACGCGCTGAATAAACATTAAGTTCTTCTGAGGCCTGTGTTGGGTTGATGGTAATTGCACACAGTACTAGGTAAAAAGCGGGGTTAATTTTAAATTTCATTGAGGTAATCTGCTAAGTTGAATGTACAGGGTTGATATAACTGAACATAATAGCACGATTGAGATTGATTCTCATTTATAAAAGGTGAAAAATTTCAATGAATGAAAATGACTTAAACACTACTCAAGATAGTGTGGATACGGCATGGACAGTTTATTTGCAAGAACACTCCGCGCCAGAGGCATTTCATGAACATGAAATCACAATTAAACGTTTATGGCGTCATAGCAACTATGCGATGCAACAATGCCAACGTCATCCCCATATTGTCTCTACATTAATCAATTTGCCACTGATCCCTGATCAGTCGACACAACATTTACAAGAGACCCTCATCCAAGCATTAAGTGCAGTGAATGATGAGAATGATTTCAAGCGAGTGATTAGACAGTTTCGTCATGAGCAATTAGTCATTATTTGTTGGCGTGATTTAGTGAGGAATGAAGACGTTCAAACTCTATTACAAGCCATTAGTAATGTGGCTGATGTATGTGTGCAGCAGAGCGTTGTTTGGTGTCAGAAATTGTTGGCAGATAAATATGGGCAAGCTCTGACTAAGCAAGGTGAGAGAGCTAATTTCATCGTTGTGGCACTGGGTAAGTTGGGCGGTCAGGAGCTGAATTTTTCCTCAGATATTGATTTAGTCTTTCTTTATTCCGCTGCGGGTCAAACTAATCTTGAACATTCGATCACCAATCAAGAGTTCTTTACATTGTTTGCTCAGAAACTGATTGATCTGCTAGCCACTCTTACGGTCGATGGTTTTGTGTATAGAGTCGATTGTCGATTACGCCCATTTGGAGATTCGGGGCCACTGGTGGTGCATCTCGATAGTTTGGAAGAATATTTGTATACCCATGGCCGAGAGTGGGAGCGTTACGCTCTCATTAAAGCACGGTGTCTTACAGGCAGCAGTCAAGATATGGTTAACTTTAATGCCATAGTAAATAATTTTGTGTATCGAAAGTATATAGATTTTGGTGTGCTCAACACCTTGCGTGAAATGAAGGATTTAATTTCCCAGCAGGTTCAACAAAGAAATCAGCGGGACAATATTAAATTGGGTCAAGGGGGGATACGAGAGGTTGAGTTTGTCATCCAGTTCTTTCAGCTAGTTTATGGTGGACGCCACTTAGATTTGCAGACAGCGAGTATATTTCAAGCTAGCCAATCAATAGTCGCTAAGGAGTTGCTCGAAAAAAGAGAGGTTCAGCAATTATTGTCGGCCTATAAATTCTTGAGACGTTGTGAGAATCGATTGCAAATGTTTAATGATGAACAGACACATGATTTGCCAAATGATCCAGATAAACAAATACGTCTTGCAAATTCTATGCAGTATGAGACTTTCTCTTTATTTGAAGAACGACTCATTGAGCATAGAAGTGCAGTCGATCAGATATTCATGAAAATTCGAAGTAATGGAGAGAGTGCTGACATATATGCTTCTTATCAATTGATCTGGAATAAGTTTCAGCAATTAGATCAGGACAGTGGACTTAGTTTGATTGTGGATCTGGGGTTTGACTCCGCTTCAGTCGTGCAAGGTCTCATTATGAAGCTTATCAACTCTGCAGCATATAAAAATCAAGATGCGCAGGGACGCGCACGACTGAACAAATTCATGCCATTATTTTTATATGAAATAAATATGGCAAAACTCACACAAGATGCTAGTACGCGGATATTCATAATGATTCAAAACTTAGCGCGGCGCTCTATTTACTTGGTGATGTTGGCAGAAAATCAAAAATTATTATCTCAGCTCATCAAAGTGTGCGCGGCCAGTCCTTGGATAACAAACCATTTAGGAGCTTATCCATTATTGATGGATGAATTGATGCATCCACTCAACAATGCAACTGCTCAGAATCAAAAAATCTTGCAAAATGACTTCACTCTAGAAGTGTTGAACCATTGCGATTTGGATTACGAGCAAGTCATGGAGAGGGTGAGGTATTTTAAGCACACGCATGAGCTCAGGGTGGCTTGTGCAGATGTTGAGGGAGCTCTGTCCTTGATGGATGTCAGTGATCATTTGAGTTGGATGGCAGAAGTGGTTGTGAGTGGATGTCTTAGTTATTTGGGGAAAAGTTTCGATCAGACATCGGTTGATCGCGTGGGAGTGGTAGCATTTGGTAAATTAGGTGGTCTCGAAATGGGCTATGGTTCTGATCTGGATCTTGTCTTCATGTGTAAGAACTCCTCATCAGAACAACATTCATATTCACAAGATTTAGATGCCACGACTAAAAATACATTGCTAATTCAACGTTTGACTCAGATGCTAACTTTGCAAACTGTCAGTGGAAAACTGTATGAAGTGGATACACGGCTACGCCCTGACGGGGCAGCAGGTGCTATGGTGCCATCGATTGAGCAGATGCAAATCTATTATCAGCAGCGTGCTTGGGTGTGGGAGTTGCAAGCATTGGTTAGAGCTCGTTGTATTGTTGGCGATAGTGATTTGAAACAGCAATTCAATCAAATGCGGGAAAACATACTCTCTCAGCAGCGTGAGGTTGTCACGCTTCAAAAACAGGTGGCTGAGATGAGAATAAAAATGTTGGCTCGGAAATCATCACGCGATGAACAAAAATTCCACCTTAAACATGATCGTGGAGGTATCACCGACATTGAATTTATGGTGCAATACATGGTTTTAGCGTATGCACATAAGCACACAAACTTATGTGCGTATACAGATAATATACAACTTCTTGGTTGCCTCAGTGACCTCGAAATCATAACGACTAATGAGGCGCAAGAATTAAGTGAAATTTACCGTGAGTATCGACAAACCATGCATGTTAAAGCGTTACATGCTGTTGAAGCTGAAGTATCTAGTGAAGAATATATTCTTGAGAGAGAAATCATTGGAAAATACTGGCATAAAATTATTGGCAGTTAAGTTAAAGGATTAGGAGTAGAGCATATGTCTATGTCAGACAGAGATGGAAAAATTTGGCGTAATGGTGAAATGATTGAATGGCGAGAGGCCGAGACTCATGTTCTCACTCATACACTGCATTATGGAGCGGGTGTGTTTGAGGGTGTGCGCGCTTATGATGGCACCATGGGAACTGCGATATTCCGCTTACAAGATCATACAAAAAGACTGCTTAACTCTGCCAAAATTATTGGTATGAAAGTTCCTTATACTCTAGAGGAGCTTAATCAAGCGCAGATAGATGTGGTGAAAGCAAATGATATGAGATACGGCTATATTCGCCCGATGTGCTTCTATGGTTCGGAAGGTATGGGTCTGCGAGCAGAGGCATTGCAAGTACATTGCATAGTTGCTGCCTGGGAGTGGGGTGCTTACATGGGTAAAGAAAAATTAGAGCAGGGTATCCGAGTTAAGACATCATCATTTACTCGTCATCACGTGAATGCAACTATGTGTAAAGCTAAGGTGAATGGTCACTATGTAAATTCAATGTTGGCTTTGCAAGATGCCGCTCAAGATGGATATGATGAGGCGCTAATGTTAGATCCCCAAGGGTTTGTTGCTGAGGGCAGTGGTGAGAATGTATTTATTGTACGAGATGGAATTTTATATACACCGGAACTCAGTTCTGCTTTAGATGGGATCACCCGCAAAACGGTCATTACTATTGCAAATCAGATGCAGATTCCTGTGGTTGAGAAACAAATTTCACGCGATGAAGTCTATATTTCAGATGAGGCATTTTTTACGGGTACGGCCGCGGAGGTAACACCAATAAGGGAGTTAGATAAGCGTCCCATTGGCAGCGGTACACGAGGGCCAATCACCGAACAATTACAATCTACCTATTTCAAAATAGTGCATGGTGAGATTGATGAATATAAAGATTGGTTGAGTGACGCCAACGAGTAAAGTGAATGGCAGAAACTCAGTTCTAAGCTAATGTAACCATCGATCAATTTTAGCAAGATCGTCAACATTGAGTGTGCCTGCTGCGAACTGCAGTTTCAATGTGTTGAGAAGATAATCATAACGTGCGCGTGCGAAATCACTTCGGGCTTCATACACCGCTTGTAGGGCGATTAATACATCCACCGAAGTTCTAGTGCCAACTTCAAAACCAATATTGTTAGCATCCGCTGATATTTGTGCGGACTCTAGTGCCTTGGCGAGCGCCTTCACTCTACTTACACTGGCGATAACATTGTGATAAGCCTGAGCAGTATCACGTTTTACTTCTCGTTTAATTTGCTCGTGTGCTTGCAGTGCTGATTCATAACGGTAACGACTTTCTTTAGTTTGATAATAATTACGACCACCGAGAAAAATTGGGATATTTAATTCTAGTCCCACTCTTGAGTCATCGGTTTTTCTTTTGCCAGTAAGACCGCCACTCTCTGTGTCGCTATGACTTGCGACAATATCTATGGTTGGATGATAGCCAGAACGACTTAATTGTATTTGTTGATGAGCAATTGACGTGTCATATTCGTTGATAAGCAATCTAAGGTTTTGGTTGAGTGCGTTATCAATCCAGTTCTCGATATCATTAGGTTCTGGGAATAGTGGATCTATCTCCTGGGTTAACTGAGATAGATCAACGATGCGTTGGCCGGTGATCATGGCCAGATTGTCTAGGCTAAGTTCTAGATTGTTGTATGCTTCGATCTCTTTTGCGATTGAAATATCATAGCTAGACTGTGCTTCTTTAACGTCGGTGATGGCAGATAAACCCACTTCAAAGCGATTTTCTGCTTGATCACGTTGATGTTTGATGGCTTCTTTTTCTGACGAAATAAATTGTAGATTGTCACGTGCTGCAAGTACCTCAAAGTATGCTTCAGCGGTACGAATAATTAAATCTTGCTCTGATAAATCCAGTTCTACTTGTGCCCGTGCCACTGTGTTTCTTGCTTGTCGTAGCTGAATAATAAAGTTGCGATTATAAAGTGGTTGTGTGAGAGATATTTGATATCCATTTGAGTTGTAGCTGACTTTTCGACCCGGCACACCAAATGTATCTCCTTTGGTATCTAGGCGATTTTCCGAAGTTTCAGCAGATAGGTTTATCTGTGGAAGCAAGGAAGCACGTGCTAACGGCTGAGCCAGTGCCGATGCTTGATAGTTCGCGTTGGCCTGTCTAATAATCGGGTCTTGATCCTTGGCAATTAAGTACACATCGGTTAATCCATTGGCTTGCCCAAGGGGTGAAATCAGTATGCATACGAAGCATGTCATAGTTGCGAAGCGATATAATTTAGTCATAGTCTTTTCTTGCATGAGGAAGTAGGCAATCTGAGAGCTCTTCTGGAATTAATTCTTTGGCCAGCGTACATTAAATCAATACAGTGGCATAGAGTTGTCTACAGTCTTTGCCCATTCATCGATACCGCCTGATAAATTTATGACCTGAGTGAAATCATTGCTGCTAAGAAATGAAGACACTGAGCGGCTGCGGATACCGTGATGACAAATAACCACAGTTTCTCTATCTGGATCTAGTTCATTGAGAGCAGTGGGGATCTGACGCATCGGAATCAGCACCGAGTTATTAATATGGCAAGTTTGATACTCCCAAGGTTCTCTGACATCAATTAATAATGGTTTAATGGTCAAGCTTTGCAGGTATTCATGTAAATCTACTGCGGACATTTCTTTGAAACTCAATGGATTATCCTCTTAAAAATTGATCTTCTAGAAAATATTTTTTCATCAACTATTTATGTATCAATAGGAGCCATCAAAGTTTTAACGCATCGGTCGGGCTCCTGAGCATTCAGAGTCTGAAGCAATTTTATTGACTAATATTGTACCGAAAAGTAGGCAACATATTATAAATTGCCAAGTGCAGCCACTAAATCTGACAACACCATACATACATATTGGTCACTTTGAAAACACATATTCCTGTACATTATGGTGAATGCGAGTATGTCCATGAGGCTGATTTACTAGACAGTTACAAACGCACTGTGACAAGTGTTATTCTTGGATCCCAGTGTTTAGCCAATCAGGGTGTATTAATAGCATCTATAATCTTCAGGTAAAGGTATGAGTACGACATGAGTGCGACCAGCGTAGATCTTGTGAAAGAGACAAAAAAATTAAGTGAAGAAGTTTCACGACCCTTCCCGAAATCGAAAAAAATATTTGTGCAAGGCTCGCGTGATGACATACGGGTAGGTATGCGAGAAGTGATTTGTGACAACACAGCCACATCCGATGGCGAGGAAATTAATCCTGTTATTCCGATCTACGATACATCGGGGCCTCTGACAGATCCAAATGTCGAAGTGGATTTATCCCAAGGTATTGATAGGATCCGTTCCGCTTGGATAGCCCAACGTGAGGATACTGAAGCACTTGATGAACTGACTTCAGAATATGGTCGAGCAAGAGCACAGGATGCAGATACTGCAGCGATTCGATTTGGCATCCAACATCCACCACTTAGAGCGCGAAGCGGCAAGAATGTGACTCAAATGCATTATGCTCGCCAAGGGATTATCACACCTGAGATGGAATATGTTGCTTTGCGTGAATCACTGCGACTCGATGAGCTCAAACAAGATCCTCAGTACGTAAAATTGCTCAAACAACATCCCGGGCAACCTTTTGGCGCGCATTTGCCTCATCAGATTACTCCTGAGTTCGTGCGTGAAGAAGTCGCACGGGGGCGTGCCATCATACCTAACAATATTAATCACCCAGAATCTGAGCCGATGATTATCGGGCGTAATTTCTTGGTCAAGGTGAATACTAATATTGGTAATTCGGCCGTGACATCCTCTGTGGTCGAAGAAGTGGAGAAAATGGCATGGTCGGTGCGCTGGGGTGGCGACACGATTATGGACTTGAGTACCGGAAAAAATATACATGAAACCCGAGAATGGATACTGCGTAATAGCCCAGTGCCTGTTGGTACGGTTCCAATTTATCAGGCGCTGGAGAAAGTGAATGGTAAAGCTGAGGAATTAACGTGGGAAATCTTCAAAGATACTCTGATTGAGCAGGCAGAGCAGGGTGTCGATTACTTCACTATTCATGCGGGTGTGAGATTAGCCTATGTACCATTAACGGCTGAACGACTGACTGGAATAGTATCGCGCGGTGGGTCGATTATGGCTAAGTGGTGTTTAGCGCATCACAAGGAGAGTTTTTTGTATACGCGTTTTGAGGAAATTTGTGAAATTATGAAAGCCTACGATGTCGCTTTTTCATTGGGTGATGGATTACGTCCTGGTTGTTTGGCTGATGCTAATGATAAAGCGCAATTCTCTGAACTAGAGACTTTAGGAGAGCTGACACAAAAGGCTTGGCAGCATGATGTCCAAGTTATGATTGAAGGGCCGGGGCATGTGCCCATGCAGATGATTAAAGAGAATATGGAAAAAGAGCTCAAAGATTGCTATGAAGCACCTTTTTATACACTTGGTCCTCTTACCACCGATATCGCGCCGGCTTATGATCACATTACATCTGCGATTGGAGCGGCCCAAATAGGTTGGTATGGCACGGCAATGTTGTGCTATGTCACACCCAAAGAGCATCTTGGATTGCCGGATCGTGAAGATGTGCGCGACGGTATTATCACATATAAGATTGCAGCTCATGCGGCCGATCTTGCTAAGGGTCATCCCGGTGCCCAGCTGCGAGATAACGCTTTATCGAAAGCGCGTTTTGAATTTCGTTGGGAAGATCAATTTAATTTAAGCCTAGATCCAGAGCGTGCGCGAGAATTTCATGATCAAACACTACCTAAAGATTCCTCTAAAGTAGCTCATTTTTGTTCTATGTGCGGTCCACAGTTTTGTTCAATGAAAATCACACAAGACGTACGTGAATACGCGAAAGCCAAGGGAATTGGTGATATCAAGATTGCGATTGAGTCAGGCATGCAGGAAAAATCTTCACAATTTAAAGATGAAGGAGCTGAGATTTATAAGAATGTGTGAATTTATGTGGGCTCGTGTTTTAAAAGAGTGAATTATTTAGAAAGCTTGCAATGAAAAAAAATGCCCAAGAAAGGACGTAAACGATGAATATATCGAGCATGATAATGTCATTAGAAAATTAACAAGCTTTAATGATTAATCAACGCAATTTAATTGTTTATTGTTAAATAATGTAATATTACAATTATCATTGTGCGGGTATTTGTTTGCTGCCAGCGGGGCGTCCATCCATGCGCACATGGCTTTTATTCCCAATGAGTGACAATGGTATAGCCCGCGTCTGCTAACGCACTAGTTAATAGTTCACCATCGTAACCATAGATTATTTGTTCATTAATTATGCTGATAGGCACGCCTGGTTGTCCGAGTATCAGATAAGCCAGTTTTCCTCTGAGAGTTCTTTCTACATCGATTTCTTGATAATTGATTTGATAATCGTTCAATAAATTCCGTAATGTATGACAATAAGGGCATAACTGTGTCGTGTAGATGATGACATGCTGTTGATTGAGTGGGGTTAAGTAGGCGCGCACACCTTGGTAGCACATGATCAGTAATAAGCTCAAGAGTAGGATTTTAGATAAGTTTTTTTTACACATTGAGGAGATTCTAAATGCTATTTTTAATTGTTAATGCGGCAAGTAGGCTGTGTTATATTAACATCTTAAAAGGATTATTATCATGAACTAAGCATTCATGATTTGGGGGCATTTTCGTTACATCCAATATTAAGGAGGCAGTATGTTTGAACCGTTAGCAGTACCTTTCGGATGCGTCATGTTATACAACGTAGTTAAATTAAAACCTGGTGTCAGTGTCGAGGATGTTGAAATGAGCCTGGGTGAGATGTGTAATGTGGTTAAAAATACGTATGGTGACGATAAAGGCGGTTTTATTGGAGGCCAAGTATATAAATTTAGTGGATTTATCTCTGATGAGGGTTCTGTAAGTTCAGAGGAGAAAACTGATGATCACATTGCCATCGTGACTTATTGGCAGTCTTTTGAACAGCATGAAAAATCTCACGCGGACGGGGTATTCAAAGAAAAGTTTGACGGTTTGGTTAATTTCGCGCAAGAGACCTATGAAATTGGGTATGAAATGCTTTGGCAAGGCGATGCCAACGATTAGCATCATATTCGCATACGAGCATAATCTCGAGTAATAAGGTAGGGCAGCGGCGCTAATATTTAGTCGGCCCCGATTTGGGTAAATAACGGATCATGAACTCGATCCGTTATTGCCAGCGATATACTGTGATTGAGGATACTCAGGCTCATATTTCTTGGTGGACTCTTTCACTGTGATCAGTATGTCTGATTCATTTGAGTTAGGCTGTTTTTCGTCATCGACCAGTAGCTCAGAGTCCTCTACTGATTTTCCATCAACTATTTTTTCATTGACGGCCTTTTTATTTTGACGGCGTTTGTTGTTTTTACTGTTTTGCTTGGGCGCATAAGTAAACCAATCATCTTCATTTATTCTGTAATGATGGTCACTTTCTTCTTTAATAACATTGGCAGTGGTTGCATCCACTGAGGCAATTTCTACTCTTACACCTTCTGACTTCAGATGACGGACCAGTTCAATGTAATCGGAATCCCCAGACATAATAACAATAGTGTCAACTTTGCTAGCTAGCTGCATAGCATTGATAGAGAGAGGGATATCTGCAGATTTATGACATGGACGAACTGATCCATGGAAAAATTCATGCAAACGATCACGTAACTTCTGTGATATTTGTTTGCCCTCACGAAAATATATTAAACGATTTAGACCGCGATTGCCCAAGAGCTTAGGAATCAGGCGATCGAAGTTAAGCATGGTATTAGGATCATTGGTTTGATCATGAATACTGCGCTCAATATTATTTCCATCAATGAGAATTGCCACAGTCTGGCTGATAATAACTTGTTCAGATTTTTGTTCAGTCATAGTTTTTTTGTCCCTCAAGACGCTGCTATTCAGTCTCTATCTGAAACAATTGGCAGCGGTTTGGATGATATATAAATCCAGGTGGGCAAGCTTATTCTCCAACCTAAGACAGTTACATGTGTAACACACCAAAGTATAGATACATAAGCACGGAAGATAAAACTCCCACTTGTGGATAGGCTTATACAAGATATTTATATTCTCTGGAAGTAAGTATAGTGTGGTTACATTAGCGTCTAGGTTTCACAGTGTTGCCAGTGGTTACGCCTAGCAATTTTGAGGCTGAGTTTTGTCTGTATGATTTTTCACGATATTCGAAAAGCAGTGTTTACCGTTCATTGTCACGGGCAAGGCGTTTCAAAACATAAGCGCTAGCGAGCATGCCAAAAGTGCTAGTCACTGCACATAGAGAACCAAAGCCATCGGCGCAGTTGAGGCCAGAAAGGGAGTGATTTTCAGATTTTTTGGTGGTTATTTCACCTTGGTTATTAGGATAACGCAATGTCTCTGATGAGAATACGCAAGGAACATCGAAACGACGTTCCAAGTTTCTACTGAACCCATGTTTTGTTCGCAGCTGCTTGCGTGTCTTGGATAAAAGTGCATCTCCTTCTGAGCGAGTCATATCTGAGAGCTGGATACGGCTGGGATCAATGCGACCACCCGCACCGCCCACTGTCAAGCAACGGATTTTATTGCTTTTGCAATAATGTATGAGGGCGGCCTTGATGCGGAACTGATCACAACAATCAATAACATAATCAAAGTCACGCAGAATGTACTGAGTGATATTCTGACAGGATAGGTGATCATCGATTAAGTGTAATTTGCAGTCAGGGTTAATCTGATGAATGCGCTCAGCCATGGCAATGATTTTTGCTTGGCCCAGAGTATTTGAGAGCGCATGAATTTGTCGATTAATGTTCGATTCAGCAATATGATCTAAATCAATCAGGGTTATCTCGCCTACATGTGTGCGGGCGAGAGACTCTGCTACCCATGAACCCACTCCACCAATGCCAATGACACATACATGACTGGCTTGTATATTTTGATAGCCTTGGCTTCCGTAAAGTTTTTGTATGCCTAGAAAACGGCGTTGTTGATCATTTGACATGGTGCATGAGTGGTAAAATATTGTTTTATAATCACACCATATATTATTCTCTTACTAGATGAAATTAATAGATAGTCATTGTCACATAGATTTTGAAGAGTTTTCGCAAGACAGAACAAAAGTCTTGCAAGCCGCGCGTGCTAATAAGGTAGAAAAACTGATTGTGCCTGCTGTTATGTGGAGTGCTTGGGATGACCTGATAACGTTATGTGAGCAGCATCGAGAGTTACATTATGCTCTCGGTTTGCATCCGATGTTTATTCATGCGCATGAGCCCCAACATTTGCGTGAGCTTGCTGATTATTTGCATCGTTATCGGCCTTGTGCTGTGGGTGAGATTGGGCTGGATTTTTATGATCGATCTCTATGTATAGACAAGCAGAAAGAATTTTTTGAAGCGCAACTTGCGATAGCCTGCGAGCAGGCTATGCCGGTTATCCTTCATGTACGTAAAGCACATGAGGAAGTATTAGTTGCTCTGAAAAAATACCCTGTGATTGGTGGAATTGTGCATGCTTACAATGGCAGTATGCAACAAGCGGAACGCTATCTGAAAGCCAATTTTAAGTTTGGTTTCGGGGGTATGCTTACTTTTGAGCGATCTACTCATTTGCGACATTTAGCAAAACACTTGCCGATAGAGAGTATTGTGCTAGAAACAGACTCCCCAGACATGACTGTTCAACAACATAGAGGTGAACGCAATAGTCCAGAGTATCTTCATTACTGTTGTTCAGCGTTAGCTGACATACGGCAAATGTCGGTACAACAGATCGCCGACATTACCTCTGCAAATACTTTACAAACGCTCAATCTCTAGGAGGCTAATAAAGCATGGAATTTATCAGTATTAAAGATCGCCTTCCAATGCCTGAGGAGGCTCTGCCTGGTCGTACTGAAAAAATGCCCGTGGCTGCAACGCATTATGTTACGGGTAATGCCATGCAGCCAGCGTTTCTTTCCGGCATGCATCATGCAATGTTTGGTATGGGATGTTTCTGGGGGGTGGAGAGGAGATTCTGGACTTTAGAAGGCGTCTATTCAACAGCGGTGGGATATGCGGCAGGACTCACTCCTAACCCTAGTTATGATGAGGTATGTACAGGGCTTACAGGGCATAATGAAGTTGTCTTGTTAGTGTTTGAGCCTGAAAAAATTTCTTATCAGCAACTTCTAAAAGTTTTCTGGGAGTCACATAATCCAACGCAGGGCATGCGACAAGGGAATGATCGTGGAACACAATATCGATCAGGCATATATACATTTGATGAACAACAACGAGAGCAGGCGGTGGCTTCTCAATTAGCCGTTGCGCAAGCATTAACTGAAATTGGATTGGGCGAGATAACCACAGAGATTATGCCAGCGCCGAAATTTTATTATGCTGAAGATTATCATCAGCAATATCTGGCAAAAAATCCCAATGGATATTGTGGACTGGTAGGCACAGGTATTACCTATACTGCATCTGAATAAACGGAGTCAGATATTTTTTGTAGCTTATACTTGATGTTACACACTTTCATGATGCTATGACTCATCAAGCGTCATGGCGAAATGGAATGTTTAATGTTGATGGCTGAAACGGTTGTATGGTTTCTTCAGTACTAACTGTTGTACATCTATCACTCGTGTTTCAAATCCGGCTTGGCAATATTTTAAATAGTATTCCCATAGACGAATAAATTCGTCGTTGTAACCTAGTTGATAAATTTCTTTTTGTTGCTGCATAAAGCGCTGATGCCAGTCATCCAGTGTGCGTGCATAGCTGCAGGCAAAACTTTCAGAGTGGTAAGGAGTGAGTGAGGTATGACGGGCGCAAGAGGATAACATTGCTGTCATGCTGGTAAGACAGCCACCTGGAAAGATGTATTTACGGATAAAATCTACGGTATGGATATAATCTGCATATAAATAGTCCGAGATGGTAATTGCTTGTACCAGCATAATGCCATTTGATTTTAATAAACGGTCACACGTCTTAAAATATTCATCAAGATATTGAAAACCTACCGCCTCGATCATCTCTATAGAGACTAATTTGTCGTATTTCCCTTCCAGTGTTCGATAATCTTTTTGTATGAGTGTGATGCGATCCTCAAGTTGAAGTTCTTTTATGCGCTGTTCTGTGTACTTATACTGAGCATCAGATATTGTCGTCGTGGTAACACGACAGCCATAATTTTGAACGGCATAAATGGCAAACCCACCCCAGCCAGTACCAATTTCTATAATGTGGTCATTACAGCTTAATTGTAGCTTTTCACAGATGAGTTTGAGTTTGTATTCAGCAGCCGTCTCAAGATCATCCTCTGCGTGCTGATAATAAGCAGAGGAGTACATCATTTTTTTATCCAGAAATAATTGATATAACTCATTACCGATATCGTAATGGGCGAGGATATTTTTCTTTGAACCCCTGGGAGTGTTTTTCTGAAACAGGCTCAAACAGTAATTTAGGTATTTAGCCAGCATGCTAAATCCATCTTTGAACTTGAGTAAAGTATCTTGGTTGAGTGTGAATATAGTCAAAACATTGAGTAGATTGTCTGTCTCCCACCAATTATCGATATAAGTAGTGCCTGCCGCAGGATCGCCCTGAAGAATGAGACTGCTGAAGACACGCATATCTTTAATGCGAATGACTGCTGCAGGTTGATCGTCGCCACCTTGACCGAATCTATGGACCTCATCTCCTATATGTATGGTGAGTGAGCCAACTTCCAGTGAATTCAACTTTTTTAATAAAACAGACTTAGCTAAGCGACTTAGCAACGAAGGGTTTAAAGAGCTCTTATGTTTTGCTTGTGGGAGGATGGACATGGCGTGTTAGTTGTTTTTTTTGTATGGCACATATTTAATCCCCTTGAGCCATAACTTTAAGGCTTGTACGTATATTGCTGTTGTCACTTTATAACTCATAAGGGGGAAATTGAGCAGTGTTTGTATGAGACTTTTTTGAGTGATTTCGTATCGCTGTAAATCCAATGCTGCGTTAAATAATATCTCATTATGATGATGATTTTCTATGCGTACATTCAGGTTTTCAGCGGGTATGCTGATCTGCCAGTGATATGACATATTAAGATCCATGAAGGGCGATACATGAAAATCCTTAGCATGATCTTTGGTAACGAATGTTCCTTGTCTTGACTCACCCTCAAGTACATAGCAATGACGCTCATTCCACGGGGTATTGCATACTTCGGCAACTACATGAGTGACGTGAATGGCGCTTTTATCGTAACAGTAATAGAGGCTGAGAGGGTTGAAAACATAACCAAAATATCTAAAGTGAGTAAGCAGCCTGATAGGTCCTTCAATTGCAGTGCCGGTTTCTTGCAGTACGAGTTCACGAATACTTGTGGCTAAATCGATCTGTGCATCACCATAATGATCTTCACGCTTGAAGCTTGCAAGAGCAGGAGCGTCAACATCCCAGCCTCTGTATTTCTCAAACAGAGTGGGTAACTCTGCTAAATCTACATACATCATGAATAGCTTGTAACTAAATTGATGGAACTTGGGTGTATTGCGTTGGTGAATAACTCGCCCTTGGTAGATAGCACTATGCATTACTGTGCTTGCGTAAATAATTTAACTGCTTGAAGGCCGCTCCAAACGCCATCTTCATGAAAGCCATTCCTCCAGTAGGCGCCACAATACCAGGTATTTTTGACGCCATTTATACGTTCAAAATTGTCTTGCGCTTGCACAGCTGCGTGGTTAAACAATGGGTGCATGTATTGGATGGAGCGCACAATCTTTTCCTGTGAAATCTTTTCTTCCATGTTAAGTGAAACGAAATAATCTTGTTGAGTAGGTAGGCGCTGTAAAAGATTCATGTAATAAGTGACTTTAGCTTGCTGAGATGTATCTTGTGTCAAAAGATAGTTCCAAGCACACCAGCTTTTTTTTCGCGTTGGCATGATGCTCGCATCAGTATGTAAGGTAGCTATATTATTTTGATATTGAATAGCTCCGAGGGTGGTTTGTTCAAGCTCGCTGGCTTGCTCGAGCATGGCCAGTGCTTGATCACTGTGACATGCAATGAATACATGATCGAAATCATAGCTGTCACCACCTGCAGTGTGCAGGGTGACTGAATTAGTATGTCGAACGATTTTCTTGATGGCGCAATTTAAAAGTATCTGATTTTTAAATGGCTGCGAGAGTTTTTTTACGTATTCTCTGGAGCCGCCTTGTATGGTTTTCCATTGAGGTTGATTGGTGATAGACAATAGTCCATGGTTTTTGAAGAAATTTAAAAAACTCAAAGCTGGGTAGTCACTAATATCAACCATGGAGGATGACCAAATCGCAGCCCCCATAGGTAGAATGTAATAATCAATAAAAGCTTGTGAGAATTTATTTAAGAACAAAAATTCTCCTAAGGTTTGTTGTGAACTGATGGACGAATTAGGTTGTACAGCACGGTTGGCAAGTCGATTGAAATTAATAATATCCACTAGCATTTTATAAGCGGATAGTTTTTTCCAGTTGTCGCTATTGAAAATTAAACCTGTAATTCCATTGCCACACCATTCAAATTGACTGGTTTCACAACGCGCCGAGAAACTCATTTCAGAATTGTAAGTATCGATATCTAATAAGTTTAAAATTTTATTGAAATTAGGATAGGTGAGATCATTCATTACAATGAAGCCCGTATCTATAGGAATGATGTTACCGTTTTCATTGACGTCAACAGTGTTGGAATGGCCGCCAATATAGTGATTAGATTCGAACAAAGTCAATTCGTGATGTGGGTGAAGTTGATGGGCTACGCTTAGGCCAGAAATGCCCGTCCCTACAATGGCTATTTTCATTTAACTCTCAATTGTTTTGGCTAGTAGTCGATACTGGAGGCTGATAGGTAAAAAAGAGATAAACTTCAAGCTCCAACTAAAGCGTTTGGGAAAATGTATTTCAGGATGATGTTTTTTTATGCCTGTTAAAATAATTTTGGCTGCGCTCTCAGCAGTGATTAAGGCTGGCATGCTGAAGGTGTTCTTAGCGGTTAATTCTGTGGCGACAAAACCTGGGCAGATCACGCTAGATGATATGTTATGGGGCTTCAAGCTGACTGCTAATGCTTTGAACATATTATAAATCGCAGCCTTGGTTGCTCCATAGGCTTCGCTGCGTGGGATGCCTAAGTAGGCTGCGGTGCTACTCATACCTATCAGCTGTGCACAAGATGATTGTTTGAGCATGGGTAATGCCGCCTCAATGCCATACACCATCGCCATGAAATTTATATCCATGAGACGTTTAAACAGGTCACTGTCAAAACGATCAATATCGACATATTCACAGGTTCCAGCGTTCAGAATAGCAATATCCAGTCGACCCTGTTGCTGTGCCATGCTGTCGCAGATAGATTGATTTTCAGTCTTAACACTGAGATCACCCGCGAGCAGGTGTATGGTGGCTTTAGCTGATGTATTTGCAAGACAGACTGATTGTGTTTCTAGAAGATTGTTCTGATTGCGTGCGCTCAAATATAAAGTGCAAGCATATTGTGATAATGCTATTGCCAACGCGCGTCCAATCCCCGATGAAGCACCGGTGATCCAAATGATTTTACCTGTATAAAATTCATTGTCAGAGGGCATGGCGAATTTTTCTGATAAACATGCCAAGTAATGGGACTTGTTCATAAATAAGCGCACCGAGATCGTAATAGTCGCGGTGATAACAAATCTGTTGACCATGGAAGCGTAGGTGAGAAATGCCATCGACTTGGATGTTTCTGCCCTTGGCTAGCGTTTTGTGCTTAAAATTCATTGTCCATTCCAGTGCATATCGATGTTGCTCACTGATATGCTCACGAGCCGTGAAATGACAGTGCTCTACACCTTGATACATCTCGCTGAAGTAGTGATTGACTTCAGGCAGGCCGTTCAGGCTCTTTATTGGGTCAATAAATTCGATGTTCTGGCTATAGACTATAGGGAGAATTGCGTCGACATTATCCGAGTTGAGCTCATTGAGTCGTTGTATGAAATGTTGCACTCGTGTATCTATCATAGTCTTTATTCTATGTGAGTAGGTTAATGCTGAGTATTAGACTGACTACTGCGGTCACACTGCGACGTGTTTCGTAGTAATCTCTGTGAAGTATATCTCGTTTGTGTAAGTAGGCGTCTAAAGTCACTAATATCAAGAAGGCACACAATTGTGAGGCCAGGATGAGGGTGGCATGTTGGCTGAGATAAGCAAACCAGCATATCAGTGTAATTGTGTTACTAATAATTAGTAAATTAATAGGGCACTGTTGATGATTGGTGAGATAGAGGCCCCAATGTATACCGCACATGAAGGTTACGATAACCAGTCCATAGGAGTGCAAGGCTAGATTAGACCACGTGATCCACTCAGTATCTGCGGGTGGGGATAAAATGATCACAGTCGACACTATGAACGGTAGAGTGCCAGCAAAGGCCAGATATTTGTAGGTGGGTGTTTGTACCGGCATTGTATCCCCTAGCGACACTTCGTTTAAAAAAATTATAGGATAAATTCAGCGCACATAGGCGAATAATTTACATTTGTATGTATATTGTATAGGACAAAACAAATACAATTCAGCGCAGACGGTTCGCACTATGAGATCATTGAACAGATGAAATATGCCAACAACAGAGAACAAGCCATGCCCAATTCAACTCATCGAATTTTCTATGACGATTTGTGTCCGATGTGTAATGCGGAGATCAGTCATTATAAAAATTTAACCCATTTACATCCAATTGATTGGGTGGCGATCAGTACCTCTGAGGATGTAATAAATTCCCATGGTTTGAATAAAGAATTAGTCCTTAAAAGAATACATGCCATTAACAGCGATGGTGAGGTGATTAGTGGCGCCGCGGTGTTTTCACTAATTTGGAATTCATTAAAACCCTATCGTTTGGTGGGTCGTGTTGTTGAAACACTGCATCTGATTCCATTACTCGATTTCTTTTATAAGTACTTTGCTGAATGGCGTTATCGTCGTAATGCAGCAAAATGTCCTTCAGTAGATTAAGCTGCTGATACAACTGACTAGTCGGTGCCTGAATTCATCCGGCTGATTAAACAAAATGGTTATGAAACAGAAAGATATTTCAGACGAACGTAAAGATTACTCCTTGGCAAGTTTGAATGAGGATAGTGTAGATGCTGATCCGATCAAACAATTTGAGCAATGGTTAGCTGAAGTCAGAACCACTGATCAAGTAGAGCCGACTGCGATGAATATTGCTACAAGTACACAATCTGGTGAGATAAGTTCACGAATGGTCTTACTTAAAGCAGTGGATGTCGACGGCTTCTCATTTTTCACTAACTATGACAGCAAGAAATCACAAGATATCAAGGTCAATGCGCAAGTAGCATTATGTTTTTGGTGGTCGAGTTTAGAGCGCCAAGTCCGTGTGCAGGGTGAAGTTCAGAGAGTCAGTGCCCAAGAAAGTGACAGATACTTTAATTCACGTCCTCGTGGAAGCCGTATAGGCGCTATAGCTTCTCAACAAAGTCAGGTGATTGCGAGCAGTGAAAGTTTGCAGCAACAAGTGAAATTGGTGAGCGAGCAGTATCATGGTCAAGAGGATATACCAAGACCAGAATACTGGGGTGGATTTAGAGTCGTCCCTAGTATGATTGAGTTTTGGCAGGGTAGGCCAAGTCGTCTACACGATCGAATTCGCTATCGACTGGATGCCAACGGTGACTGGCAGATAGAAAGATTATCTCCGTAAGATAGTTTTGATTCAGACTGATCATAGGGTCAAATGCTCTAACTCAGCGAAATTAGAGTGCTCTCGCGGTGACTTTAACTATAGTAGATCTGCCACTTGGGTGCGGGTTTAACCTTTTCAGGCCAGAATGTTTTGTCTGATTCTGTCGCGATCATTTCTTCGCAGCGCTTACACGCTTCGCCATAGGTCATAGTTTCCTCAAACTTTCCAGTGTGAAAGTCATATTTATGTTTCCAAGCAATAATATAGCCCGTGTCTTCGTCACGTTTGATAAGATTTTCATTCGTCATTGAGGTACCCTTCCCTTACTCAGACTGCTTTGCATTGCTGCGTTATATATGTGGTGTAGCTAAAAAGATGAGTCATTTTAGACATTCACGAGCTCATGTCCAGTCTATTATTGAACTTTGTCTGACTTTTTTGATTTTGTATATTTCAAAAGGCCGACGAAAATTTAACTATAATACGTAATCTTGTGTTGACCGTTTCGTCAAATGGTTAATTTTTGTGCTTATTAATAATATGATGAATGTGTATTTTTTAGAATAAAGGCGTAATTAAATGCCACTTCTTTCAAGCTGTCGTAGCGTCCTGAAGCTCCTGCATGTCCTGCCTCCATATATGTTTTTAATAATAATGCACGATTACCGAGTTTATGTTCACGTAGACGTGCCACCCATTTTGCCGGTTCCCAATAAGTCACTCGCGGGTCGGTGAGACCGGCGGTAACGAGCAAATGCGGATAGGTTTGTACACAAACATTATCATATGGTGAGTAACTTTTTATGTACTCATAGGATTGCTCATCTTTTAATGGATTTCCCCATTCTGGCCACTCGGGAGGAGTCAGCGGTAAGCTGTCATCACACATGGTATTCAGTACGTCGACAAAGGGTACATCAGCCACTGCACAATTGAATAAATCTGGACGCATATTGATCACAGCGCCAATCAACATGCCACCAGCTGAACCCCCATGGATGGCGATTTTATCGCTGGCCACAATATTTTTTTCAATGAGAGTTTCTGCAACTTTAATAAAATCTTCAAACGTATTTTTTTTATGATTAAGCTTGCCCTGTGTATACCAGTCATAACCCAGCTCCATCCCTCCGCGAACATGAGCGATAGCATATACAAAACCTCGGTTAACTAGAGACAATCGGGTGGTGGAAAAGCTGGCTGGCATTGTGGCTCCATAAGACCCATAGCCATATAAAAGACAGGGTGCTTGACCATCCATGACATAGTCTTTCTTGTATAACAAAGATATGGGGATATGTGAGCCATCTTCAGTATCAGCAAAAATTCTTTCTGTGACGTAATCATCGGGTTGATGGCCACAAGGAACTTCTTGCTGCTTGATCAACTGGCGATGGTGAGTGCGCATGTTAAAATCATATACTTGAGTGGGTGTTGTCATTGATGTGTAAGAGAAACGAAGATTCTCTGTATCGAACTCAAAACCTTCTTCAATATCGAGCTCATAGGCAGGCTCATCAAAGCTGATAATTTTTTCCGTTTGTGAGGAATTGAAATCTATAACGGTCAGTTTGGGCAAACCTATCACTCGTTCGAGCCGCACCATAAAGTTTTTAAATAAATGGATTCCTCTTAATAGGGAGTGTGGTTCTGGATAATAAAAATCCTGCCAATCATGCGCGCAGTTAGCCTGCAAGTCTGCAATCATGATTTTGAAATTTTTGGCACCATCTTTATTGGTAGTTATGTACCAGTGTTGCTCATGATCAGAAATACTATACTCAAGATCGACGATACGAGTTTGAAAACACCGAGGTGGTTGCTGAGGATGATAGGCATCTATCGTATGAATTTCTGAAGTGGTGTGATTGTGGACATTGATTAATATAAAACGATTGGACTCAGTACGCTCTAGTCCAACAAAAAAACTGGCATCGGGTTCTTGATAGATAAGAGCATCATGATCTGGATTTGTGCCCAATCTATGACGATATACTTTGTCTGGGCGATGGTTATTGTCTAGGGTGGTGTAAAATAGCGTTTCGCTATCCATTGCCCAGACAAAATTGCCTTGAATATGCGCAATGGCCTGAGTAGCCGCCTTTCGAGTCTGCAAATCAATCACATAGAGGGTATAAAATTCTGAACCTTTAGTGTCGACGCTATAGGCAAGAAAACGATGATTAGGGCTATGTTCGCATTGACCTATATCAAAATAATCATATTCGCTAGCAAGCTTGTCAACATCAAGTAGAAGTTGTTCCTGCTGGTTTTGGTCATGACGATAGTAACAAGGATGCTGAGCACCTTTATCGTATCGATCATAGTAATAATAATCCCCATCTTTACAAGGCAGTGAGGAATCATCTTCTTTGATGCGTGATTTCATTTCTTCAAATAATTGTGCCTGTAATCCCAGAGTGTCTTGCATGTAGTCGTCTGTATAGGCATTTTCAGAGTCTAGATGTTGTCTGATCTCTTTGTTTAAGCATTCAGGAGATTGCATGACAGTTTGCCATTGTGCATCTCGTAACCAAGCATACTCGTCGACACGAATTTGATTATGTTGGGTTATTTCTAGATTTACTTTTTTTGCTTGAGGCGCTTGTTTTTTCATGGTTTCAAACATTTTATCGTTTAGAATATTTTATGAATTTTAATCCATCACCAGAGATTGTGAGTACACAAACCGAAACTCATGTTCGGTTACGAGAGATTGTGCTTCGACATCGTGATACAGAATATCAAGAAACTATCCCTGAGTATGCCCAACAGGGTTTTAAGTCTGCGCAATATTGGGTAGAAAAACAGGATAAACCAATCATATTGGATAGTGGTTGTGGCACTGGCGAGAGCAGTATATATCTAGCAAAAAAATATCCTCATTATTGTGTTGTGGGAATAGATAAGTCTGCTCAGCGACTGGGTCGAGGCCAACTAGAACACTTACCCGATAATGTATATTTTATTCGCAATGATTGTATTCACCTGTGGCGCTTGATGGCGCGTAATGGTTGGAATGTAAAATTTCATTATATATTGTATCCAAATCCTTGGCCTAAGCCTGGACATGTGCAGAGACGCTGGCATGCGCATCCCGTATTTCCATATCTATTTCAGCTCGGTAGTGAATTGATATTGAGAACTAATTGGCAAATATACGCGCAAGAATTTTCTGAGGCGGTATGGTATCTGTCGGGTCAGCGATGGCCTGTTCAGCGCTATCTTGTAGATGAGCCGATTTCGCCTCATGAGCGCAAGTATTACTTGAGTGGGCACGCACTCTATCAAGTTCGTGGATTATGTCACTTAACTTAATGCTTTCGCTTCTAGTCGAGTAGACCACTGCGCACGGATAACATTGTGAGTAGCAACACTAGCGCCTTTGGGCCCACTGTGGCTGATGGTGTTTTTTTGTGGTCCGATGGCATATTGATAATAGTCCAATGCGGCTTGTGGGAAGCCAGGGCAATCAATGGGCAACTGACAGCGCACCTCAAATTCATCAGGCTTAATTTGTTCTATGTCAGCGAGATAGTGTGAATGAAGATGATCTTCGAATTCGATATCGAATAGTATTTGTGCAATAGATTGATGGTTGCTCTGAACCACGTCGGGGAAAAGTCCATGAAATACAAAAATGGCATCTGACAAAGAAGTGTCCTTTTTTTGTTTCCTGTACAATACTATTGTAGCTTAATTAATAAGTTGAACCTATGAGTTTTCGCTTGATGGTATTTGTATGGAATATTTACTAAACACAGAATATGCACGTTTTGAGTTGCGTCAAGAGCCTTTAGGCTTATGGGACTTATGGGTGGATGGAATGCCTACTATTACTTTTGAATCGCCGGAAGCTGCGGCGGAAAGTGTCTATAAACAACGATCAGGTTATGTCGTATGGGATCAACTAGAAAACCCTCCAGCTCCAGAGAATCTGGATGGATGGGAAAAAATTGAATCATAGAGATTTGATACTCTCGTAAGCGCTTAAAAAATTTTACAAAATATCGGGATGCATTATGGGTCGCTATCGTCCACCACCGCCACCGAGATCAAAATACATAACTGTTGAGGGCAAGCTCAGGTTACAACAGGAGCTGGATTATTTATGGAGTGAAAAGCGCCCACAAGTTACGCGTGCAGTGAGAGAAGCTGCCTCTCAAGGAGATCGTTCGGAAAATGCTGAGTATATTTATGGTAAAAAGCAGTTACGTGAAATCGACAGTCGAGTTCGTTTCTTGCAAAAACGGTTAGGAGATATTATAGCAGTTGGGCAAGTGCCTGCTGACCAAGAGGCTGTATATTTTGGTGCTTGGGTGAGTTTGCAAGATGAATTGGGACAAATGCATGAATACCGCATTGTTGGTCCAGATGAATTTGATCATGCATCAAAATACATCAGCATGGATGCCCCTCTAGCAAAAGCATTACTCAAACGACGTTTGTATGACGAGATTAGTGTTCAGTTGCCTGCCGGGAAATGTATTTATACGATTATTAAGATTCGCTATTGATAAAAGCTAGGGTATTGCTTGACTGTGCGCTCTCGTTATTTTGGCAGATTAATCATCTGGTTAGAATAGGACGAGGAGTTCAGTTTGTGGTGACTTTTTGCTAATGTATGTCGCCTTGTGATGGTAACTTCTAGGATGAAGCTAAATGAGTCAAGTCGTATTACACCTCGGTGAAGAATATATACAGGAAGATCTAGAATATTATTTCTCTGGTGAGCGTGATAAGAACAATCAAGTTCGACCCGATGAGAATATCTATAGTATGACACCAGATAGTCATCATCTGCAGATGGATTTTTCAGACAAAAAAGTGGGTAACTTTTTCTATCCTGTTTTGCCACAAGCTCTAGATAAAATTTACATTGGTATCAGTGTATCGTTGTTTGCCAATCACTGGGGAGCTTCATTTTTACTGGAGTTGATGAAGCATGTACAGCCAGGGGGAGCCATTATTCTACCTGTATATCCTGAAGGACAGGCAGCTGAAAAGTACTACTGGTCACGCAGTTTCTTAGAAAATATTTTCTTAAGTCGTGAGCGTTGGACCGGTTTCAGTAATATTACGGCCGAGAATGACGGTGTGATGTCATTACGGGTGGGGCGTAAATGGCCTAAACCCATGCCCAGTAGTGCTGAGTGGTTTTTTAAAGAGCGTGCAAACCTATTACTCGCACATTTGGGAGCAGATGATAGCTCGCAAGATATTAGTACAGCCTTGCAGACTCAATTTATCCCTATTACTGATCTTGCCTGGCAGGAGTATCAGCTCAGTGCGTTGATGGAAAAAATCATTATTGAATTTCATGGCAAAGACAAGAAAGTCACCATGCAACATGTTGGGCAAGATTATGGTCTATTGATCAACGATTTAGTCCTATCGCCTTTTATCCAGCTTGAAGGGGGACAGAGTTGGTGTGTTGGGCAGATGAGTGAATCTATAAGAAATAGTGTGGAACAGTATTTCGCTCCACACACAGGTGAATGCCATCAAACTCACTACGGCATGATTGATCAAGTGCAGTTGAATCCTGCGTCGATTATGTGTGTGAGTCATCTGTTTGATGCAGTTGGGCAATCACGATATCAAGCATTAATCCAGCAAATGTGGGCAGCGTTAGCACACCATGGAATTTTGGTAGTGAAAGAGCATTGTGTCGATGAGCATAGTGCGCAGCAACTGGATATGATGTTGGCTGATTTGGGTCAGGTGCACTATTACTCATCAATTGCTGCAACAGCTATTCAAGATAAGGTGGAAATCAGTCAGTATTCTCTCGCTGTTGAAGAAAACTTGCGTCAAGAAAAATCAAATAAGCTGAATGTGTTTAGAGTGGTGCAAAAAACTGCATGATATTTAGTTAGTGATGTAAATTCTGACAGCAAAGTAAATAATTGTGGAGCACCCCAAACACAAGGCTAAATTAGCAAGGAAGCCTAGTCCATGTTGTTTTATGCTGCTCGGAGATTGAATAATCTTGCTGGCAAGGTGTTGGGTCATGTTGGCACTTACTATCGCAGGAACAATTGAGACTATTGCAAAGAAGATTAAGCCATAACGATAGATTGGCCATTCCATTAATGCTTGTAAAAAATCTGGCATGATGATCCAAAGTGAGTTGTTGATTCTCTAATAGAATAGGGCTTGTATTAGTTGCAATCAAACATTTGTCCTGATGATAGTCACAAATTAAAGACGCATAGGAATTTCTTAAGCTGATCTTGATAGGGTTAATATTTCTTAAGTTTTTGCTAGTTGTTGAGACATGCCAGTGTATAGTGGTTGATCCATTGGCTGTTTAAGTCTGGGTCTAAAAATCCACAATGTCCACCATATCGACTGATTAGCACATGATGCTTTGGATGTGAGTGGCATTTATTTTTATCTTGCCAGGGAATGATGGGATCATCTTTAGTTAAGACTGTATAGGCTTCGCTCTGTAAGGTCTTCAAGCGTGTGCCAGCAATTGAGTAGCCATTCAAATAACTTTCCAGATTACTAAAGCCTGCATATTGAGTGGCGAGATTGTCTGTTGCTTCACGTAAATTAGTCGCTTGATCAAAAGTGCTAAGACTGTATATATTTGGAAAAGCTAAAACTTTTTTGCGAAATTCATTGCGCCAGCGACGCATGAAGTAATGTTTATAAATAGGCAGTGTTTTTTCTAAAGCAAGGAGCGTGCTCTCAGGATCAATCACGGGGCAAAAAGCTATCGTTTTGTGTAATTCCAGTTGTGAACGCTCAGCATAGGCATTAACGCGCAGAGCGAAATTACCTCCTAAAGAAAATCCCACCAAAGATAGCGGAGATTGAAAATTCTCCTGACAATGTATGCAAGCATTGATGACTTCTTGTATGCGGCATGAATGAAATAATTTTTGATTGAGATGCTGACTATCTCCATGATCTCTTAAATTAAGTCTGATTACATGATAACCGGCATCATACAGGGCTTTTCCCAATGAAATTAAATATAAAGAATGTGCGCAGCCAAGCCAACCATGCAACAACATGACTGTTGGTGCATGGTGTGGTTGTTTATTGATAAGTGCTGATAAATAAATATTATGCCGAGCTGGAATGACGGCATGTTCAACTTGCTGGTTGAGTTGTTGCTGTGCTGGCTTGAGTGTCAATCGCCTCAGTGGGGAGCCCGATAAGACACTATTGATATGCCCATTACGAAACACCCCTTGGGCAACATAAGCGCTCATGACTGAGGGGGTTTAACTAGCCTTTGCTAATGCTTGTTCTAGATCGGCAATAATGTCATCGATATGTTCTATACCTATAGAAAGACGTATTAAATCCTCACTTACGCCGGCGGCTTTTTTCTCATCATCTGATAATTGACGGTGAGTGGTGCTGGCGGGATGGCAAGCCAGTGACTTGGCATCACCAATATTGACTAGTCTAACCACTAAATTGAGGGCATCAATAAATTGACCTCCGGCTTTTGCGCCACCAATAATGCCAAAACTCAATATAGCTGAAGCATGCCCATTCATGTATCGATCGACTAACGGTTTGTCAGGATGGTCATCAAGACCCGCAAAACGTACCCAGCTGACTTTGTCATGCTTTTGTAAATATTGAGCGACTGCTAGTGCATTTTCACAATGCCTATCCATGCGCACAGGTAAGGTTTCTATGCCTTGCAGTATTTGGAAGCTATTAAATGGAGAAATAGCTGAGCCCATATTACGCAAAGGCACTACACGCGCACGTCCAATGAAAGCGGCATCACCCATGTCTTTAGTGTAGACTACGCCATGATAAGACGGATCGGGCTCATTCAACATAGGGAAGCGTTGCTTATGTTCGGCCCATGGGAATTTGCCAGAGTCGACAATGACTCCGCCGATAGATGTGCCGTGTCCCCCCATGTATTTTGTTAGTGAATGAATCACGATATCTGCACCATGTTCAATTGGGCGGCACAAATATGGAGTAGGTACAGTGTTATCGATCATCAATGGCACACCATGTTTATGCGCCATATCTGCAACTGCGGCGATATCTAAAATATTACCTGCTGGATTACCTAGAGATTCAGCGAATACGGCCTTGGTTTTATCATCAATAAGTTTTTCCATACCTTCAATATCATGGTGTTCAGCAAATCGTACTTCTATGCCCAGACGCGGAAGGGTGTGCGCGAATAAATTGTAAGTGCCACCATACAGGGAGGCAGTAGAAACGATGTTATCGCCCTGTTCGGCAATGGAAAAAATAGCATAAGTGATGGCAGCCATACCAGATGATAGGGCTAATGCACCAATACCGCCTTCCATCGCGGCTACTCGCTGTTCAAGCACCGAGCTGGTTGGGTTCATAATTCGTGTATAGATGTTGCCCTCGACCTTGAGATCGAAAAGATCTGCTCCGTGTTGAGTGTCGTCAAAGGAGTATGAGGTGGTCTGATAAATAGGCACTGCGACCGCTTTGGTTGTGGGCTCTGGAGAGTAGCCACCATGTACGGCAATTGTTTCTATTTTCATATTATTGTTACCTGTTAATTAACATAGCGGATGGATGATAGCATCCTTTTCTAAGAGTCGGTGCGTTTTTTCCACGTTGGAACTCTGTCTGCTCGGATGATTTCATGCTTGTGTAGCCACTGTCTAGCATCTTCGCTATCTTCATTGAACCAACGTTGTGTGGAACCTAAACGAAAACTGTATCCCCATGCATCCATATTTTGCATATGTTCTCGCATGTTAAAGCCCGCAATGTGATTTGACCAAAGCAGCTGTAAATAACAGCAAGCGGCTTCCTCTAACGCACTTCCTCCTGCATCAACCAAGTCAGATTGACGCTGTGTTTCTGACATGCACACATAATGAGCAGTCTCATGGAGCAGTGAATGCAAAGGGGTGTCGTCCCGAACATACATTTGAGTATTTTTCCGGCCGGCTTCTGAGTTCCCCCAAAAACTATAGGGAATCGGTGTCTGATTGGCTACTCGCATCAATTTAAGGCCATATTGCTGTAAAAAAGGCACAATTACATGATCAGGTATGGTTTTAAGCCGTCGCATTGAAGATAAATCCATGTAATTTGGTCATTAAGTGAGCTGTGATCGTTAATATATCATATTGAATTACTGTTAGATGACCTACGAATCTTATCGTTTTGGGTTATACTAGCGCCGCCCAGTAGGGTCACAAAGATTAAACGCAGGTTACATAACAGGATTTTTCACAGATGATTTCATACGTTCGACGAATTTTTATTCTTAGCCTACTTATTTTCAGCACACAGAGTTTTGCAGCCGGTGACGCGGTTCGTGGCGCCGTAATAGGCGAGACATGTTTAGGTTGTCATGGAGTTACAAGCTATACGAATGTTTATCCCACCTATAAAGTTCCAAAACTGGGTGGTCAGCACGAAGCTTACATCGCAGCCGCACTGAAAGCTTATCGTTCAGGTGAAAGAAAGCATAAAACAATGCACGCACAAGCTAGCAAAATGACTGATCAAGATATTGCTGATATTACAGCTTATTTGGTCGGCATAAAGTAACAGTGCTCAAATATCACAGATTTCTTAACTCTGAATCGAAGTTGATCAAGATTGCTGTGAACATTGAATTTATAAGTTAGTCGTCAAAGGAATAACAATGAAACAATTAATTATTGGATTACTATTTAGCATCATTCTTAGCTCATTCGCTATGGCTGCAGGCAGTGTGGAAGCGGGTAAAGAGAAAGCATTAGCGTGCGTTGCGTGTCATGGTGAAACGGGTATCAGTGCGGTGCCTACGTTCCCTAATTTAGCCGGTCAGTATGAGGATTATCTCTATCATGCACTTAATAGTTATAAAACAGGTGCGCGCAATAATGCCATTATGGTTGGAATTTCTGCAGGTTTGAGTAAGCAAGATATGAAGGACCTTGCCGCATACTTTGCCAGCTTACAAGGGTTAAATAGTTACGGCTTGCCTGAGTAGTTTGTTTTAGAACTAAATCGCTCCAGTTATTTTTACACCAAGACTGACTAGTGATTGAATGGATTTAATTATTTAGTCATAGCCAACATGCGGGTTGTTAAGCTAATAGAGTGTGAATTTGATGATAATAATCAAATTCACACTCCGTCATTCACAACAAACATTCTAGCCGTGCATGGTTCGTATCATAAACTCCATCGTAATTAAAAATTCACAAATCCCACGATCACATTAGCAATGTGTTGTTTTTGTGGTCACATGATGGGTAGGAGTTATTGCTTTTGTTGCCACTCTTCTGGAGTATAAGCCTTGATAGTTAAAGCGTGCAGGGCGCCACTCATGATATGTTCATTCACTGTGGCATAAACTAACTGATGTTCCTTGAGCATGGTAAGTCCTTCAAAGGCAGCGCTAATTACAGTCGCTTCGTATTTGCCACCATCACCAGTGACGATGGCTTCGCAACCATCAATGCCATTTTCGATTAATTGTTTGATTTCATTGGTTTCCATTTAGTTGTCTCTCACTTATTTTTAACACCTCAAAATTCTATGCTGAAGTGTATCACGCTCATTTAACTATCGAGCATTTGCATCAATTCTGCGCCGATTTCAGAGTGACGCCAGCCGGCTGTAATTTTACAATCCTCACCCAATATTAGGCTCACGATAGATTTTCGATTGGCTAATAATGAAGGAGAAGTTCCGATCTGTTGTGATTTTTCTCGTGTTACCCGCATCATTTTTTTTGCTAATTCTTGCTGTTGTTTACTCAGGCGACGATCAACGACCGTTAAATTATTATGTATTGTGTAAGCTTGTTCCAGAACAGTGTGAATATTTTCAACATGCCTGATCGATTTGGGCGCATATTGTTTTAGCAATGAGCTGACTTCAGTTTGTGAGCCTGGTTTGTTTTGCGCTAGTTCTAATATCGCCTGATCATTTAATATCCAGCGGCGTGGGAGATTTTTTTGGACGGCAGTATTTTCACGCCAAGCTGCCAATGCTTGTATTACATTCAAATCTGACGATTCTACACGCCCTATGCCCTTTACTTGTTGCCAAGCTTGATTAGGATGAAGTTCGTATATGGCAGGATTTGTTAAGTTTGCACATTCTTCATCTAACCAATGTATACGCTGTTTTTCTTGTAAAGCTTGTTTAAGATGTTGATAAAGGTTGCCGAGGTAATTTACATCATCCAGAGCATAGTCAATTTGAGCCGCTGTCAGCGGGCGTCGGCTCCAATCAGTGCGACTTTCAGTTTTAGGCAGGTGGATAGACAATGTTTGGGCGACTAATTCAGCATAGCTGATTTGCTCATCGAGTCCCAGTATGCTGGCTGCAATCTGAGTGTCGAAAAGAGGTGTAGGAATAATATTATATTCTGATCTTAGCACTTCTATGTCTTGACGCGCAGAGTGAAATATTTTTGTTTGTGGTGAATTGAGTAATTTTTTTAAACTTGAATGGTCATCTAAGCTCAATACATCAATACACACGCTGAGGTTTTGCGTAGCAATTTGTACTAAACATAATTTTGCATAGTAAGTGGATTCCCTTATGAACTCTGTATCAATTGCAAGCCATTGCGAATCTTTAATTTTTTCTAGAAGCTCATCTATGTCGATAGAGTTAGTGATAATGGAGGGAATCATTTGAAATATTTTGTAATCGCTCTGTTGGCTTCATTAGTCAGCATGCTGCCCGCATATACACAGTGGCAGTCTGAGTATTTTCATGACCATCCTCTAGTGGGAAAAATCTTCCATGTAGAAAAGGGACGATGGATAAGTTTCGATAGTTTAACTGAAATTGTTCAAGAGCATAATATTGTACTGTTGGGTGAGACTCATTCAAATCCTGATCATCATAATCTGCAAGCACAAGTCATTGCCAGCTTGATTAAGGCAGGTGAGTCACCCGCAATTGTCATGGAAATGCTGGAATATGATCAGCTTGTTGTTGATTATTCCTCTGATGAAGCGATGCTAAATGCCTCTGAAATTTTATCACCCCAATGGGATTGGTCTATATATCAGCCGATTGCACGAGTTGCTTATCTGAATCAGTTGCCATTATTGGGTGGTAATTTAGATGAAGAGACACTAAAAGTAATCAGGCGACAAAAATCTTGTGAGTTTGATTTAGCTGGTATGACCATAAATATTTGTCAATCTTTGCCGGCAACAGCTGTAGTGCAAATACAACAACTCATTTATGAATCTCATTGTAAATATATGCCATGGGAACATACTGATGGTATGGCGTACGCGCAAATTGCTAAAGATATTGCGTTTGCGAATAAGCTGATGTCTGTGAGTGAAAATAATAGTGCAGTATTGATTGCTGGAAGTGTGCATGTGCGTAAAGATATTGGCGTACCAATTCATCTGCAACAGCTAGGTCAGACTGCATTATCGGTTGGGTTCATAAATGTACATCCTGATTTTCAGGAGATCAGTGATTACACAGCATTAATGCCTAATGAGTCTGCTTTAGATGTATTGGTGTTTACGCCCAGTGATAGACACCAAGATCCCTGTGTTGAATTTGCAAAACAACTAGAAAAAATGAAACAGCAATAATTACTGCAATTGATTAAAACATATCATGGTTGTGCCCACTGGCACGCATTAGCATTACAAGGACTGGCCAGCACAAAGCGCTGCTAATAACAGGAGTCCAATATAACCAAGTTTGAGGTGACTCATCTAGCATGCCATAGATCCAGAGATTAAGGCTCATGTATGGGAGTAACAATAAGGCGACCAGTAACATTTGCTGCAGGTGTGAGTAATTACCTAAACGATAATGTGCTTTTACTGCGATGGCGGCAGTAATTGCAAAGCCCAGGGCATGCTGTCCTAATAAGGTGCTACGTAATACATCTATAATTAAACCGCTACACCAGGCTGAGCCCAGACCGAAAGTTTGTGGACGGGTCATACTCCAATAAATAGCAACTAAAATAATCCATTCGGGGCGAAATGGTTCTGCCCATGCTGGTAAGGGAATAAGAGTCAAGATCATAGCCAGCATGAATGAGCCAAGTATTAATGTCGCGGTGTTATTAGATTGACTCATGGCTGGGTGTTTTCATCTGTTGATAATGAATTAGCATTATCCCAAAGAAGTAACACTTCTCGGATTTGGTTGAGTTCAACCAATGGGCGTGCTTTCACCTCAAGAAAAGGAACGCCGGGTAAACTATTAATACTCGTTACTTCAGCGATAGGGTAATTAGGTGGATAAAGACCATCTAAACCTGAGGTGTGAAATAAGTCTCCAATACGAATATCTGCTGAAGAGGAGACGTTCTTCAATGACAAAAATTTGGCATGACCGCTGCCAACCAATAGGGCTCTTAATTTGGTTCGATTACTCTCTGCCAGCAATGAGTGGTTTGGATCTGAAATAAGTAAAGCTGTGGAGTGCATTGGATAAATCTCAATCAGCTGTCCAATCACGCCCATGGCGCCAACAATAGGTTGGCCGCGATAAGCCCCGTGTCTCTCGCCTTTATTAATGCTAATCACTTGTTTATAGGGATGAAGGTCAACAGAGATTATTTCTGCGACTAGCACGTGTTCACTGTTTAACTGTCTGCTAGATTCAAGCAGCTGTCTAAGACGTTCGTTTTCACGTTCTAGCAACGCTAAGTGTTGAAGTTTGACTTGATAGAATAGATTTTTTTCATGTAGCGCTTTATTTTCTGCCAATAAATTTTTTCGGCTGGCAAATTGCTCAGTTGCAGTATGTTTAAGATCTGAGGGTAGGCTGACAATATATTGGAATGGGTAGGTGAGAGTGGCAATTGATGAGCGTAGAAAATGTAAATGTTGATTATGATGATCACTGACCATTAGAGCAATTGATAACACCACCAAAATAAATAGTTTGGCTGCAATAGTAGGTGAAAAAGAAAATAGGGTTTTTATAAGCTAATCTCCAATAAAGGCATTAACTAATTTTGACTTATGCTTGATTCATGATAAAGATACGCAAGTATGATGCAACGAGATTTATTCTCCAGCTAATAAGTCATGTCCGAAAGTGTCAATCATTTCTAACACTTTGCCTCCACCACGTGCAACGGAGGTGAGAGGATCTTCAGCTACAATAACAGGGATGCCTGTTTCTTCCATAATGAGTCTGTCTAGATCACGCAACAGTGCTCCACCACCTGTAAGCACAATACCTCTCTCAGCCACGTCAGAGCCAAGTTCAGGAGGCGTCTGCTCAAGTGCAGTTTTGACAGCGCTGATGATGCCATAGAGAGGCTCTTGTAATGCTTCGAGAATTTCATTGCTATTCAGAGAGAATGATTTTGGCACTCCCTCAGAGAGGTTGCGACCTTTGACCTCTAATTCTAATATTTCTTTACCTGGGTAGGCAGTACCTATTTCCTTTTTGATTTTTTCGGCCGTAGCTTCACCAATGAGTACGCCATAATTTCTTCGCACATAACTGATTATCGCATCATCAAATTTATCGCCACCAATGCGAACAGAAGCTGAGTAGACTATGCCGTTGAGTGATAACACCGCGACTTCTGAGGTGCCTCCACCAATATCAAGGATCATAGATCCACAAGCTTCATCAATTGGCATACCTGCGCCGATGGCTGCTGCAATAGGTTCTTCAATTAAATAAGTTTTGCGGGAACCAGCGCCATCGGCCGATTCTCGGATAGCACGTCGCTCAACTTGCGTTGCACCACATGGTACGCAAACGAGTACCCTTGGGCTGGGCCTGAGAATCATGTTTTGATGAACGGCTCGAATGAAATGCTGCAACATTTTTTCGGTGGTTGTGAAATCTGCAATCACTCCGTCTTTCATCGGGCGAATGGCTTCAATATTATTCGGGGTACGGCCTAGCATCATTTTAGCACCAGAACCGACAGCTTCTATTGAGCGGACACCTGTATTAGGGTCATTACGAATTGCCACTACTGAGGGCTCGTTCAAGACAATGCCTTTATCTTTGACATAGATAAGAGTATTGGCAGTACCTAAATCTATCGATAAATCATTAGAGAAAAGTCCTAATATACGTCCAAACATATGCGATCCATTGAGGGTGAAAGTGGTTGAAAACAATGACTATTGGTCGTCACTTTAACAGCGAGGTACAGTTTCGGCAAGATAATGGCAATAGATAGCTCATGTTTGGATAAATCTTAAAATACGTTATCGACAGAGATGGCGCCGAGATATAAAAATGGACCTTTCTGTGTTACCTTTTGACCCCCTATAAGGAGCATAAAATGGCACTCACAAAAAAAGATGTTTCAGCTATTGCTAAGCTAGCTCGTTTACAAATTAATGATGACGAGATTGAGCAATATAAGCACGAGTTAACTCAGATATTAGATTTGGTAGAACAGATGAATCAAGTTGAAGTGGTTGATGTTGAACCTATGGCGCATCCGCAAGAACTTATGCAGCCATTACGTGCTGATGAGGTGTTAGAGTCTGATCAACGCGATAAATTTCAGGCTATTGCACCTGCCGTGCAAGACGGTTTGTATCTGGTTCCTAAAGTAATCGAGTGACATTTACATACAAATGAAACTTTTGTCACCTAGATTTAAACATAGCCCATCGAATAAAACGCATGCATAAACTAACACTCAGTCAACAAATTGAAGCGCTATCAAGCAAACAAATTAGCAGTGAAGAGCTGACACGACATTATCTAAATCGTATCGAGCAATATGATAGCCAACTCAATAGCTTTGTTACTGTGACACCTGAGCTTGCGATTGAAGCGGCCAAAAAAGCGGATGCAGATACTGATACTACTGCACTGCTGAAAGGTGTGCCTCTAGCACTAAAAGATATATTTTGCATGGATGGAACCAAGACATCTTGTGCTTCTAAGATGCTTGATAATTTTGTAGCACCGTATGACGCGACAGTTGTATCTAAGCTTAAACAAGCGGGTGTAGTAACGCTTGGTAAAACTAATATGGATGAATTTGCTATGGGTTCCTCATCGGAATCTAGTTTTTATGGTGGCGTGAAAAATCCTTGGGATACACAGCGTGTCCCGGGAGGATCCTCTGGCGGGTCTGCAGCTGCTGTAGCTGCACGTTTAGCCTCGGCTAGCTTAGGTACAGATACAGGCGGCTCAATTCGACAGCCAGCAGCCTTATGTGGTGTGACAGGGTTGAAACCGACATATGGTCGCGTGTCTCGTTATGGCATGATTGCTTATGCTTCAAGTCTGGATCAGGGTGGCCCTTTTGGTGTGAGTGCACAAGATTGCGCTTATTTGTTACAGGCAATTGCAGGCCATGATCCTAAAGATTCCACCAGTGTGGATACCCCAGTAGCGGATTACATTGGCGGTTTAGAACAATCGGTTAAAGGTTTGCGTATAGGCATGCCTGAGGAATTTTTTGATCCTCAATTAGATACGAGTATTGCCCAACAAATAACCGCAGCCTGCGAAGTGCTTCAATCTATGGGATGTGAAATCAAACCGATTTCTTTGCCGAATGCTAAACTCGCAATCGCTGCTTATTATGTCATTGCACCTGCAGAAGCCTCGTCTAATTTATCACGCTATGATGGGGTACGTTATGGCTATCGTTGTGATAATTCGAAAGATTTGCAAGACATGTACTATCGCTCGCGTAGTGAGGGTTTTGGTGATGAAGTAAAAAGACGTATTATGATTGGTACTTATGTTTTATCTGCGGGTTATTATGACGCTTATTATGTAAAGGCACAGAAAATTCGTCGACTTATCAGTGAAGATTATCAGCAAGCTTTTGCTGAGGCTGATGTTGTTCTAAGTCCGACTTCCCCAAGCACCGCTTTTAGGATTGATGAGAAATCAGATGATCCTGTCACTATGTATTTATCAGATATCTACACTATAGGAGTCAATCTTGCGGGCTTGCCTGGTATTTCATTGCCTATTGGGCTGCAAGCTGGATTGCCGGTTGGAATGCAACTAGTCAGCAATTATTTCACTGAGGATGTGTTGTTAAGATTGGGTCATCAGTACCAAAAAAATACACAACATCATCTCAACATGCCAAGCGCATTTGAATTATAAGGTGAGGTGAATAATATGGAATGGGAAGTTGTTATTGGTCTGGAGATACATGTTCAGCTGAATACAGACAGTAAAATATTTTCATCTGCCGCTACAGCGTATGGCGCTCAGCCGAACACACAGGCTTGCGCGGTCAGCATTGCGCTGCCAGGTGTGTTGCCGGTATTAAATAAAGAAGCGGTCAAAAAAGCCATACAATTCGGTCTGGCTGTGGAGGCTAACATTGCTGAGCAATCTATTTTTGACCGCAAGAATTATTTCTATCCTGATCTGCCCAAAGGTTATCAAATCAGTCAATTGGATTATCCAATCGTTGAGCATGGGCATTTAGAGATTACGCTAGAGGATGGAAGCTCTAAAGTGATTGGAATTACACGTGCACATTTAGAAGAAGATGCAGGCAAATCATTACATGAAGATTTTGATGGTATGACAGGTATTGATTTGAATCGTGCGGGAACACCATTAATTGAGATCGTCTCTGAACCAGAAATGAGTTCCGCTAGAGAGGCCGTCGCATACATGCGAAAAATACATACGATTGTTCAATATCTGGGTATATCAGATGGCAACATGCAAGAGGGCTCATTCCGTTGTGATGCTAATGTGTCAGTGCGTCCACGTGGTGAAAGTAAGTTAGGCACTCGCACAGAATTAAAAAATATTAATTCATTTCGCTTTGTAGAGCGTGCCATCAATTACGAAGTGGAACGCCAGATTGATGTTATCGAGTCTGGTGGTCGAGTCGTTCAAGAGACGCGTTTGTATGATGCAGATAACGACTTAACTCGTTCGATGCGAAGTAAAGAGGAGGCTAACGATTATCGCTACTTCCCAGACCCTGATTTACTGCCAGTGAAAATTGATCCTGCCATGTTGGAAGAATTAAGAAACAACATGCCTGAAATGCCTCAAGTAAAACAACAGCGTTTTATCGAGGAGCACGGTTTGAATGAGGATGATGCGCAACAGCTGACTTCATCACGTGAGCAAGCGGAGTTTTTTGAGCAAGTATTAGCAGTACATCCCTTGCCCGTTAAGTTAGTGGCCAATTGGGTGTTGGGCGAGTTTTCAGCAGCACTTAATCAAAATAGTGTCGCCTTCCAAGACGCTCCTGTTAATGCAGAGCGTCTAGCCTCATTATTAGTGCGAGTCGATGATGGCACTATATCTGCTAAAAGTGCTAAAGAAGTTTTCCAAGAAATGTGGAATAGCGATAAAACAGTTGACGAAATTATCAAAGACAAAGGTTTGCAACAAATGTCTGATGCTGGAGAATTAGAGACTATCATCGATCAAATTGTAGAGCAGAGTCCAGATCAAGTCGCGCAATACCGTTCAGGTAAAGATAAGGTGTTTGGTTATTTTGTCGGTAAGGTGATGAAGGAAACCATGGGTAAGGCCAATCCAAAACAGGTTAATGAAATACTTAAACAAAAATTAAGCTAGTCTTGATAAACTTTTTACTTCTCTAAATCATGAATACACTCATTGTATATGCACATCCCAATCCACTAAGTTTTAATCAGTCGATACTGAAAGTCGTTCATAATGCTTTTCAGAAACGTGGAGACAAAGTGCAGCTCAAAGATCTCTATGCCGAAAGATTTGATCCTGTATTAGGCGAGTCGCAGTTGTCTTTGCAAAACGAAGGCAAACTTCCTGATGATATTAAGCGCGAGCAGGAGCAGGTGTCATGGGCAGATATGATTGTGGTCATTTATCCATTATGGTGGTTTGATCGCCCCGCCATTTTGAAGGGCTGGTTCGATCGAGTGTTTACTAACGGTTATGCTTTTACATTCGATGACCATGGTTTGCATGGATTGCTCAATGGTAAGCGTGCAATGGTTATTGTAACAGCAGGTGGTACTAAAGAAGATTTTGGTAAAAATGCCGACCAATTAACTAAGAGTACTACCGAAGGCACATTGGCTTTTTGTGGTATTACAGATATTGTTGATCGAGTATTTTATTCAGTGACGATGGTAGATGATGAAGCGCGTGGCGCAATGCTCACGGAGTGTGAGCAAATGGTGAGAGATTTATAAGAAAGCCCGCAGATGTAATATTATGTGGAGTCAGTATTTCTGCTGTTTATTAGACTATTTGGTCTAAACTATATTCGTAATATTTTTATTGTTTATCTGCTTGTCCTGTCGTTTGCCAGTTTTGCATTAATTGATGTAATGCACTGGGTACAGTATCACTCGGTGCTTGTTGACAATGCTGTTCAATCCACGCCAATGTTTGTTCAGAACTGGTGTCACCAGAAATATCATACATAGCTATATCCGCATAATTTACTCCGGAAACAAATCCACTAATCCATGCCTGATAAAGATATCGATTAGCAATGGCTTGTCGTTCTGTCAGTTGTTGTGTGGATAAATCTATACTTAATTGCCGGCAAGAGGTGGCTCCCCATCCTTGTGCATAATAAGAATTTTTCGCTATTTGGCTGTTTGCTTGATGATCTGTAGGAGGAGTACTTGCGCAGGCGCTTAGGACAGCGACCAGGCAACAATAAAGAATTTTTTTTGCAAGTGTGATCATTATGGATTTTGATATTTATTCTAACACTATTGAACAAGGCAGGGTTATAAGTCTAGCCATAGTTTAAGTGGTTTTCGCATGCCGGCGATTTTACAGCCTTGTTGACCATAACCATAAGGAAACAAAGTATAAATATATTTGCGTGTTGCAATATCTTTTCCCAGCTGAAGTTTAAGATGCTTGAGTATGGTTCTCAACTCTGGAACTATGCCGCTTTGTTCAAAACAAAATCGTATCATATCTATCACTTGCCAGTGGGCTTCAGTGAGTGTCAGTTGATATTCATTGGCAATAGCTTGCGCAATATCTTTATCCCAATCCTCAGGGTCTAATAAGAACCCATCGTCATCCTTTTCTACTTGATTAGTGTTCATGGTTAACCTGTATGCTTGCCGCAGGTGATTCTCTCGTGTAATTGCAGATCGCAATGACTTTGTATGCAAGTATAACCATATTCACGCATATACATACGCACTTTTTCAGCTTGTTGAAAGCCGTGCTCTAAGATTAATGTGGCATCGGGATTTAAGTAGGCGGGGGCATGTTCAATAATATGAAACAAATCGGCATAACCATTTTGATCTGAGAACAGCGCAATATCCGGTTCGTGAATTTCAACATCTTCATCAATATATGAATCATTCTCACTAATATAGGGTGGATTGCTCGTGATTAAATCAAACTTTTCACCATGAAGTTTGCTGAACCAATGACTACGTATAAAGTGTACATTGTGGAGGTTGTGTGACAGTGCATTGTGTTTGGCAATATCGATACAAGTGGCAGAAATATCACAAGCGACGATATGTGATTCAGGAAATTCTTTAGCCAGTGCCAATGCAATACAGCCACTACCGGTGCCAAGATCTAGAATATGTGCTTGTGGGTTTTGTTTTAATAGTGGAATAGCTGTTTCTACGATTAATTCGGTATCAGCGCGTGGGATTAGCACGCCTTTGGTGATTTTGAGATCCAATGTCCAAAATGCACGCTGCTCAGTAATATAGGCAATAGGCTCTCCCTCATCACGCCGCGCCAAGAAATTGAGAAATTGTTTTTTTTCTGTCGGTCTTAGCTTGGTCTCGGGGTGGGCGATTAACGCAGCCTTACTGCGATGAGTGATATGTTGCAACAGAATATAAATTTCACTCGCAATGACGCTACCAGAATCTTTTGGCGCACTATTTGAGTGATTCGACTGTGCGCTTAAATACTCGCGTGCATAGGCGATGGCCTGCTCGATAGTCAAGTCTTGATCGAGATTCAAGATAAACCCACAGTATTGAGATGTGCCATCATTGATTAGTTTTCATTCAAAGAAGCGAGCTGTTCTGCTTGATATTCGTTAATCAGTGGGTCGATGACTTGACTTAGGTTGCCCTGCATTAACTCGTCTAATTTATACAGTGTCAAATTAATACGATGATCTGTCATACGTCCTTGTGGAAAGTTATAAGTTCGTATTCTCTCTGATCGATCACCACTGCCTACTAAACTTTTACGAGTAGCTGCTTGTTCTGCAGATTGTTTGGATTGTTCTGCATCTAACAAACGCGCTTTAAGTAAGGACATTGCGCGTGCTTTGTTTTTATGTTGTGAGCGTTCATCTTGGCATTCTACGACAACCCCTGTGGGAAGATGAGTGAGGCGGATAGCAGAATCAGTTTTGTTAACATGTTGACCACCCGCTCCAGAGGCGCGAAAGGTATCTATACGCAGATCAGAGGGGTTGATATCAATCTCTTCAATTTCATCAGCTTCAGCTAGGATAGCTACTGTGGCCGCAGAGGTATGTACTCGACCTTGGGATTCGGTTTCAGGAACACGTTGCACACGATGGGCGCCAGATTCAAACTTCAAGAGAGAGTATGCTCCGTGGCCGACAATTCTAGCAACCACTTCACGATAACCCCCATGTTCGCCTTCGTTAGTACTAATGGTTTCTATAGTCCATCGCTTTTGCTCTGCGTAACGCGTATACATTCGGTATAAATCACCAGCAAATATGGCTGCTTCATCGCCACCAGTGCCAGCTCGTATCTCAATGAAGACATTACTACTATCAAGTGGATCTTTAGGGAGCAATAATTTTTGCAGTTCTAATTCTAGTTCTGCTTGCTGCTGGGTTAACTCAGAAATTTCTTGTTGGGCCATTTCCTGCACGTTCTGGTCATCATCATTGAGCAGCTCCTGGGCGGCACTCAAATTATCCTCAGCCTCTGTAAATTGGTTAAAGGTCTTTACTACGGGTTCTAATTGGGCATATTCCATAGAAAATTTACGAAATTTATTTTGATCAGCAATGACATCAGGCTCGGCTAACAGACCGGCGATTTCTTGATAGCGATCAGCAAGTGATTCGAGTTTTGAAATGATGGATTCTTTCATGGTTCTAGCTTATGTATTAATCTTTATTGAGGCCTAATATGATTTTGGCAGTCTCTATCAAGGCTTGCTGTTCCTCAGCACTGGCAGATTTAAGAGCCTCTGTTGGTGTGTGCAACATTTTATTCACTAATGAGTTGGCTAACAATTGTAATGCTTGTTCTGGGCTTTTTCCTTGTTGAAGTATTTTTAGGGCTTTTTCAAGCGCTTCTTGTTTATGCTCCTCAGCTTGCTGGCGGTAGTCAAGAATGATGTCAGTAGCATTTTGTCCTCGCAGCTGTAATTGGAATTCTTCTAATTCATCATTGATTATGGACTCTGCTTCTGTAGCGGCTTCCTGTCTGGATTGGATATTTTCTTGGATGACTTGTTGCAGGTCATCTACACTATAGAGGTATATGTCAGCTAATTGCCCACACTCCGGTTCCACGTCACGAGGGACGGCAAGGTCAATAATAAGAATCGGTTTATGTTTGCGTTTTTTGATGCATTGTTCAAGCAAGCCTTTGCCTAAAATAGGCAAAGTACTGGAAGTGGCAGTGATGACAATATCACTATCTGGCAATACCTCATTGATGTAATACAACCCTACACCGTAACCTCCAAATCTCTCAGCTAAGGTTTGTGCTCGGTTAGTATTACGATTAGCAATGGTAAGACGTTGTACACCGACAGAATTTAAATGTTGTGCAGCAAGCTCAATGGTTTCGCCCGCGCCAATAAATAGCGCGTTACGCTTTGATAGATCACCAAAAATCTGTTTAGCTAAAGACACAGCGGTTGAGGCGACTGAGACAGGATTCGCACCAATTGATGTATAGGTGCGTACTTTTTTCGCCACATGGAAGCATTGCTGAAAAAGTTTATTAAGATGTTTATTTAAACTGCCTATATCAACTGCACTCTGGTAGGCCTGTTTTAGTTGCCCAAGGATTTGAGGTTCACCCAAAATCATGGAATCTAGTCCGCTGGCAACACGAAATAGATGTTTAGCTGCTTGCTCATTTGTATGGATATACAAATAAGATTCGAGTTCTTGGCTTTCAAATTGATGGAATTTATTCAACCAAGAATATAATGATTGGGTGCCTGCATTGATATCATCGACATAGCAATAGACTTCAGTGCGGTTACAGGTAGAAACGATCAAGCTTTCTTGAATAGCATTTAATGTCACAAGCTCACTGAGCTCTTGCGTAAGTTTCGCATCGGTAATGGCCACACTTTCGCGGACATCTATGGGTGCGGTGTTGTGATTAACACCTAGTATAAGTAGTGACATACCGGATATTTTAATGCACTTTGATAGTTCTGACGGGAATAATTTTGACTATTGATGTCTTGTTGGTTAATAGACATTCTCTTTGTATAACGTAATCTGAGTATTCACACCTCAATGCTTATGTAATGGTATGTGAAATGGCGTAGAATTGCTAAACAATCCATGGAATAAAACCACATCGTAAGAATTTGATTATGGCTAAGCGCACTCTATCCTCTGCACTGACTGCATTTATGTTGTTAGCTATGCTAGCTTCGTGTGCTTCTAATCCAAATGCGAATTATTCTCACTCATCTATGCCAGCACACGCCGAAGCTGTTTCAAATGATGAACTTAATATCAAAGCGATGGATGCGTCTGTTTATGCGCCGACCAGTGATCTTCTCTATGCTGTGATAGCGGGTGAATTATCCGGTAAACTCGGTGATTTGGAAGCGTCGAGGCAATATTACTCACAAGCCCTGGATTTGACTGACGATCCAGATATTATTGAACGAGCCATGCGTGTGGCTATTTACGCAAAAGATTGGACACAAGCACTATATGCAGCTGAGCGTTGGGCGGCCGTGCAGCCAGATAGAATTGAAGCGCAACAGGTACTGGGCGTGTTGAATCTCAGCATCGATAATGTCGATGAGGCAGAGAAGAACTTTTTGAAAGTTATGCAAGCTGCTAGTGATTCACCGCGACAGGGTTTTGCGATAGTTATGTCGACTCTGACACAAGTCAAAAATGTTGAGAGCAGTCTTGTTCTTATGCAACGTTTAGTCAGTCAATACTTCACTAGCGCTTATGGGCATCTGGCTTACGCTAATTTAGCGATGGGCGCGGGTAAATACCGATTGGCAGTGGACGAGAGCGAATTGGCTTTGGGTTTTAATCCCGAGTTAACTAAAGCCAGAATATTGCGAGCTCGTGCCCTAAACGCTCTCGGCGACCATGAATTAGCGCTCAAAGATATGCAAACCCTAGTGGAACGCCAGCCAGAAAATTATGAACAACGCATGGGCTATGCACAGATGCTATTACAAGCCTCGCGTTATTCAGAGGCTGCTGAGCAATTCACAGTATTGTTGGAAATGCGTCCCGAAGAAATGAATATTGTGTACTTGCTTGGGCTGACTTATGTGCAGGCGCAAGAGTACCAAAAAGGGCAATATTATTTTCAAATATTAGTGGATAAAAACCGACGTTTGGATGAGTCCTATTATTATCTCGGCATGATTGCAGAGGAGCTTGGTGACTTAGCACTCGCACAGACTATGTTGTTAGAAGTCGCTTTTGGAGAGTGGTATTTGGAGGCTTCTATGCGTTTGGCTGATTTATACTATCAAACACAGGGGGTCAACAAAGCGCGTGAGCATTTAAAGTCAGTGCGAGAGGATCTAAATGATGTGGCAAATGTGGTGCGAATGTATCTTGCCGAGGGCAATCTATTGCATAAGAAGAAGCATCATCAGCAGGCTTATGAAGTTTACAGTCAAGGGCTATTAGAGTTTCCCAAACATTTTGATTTGCTTTATGCGCGAGCTATCGCGGCAGATGCTCTTGATCAGATAGCGTTGTTTGAAGCGGATATGAGGGCAATTATCGAGGCTGACCCTAAGCATGTTGATGCCCTCAATGCATTGGGTTATACCTTGGTGAATCGTCGTTTGAAAATTCCAGAAGCGAAAAATTTTATAGAAAAAGCCTATTCCTTGAGGCCGCAAGATCCTGCCATTATCGATAGTATGGGGTGGCTGCATTTCCGTTTGGGTAATTACAGAGAATCAGAGAGCTTTTTACGTAATGCTATCGATAAAATGTATGACGCAGAGATCGTCGGCCACCTAGTTGAGGTATTACTAACGACAGGCCGTCAACGCGAAGCGAATGATTTGTTACAGCAGGCACGTGAGCGTTTTCCTGAAGATGACTATTTGCAGGCACTTGAGCAAGGTGTGTCTTCGCAATAACGTAAACAGGTAAGCTATTACTCATGCGATTATTTACTATACCGTTACTGATCATAGTGCTGAGTGCTTGTGCTACCACACAATTTCAATCTCCGCAGCCAGATATTGATCGCGGTGAGTTTTTGTTGCAGTTGGCTCAATGGGATGCACATATGACAGTAGTGGCCATGACAGCTCAACAAAAACTCAAAGCGCGTCTACATTGGCGGCAAACACCTCAAGGATATACGATTAAACTTCGCGATTTCATTGGTCGAACGGTGGCGGTAATAGAGAGCGATGCATCGGGAGTGATGGCGCGAACATCCAATGGGCAGCGTTATCAAGGAGCTGATGCAGATGGTTTGTTGGCAGATTTGACAGGG
>Ga0181587_10000092_pt1 | contig 63947 bp, 71 predicted proteins | sample 071ome_27_FD_132463 | JGI IMG/M metagenome (GOLD analysis project Ga0181587, IMG submission 132463) | Coastal salt marsh microbial communities from the Groves Creek Marsh, Skidaway Island, Georgia - 071409AT metaG (megahit assembly) | ecosystem: Environmental > Aquatic > Marine > Intertidal... | reverse complement strand
GGCGCCTTCACCTCCGACGGTTACCTTCTGATTCAAGGTTTGCGGCGGCCTGATTAATTTTGGTCCGTCATCAGCCATGACTTAATATCCGGCAATTTGGTTTGGGCTGCGTAAATCTGTCACAAGTAACTGCCTGAACTCAAATATAAAATCAAATCTAGGGAACCTTATCATAATTATACCGTTACGCCTGCGAATTGAGTAGCGCCGCGATCTCGTCTTGTGAAAGAACAGCAATTTCCATGGAAAATTAACGGAAATCCCCTGCGAGAACCTTCTTCAACCGGTTTGCGGCGGTCTTTTACAGCCAAAATTGACCCTATTTGGATACAGCTTTAGCACCGTCCAAGCATGGACGGCATGTTCAGCTTTGTAGATAGGGAAGTTTCAGCAGAATTAAAGGGGTAAGTTGGCAGCTAAAGTGCAAATTATCGGCTACAAAAGGCCCAAGTTTCGCAATTCCTCCATCATTTCCGGCGGCATTTCATCATGTTGGACCGCCGAAGATTCCAGGTCCTCCGGTGCATCTTCCTCCCTCAGATAGCGCCAACCCTGAAAGGCTTTTTGCGGCCTTGGCATAACCTGGACATGGGCCGGATCAAGCTGAAGGGCGCAATACGGACGCCCCTCGTCGTTGGTATGACGCTCAACGCCGATAATCCGTTGGCGGACCCGGACAAAGCGCTTTACCACCCAATAGATAGAGCCGCCATCCACCAGTTCATCGACTCGTTTCGGAACGTTGCGTGTATAAGTGTAAAGGCCGTCACCACCCTGCTTCGCAATCGTCTTCATGCGTTCCTGCTGGACGCTCTCCAGGTGGGCCAGACTTTCAATGCGCACGGCCATGCGCAACAAGTGAACGGTCATTCAAATTTGCTCGGGAAAAATGAAGCTGTTCCAGAGGTAGCATCCGCGATCTAGGGAGTCGACCCGTGTTTCGAGCACTCCGGACTGCAATCGGCAAATATGGCCGTCGCTTTAACGCCGATATTCGTAGGGAACTTCCCGCCGTTCACTATCTTCAATCGCCTGCGCCCGGCGGCGTCGGTCAGGGCCGAAAAACGTGTCCGCATCAACAAATTCCCGAGGGTGCTCAACAATGGACTTCAGCCGCTTGTAAACCATCATACCGCTTACCGGCTTGGCCAGGAATTCGGTCGCCCCATGATCCCGGGCAGCGAGAATATCTCGAACTTCGGTATACGCTGACACCACAACAATGGGAACAAACCGATTACCGCTGGTTTCGCCATTGCGGATGGTGCGGATCAACTCCAGCCCGTCCATAGGCTACATCATATAATCTGTGAAGACTACGTCGGGATCCAGAACCGGAAATTCCCGTAAGGCCTCACGGCCGTCAGAGCATTCGACCACCCGGGTGATGCCAAATTCCTTCAAAATTCCACGCAGTAAAATACGAATTGGCGGACAATCGTCCACGATCATTGCCGTCAATTGACTGAAATTATACCCGGACATTGGAGCACCTTATTCTTAGAATTCTCACATTTAATAAGGTGACTTTAACGGCAATTGAATCAGGCAATCACCTGAGGAAAGGTGATATCAGTTAGATATTTTCCTAAATAGCACTAGGGGTAGTACCAAGTGGGCTTTCTCTTTTCCAGAAAGGCGCCGAAGCCTTCCTTGCCTTCATCGGACGCCCGGCCAGCGGCACTGGCCCCGGACAAGCGTTCCGCGAGCGCATCATCCATGCCGGTTCGGCTGATCTCCGTAATCAGGGCCTTGGTGTCGCGGATAGCAGCGGGGCCACCATGCATAATGGCATCCAGAATGGGGGCTACGGCGTCATCCAATCCGCCTACCGGGCAGATTTCGTGGACAAGCCCCAGTTCCTTGGCCCGATGAACGTCAAATGTCTCCGCGGTTAAGGCGAATCGCCGAATTTGACGCACCCCCAGCGCTTTGATGCACTGCGCGAGAATCGGTGCGGGCGTAATCCCCACCCGCACCTCGGTAATAGCAAACTTTGCATCCTCGGAAGCAATGACGATATCGCAGGCCGCTGCATAGCCCACACCGCCGCCAAAACAAGCATTATGAACCAGGGCGATGGTTGGTTTGGCACAAGCATCCAAGGCCCGCATGGCCGCCGTACTCAACCCGGCGGCGCGGACTTGCTCTTCCTTAGGCGCCGCCGCCAGTTCCTTGAACCAGTTGACATCAGCACCGGCGGAAAAATGCTTACCCGCGCCGCGTAAAACCACCCCGCGCACTGTGTCATCCGCATCAATCTCCGCCACGATCTCGGCCAATCGGGTCAGCAAGGCCTCGTTATAGCCATTGAAAATTTCCGGCCGGTTGAGCGTCACCGTCGCAACGCCGTTCCCATTATTTTCCTTTAAAACAACTTCTTCTGACATTTTTCTAATCCGAATAATTCACGTAAGCCGCCAATGTCAGGAAACCCGCTCAATGGCAACCGCCGTGCCCTCCCCGCCACCTATGCAGAGCGAAGCCACACCCTTCTTGAGGTCGTATTTCTCCAGCGCATTCATCAGCGTCACAATGATCCGCGCGCCGGAGGCGCCGACCGGATGACCTAGCGCACAGGCGCCGCCGTGCACATTGACCTTGTCGTGCGCCAACCCCAAATCTTTCATCGCGGCCATAGTGACCACAGCAAAAGCCTCATTCACCTCGAACAAATCAACGTCGTCTTTTTCCCAATCCGCCTTTTCCAGCACTTTGGTAATGGCGCCGATGGGCGCGGTGGTAAACCAAGCCGGTTCCTGCGCGTGGGTCGCGTGGGCATGAATGATCGCCAACGGCGTGACGCCACGCCGTTCCGCCTCGGAGCGCCGCATCAGAATCAATGCCGCCGCTCCATCGGAGATGGAACTGGAATTGGCGGCTGTGACCGTCCCGTCCTTGCGGAACGCCGGGTTAAGCTGCGGAATTTTTTCGGGCCGGGCGTTTTTCGGCTGTTCATCCGTATCGACGACTATGTCGCCTTTGCGGTTCTTGACGGTGACCGGGACGATTTCCTTTTCAAACGTGCCGTCCTCCGACGCCTTCAAGGCGCGCTCCAGTGAGGTAATGGCAAACTCGTCCTGGGCTTCGCGGGTAAACTGGTAGACCTGCGCCGTGTTTTCGGCGAACACACCCATAAGCGTACCGGGTTCATAAACATCCTCCAGACCATCCAGGAACATGTGATCCTGCAATTTCGCATTACCCATACGAATGCCCGGCCGTAGCTTTGGCAGGATATGCGGCGCGTTTGTCATGCTTTCCATCCCACCGGCAACGGCAATTCGATTTGTGTCGGCCAGCAGGCTATCGTGCGCAAACATGGCCGCCTTCATGCCAGAGCCGCACATTTTGTTGATGGTCGTTGCGCCGGTGGAATCCGGAATACCGGCCCCGCGGGATGCCTGACGCGCCGGCGCCTGTCCCTGCCCAGCTGGCAAAACGACCCCCATGATCACCTCGTCCATATCTTCCGGCGTCAGGCCGGCGCGGGAAATCGCCGCTTCGATCGCCACCGACCCTAAAGCCGGGGCTGCGACATCAGCAAAATCTCCGCTCAAGCCGCCCATGGGCGTGCGGGCAGCGCCTACAACAACGACAGGATCCTGGTCCATATTTTGTCTCCTTAGGGAATTCGTGAGTTAGCGCACGAGGTCTTAGGTCGTATTTCCGAACAACCTCACCATATCGAAAAACGAAAGAATAAGCACGATCAACGATACGACGAGACAGATACGCGCGAGCCACCCCCAAATCAAATACTGACAGTTAAATGCGCTTCGCCAGACAGCAACCCCGGCATATACCATGAAGGCCATACGGGTCAGTAAAATCATAAAAATGGAAAACAGCCCAGCCAGCATCAGGAAAACCGTCACTGCACCTACGGCAAAACCACCAGCAACCCAAAGCAGCCAAAAGGCCTGCCACAGACGAACCTCCCCGCGCCAGAGGCGAAATATCAATCGATCAGGATGACCCGTCGCCACGAAATCGCCTGGCCTTGGCTAGCCCAGATTCAAAAGCTGGGGCGCGCGGTCGATAATGGCATTAAGAATACGCTCCGCCTTGTCGCGTTGTTCGACCACATTCGCCATAAGATAATTTTCGTACTTGTCCTCTTTAAGAACCTGTTCGGCGTCGTAGAGAGTCCTGAGTTCCTGGACGAATACATGGCGGGTGCCCAAAGGCAAGAATTCCTTTTCGCAAATCACCGTCAAAAAACTGAGAGAGCCGTCCAGGAGGATCGACCACACAGCTACAGTCAGGCTGTCGAACTGCTCCAAAAGCCTTTTGCGACGGTCTTCGCCAGTAAGATTGATTCGCCGCTCGATAATGATCAGGAAGGATAGGCATTCACCCATCATGTCCCTGAACTTCTGATAGTCGTCAAAGTTAATCTCCTGCGGGTTTTCCTGTGGCAGGCGCGACACCTCCAACAGCTCCTCAATCCGGTCGCTAAGGATGCCCAGAAACTCTTCCGCTTTACGATCTGACGGTTCGGCCATGTGTTCTTATCCGATATTTGCGCTCACTAAGAACTATTTATGCAACACAGGGGACTATAGTAAACCATTGAAAAATGGCACGCTGGCCTTGCCCGTCCGAGGAAACTATTGGCAAATTCAATCCAGTGAACGCAGAAAACAAAATACAATCAACGCCCCCAGGATGGCGGCGGACGCCGCTGATCCCGGTCTTGGGTGGACAAGCCATCGGCGCCGCTGTCGCTTTCGGTGGGGCCAAGCTACTGGCCGACACCGTCAGCATTCAATTTTTTTGGGTATTGCTGCTCCAAGGATGCATTGCGGCGGCGCTTGGTCACGTGTGGCGTCTTCCCCGTTGGTGGATCGCGGTGAATATCATCCTGCCGCCGGCTGCTGGTTTTGCCTCCGGTCTGCCGGTTCCGCCGGAACTCTATCTCGCCATTTTTGTCGTTCTTCTGTTGGTATTTTGGAACGCCGGGCGGACGCGCGTTCCATTGTATCTCACCAATCCCATCACCTGGCGCGCCATCACGGCGATGCTGGATGAACATCAAGCTGGAAAGTTCATCGATATCGGATGCGGCATCGGTGGCGCGGTTTTTTATGTCGCCCGCGCCCGGCCAAACTGGACAGTTGTCGGCATCGAATCCGCCCCCCTACCCTTTGCGCTCTCCTGGATCAGATGGAAGCTCTCTGGTCTCTCCAACGCCCAAATCATCTACGGGGATTTCTGGAAGCACGACCTGTCGAACTATGACGTTGCTTATGCGTTTCTGTCACCGGCGCCTATGCTCGCGCTGTATGAGAAGGCGGTGTCGGAAATGTCAGATGAGTCCCGGTTAATCAGCAACTCGTTTGTCGTACCCGGCCATCCGGCACAGGCGGTCACTGACGTAAATGATCGCCGTCAAACCGAGCTGCATGTGTGGCGAATGGGAAAAATAGAAAAGTAAGCTACCCGCCCAAAAGTTCGTGAACTTTGTCTGTCAGTTGCCGCCGATTAAAGGGCTTCTGCAGGATCGGAAAATCATCCAATCCACCTTCGACCTGGATAAAATCTTTGTCCGCATATCCGCTCATGAGCAGAATTTTCAGACCATCCCATTTTTCGATGAGCCCGCGCGCCAAATCCGGCCCATTATTGCCATTCGGCAACACGATGTCCGTCAGCAAAAGATCTACAGGGGCTTCCTGTTTGTCGGCAATTTGATAGGCCCGGGAGCCGTCATCGCCATCGATGACTTCGAAGCCCACTTGCTGCAACATGATCGTCGCGATGTCGCGCACTTCGGGATCGTCCTCGATAATCATGATGCGTTCCGACGAAGATTCCTTCACGGGCTGCACTGGCTCTTGGACCGTCTCGACCGCCAAATCCTCTTTGGTGCGAGGCAAATATAGGGTCAATTTTGTGCCAACGCCTTCCTTGCTCTCAAGCGCCACGCCACCACCCGACTGGACCACGAAGCCGTGAACCATGCTAAGCCCTACTCCACTCCCCTTGCCGATGTCCTTCGTGGTGAAAAAAGGCTCAAACACGGTTTCGAGCATGTCAGCAGGAATACCCGTGCCGGTGTCCTGCACCGTAATCGCCACATAGTCACCAGGGGTAAGACTCGCCCCGCTCGTCACCTTAGACTCCTCCAGGCCAACATTCCTGATGGAAACAAACACTTTACCGCCCTCGGCCATGGCGTCCCGTGCATTAATGATCAAATTGAGTATCGCGTTCTCGAGCTCACCCTGATCGACGAATGCCGGCCAAAGTCCGGGTGCGACCTCAGACTCGAGACTGATGGATGCCCCGAGCGTGCGCTCCATAAGCTCAAACACATTGGAAACCAAGGCGCCAACATCGACCGGCGCCGGATTGAGGCTTTGCTTGCGGGAGAATGCCAATAGCCGCTTGGTTAACTCGGCGCCCTTTCTCGTAAGTTCGACAGCCCGGTCGATCCGTCTTTGAGCGTCGTCGGAAAGGCTCTCATCGGTCTGCACCAGTTCCAGATGCCCCCGAATGCCGCCGAGCAAGTTGTTAAAGTCGTGCGCTACACCACCGGTTAATTGCCCAACCGATTCCATTTTTTGAGCCTGGCGAAGCTGCTCGTCCCGCAACTTTTCATCCGTAATATCGCTGCGGAAACCGATGGTGTTCCCATCGGGCAGCTTCATGCTGACCGCATGGAACCAACGGCCATCCTTGCGAAGAAACTCTCGGGTGTCGTTATCTTTCGAAAGTCGCCGCTCCATCTCCAATTTATAGGCTTCTTCCCGATCGCCGGCTCTCTGATACACGCCTTCGCTGTCATACAATGCGTCGAAAAAATCCCGAAACGGCAGACCCGGAACCAGTTCGTCGGCATGTATGGAGAATATCCTTTTAAATTCCGAATTGCAGATCACCAGCTTATCGTCCGGATCCCACAACACCACCCCGTGAGGCGCACTCTCAATCGCCCCGAAGAGACTGGCCTGCGCCAGCTGGATAGCTTTCTCGCGTGTCCTGTCAATGGTGACGCCGCGGTGCCCTAGATACTCCCCTTGAACACCGAACACCGGTTTGGCGGAAATTTCCACATCAACATCATTGCCGTCCTGGTCAATCCAAAGGAACCGAACCCCCTCAACCGGCTCTCCCATTTCAAACGCAGCTTTCAGGTTTTTCAAACCTTCTTGAGACGGCTCCGACCCTTGGACTTCCCATGGCGCACGCCCGATAAGGCTGGCGGCAGAGAGTGTCAAATTACCTTTGGGAGGAGAAACATACGTGTACCTGAAGTCAGGCCCACTCTCCCAAAATCGGTCTGCTGCCGTTAATGCGAAATCGCGGAATCTATTCTGATTTTCGATAAGCTTTTGGCGGGTTTGCGCCATCAATTCGGTCTCGCGGAGACGCACCAGTATTTTCTCTATTATCCGGGGTAAGACCTGGAGGTAGACGTCCGGACTACCTTTGATCAGATACTCCGATATGCCCACGGAAAGGGCGCGCGCGGCAAGTTCCTCGCTGCCCTTCCCTGTGATCAAAACCACGGGCAGCCGAGGGTCATCCGTCAGCATCTGCTCGGCAATTGCCAACCCATCCATATCAGGAAGTTCGTAATCCAACAGAACTATGTCGTAAGGATCAGACTCGTGTTTTCTCAACCCTTCGCCGCCGGAGGCCGAGATATCAAGCTCGAACTGAGCAGCATCGAGCGAGGCAATCGCCAGATCGGCGATTTCCGGATCGTCCTCGGCATAAAGAATTCTGAATCGGTTTTGGGTGACCATAAATCACGCGCTCCGTTCGGGATCACGCAGGTAGCCTCCGCCGCGCGAGATTCATTCCCTCATATCACAAATGGAAGTCCTTACTTTGATATTCAAGAGATTAGCACAATTAAGTGAGGGCTCTACAGTAACAGGATGGATGCAAGCCCCAGAAAGGCATAGAAACCAACGACATCTGTTATCGATGTCAGAAAAGCGCTCGATGCCAATGCAGGATCAAAACCCAGTCGATCCAACAAAACCGGCAAAGCGCTGCCGGCCAGGCCGGCGACAACCAAGTTGATTACAATTGCCATGGCGATCACACCTCCCAACGCTGGGTTGTCGAACCAAAACCAAGCAACCACACCAATAATGAGGGCAAACATGACGCCGTTGAACAAACTGACGAGCACCTCCTTTCCAATCGCACGCACCGCATTCGAAGGCGACAACTCCTTCATGGCTATGGCCCGAACCGCCACCGTCAAGGCTTGAACGCTGGCCGTGCCGCCCATGGTCGCGACGATCGGCATCAGAACAGCCAAGGCAACCATCTGTTCAATGGTCGCAGCAAAAAAACTGATGACGTAGGCAGCAATAATAGCGGCGATCAGATGAACAAATAGCCAGGTGAACCGGGACCGGGTTGTATGCAGGATAGCCGAGTAGAGATCATCATCCTCGCCGACACCGCCCAATCGCTTGATGTCTTCTTCATGCTCTTCGTGAATCACGTCAACGATATCATCGACCGTAATCACACCAACGAGGCGGCCGCCGTCATCGACAACGGACGCCGACACTAGGTCCCTTTGCCGGAACAAAAATGCGACATCTTCCTGATCCATCCGCACGGGGATGATTTTCATGTCTGAAACCATCAATGCCGTCAGAGCCACATTTCGATGAGAGCTCATGATCCGGCTTAGGGGGACGGTCCCCACCGGTTGATGAGCGGGATTGACCAACACAACGTCAAAAAAATCAGACGGGAGATCATCTCTATCGCGCATAAAATCGATGGCTTGGCCGACACTCGAATGATCCGCCATTGCAACGGTATGTCGTTGCATAAGACGGCCGGCGCTATCTTCGGGATATGCCAGCCCTTGTTCGATGAGAGCCCGCTCGTCTTCCGGCAGGGCCTCCAGAAATTCTTGCTGCTCTTCCTCGCCCAGCTCCCCGATGACACCCACGGCGTCATCGGTGTCCATCACGGCGACAACTTCCGCGACCTCCTCGACACCCAATTGATCGACAACATGCCCGAACACCGACTCATCAAGCTCGGCGATCATGTTGGGATTTAAATCACCGCGGAGCCGTTCGACCAGATCGGCCCGGTGATCGTTGGACAGCTTCTCGATCAGGTCAGCCAGGTCCGCCGGATGCAGCGCGTTCGCAAGCTGGGTGATCTCGTCGTCACGGCCTTCTTCCAAAGCCGACAAGATTGCCGACATGAATTCCGGCGTCAGGCCAGAGACTTCATGGGACGCCCCGTCTTTTGTGGGACGCTCTTCAGCGTCTACCCTCATAGGAGACGCAAATTCTGCTCAACGATTTGAGATTGCGCTTCGACAACGGCTACGGCCGTCATATTGGCGATACCCCTGGCCGTGACGGTTTCCTGTAGGATGTGCGCCGGCTGCTTCATGCCAAGCAGCAAGGGACCGACCGCCACGCCGTCCGCCAGCATCTTCAGCGCATTGAAGGTAATATTCGCAGCATCCAAGCTAGGCATCACCAAAAGGTTGGGCGTTCCGCTTAGTTGGGAATCCGGCACCAGTGCATCCCGTAAGGACTGAGATAAAGCTGCATCCGTATGCATTTCTCCATCGATTTCCAAGCCGGGCGCACGCTCCCGGATCAGTCCTACCGCGTCTCGCATTTTCTTGGCATTGGGATGGCGGGAACTGCCGAAATTTGAATGGGAGAGAACCGCAATTTTCGGCTTAATGCCGAACCGCTGAATAGTCTCTGCGGCCAGGATCGTAAAATCCGCAATCTGGTCCGAACTGGGGCCGGGGTTCACATGCGTATCGCAAATGAAATACGTGCCCTTCGGCATAATCAGAATGCTCATCCCTGCCGCACGGGCGACACCATGACGCAATCCGATGATTTTGAAGACATGGGGCAGGTGTTCCCTGTAGCGTCCCGTAGCGCCGCAGATCACCGCGTCCGCTTCGTGGCGTTTCAGCATAAGCGCGGCGATAACGGTCGTATTTGTCCGCACGATATATCTGGCTTCGTTCCGGGAAACCCCGTCCCGGCTGGTGAGGGAGTGGTATAGCTCCCAGTACTCCCGATACCGGTCATCGCCGTCCGGATCGACGAGCTCGAAGTCTTTTCCCATTTCAAGCCGGAGACCTAGCTGCTCGATCCGGCGCTCGACAACAGCGCGTCGGCCGATAAGAATCGGATGCACGATTCCTTCGTCCACGCAACTCTGAACCGCCCGCAGGACACGGCGGGATTCCCCTTCCGCATAAACGACTCGTTTGGGGTTTTTCTTGGCCTGATCGAAAACCGGCTTCATGACCGTGCCTGAACGGAACACGAACTCAATGAGTTTCTGCCGATAGGCTTCGAAATCAGTAATCGGCCTGGTGGCGACGCCGGAGTCCATTGCCGCTTTGGCGACTGCGCTGGCCAACTCTACCAACAGCCGCGGATCAAACGGTTTGGGGATCAGATATTCCGGACCGAAGTTCAGCTCCTGCCCGCCATATGCCTGAACCACGGTCTCATCGGATTCAGCCTGGGTCAGTTCCGCCAGCGCATAGACGCACGCCATCTTCATTTCATCGTTGATCGCCGTCGCCCCGACATCAAGCGCTCCCCGGAACAAGTATGGGAAACACAGGACATTGTTGACCTGATTGGGATAGTCGGTCCGGCCTGTCGCCAAAATAGCGTCCGGGCGCACCGCTAGCGCCTCTTCCGGCATAATTTCCGGCGTCGGATTGGCCAAAGCCAAAATCAATGGCTTCTCCGCCATCTTGGCGACCATCTCGGGCTTAAGCACGCCAGGGGCCGACACACCCAAAAAGACATCCGCACCATCAATAACGTCGTTCAAAGTTCGGGCATCGGTCTTTTGGGCGTAGCGGACATTATACTTGTTGATCTCTTCGGTGCGGCCCTCGTAAATCACACCGGCGATGTCAGTCACAAAGATATTTTCCTTGTTGACGCCAAGATTGATCAACATGTCCAAACAGGCCAGAGCGGCAGCACCCGCGCCCGACACCACCAACTTGACGTCGCCAATATCTTTTTCGACCAGCTTCAGTCCATTAAAGACAGCCGCGCCGACGATAATGGCCGTACCATGCTGATCATCGTGCATGACCGGAATGTTCATCTGCTCCTTCAGCTTCGATTCGATGATGAAGCATTCCGGGGCCTTAATGTCTTCCAGGTTAATCCCGCCGAAGGTCGGCTCCAAAGATTTCACGATCTTGACGAATTCTTCCGGATCAGTCTCATCGATTTCGATATCAAAGACGTTGATCCCGGCGAACTTCTTGAACAGACCGCCCTTCCCTTCCATCACTGGCTTGGAGGCCAGCGCACCAATATTACCAAGGCCGAGAACCGCTGTACCGTTGGAGATCACTGCAACCAGATTGCCCCGCGACGTCATATTCGCCGCTTCCGCGGGGTCCGAAACGATCAAGTTACTGGCGGCCGCCACACCCGGTGAATAAGCCAGGGATAAATCGTGCTGGTTCGCCAGCGGCTTAGTCGCCACCGTCGCCACCTTTCCCGGCGTCGGGTATCGGTGATAGTCAAGTGCTTCTTCGTTCAGTTTGTCCGCCATAGTCGGTGCGTTCCCTGATTGTCCTAGCAGTCGTTACGGCCGCCCATTCTAGCCGTGAATTATGACAATAGCCCGCACGAAGACGTGCGGAGCGCCCGCATCTTATCGTGAAGCATGGTTGCGGCCAACTGCCCCCGCGATTTCACGGATCAATTTGATCCTACTCGCTGTCTCGATGTCCTGGAAATTGCGCGCCGGTATGGCAAAGGCGCCGGGCCCGCCAATGACATTTTCCCGGAAAAACTCCAAAAGATCCAAATAGCCTTGCAGGATCGGCAAGCCGTTCACGATCATTCCAGCCTTGACCGCCATATCCCGCCCCATATAGGCCGGCATCCCATTGCGATCCGGCCCGTCTCCGGAGATATCGATTATCTTGCGCCGACCCTCGAAGGCGTTGTCCTGAATAGACATCATGCCATGCTGGATCGCATCACCGATGGCCGTACCGCCACCGTAAAGCTCCCGCGGGTGAGTCTCCAAAATCTTGACGACCCTGAGGATGTCTTCCTTGGATTGAATTACCGTCCACTGAACGATGGGCACGTGGAGCCCGGGCCCAGACCACTCTACGTAGGAAATGGCAATTTTACCCAGCGCTCCGCCCTGAATGGCGCCTAGTACGCGGGGGTCACGCAGGGCGCGCGCATAGCCGATCCTTTGTAAGGAAAATTCATCGTCATCGACACTGCCCGATCCGTCGGCCATCAAAATCAGTTCTACATCGACGGGTTCATAGGTCTGAGCCAGAACCGGCCCACCGCCTAATATGAATAATAGTGAGAAAACTCCGATCAACTGTTGAGGCCAGGACCCCAAATCAAGCTTCCACGGTTGTATGAACGGGCGCCGTTAAATTCGCATCACGAACGGTCTGGACACGCCGGCGGAAGGTCTCCAGCAGCTTCCACCTGACGATCGGAATATCATCAATGACGTCCGCCGGGATATCCCAAACTTGCGCGCTGCCGATTGTCAGCCAATGTGATTTAGGCACGACATTGAAAATCGCTCGTCCTTCGTTGAAAAAATCTCCGGAGCGCAAAGTCTCCAGCACGTTGTCATCGGAAAATCGCTTAATAACGCCGCTGTCCAAAATTCTTATGATGTTTTGATTGTCCTCATTCTCCGGCACAAGCCCGTCTTCCAACTCTGACATCATCATCGAGTTGGCGACCCGGTTGTGGACGGGATAGCTCAAACCTTCGTTGAACAGCCAGGTGTTGCGTAGCCACAAACGCTTGCGGGCGAGGTCTTCAATCAAATGGCGATCCGCATACTGATCGATGAACGCCAAATACTGTTGCGACGGGATGACCAAAACACTCAGAAAACTAGTGGCGCGAAAGGTAGCGTTCGCCTCGGTTCCCTGTAGTGCGGGAAGTTCACCCAGGAAGTCGCCGGCGGTAAGCCGAACTACCTCATGGGACTCGTTGCTAATTTCTTCGGCATTTCCGGACAAAACCAGCAACAATTCGCCGACAGGTTCACCTTGCTGTATCAAGATTTCGTGGGGGTTCAGTTTTCGGAGCCGGTTATTGAGCAAAATCTGTAACTTGCTGTTGGAAAGAGTCGGGAAATAGCTCTGCAGGTAGCGGTAGGCTTGCCGGCGCAAATAATCCTGAGACGCCGGGATCAGAACATCCGCCGTCCCGAACTCTGCGCCCGAGCCGATCTTCCGTTCATCGGTGGTCAAATCCCGGTTCACATGCGCCAGCACCAGTTTATTTGACGTATCTTCGGCAAAATCGATCGCATCACCATGAATCAAACCGCCACCGATATCGATTTTCTTGAGATTGGCGTAGGTGCGATATTCCTGTTTCACGACTTCGCAATATTCCCGCGTCATACCAGAGGTCTCGGTTGCGTTATCAACCATGTCATCCAGGACACGATCAGCGGCAATATCGGCGAGATGATTGTAAGTGTAGTGCCCCTTCGGGCCGAGCACACTGAACTTAAAGATCGTATTCTCCACCGGATGGGGCGACACAACAGGCATCACACCAAGTCCGCCAATGTCTCGCCAGACATTGGTTTCCAAATCGGAAATGTCGAAATAGTTGCCGAATTCTTCTTCGTCGATCGACAGAAGCGCAGAGAGTTTTTTAGTCACCGCCGAACGTACGTATGGCGTCGCGTAGTAGCGCAACTTGTGATCGGACTGTAAAAGCGCGGTCAAGCCGGCAAAGTGATCGTCATGGCAATGAGTGTGAAAGATGCCGTCCAGTTCATTCACGCTGAGGCTCAGGGAATTTAAAATCGCGCCGAGGTTGGGCCCGGCATCGATCAAGTAGAGCTTCCCTTGGAAAGACAGAAGGCTGCCCATACAAGGCCGGTCGATATCCCAGCCATCGCCTTCGCCTGAGTGAATCACCGAGAAATACTCCCGGCTTACATGGTGCATGCCGAGGGGATACGGCGACTTGTAGCTTTCCCCTTCCGGCAAGTTCATGTCGATGATGACATGCTCGCCATCATAGTCGAGCCGGTACTTATTGAGGGTGATCCGTTTGATCATTACGCCCGGAGCAATCTCCGTGTCGTGATGATCCAGAGGCAGACAATCGAGCAATTCACTCGGCGGTCGAATCTCACCAAAAGCAAAATGCGTTTTGATGCGCATCATCGTGTCGGCCAGGTCGTCGTCCATGCCGGTGGCCAACAGCTCTTCTTTGGAAATCAGGCCGTAATTGCCCCTGTGGATATAGTTTAGCTGCGCCTGAAGCTGGTCTTCCAATCCCATCAAAAGCGGCTTGCGGCCGGTGTTGTTGGGGTGTCGCGGCAGCAACATACCTTGCTTATAAAGCATCTGTAGGACCGGGAATTCCGCGAGATTGCAAAACTCACCGCCTTGCAGGGTCATGTCGGAAATAAGGATCATGTTCGGGCCCGTTTCCGCAGGTACGTCACCTATCAACGTTTCGATAATCAGGCCACGACGCATCAAATGCTTCACAATATCGGCCGGGCAGCCACAGAGGATGCGCAATCCCACATCCTCAATCTCCACCCATTCGACACCGGGGGTTAATTTAATCTGCCGAATTTTCATCCCAGTCCGAAATTTAGCCAGCACGAATAACCACTTAACCGGACATTCTAAGGAAAAACCCGACTCTGACCACCCTAAATCAGCCTAGAATTCTAGTATCTTTATGGAAATTTGCTCACCTAAGAACGATGGTTTGACGGTGAAAAGAGGGAATGCCGGTTAAACCGGACGGCAAAGCTGTATCATTCTGCGCATGGCGGCAGCGATTTTTTCCGCCACGTCCTGCACGTCGTTGAGGATGATATACACCCGGCTCACGCCAAACTGGTCATCCAGATAGCCGCCGGTGAAGCGATAGGCGCCCGTATCCTTGAAGGCGGAATAGGTGGCGAACTCCACCTCCCGGTGAATAATCACGTAATAAAACGGTTTCAGTTTGTGAGTTCTGCGTTCGACCGAGATATCCGCCAGCCCGACATCGTGGAAATCAAAATCCGTCTCGCCACGGATAAAAATATGCCCTTTCTCTCCGCCCCATTTGACCGCCCGATTGATCCGGGCCTGACAAACATCATCATTCCGCCGCTCGATGGAGCGCATCATATCGATCGGAATGCCGTGATTTGTGTGGGTGAGATGGCTGTGCTCGGAGATGGTCCGGCTGAGAAAAGCAAAGGTTTCCTCTGATTCCGACGCAGCCAACACTGGCCCGGCCACCAGGACCGAAATTATATACAGGCATATACGCGTCAGTGACCGATTCAATACAACCATACGATGCTATCCGGCGAAAATTATCCGCCACAAAAGTATGCCCCGATCCCGATCCGGAAACAAGTGGGAAACGCTCTAGCCGGAGACCGGCAGGTCAGACGGCAGGCGGATATGATCTTGGTTGATCTCACTGACGCTGGTCAACCCCATGGCCGCCATGGTCCGGCGGATTTCCGATCCCAAAATATCGATCGCTTTGGCCGCACCGGGCTCCCCCGCCGCCGCCACGCCGTAAAGCGTCGCCCGGCCCACGGCGATGGCGTTCGCCCCCAGCGCCAGACCTTTCAGGACATCGCTGCCCCGGCGAACACCGGTATCCGCGATCAGGGTCAACCTGTCCCCGGTGGCGTCCTTGATCGCCGGCAGCGCATCCCAGGCGGTGACCGCCGCATCCAACACGTTCCCGGCGTGGTTAGAGACAAAAACACCGTCCACCCCGGCATCCGCCGCCATCACCGCGTCGTCCGGGTGCAAAATGCCTTTCAACAGCAGTTTCTTCCGCCAAGCGTCGCGCAGGCGTTTCAAGAAATCCCAATCGAGTGTTTCGTTCCGGTTCAGGAACCCGCCGGTGGATTTGGATTGATAGTCGTCGGCCGCCGCCTTGTGCTCTTCCGGAAAATGGATATTGGCGAAGGGCGGCAGGCCATTTTCCATCCACAGATAAGGACACAGCGTGCCGAAGAGCCAGCGCGGATGCATCGCCACGTCTAGCGCGGTTTTGGCATTCACCCTCGGCGGCAGGGTAAAGCCGTTGCGAACATCCACCTCCCGGTTGTTGTAGACTGGTGAATCCACAGTCAGGACCAAAGCCTCGAACCCGGCGTCCAGCGCACGCTGCACGGTCAACATGGAGGCCTCGATATCCTGCCAGATATAAAGCTGGAACCATTGGGTCCCGCCCCCATCGGCGACGATCTTTTCCATCGGCGTATTCGATGTACTGGCCAGGGTGCACGGGATATTGGCCGCCGCGGCCGCCTTGGCGAGGGCCGTCTCCCCCCGGTACCAGACATAGCCCGCCGGGCCCGTCGGCCCGATCACCAGGGGCAGGTCGTGTTTCCTGCCGAACAGCGTAACGCCGGGGTCACGACCGGAGACATCCCGCAACATCCGGGGCATCAGCTTAATCCGGTCCAACGCCTCCCGGTTGTGGCGCAGCGACAGCTGATCCTCGCTCGCCTTGTCGCAGAAATCGAACAGCACCTTGGTCAGACGCTTCTTGGCCAGCAACCGCAGATCCGCAATGTTCAAGGCTTTGTCGAGATTAGGCACGATGAGTCTCTCTAGTTCGGACACTCGTTTACCACAGAGATCACAGAGAGCACAGAGGGAGCTCTGGTTTGAGATTTTAGCCAATCTCTATCTTCTGCGTCGCCCCCGAGCCTGCCTGCGCGAAACCGAGGCTCCGCTTCGGCGGAGGCAGGTTGGAACCGACGTGAGTTGTGGCCAAGTCTCGGGGGGCCATGGGCGTAAGTTACATGGTTCCCCGACAATCGCTTCGCGAGTCGGGGATGACGCCGTTTCTTTCTGGGGGGAATGGTGCGGTCGAGAAGACTCGAACTTCCACCCTATTGCTAGGACAGCGACCTCAACGCTGCGCGTCTACCAGTTCCGCCACGACCGCACACTCATTTGTCGATTTAGCAAAGACTTGCCGTTAGACTGCGGGGAGATACCAAATCCCCATCCGCTAATCAAGTTGAACCGCGCGATCAAATAACGATGACACCCGACGATACATCCGGTCCCACGGCCGCCGAACGCCAAGCGACATCCCATACGCGTGTCGAATTGGCCGGCGAGATGGAGTTCCGCACCAGCGCCGGTCTGGTTCCCTATCCCGATGCCGTGGCCTTCATGGAGCACCGGGTGGCGGAAATCGATCAACAGATCGCACCGGAGACGGTCTGGTTCCTGGAACACCCGCCGCTCTATACCGCCGGCACCAGCGCCGATGAGGCGGACCTGTTGGACGCCGCCCGTTTCCCCGTGTTCAAGACCGGACGTGGCGGCCAATACACGTACCACGGCCCCGGCCAGCGCGTGGCCTATGTGATGCTGGACCTCAAACGCCACGGCAACGACCTCCGCGCCTTTGTCCGCAATCTGGAAGGCTGGGTGATCGCCACCCTGGCACGATTCGGCGTTACCGGCGAACGGCGGGACGGACGGGTCGGCATCTGGATCGTTGACGAAAACGGCCAGGAAAAAAAGATCGCGGCCATCGGGGTTCGCGTCCGGCGCTGGATCACCTTTCACGGCATTTCCATCAATGTCGCGCCCGACCTCCGCCACTTTGACGGGATCGTGCCCTGCGGTATTTCCGAATTCGGGGTGACGTCCCTACAGGATTTGGGCGTGAAAGCGGGCCTGCCCCAAGTGGACGAGGCGCTCCGCGCGACGTTCAAGGATTTCTTCTAAGGCCCTGTCGCCGCCAGTAGTTCTTTCAGCCACTTTAAAACAACGGAAGTGGAATCCCCTGGTGTGCGCAGATGATCGCTGTCGATCAACTCCAAGCGGTTGAGCTTATGATCTGGGAGCCGCTGAAACACCAGCCGCGGCCCGTTAACGGACGCCAGCCGGTCGATATGTCCGCCGACCCACAGCACGGGCACGCTGGACAAACGCGTCGCATTGGCGCGCATACTGGCCGGACCGGACGGATCAAACCAACTCAGATAAATTTTGGCGGAGACATGCACCACATCTTCCCGCCCCTGATTGATATCCGCAAAATCATCCTTTCTATTCCCCTCGCCTTTCGTAATCATCCGCTTCGCACGGGCGACACTCTCCCCGGCGACCCGGGCGAACACCCGGCCACTCGGCAGATGACCCGGCGCCAGCATCATGACGCCGGCGACGTCTTTGCGGTTCACCGCATAACCCAGCGCCACATTCGCCCCCAAGCTATGACCGCCGATGACGATCCGTTTTGCGCCTTTCGCTTTGAGCTTTTCCACCGCCTGATCAACTTCCAGAAGAGCGTCCTGGTAGGTGCGGTCGTACTTGCGGCCCTGCCCCCAGGGCAGCAGCGGCGTTTCCACCACATACCCGGCGTTTCTCAGATCAGCCGCCAGGGACTCGACCCACCGGCTTGTGCCGCCCTTACCATGCATTAGCACGATACCGAACGCCGGCGCGTTCTTACTTGAGCTCTGTGGACCGGCCTTGTCCTCCCCGCCATTGCAGCCCGCGAACAGCAGAAGCACCGCCAGCACGCCGGCTATCGGGAACCGGATCATGCCCTACCCTCCGCCGTCGCCGACCAAGGTGAACGGCGCCCAGAAGATCGGATGAGCATAGGAGAACAACTCTTTGCCGGCCCCGTCCTTGAATCCCGGCCCGTCAATGAGCGTCAACATGGACCGGCGGAGCGCCTGAGCCCTGCTCAACTCGTCATCCTCCGCCTGGTACTTGAACAGGTTGGTCGTCAACAGACGGGCGCTTGTTGTTTCCACCGGCCAGTTACTGAGCAGCACAGCGCGGGTGCCCGCATAGAAAAACGCCCGGCCAAGCCCGGTAAAGGCCTCGGCATTGCTGCCGTCCGCCGCACCGGTGTTGCAGGCGGACAGGACCACCCAATCCGCATCCAAACGCAGACTGAGGATTTCGCCAAGCGTCAGCAAGCCATCTTCGCCCTTTTCGCCCGTTACCTGCGGTGCGGACAAGGCCAGTGCAGGTTGGGTCAGGCCCGCCAAATCGCCGGCCACCAAGCCATGGGTGGCGAAGGCCAAAACCCTGAACTTACTAAGATTGGTGGATTTGATCACCCGTTCGCTCGCCCGCTCTCCCGTAAAAATACTATCCCTTGCATTGCCCCCAAACACCCGGGCGATGCTATGCACTTCTTCCAACGTATCTGGCAATCTGGGCAGTGCGCTGAAATCAATCACCGCCTCGCCACGGGTTTTAGGAATGGAGCGAAGGGTGAAGTCTGTGGCAGACCGGGTGCTGAGTGACGCATCGCTCGCAATTCGTTTGGTCTCCGCCGCCGCTGTCTTCATTTGATTAACGTTAAAATATGGATCACCGAAGGCGGCGAAGGGCTTGCGGTCAGCCGTCCCTTTGGGCAGCGCACGCAATGCCGCCAACGAGGTCACCGACGGCAGGAGGGAGACCGAATGGGTTCGCGCCAGCCAGGCAATATTCTTATGGTCCGAGAACTTCAAACCTGCATCGGATGGCGGCTGCGGCGGCGCGGTCACCAGCACAGACAGCGGCAACTGTCCGAGCGGTCCATGCACCACGGCCAGAAGATTTACGGCATTCTTCCAAGCGGCCTCAACTGGCTTAAACAATCGTCTGTAAAGCCGATGAGACAAGCCCGCATTGAACGCCGGGATGTCATCCAATCCCTCCGCCGCCGGATCAAGAGCCGCTCGCAGGCTTGCCACCACCTTGCTCAGTTGCTCCCGGCCCAAGGGCGCTACGGCCATCCGGACGGGACCGGTTTTCGCCAATGCCCAGATATAGGCCGCCTCGTCGGTAACGTAGGCCGCGACCATCGCCTCGTCGGCGCGCATGAATTTTCGGTCGTGCTCCACAGAGGCAGGCTTCGGGCTAATCAACGCCGCATAGTCAGGGAAACGTTCGGAGATTTCCGCCAGTATGGCCTCCCGGGCGGCCCGGAGCTGCCCCAGGTTCCGGGTGAGTGTTTCCAATACTGCGGTATTCTGCTGCTCCCTAGGCGCAGAGAGGATCGCGGTTTGACTGGTGAGCATGGCGGCAATCTGTTTCTGCGCATCCTGTTCCTTGCGCACCAACTCCGCCAATTCAGGATTACCCGCCGCCGCCCGCGCACTGGAAGCGGCCAAAGCCTGACGCACCGCGCCGGAACGCACATAGTCGGCCACCCGGAACGCCTCCGCCACCGGATCAAATTCGGCTGGATAGTCAACGCCACCGGCCCGGACTTTGTCGAGAAACGCCAAATAGGATTCCAGGATCACGGCAATCCGGCGGCGGCGGGACATCCTCTCCCCTGCCCCGGTGTCTGACGACACTTTTGCGGACATCAGCACTTCGGCCGATGCCCGGTACAGTTCCAGCGCCTTGGCTTGATGGCCCAACACGTCCTGCGCCACCGCCAGCCCCCCTTGTTTCTCTGCCGTCAGGAAGTGCTGTTCCCCATATTGGTCCACGGAGCGTTGGTGATAACGTTCCAGCATCAGGACGGCCTCTCCGGCGCGGCCAGTTCTGATCATGCTCAGCGGCAATGCCACGCCCAGAGACGCCACCCGGTCATAGGTTTTAGGGCTGTCCGCCAGATCTTTGGCGAGCCGGTCGAACGCCTGACTCGCCTGTTCCCATTCCCCTCGCTCAGCAGCCGCTGCACCAATGGATCGTTGAACGGCAGCTGACAGGGGCGACCGGCGTTGCATGCCGATTTGGTCGAGTATCTTTAGGGACTCACGGGACAGCGCTTCGCCATCTTCGGACCGGCCTTGCGCCAAAAATATCCGTCCCAGCCATTGGGCCGACAAAGCCGCCGTCCTGTTCCATTTGCCGTTCTTGGCGAGGGTGCCCAATAGCGCGTCCCGCGCCATCACCTCGGCCTCCAGGTGGCGCCCTTGGGCCATGAGATTTGCAGCCAAGCGAGTCTTGGACATGTAATAAATACGGTCAGGCCGGTTTCGCATGATCTTCTTGACCTGCTGTTCCATCGCAATTAATTGACGGCGCAACGGCTCGGCCTGTTTACAGCTTCCCTCCGCTTCCAGAAGACTGATCTCAAGATCAATTTTAAAAACCCCGGCCAAGGACTTTGATCGTTGCGGCGCACCCGACTTTCCCAAGACATGATCCAGCCGCCCGTGAGCAGCAACCCCGGCCGCTTTGGCGCGATCAATATCTCCTTGCAGGATCAACGTCTTTACCAAATTTATATGGTCGCCGAAGCGGTTTTCCTCTTTGATGAATATCTCGTAGAGCGAAATCGCGTTGGCGAAATTGCCGGCGGCGCGTTCGGTCGACGCCAAGAGGGTCTTCACGCCGGCGGCCAAATTGCGGCCCGGATAGTCCGTCTCCTGTAGAAATTTGTAGGCTTGGCGGATATCCAGCAGCGCCTCGTCCGTCCGCCCCGTATCAATCCGCGCCTGGGCGCGGCGATAATAAAACTCGACCAGCGCCTTGCCCTGTTGGCCGGCAGGTTCAGCATCCGCCGTTTCCATCAGTTTGCTGAAGTCGGTTGTATCCTGCACCTGTTGCTGATTGAGGATCGCGGTAATGTCGTCGATGGTGCCCGGCGGCGGGGTAAACGATTCCCCACTCAGTTTCTCGGAAATATCTTGCGCGGCCTCGAGCGAGACTTTTTCTTCCCCGGTTTCAACCTTGGTGATTTTTCCACTCTCGGTTCGGGTTTTCTCCCGGTTGGCCATTTCACGGGGTGTGATAATCCCGTCGCCGTTTGCATCAACTGTGTCAAAAGCCCGCTTGGTGCGGGGAAATTCGTTCGCCGACAGTCGCCCGTCACCGTCCTGGTCATGACGCTCGATAAATTTATGCGCCCGGAACAGCAAATCCGGATCGGGTTCGGGCCCGGCTTCCTGTTCGGCAGATTGAGCGGCCTGCGCTTCACCGCCCCCGCCGCCCAACAGCTTCGCCTCGTACAGAACGCTTCCGTTGGGGCGATAAAAGATGAAAACACCGGCCCGATGCCCGGTGGCCACTCGCGAACAGATATTTCGGTTCTGGCGCGTCACGGACCGGCAGAACATGTTTTTCTTGTTGATCCACCAACGCTCTTTGAACTTGCGTGAACCAACGTCCATCAGCAACTCACCGCCCGGCTTTTGGGTCAGCGTCAGCTGCCGCCCGTTCGGCGCGGTAAATTGGATTGATTGATTAACCAGGGCCTGCTTGATTTGTTGCCCGTCCATATAGTCCTGGGCTTCGGCGGGGCCGCTCCAAACAAACAGCCCGACAAGAAATCCCAACACTAGAATGAACCTGTTCCGCACGATTTTCGTCCGCCATGAAAAAAATGAGGCGAAAATCATACTCCCGCGCAAACGACGGCGGAAGAAGAAACGGGCTGAGGATCGCCTCCCCAGCCCGCCGTCAAAATCTTATGCCGGTGTGGCGTTTAGAGTTTCCGGTTCAGGAAATCCACCGCTTTCGCCCAGCAATCTTCCGACTGGTCCTTGCGGTAGCGCTCTTCACGATTGAAGTCTTGGAACGCGTGCCCGGCGCCGTCATAGCGCGTGAATTCGTAGTCCTTGCCGTTTGCTTTGAGGGCTTCTTCGAGTTCATCAACGTCCGCCGGGGATGGGTTCTGGTCTTCATTGCCGAAGAAGCCGGCCACCGGAACGGAGATGTTGGCGACACCGTCCAGCGGCGCGGGCATACCCTCGCCCCAAGGCGCATTGACCCCGCCGCCCCAGAAATCGATACCCACTTTGTAATTCGGATCACGGGTCAGCGCGAGGATGGTGATCCGGCCGCCGAAGCAGTGGCCAATCACGCCGATCCGGTCGTTGTCCACATAGTCCTGAGACGCCAGCCAGTCATAGGCGGCCGTCATATCGGTCATGACTTCGTCGTCGTGCATGTATTTGCGCTTTTCCATCCGCTCCCGCTCCAGCGGCTGGCGCTGAAACAAGTACGGCATCGCACAGGCGTAGCCGTTCTTGGCATAACGGTCCATCAGATCGGTGCAGAACGGATCGGGCAACAGCCCCTGGTCCGCCGGCAAGTGTTGCGCCACGACCAATGCCGGGTGCGGCCCATCGCCGTCCGGTTTGGAGACGAGCATTTCAACCTGGTTGCCTTCGATTTCGATATAAATTTGATCAGCCATGGGGACCCTCCCTTTGTCCTTGCGTGGTTGCTTCGTCGCGACGGACCGGTTCGCCCGATTTTCGCGCTACCAGGGTTATACTGTAATCGGGCCACAAGCCAAGACCCCTCGGCATTGGATCAATAATCGGCGCAAAAAGACGGAGCGGTAGAATCAATATCCAGCCCGCCAAATAATGAATGCTGCTGACATAGCGCAGTATCTTCGTAAGCATTTGACTAAGAAACCCGCTGCAAAAACCGATTTCCCCCGCCTCCAGTCCAGCTTGCTCGCACAGCCGGCGGTAATCTTCCTCTCGGTAGCCCCGGCGCACATGCCCACCGTTTTCCACGGTTGAAAAAGGACCATTGTCGTCGGGAGTAATCGCCTTGTAGCCAACATAAGGCGCTGTCAAAAGAAGCCTGCCGCCCGGTTTCAAGCAATCGGCGATATCCCGCATCAGCTTGGCGTCGTCGAGGATATGCTCGATGGTCTCCGTGCAGATCGCCACATCGAATTGCCCCAAAAGCCCCTGACCCTCGTCGAGCCGGCGAATATCCAAGTCATGAAATTCCGCGTGATCACTGCCGATCCAAGCCGCCCGGTTCCTAGCTTTTTGATTCTGGCCCTCATCCATGCTCACACCCGTCACGTGATAGCCCCGCCGGGACGCCGCCAAGCTGAACGTGCCCGACCCACACCCCACATCTATCAGTCGAGCGCCGGAAACCATAGGCAACCGGCGCCGTAGCCAAAGCCAGCGGTCGAGAACAAGGGTGTCGCCAAATATCAGCGCCGGCCAGATACCAAAGAGGCTGAAAATAAGCTTCTGCACGAAGTGACCGGCGGGTCGTCAGGCGACGGGCTTGGCGGGGGTCACCCCAATCATGGAATCTCGGGAGACCAGGGATTCCAGTTTTTCCTGGCTCCAGCCATCAGTGCCCTCGGGACGTTTGGGCATCACCAGATAACGCATGTCCGCATTGCTGTCGTGGACCCGTAAGGTGACGTGGTCCGAAAGCTCCGTGCCGAACTCCCGCAGTACAGCTCTCGGTTCATTGACCGCGCGTGATCTGTAGACCTTGCTCTTGTACCAGTCCGGCGGCAACCCGAGGATGGTCCGCGGATAACATGAACACAGCGTGCACACGACCACATTGTGGACCTCGTCGGTATTTTCGACGACCACAAGCTCGGCGCCGAGCATGGGAATGTCGTAATCTGCGATGGCTTCGTTGCCGTTGGCCAGCAGGCGTTCTTTAAACTCCGGTTCTGTCCAGGCGCGAGCGATGATCTTGGCGCCGATTTCCTCGCCACGGGAGTCCATGAACTGCAAATACTCCCGGACCTCGTTTGCCTTGACGACCTCCTTTTCGACCAACAGCTCCCGCAGGGCCTCCGCCATCAAGGGATAACGGCCGGTCTCGTTATAGTCATGGGCGCTGTCATCATCATATTTCAGGATGGGTTCATCGCCGTGATCATGATCGTGGGTGTGCTCGTTCGACATGTAGGCCTACCCCGCTTTTTCCGGTAAGAGCCAATGCTCGTAGATTTCCAGATCGATCGTATCGTCCTTGGGCCCGTCGTAATTGTCCCAAACGTCGTGCTGGCGGAACCGGACCCGATAGAGATGGCGCTTCGGCAGGCCGTCAAAGCCATACGCCAGTTCCTCGGGGTTCGGAAACGCGCCGCAATAGCGTTCGATCTCGCCGGACTTTCCACGGATATAAACCGGCACCCGCCGGTGACCCGGTGGATTTGTGTTGAGGATGGTGACCTTGTCACCCTGTTGGTACAACCGTTGCGACGTTTGTTCCACGCTCATGTTTTTGCCTCCAGTTTGGCCTTCAGCGCCGCCATCCGCTCTTCCACTTCAGCACGAGTCAGGATGCCTTTCTCTTCCAGAAGATTGACGATCGCTTCACCCCAACGCTCATAGTATTCCTGGTCGTAAACTTCCGTCGGCAGATCTTCCAAGGCCCGGCGCACCTCATCCACGGTGGTCACATCGTGTTGGCGAAGAGCACTGAATATGGCGGTGATCAATTTTCCAAAGGGCGGCACATCATGATCGCCAATTTCCATCGGGCCGGCGGGCATGCCGCCCAAGTCGTGTTGTCCGCGTAGATCTGTCAATTTCCGAATTCCTTATTCACCATCACCCGACGGAGGGAGCAGCCAGGCTGGGCTTCCCATGCCGCCTTCCTGCTCCACCAGATTCGCCAGGGCCTCTGTATCTTTGATCATAATCCGTCCACGGCCGAGATCAATCCAACCTTCCTTGCGCCAGTATTGAAGGTGTTTGTTGATGCTCTCCCGGGATGTGCTCATCAGCTGTCCCAACTCAGCCTGTGAAAATTTGATTTCCAGAGAGTCCTGCGAGCTGTACGGCGTTTCATATTGCGCCAATCTAAGAAGCCTTTTCGCCAGACGCGCCGGCAACGACAGGAAGGCGGAATCCTCAAGCATTTCGCTGGTCACCCGAAGACGTTCACAAACCATCTCCAACAGATGAGTGGTGAGGCGCGGCTCCCTTTCCATCAAGTCGCGGAAATCTATCCGGCGGATTTGGAAGAGATTGGCATCCGAAATCGCCATGGCATCCGCTGTTCGGGGCCGACCGTCAAGGAGCGCAATCTCCCCGAAAATGTCGCCCCGGCCCATGATGTTGAAAATAACTTCCTTGCCGTCGGGTTCACTCGAGCTAATTCGGATGTGGCCAGAAAGGACGCCATATAAGGAGTCCCCGTCATCACCTTTAAAGAACAGGGTTTGACCGCCGGACAACTGGACCTCACGGCTCAAACCGGCGACCCGCTCGATGACCGAGCTGTCCAGGTCGCGGAATAACGTGTGGGTCGTCAAAAGCCCTTTTACGTCTTCGGACATTGCCATCCCTCAATTAATCGACGCCAGCAAATGTATGCCGGACTTTTCGTCTGTTTCTTAACAAATACTGGAATTCCGGATTTCAGAAAAGAATTGATGTGTGAAAGCCCTCACAGAAATCTTTAACTGGTGCTGATACTTTCCCTAACAGAATCCACTACCCCCTGAATTAAAACCAATGGAATCAGGACGATGAAGGCTTTATTTCAAGATTTGTTCTGTAGATCCCACTGTGAACACAACACGAAATCAGCATCCGACAACAAACCGGTTAGTTTTGACGATCTGAAGGCCTTGGACGCCAAAACGCTTCGCGATATCGGCGTCAACCGTTGGCAGCTTCTGTTGGTAGCTTGATACGTCCTAGGCTGTCGCCCTTTTTAGACGGTGTTCTTCTGAACAAAGGCCATCTCTGCCGGAGGATTGGCCGGAGAAACAGTGACATTATCCACCCGGCTGGCGGGGGACCCGACGTGTAGCCGCTGGACCATGTCATCGACCACGGAGTTCTCTCCACACAAAACCGCCTCGACGGTCCCATCCCGGCGATTTCTCACCCAGCCGCGCAGCCCCAACTTGTTGGCTTCTTGCCGGGTCCAGGCGCGAAACCAAACACCCTGCACCCGTCCGTCAACAACCACATGGACGGCAACTTCCGCCATGCCTTATTCGAGTTCGAGAATTAGGGCCCCTACATCGAGGCTGTCGCCGGGCTCGAAATGAATTTTCGCCACGGTGCCGTCGGATTCAGCGAAGAGCTGATTTTCCATCTTCATCGCCTCGATGACTGCGACGGGCTCGCCTTGCTTGACCTCATCACCCTCGGCAACGGAAAGCGAAACCAATAGCCCTGGCATCGGTGACATGATTTGCTTGGACGTATCCGGTTTCTCTTTTTCCGGCATGCGCGCCAGCATTTCAGCCGCCAAGGGGCTCAACACCCGCGCCTCCGCCGTCAGCCCCATATGCTGCAATTTGTAAATCGAGCCGTCCCGCTCGACCTGGACGCATACCTCGTCCCCATTCACCAGCGCCGTAAACAGCGGCTGTCCCGGTGACCACTGTGTCTCAAAGACGAAATTCCGATCGCCGACGCGAACTTCCAAATTTCCATTTTGAGAGTTTGTAATGGCCGGAAACGGCTGATCATTTAGAACCACAACCCATTGATTTTCTTCAATGGTTACTTCGCGTGACGCCAAGGTCCCATCCATCAACCTGGACTGCAGTCCATTCTTTCGTAACTCGAGGATTCGATGTACGGCGCCGGCCACCGCCGCCAATAGATAAATGTCCTTATGCTCCGTCTGATCCGCAATGAACCGGTCGCCGAATTCCTCGGCGATAAAGTTGGTGGACAGGTTTCCGGCCACGAACCGTTCGTTCATCATGACCGCGGCCAAAAATCCCAGATTGTTGGCGACGCCGCGGATGTAATATTCGTCCAAAGCCCAACGCATATGCCGAATGGCCTCTTCCCGCGTCTCGCCATTGGTCACCAGCTTGGCGATCATCGGGTCATAGAAGCGATTGATCTCATCGCCCTCGTTAATGCCGCCATCCACACGAACATTTTTGCTGGTGCCGAACGCGCCGGTCACCGGTTCCCGGTAGCGCACCAGCCGGCCTATCGACGGCAGAAATCCGCGCACCGGGTCCTCGGCATAAATGCGCGATTCCATCGCCCAGCCGGAAAACGTGATGTCGTCTTGGGTGAACTGCAACTTTTCGCCATCTGCGATGCGGATCATCTGTTCCACCAAGTCGATGCCGGTCACCAACTCGGTCACGGGGTGCTCAACCTGAAGCCTCGTATTCATCTCCAGGAAGTAAAAGTTCTTATCGGCGTCGACAATGAACTCGATCGTGCCGGCGGAGACATAATCCACCGCCTTGGCGAGTGCGATCCCCTGTTCACCCATGGCTTCGCGCATTTCCGGATCCACAAACGGACTGGGCGCCTCCTCAATCACCTTCTGATGGCGGCGTTGAATGGAGCACTCGCGCTCCCCCAAATGGATCGTGTTGCCATGTGAGTCGGCGAGCACCTGAATTTCGATATGCCGGGGTGTGGTGATGAACTTTTCTATAAACACGCGCCCGTCGCCAAAGCTTGATTCCGCCTCGGCAATGCAGGCCCGCAGTGCATCCTCCAAATCTGCCGGGTCGTCCACCAGCCGCATGCCCTTGCCGCCGCCACCCGCCGAAGCCTTCAGCATGACCGGGAATCCGATATCCTTCGCGAGCTTTGCCGCCTCGGCGGCACTTTCCAAGGGATCGGCGTAGCCGGGTACGGTCGGCACACCAGCCGCTTGCGCCAGCTTTTTGGACTCTATTTTGTCGCCCATCTTCTGAATGGCGTCGGTGCCGGGACCGATAAAAGCCACACCGGCCTCTGCCAAGCGTTCCCCGAACTCAGCTTTCTCGGACAAAAACCCGTAGCCAGGATGAACCGCGTCTACACCGTAGTCTTCGCAGACCTCCAGGATCGCGTCCATATTGAGGTAGCTTTCCGTGGCCGGGGGCGGTCCGATCAGCACAGCCTCGCTCGCCATATCCACATGCAATGCATTGTGGTCTGCCTCGGAATAGACAGCGATTGTCTTGATACCCATGGCGCGCGCGGATCGGATGATCCGGCATGCAATTTCCCCACGGTTGGCAATGAGAATGGTGTTAAACATGTTCGGCACTATTGACGGCAAATTTCAGCAAAAGTCCAGAATTTGCTCGCAAAACCGGGGATTGAACTGGCGCCACTCCCCTGCCCGGCGGCCTAGAGAAAATGCTAGTATGTTGTTTTTAATGAATAACTTCAGAGATACCAGACTGGCATTCTGGACCTTGAGGACCAACATTGGACACAAAATTTCGGTAATTTAGCGTTGCGGACAAAATGCGGACGAAACCGATTTTGCCGCCATTTGAAAATCAGCGAATCAGAATTCGTCGTCGATACCCATGCGGCGGCGCTGGAGCCGCCGTTCCCCGACGTCGCAACCGAGTTCAAAAATCGCCTGGGCCGGTTGGATTGATCTGGCTCCATGAGGCTGTGGCGTAAACTCGGGTGGAGTTGCGTCCACGATTTCAAATATTAGCTTCCGCCGCACCGCGCGGGCAAAATCGTTGAAATCGTGAGCCACCACGATGAACGCTCCAAGGCCTCCGATAACGCACGCTCTGTAGTACTTATCCAGATCTTTAATCTGCGGGCGGCCCGATGGTTGCAGCCGGTCGTTGATGATCGGCAGACCGTTGATCACGACGCCTTGGCGCACGGCGGCATCCCGCGCGCTGGTCACCAACCGGCCCGTATTGTTCGGACCGTCGCCTGAAATATCGATCACCCGGCGGGTGCCTTCATACCCGTTGTCCTTGAACAGCGGCACCGCGTAATCGATCAGGCTGCTAATCGAGGTCCATGGACCAGACTCGATATGCGTCTTGGCAAGCCTTTCGGAAAACGCTTCCGCCGATTTCTGATCCTTGATGACGTCCCAATCAAGAACCGGCATCTGAATGCCGTCTCCGGCCCATTCCACGTAGGTGACTGCAATCCGCCCTAGTACACCGGATTGGACGGCTTTCACGAAGGCGTCGCTTCTAAGCGCCTGCACATATCCGTCCCGCTGCAACGCAGCTTCCTGCCAATCCACGCTGCCGGAAACGTCAATCGCGAGAACAAGTTCCAAATCAACCGGCACTTGCTCAGCGAACACCGGGCTGGTTGGCCCGGCAACGGCGAGGGCTGTAAGAAAAGACGCGCTTGCTCGCGCCAAAATTTTTCGAATCAAATTCACTCGGAAATTAGATACCGGACGCAAATCTTGCGCAAGAAAATTGCTGACCAGAGAAGTGCCTACTCGATATTGAAATCAAGTTCCGGGGTGGACTTCTTTTGGGATTGGTTCGCGATATCCGCCGCCCTTTTTTGCCGATACAAGCTGCGGATGGCGCCATAGAAGTCGATTGAGGATTCCTTCAGAGTTTCCAGCTCATCCACTATTTCCGCATACGTGACAATACCCTGAAGCCCGGTGCGGGCGTAGCCCCATTCTTCCCGATCGGTATTGTCCAAGTAATATCCCAACGGATCGAAATAGGAATCAACGAAATGCTTGCCAAAGGCATCCCGAGGGCTGGAAGCTCCTAGTAACGGCAGGACCAGATAAAATCCTTCACCCACGCCCCAAACCGCCAGCGTCTGGCCAAAATCCTCACTATGTTTTTCGAAGCCAAGCTTTTCGGCCACATCAATCAACCCGCCGATCCCAACGGTGCTGTTCACCACCAATCGGGTTCCCGTATTCAAGCCTCGCTTGAACTCGCCTTGCAGCACATCGTTTGCCAGGACAACCGGCTCGTTCAGATTGCTCAAGAAGCTCGAAATCGCCTCTCGGACGAACTCCGGAAAAACCGCGTTATAGCCTTTAGCCACGGGCGCCAGCAGATAATCGTTGACGAAACCATTGAAGCTGAAAATCACCCGGTTCATGGGCTCCAGAGGGTCATTTAGCTTCTCATCCTCTTCAAACTCTTCATTCAGGTCGTCCAATTCCAAGTCACTGTCGCTATCTTTTTCTTCGTTCGACTTAGAAGCACCGGGGGCATTCTCGGATCTGGACGTAGACGCGGGAGCGGGTGCTGGTCCGACCGAGGGAGAGGGAGTAGGCGCGAGGCTAGCCGCGGCAAAGGGATGAGGCTCCGCCAGCAATTGATTCATGTTGTAAATGGAATTTCCGGCGCTCGCCGGAAAGCTCAGACACACGAGCATAGCGGCAAGCGGGCTCAACCGGAATAAGGAACGCAACGCCCCATTTTGTCCCGCGTTTAGGCTGGTGAATACTTTCATAGAAATGCCCCTGCTCTGCGGGGAACATACTCAAATACCACTCCGACTCAAGCATTTAGGGACAAAGGCATTATGTTTTGGTAGAGAAAACTTGATGTTCGCCCTCTCCTACCCGGCATGTTAAATTCCGGGTTCTCTTGATGACAAACAGGAAGCCTTGAAATGACAAAAACGATATACGAAATCGTTGCCACAGGGACCGATTCCGCGCCGGCCATCGGCGCACCCGGACGAGCCGACATGACCTACGGTCAGTTGAAATCGCAATTGGAACAGACCGGTGCGCAGTTGAACGGCCTTGGCATTGGCCGCAATGACCGGGTTGCCATCGTCCTGCCGAACGGACCCGAAATGGCCACCGCTTTTATCGCCATCGGCGCAAGCGCAACAACAGCGCCCCTGAACCCCGGCTACCGGGAGGAAGAGTTCGATTTTTACCTATCGGATCTGAACGCCAAGGCACTGCTGGTCGAACAAGGCAGCGAGTCGCCGGCCCGCGCCGTCGCCTCACAGCGAGGGATCCCGGTCCTGGAGATCGCCTTTGCCGACTCCGATCCTGCCGGGTCTTTCACCATAATCGAGGACGGGTACGAAAAATCCACGCCCGCGGAGGGCGGATTTGCCAAACCCGAAGACTGCGCCCTAGTGCTACACACTTCCGGCACGACGTCACGGCCCAAAATCGTGCCGCTCAGCCAGATCAATGTCTGCGCCTCCGCCAACAATATCCGCGAAACACTGCGGCTCACGCCGCAGGATCGATGTCTTAATATTATGCCATTGTTTCACATCCACGGATTAATCGCCGCCACGCTATCGTCCATCAGCGCCGGCGCGGCCATTTCCTGTTCTCCGGGATTTAACGCGCTCAGCTTTTTCTCCTGGATGGAAGAAGTCACACCCAGCTGGTACACTGCGGTGCCGACCATGCATCAGGCTATTCTGACGCGCGCCGCGCGCAATAAGGAGATCATCGACAAAGTTCCTTTGCGATTTGTTCGCTCGTCTTCTTCATCCCTGCCCCCTCAGGTCATGCAGGAATTGGAAGACGTGTTCGACTGCCCCGTCATCGAGGCCTATGGCATGACCGAGGCATCCCACCAGATGGCCAGCAATCCGCTGCCAGACGCACCGCGTAAGCCCGGTAGCGTCGGCATCGCCGCGGGACCGGAGGTCGCTATCATGGCGCAAGATAGTGGTGAAATCCTAAAGGCGGGCGACACCGGCGAGATCGTTATTCGCGGGGACAATGTGTTCTCCGGCTATGAAGCCAATCCCACCGCCAATGCCCAGGCCTTTACCGACGGCTGGTTCCGTACCGGCGACCAGGGGATTATGGACGACGAAGGCTATGTACGAATCACCGGCCGGTTAAAGGAGATCATCAACAGAGGCGGTGAGAAAATTTCCCCCCGCGAAGTGGATGAGGCCATCATGGACCACCCGGCCGTACAGCAGGTGGTCACCTTCGCGATGCCCCACGACAAACTAGGCGAAGAAGTCGCCGCGGTGGTCGTGCTGCGGGAAAATCAGGACGCCTCTGAAAAAGACCTTCGCGACTTTTTGGGTCAGCAGTTGGCCGACTTCAAGGTGCCCCGAAAAATTCTGTTTATGGATGAAATCCCCAAGGGCGCAACCGGCAAGCTGCAGCGCATCGGCCTCGCCGAGAAACTGGGCCTGGTCTAAGGCGGCGATATGAAGATTTGCATCTACGGCGCGGGGGCCATCGGCGGCTATATGGGCGCGGAGTTGGCGCTGGCCGGCGCGGATGTCACGCTGATCGCTCGGGGCCCTCATCTCGCGGCCATGCAAGAGAATGGCCTGCGGCTGATCACCGAAGATGGGGAGCGCACCGCGCAGGTCTCTGCCTTCGAGAATCCGGCAGACGCCGGTCCACAGGATTACGTCATCATCACCCTGAAGGCCCATTCCGTGCCCGGCATCGTCTACGCTGTTCAGCCCCTGATGGGCCCCGACACCGCCATCGTCTGGGGCGTTAATGGCGTGCCCTGGTGGTATTTCTACGGGCTGGAGGGTGAGTACAAAGACATGCGCCTGGAAACGGTCGATCCCGGCGGCGTACAGTGGGACAAGATCGGCCCGGAACGAGTCATCGGCTGTGTCGTCTATCCCGCGGCGGAGGTGATCGAACCCGGCGTCATCAAACATATCGAGGGCAACCGCTTCAGCCTGGGCGAACCCAGCGGCGAAAAGACCGACCGGGTGCAGGCGCTGGCGGGAGAGTTGCAAAAGGGCGGCCTCCGCGTTCCGATCCGCCCGCGCATCCGCGATGAGATGTGGGTGAAACTCTGGGGTAATCTCAGCTTTAACCCGATCAGCGCATTGACCGGCGCCACGCTGGAACAAATGTGCACCGAACCCGACACCCGCGCCCTCATCAAGGCGATGATGCTGGAAGCCCAGGAAGTCGGCGAAAAAATCGGCGTTAAATTTCCGGTCGATGTGGAGAAACGTATCGAAGGCGGCAAAGCCGTCGGGGCGCACAAGACATCCATGCTACAGGACTTGGAACGGGGCCGCCCCATGGAAATCGACGCCCTGGTCGCGGCAGTCTCGGAAATGGGCCGGATGACCGACACCCCGACCCCCAATTTGGATGGGGTTTTGGCCCTGGTCAAAATGCGGGCACGGCTGGCCGGCTGCTATGACGGATAGACCGGCAAGAAAGAGTGGCTAGATGGCGCTTCTCCCGATCAAGGACGACTTGAAGCACAAGCATATCCGCTTTCCCTTTGTAACCGTCGGTCTGATCGTTATTTGCGTCCTGGTTTTTATGTTCCAGTTGGCCGTCGATACGCCGGACGACAGAATTTCCATCAGCTTTGGCGCCATCCCGGTCATCATTACCGGCCAACAGGTGCTGCCCGCCGTCTACGAGGTCATCCCTTCTAGCCTGACTCTCATCACCAGTCTGTTTCTGCACGGCGGCTGGATGCACCTTATCTTCAACATGTTGTTTCTATGGGTTTTCGGCGACAACGTGGAAGATGCTATGGGACATTTCCGCTTTTTGATTTTTTATCTTCTTTGCGGCGTCCTGGGCTCCGCCGCGCATATCGCGATGGAAATCGGCTCCACCTCCCCGCTGATCGGAGCGAGCGGCGCGATCTCCGGTGTTTTGGGAGCCTATCTCGTTCTGCACCCTAAGTCCCAGCTATTGGTGCTGTTTATGAATTTTATTCCCATGAAACTGCCGGCTGTTCTAGTTCTCGGCGCCTGGATCGGATTTCAGTTTCTGAGCCTCGGTAGCGAAAGCAATACGGCCTGGTGGGCTCATATCGGTGGATTCGGCGCCGGCATGCTGCTGGTCACACCGTTCCGGCGAAAAGACATTCCGCTTTTCGACGGGATGGGACGGTTTGGCGGCTCGTCCAACGTCGCCGATCTGGAGACACGCCGGAGAGGGTCTTCGATCATACCGGATGCAAAGAATCCGTTCGCCGGCAGGCGTGATTCCGAACCGTTTCGCCGCGGCCCTTGGGAAAAGTAAGCGTTCCCGAAGATCGGCCCACCTATCGACTTGCCCGGCGGATGTCAGGCGCTAAAATTCGCCGCAACAACAACCGCATTTAAGGAGAGTATCCGCCATGGGGCAGTTTGGTATCGGCCAACCGGTTTCACGTTTTGAAGACCCGCGTCTATTGACGGGCCGGGGTCAGTATCTGGATGACATTAATCTGCCCAATCAGGCGCGAGGGTATATTCTCCGCTCCCCCTACGCCCACGCCAAGATCAACTCCATCGATGTGAGCGCCGCCAAGGCGGCGCCCGGAGTCATTGGCGTCTTTACCGGCGAGGACCACGAGCGTGATGGCCTCGGCGCGCAAGTGCCGCAAATCCCCCGCAAGCGGCCCGACGGGTCAGACTTTTTCTTCACGCCTCAACCTGCCCTGGTGAAGGACGCTGTGAAATTCGTTGGCGATTATGTGGCGTTTGTCGTGGCCGAGACCTTGGATCAGGCCAAGGACGCGGCGGAACTGATCGAAGTTGATTTTGAACCCCTGCCCGCCGTCGTCGATACGTTCGAGGCCGCCGAGCCCGGCGCCCCCAAGGTCTGGGAAGACAGCGAAGACAATATTGCATTCCTCCATGACTTCGGGAACCGGGGGGGCATGGAGGAAGGCTTCGCCAAAGCCACGCACATCGTCAAGCAACGCTTCGTGATTAACCGTATCACCGCCAACTCCATGGAAGTGCGGGGCGCCATCGGCGACTACCAGAAAGACACCGGTCGCTACGTGTTGCATACCGGCTCCCAAGGCCCACACGCTGTCCGCAATGCGCTGGCCAATGAAATTTTCAAGGTGCCCGTCGAACAGGTTCAGGTCATCACCAAGGATATGGGCGGCGGCTTCGGCATGAAGGGCGGCAACTACCCCGAATACACACTTTGCCTCTGGGCCAGCCGCGAACTGGGCCGTCCGGTCAAATGGGTTTCCGACCGCACCGAGGCCATTCACACCGACAACCAAGCGCGCGACAACGTGACCGAGGCCGAATTGGCCTTGGACGACAACGGCAAGTTCCTAGCGCTAAAGGTCCGCACACGGGCCAATGTCGGCGCGTACTACAATACGGACCGGCTCGCCTTCCCGGCGATCACCCATATCGGCGTGCTGTCCGGGCCCTATACAACCAGCGCGATCCATGACGAGATCAGCATCGTCATGACCAACACCAACATGACGGCCCCTTATCGCGGCGCCGGACGGCCCGAGGCAGCCTATGTCATGGAACGGATGGTCGATCTGGCGGCGGACGAACTGGGCATCGACCGGGTGGAGCTTCGCCGGCGCAATTACATCCCGGAAGACGCCATCCCCTACGAAACCGGCTTTATGTACACCTATGATTCCGGCCGGTTCGAAGAGAACATGGATATCTGCATGAAGAATGCGGATTACGACGGCTTCGAGGCCCGGCGGGAAGACGCAAAAGCGCGGGGTAAACTGCGTGGGCTGGGCCTGTCAAACACCATTGAGTTGGCACAGGGCATGCCAACCGAAGCGTCGTCCATCACCATTGATGAGAACGGCCATGCGACGTTCGTCATTGGCACCAAAGGCAGCGGCCAAGGCCATGACACGATGTACAAACAAATGTTGTTCTCGAAACTCGGCATCGACACCGATGACGCCACCTTTGTCGACGGCGATACCGACCAGATCGACCAGGGCGGCGGTACGTTTGGATCTCGCTCTACCTTCATGGGCGGAAGCGCACTCTATCTCGCGGCCGACAAGGTGATCGAGAAAGGCACCAAGATCGCAGCCCATGTGATGGAGGCAGCCGAAACGGATATCGAGTTCGCAGACGGTAGTTTTACCGTCGCCGGCACCGATCTTTCCATGTCGATCACCGAGGTCGCTAAGGCCGCCCACGACCCGGCCAAATTGCCGGCCGGGATGGAAGTTGGTCTGGAGGGCTCTGACGTCTTTAAAACGCCGGCGCCCACCTTCCCCAACGGCTGTCATATCTGCGAGGTCGAGATTGATCCGGAGACCGGCTTCCTGGAGATCGCCAAGTATACAGTGGTCGATGACGTGGGTGTGGTGGTGAACCCGCTGATGCTAAAAGGCCAGATTCACGGTGGCGTCGCACAAGGCCTGGGCCAGATCCTGATGGAGGACCTTGTTTATGACAAGGAAACCGGACAGATGCTGACTGGGTCCTTCATGGACTACGCCATGCCGCGGGCGGTCGACTTCTGCCATTTCGAGGTGGCGTCCAACGAAGTCAAAACACCGATGAACCCACTGGGCGCCAAAGGCGGCGGTGAGGCCGGCACTGTGGGCTCTTTGCCCGCCGCCATGAACGCCATCGTCGATGCGCTGAAACCGCTCGGGATCAACCATATCGATCTGCCGGCGACGCCGAGGAATATTTGGAACGCCATCCAGCTCGCCAAGGCGTGATGACGTGCAAGCGGATTGCCGCTTGTCGAAAGACCCAGAAGTTTCCTAATCTTTCCTTGGAATGCAAAGGGAGTCTGCTATGCCGATAGACACGATTGAAAGTCCGGTTTCCCTGGAGGAATACCGCGACCTGAGTATGGAGGAACGCCGCAAGATCTGGATCGAGATTTCCGATATTTCGGCGGAAGACCTTCAACACCATATGGAAGAGCAAAAGGCGCGGGAAGCCGGGGTGCCCCAGCCGGGCGATGAGGCGCCGGATTTCACCGCTGACGTTCTGGACCGGGACCGACAGCGGACCGGCGAGCAAGTCACCCTCTCGGCGCTTCGCGGCAAACCGGTGGGGATATTCTTCGGCTCTTATACGTGACCCCCCTTCCGGACTAAGGCCGTGCGCCTTAACAACCTCTACAAACGCTACGGCGACAAAGCACATTTCTATGTCGTCTATATCCGCGAAGCCCATCCCCACGACGGCTGGCGGGTGCCCAACAACCTGATCGAAGATATCAACTACTACGAACCGACGACGGACGACGAACGCACCGAAGTCGCCGCCGCCTGTCAGGTCGGTCTGAATCTTGAAGTTCCAATGCTGGTGGATCGCATCGACAACAATGTCGAAGAAAAATACGTCGGACTACCCATGCGTCAGGTCCTGATCGATTCGGACGGCAAGGTCGTCTATATCGACGGCAAGGGGCCGTTCGGCTGGGATGACGACGCGTTCGACGCTGCCCTGTCGGAACAATTGGGCGAGACGGTCAACACGGCTTGATCGCCACATAATGGGGGAAAAGTATGGCTCGGATCATCGCCGGCATCGGCGCCTCGCATACGCCTACCATCGGCTTTGCCAAGGACAACGCCTCACCGGATGATCCGGCCTGGGCCGACGTGTTCAAAGTCTTCGCCCCGGTCCAGGCTTGGCTGGAGGAAAAGAACCCGGACGTCCTGTTCCATATCTACAACGATCACATCACGGCGTTCTTTTTTGATCACTATTCCCCGTTCGTCATGGGGGTGGATTCGGAATTTGTGACAGCCGACGAAGGCGGTGGTCCGAGGGCCTATCCGACCGTGAAGGGCCATCCGGACTTGGCCAGCCATATTGGGCATTCTCTTTTCGCCGACGAGTTTGATATTTCCTTTTTTCAAAAGAAGCCGGTGGACCATGGACTGTTTTCCCCCCTGTCCATGATGACCGACCGGGGCGAAGCCTGGGCCAATGCGGTGATCCCCTTCCAGGTTGGCGTTCTCCAGTATCCGGTGCCGACGGCAAACCGTTGCTACCGCCTGGGTCAAGCGCTTCGGCGCGCGATCGAGAGCTACCCGGAAGACATTTCCGTGGCCATCGCCGCGACCGGCGGGCTCTCACACCAGGTGCATGGGGAGCGAGCCGGGTTCAATGACCTGGATTGGGACAACCGCTTTCTCGACCTACTGGAACACGACCCGGTTGCCCTCACCGAGATTACCCAAGCGGAGTACGCCAAGCGGGGCGGCTATGAGGGCGCAGAGGTCATTACCTGGCTGATCATGCGGGGCGCGCTGTCCGCCATCGTCAATTGCGTTCATCGGGACATCACGCTGCCTTCCATGACAACGATTGCCACCGTGATCTATGAGAACCTCTCGGATACGGAACCCGCGGTGATTAAGGCGCAGCGGGAGAAAATTGCGTACCAGCTTGATGGCATCGAGAAGCTCGAAGGCACCTATCCGTTCACCCTGGACTGGAGCCATAAGGCATTCAAATTAAATGATTTTCTGCATAGATTGACCGTGCCGGCCCATCGCCAAAGGTTCTTGGAAGACGCGGCCGCACTCTATGACGAATTCGAGATTACCGAGGAAGAACGCGCCCTGATCGACAGCCGGAATTTCATCGGGCTCATTCATTATGGAGTGATTTTCTTCTGTATCGAGAAGCTGGCCGCCGTGCTGGGCATCTCCAACCCGGACGTCTATGCCCAGTTCCGTGGCGAAACCATCGACGAGTTCATGCAGTCGCGCAACGTGAGCATGCACTATTCCGTTGCCGGCGTGGACGAAGAGGCTAAGTAAACGCCTGCCTTACTTCCCGATCTTGCGGGAGATCATATCCTTGGACGCCGCCTCGACCCGGGCGGCGTTGCGCTGCATCCACTCGATGTTCAGTGGCACACTCGGGCCGATCCACATAACATTGGCGGTGTGATCCTGATAACCATCACCGGTGTTGGGATGGAGGAGAATGCTCATATCGCCCCGGTTGAGCGCGAGGAACGGCACGATCTCCGGAAAGACATCAACCGGAAAAGCGACCTGGAAGTGGGAAACCGGGTGTGGCCCCTGGGGCGCCTTGTCCCGCCAACGGCCGATCTCGACCCGATCGCCGAACATGCGCTCGATCTGTCGGCGCAAATTGGCGGCATGGTTCTTCGTATCGCCATCATAATAAAGATGCACATGATAACTGCTGATATCACTAGCGGGGCGATAGGTTTTGGTGCTCAGAGGCATATTCATGACGCCATTCCTTTGGCTATCTTCTGGATATAAGCCGGGAATCCCCGACCGGCAAGTGCTCTACCGTAATTCCACCTGATGGGTGAAGCTTTCCCCATCGCTGACCGTAATCTGTTTGAATCCGAGAATCTTGAGCAAATCGAAAAAGGTCAGATGCTCCTCCATACCCAATTCACGAAGTGCAGGCAGCGTTCTGGCAACCGATGTCAGTGTCGCCAGCAGCGCTCGAACCCGATAAATCGTATTGAGCTGATTCGGACGCATGGAAACGATGATGAGCTTCTCCGCCCCCGTTCCTTTCGCGAACACAGCGTATTCCGGGGCATAGGCACGGGACAGATCGTGATTCACCATAGCCGTGACAAAGCCGATGCGCCTTTTGCGGTTCACATTGGGAACGGTCCTGGTCCGCGCCCGATACTGTTCGACCTTCGCCGGCGGCGGATAGTAGTAACCGGTGTGACGGTCTGCCGCCTGGACCGGCGCCGGAGGCGCCACGGCCACAATCATCCCCACCAATACGAGAAGGCGCATCATCAAAGAGGAATGTTACCGTGCTTCTTCCACGGCACGTCCTGTTTTTTGTTTTTGAGCATGCGCAGCGAGCGGATGATCCGCCAGCGGGTATTGTGCGGCATGATGACGTCATCAATATAGCCACGGGTGCCGACCCGGAACGGATTGGCGAACTGCTGCTTGTACTCTTCTTCCCGCTCCTTGATCTTGTCTTCGTCGTCCAGATCTTCCCGGAAGATGATTTCCACCGCCCCTTTGGATCCCATGACGGCGATCTCCGCACTGGGCCACGCATAGTTCACATCGCCCCGTAGATGCTTGGAACCCATGACGATATACGCGCCACCATAGGCCTTGCGGGTAATAATGGTCACCTTCGGCACCGTCGCCTCGGCAAAGGCATACAAAAGCTTTGCCCCGTGGCGGATGAGCCCGCCATGTTCCTGCGCCGTCCCCGGCAAGAAACCAGGCACATCCACAAGCATGATGATGGGAATGTTGAAGCAGTCGCAAAAACGGATAAAGCGGGCCGCCTTAACCGACGCATCAATATCGAGACACCCTGCCAACACCATCGGCTGGTTGGCGATAATACCTACCGTGGAACCCTCCATCCGGCCATACCCAATGACCATGTTACGGGCGAAATCGGGCTGCAGCTCGAAGAAATCACCTTCATCGACAAGCTTGGAAATCAATTCCTTCACGTCATATGGTTCGTTGGGGTTCAGCGGCACCAGAGTATCCAAAGACGGCTCCTGCCGGTCAGCAGGATCATCCGTGGGCAGTTCCGGCGGCCGTTCCCGGTTGCTCAGGGGCAAGAAGTCCACAAACCGGCGCAACTGCTCCAAGGCGTCGATATCGCTCTCGAACGCCATATCGGCCACCCCGGATTTTGAAGAATGAGTGACCGCACCGCCCAGTTCTTCCTGGGTGACTTCTTCGTGGGTCACCGTTTTCACCACGTCCGGGCCGGTGACAAACATGTAGGACGTGTCTTTCACCATAAACACAAAGTCGGTGGTCGCCGGAGAATAGACAGCCCCGCCCGCGCACGGTCCCATGATCATCGAAATCTGCGGCACCACGCCCGACGCCATCACGTTCCGCTGAAACACCTCAGCATAACCGGCCAGGGACGACACGCCCTCCTGGATCCGCGCCCCACCGGAATCGTTGAGACCAATCACCGGTGCGCCGACCTTCATGGCCTGATCCATGATCTTGCAAATTTTTTCGGCGTGGGTTTCCGAAAGCGATCCGCCAAACACCGTGAAGTCTTGGCTATAGACGAAAACCGTGCGACCGTTAATTGTGCCGTGACCGGTGACCACGCCATCACCGGGAATGGATTTCTTGTCCATACCAAAGTCGGTGGACCGGTGTTCCACGAACATATCCCATTCCTCGAACGTGTCCGGATCAAGCAACAGGTCCAGGCGTTCTCGGGCGCTCAGCTTGCCCCGCGCGTGCTGGGCGTCGATCCGTTTCTTGCCGCCGCCGGCTCTGGCCCGGGCACGTCGTTCTTCGAGTTGGCGGATGATGTCGTACATGTATTCACCTGACGAGTTGAGAGTGGGTAAGCCGCATCCAGGCGCACATTATCGCGATCCCTTGACGGAAAACCAGAATTTCACACAGATAGCAATTGAAGATAGTGCGCAGCCTCCTGAATCTCGCGGCGGATCGCGCGCTGACGGGCCATGGCTTCCGCATCCTGTCCCCACTGTTCCATCTGGAAGACCTCATCCAATAGGGCCAAATCGCCTGCCGATTCGGCGCTCACCCGGCCATGATAAACAGTGAGCCCTAGAACCAGAGAACCCGTCACCGCCGCAGCGGATGAAACCGCCATGAGTTCGTGATCGGTTAGCCCTGAAACCCTCTCGGTCAGGGCGGCTAGGGCTGTATAAGGCTGATTGACCGGCACAACCCCACTGGTCACCCGTAAATCGGCCCCCAGTTCTTCACGGGCCCAGTCCAGCAACGGCTGCCAATCCCTGGCTTGACGGGCCACCAATTCCGGCGGCTCCTCCGCCCGGTAACAAAGTAAATCTGTCTCCGCGAATTTTAAGGTCACCGCAATAACCTGATCCCGTTGCGATGAAACCCGGTCAATTGCCGTGGCCGCCATCTTGGAATGCGGCATGGATGCCGGCTCAAGAGACTCGGTCTGCGCCTCCCACTCCGCGACGAGTTCAACCGCCAACGTTTCGGTCGGCACGGCAAGCGGATTAGCGGCCGGCGTATTCACCGGCTTACCGTCGAGCGCGACACCAAAACCGCTCTCAAGCTTGGCAACGGCAACATTCTGATAGAAGCGTTTGACCTGTTTCCAATCGCTCATCTTATGACCTTACTTACCGAACAGGGATTTCAAGGCGCCGCCGACACCCTTGGTTACCGCGTCCACGGGATTTGAGGGCTTTTCTTCTTTCTGCTGAGGTGGCGGCGCACCGCCCGGATCGGCTTTCTGCTGAGACGCTTTATCCAGCGCCGCAACACAAGGGTTCTTGTCGCCGGAGCCCGAACTTGCCGTAACCGCCAGGATGGCAACCGGATTGACCGCCACCAAGGCCAGGCCCGCCACACCCTTCAAAACCGAGGCCGTGCTAGGCTTGACCGAGGGCGAGGCCAACGTTCCCCCAATATCTAGATCGATGGACAGACTGACCAAACTGGCATCCTTTGGGCGTGGCTTGATCTGGAGGTCGAGTTTTTCCTGGCGCAGGTCAATCTGGCCATCCCCGATGACGGAAATGCGTTCCGTATCGAACAACAGACCGGTGCTCTTGGCGATGCCGTTTTTAATGTCGTAGCGGTTGACCAAGCAATTGATCTTTGTTTCATCCCCTCCCTTACCGCCCGGCATCAGGACCTTAACGACATCGGCCGCCAACAGTTCCACATATTTGCTGGCGATCTTGCCTTTGTGCATGACCAGTTCGGTATCACCATTGAGGTCCGCCATGATTTCCCGGACGGAAGCACCGGCGCCTTTGGCATTCACCGACAGGTCAACCTTCCCCTCCAGCAAGCCCTCTTCGCCAAACTGTGCCATCAACTGATTAAGGTCGAGCTTCGCGATATCCAGGTCAGCCAAAAGGACCGGCCTGGCCTTCGAGCCATCCAGACTTAACTTGCCGGCAAGCTTTCCACCAAAGGCCTGTGCCTGCAACGTATCGACGGTCAAGTTCCCGCCCTTGAGCGATACACCTGTCGATACATCAGTGATCGTGAGGCCCTGCAGCAGCAGTTTTTCCCCGAGGAACTTGAGCGAGACATTGGTGGCCTTTAACCCGTCCACAGGCAAGGGATCGGCGGGAAACACCCTGCCGTCGTCTTGCTTTGCCGCTGGCGCCGCCGCCTTTTCCTCCTTCGGCAACATCGATTGGATATCTTCCAAATCAAGATGGGAGGACGTCAGAGAAACGTTCACGTCCGGCACCTTGCCCTTCGTCTCTGCGGTGACACTGCTCGACAGCTTGCTCTCGCCCACGCTTAACGCCAGATTCTCCATCTTGTAGGTAGTGCCAGGATTACTCACGGTCGCCTTAACACTGTAAGGGCGGCCCTTAGGCAAAGTCTGACCCACGTATTTGGAAAAGATGGTTAGGTCGGACCCTTCCGTTGCAAGCGACAGGGCAGCTTGTGGCGTACCGAGAAGATTGCCGACATTGCCGTTCGCGGAAAGCCAAAACTTGTCCGCGATTTTGACCAATAAGTCCAAGTCAGAGACATCAAGCGCCGCCTGGGACCCTTTGATTTTTGCTGAAACCTTGTACTCGGGCTCTGTCGGCAGATCCCGCCCGGCGAGCCCGGAGAATATGGAAAAATCCCTTCCTTCCGCCGCAACCGCCAGGTCCAGCGACGGCATCGCCGGCAGGTTCTTCACGCTGCCCTTGACGGTGGCCGCGAGTTTGTCGGTGGATTTCAGCGAGAGATTCAAACTGGAAAGAGCTATCTCCTCAGGCGTACCCGTCACCTTGGCTTTTAACGCCAACGGCCCCAGCGGTGGCAAAGCCAAATCCGGCAGTTCGATCCCAAGCTTTTTAACGGCAGCCAAAGACGCCAGCAGGTCCTTGCCGGTGATCTCCACACCCAAATTCAAGCCTCGCTTGCTGAGCGGATTATCCACCGTACCTTTGACGCCGATCTCCAATCCCAAGGCATCCACCTCGGCTGTCACCGGATAGGACTCCGGATCATCCGGCAGGTCAAACAGCGACCCCACAACGGCGGCAACCGCAAACGGCGTATCGTTGTACCGTCCTTCGACTTCCAGCCTTGTCGTCTCGCCATCTTCCGGCTCGGCAATCTTGACCAAGGGAAGCTCCAGAGAGATGACCTCTTTGGTTCGTCCATCCTGATAGCGAAACTTTCCGTTGCTGAGTTGCAACGCTTGGAGCACCGGCAAAAATCCAGGACCGTCATCGGCCTCCTCTTCCTCGGCCGTCTGCGCGGCAGGCTTGAACATCCAATTACCCACGCCTTTATCGTCGGTTTCCAACAGGATATCCGGCTCCACCAGTTCAATCTTGGTGACCACCAGCGCCCCACTCAGCAACGGCATTAAGGATAGGCCGGTTTCCAGCCGCTTTAACGTCACCATGTCAGGCCGGGAGCCCCAGGCGGCGTTGCTTAAACTCACGTCATTGGCGATCACCGTGGGCGTAAGCGAAACCGAAACCTTAAGGTCACCGGCGATCTTAAGATCACGGCCCGTGGCTTCCTTTACCTCGGCGGTTAAAAACTCGCGGAAGTCGTTGGGATCCATGTTTGCGATCACCGCAAATCCGGCGGCGACGGCGGCAATAACTAAGAAAACAACGCCACCTGCAATCTTCAGAAACGTTCGCACGGCCTACCTCCCCGTCAACTTCTCCAGGGCATCGATCAGCTCATTGTAGCTGTGAATAATGACATGGGCGCCCGCCTCCCGCAATTCGTCTACCTCGTGATAGCCCCAGGACACACCGATGGCGTGAATGCCGGCATTGCGGGCCATTTCCATATCGAACGTGGTGTCGCCGACCATGACCGAATAAGGCTTATCGACGCCGGTTTCCGACATAGCACGGTAAAGCATTTCCGGGCTTGGCTTGCCAGGACCGATATCAGAGGTCTGGCAGGTGGAAAAATGATGTCCGATGCCATGAATTTCGAAAACCGCCTCAAGCCCACGCATGGACTTGCCGGTGGCGCAGCCAATGATCCAGCCGTCACCCGTCAACGCCTCGATGGTCTCTACGGTGTGAGGATACAGCGGGTCTTCCCAGTTGCCGCTGTCACGGTGCGCTCGGGCGGTGGTCTTGTAGCCTTCCACCAGATCGCCGATATGGTGGTGAGCCTCTTCGGCCACTAGCCGGGACATGGCGTCGGCCAGATCAAGACCGACGATCCGCTTAATCTGATCGGCGGACGGCGGTGTCAGATTCAAAGACTCAAAGGCGCCTGTCATGGAATGAACAATGGCGGTTTGGCTATCGACCATGGTGCCGTCGCAATCCAGGACGACAAGCCGGAGAGGTGTATTAGTCATGTGGACCTGTCTAGTGGGGATTCGCGATGAAGAAAAGCTGTCATTCCCGCCATTCGAGGAAAGGCTCGGCTTCGTCCCGCTCATCAAATTCAAAATAGCGCCACGTCTTCACCATATGTTCCGGCAACGGGGCGATTACTTCCAACATCCCGCCGCCGGGATTGGGAATTTGAATGCCACGCGCATGAAGATGAAGGTTGCGGGAGATGGGACTATCTCCCTCGATAAACGCGTCCTTGCCGCCATACTTGCCGTCACCCAGGATTGGCGTGCCGATGGCTTGGCAATGAACCCGAAGCTGATGGGTGCGGCCTGTGACCGGTTCAAGCACCAGCCAAGAGGCCCTTCGCGCAGCGTTGGCAACAATTTTGTAATCCGTGATGGCGCGCTTGCCTTCCTCATCCGCCGCCATTTTCTCTCCACCCCTACCAGGGCGTTTTTCCAAAGAGAGATCAATCCGGCCCATGGCCGGACGGGGCACACCTGCGACAATCGCCCAATAGACCTTCCGCGCCTCTTTAGAGCGAAAGGCCTCCCCCAACATGGCCGCAGATTTGGCGGAACGCGCCAGCAACAGAACGCCGGACGTATCCTTGTCCAGCCGGTGCACCAGGCGAGGCCGCTCCTTGGCGTCAAAGCGCAATCCATCCAACAACGCGTCCACATGTTTCGCCGTGCCGGTGCCACCCTGCACCGCAAGACCAGGCGGTTTGTTGATAGCGACGACATGGCGGTCCATATGCAGCACGGTGTCTTGAATATCCTGCAGGTCTCGGGCGGAGACTTGTGGTGCGGAGCGCTTCCTCCGTTCTCTGGCTGCTTCATCCGGCAATGGTGGAACCCGGACCTCTTGGCCAGATACCAGCCGCGTGTTGGATTTGCAGCGCCCGCCATCGACCCGAACCTGTCCGGTCCGCAGAAGCTTCTCCAAGCGGCCATGGCCAATACCCGGAAACCGGCGTTTGAACCAGCGATCGACGCGAAGACCGTCTTCGTCTTCGCTCACCGGGATCGTTTGAACGCCGCTCATGTCAGCGCGTGCCGGAAGATCGTCATCGCCAGAAAAAAGGCGCCGATTGAGAGGATAACGGATGTGATGACATAAAGGCCGGCCGCCATCGTCTCCCCCCGATTGAGAAGGGTCATCACATCAAGTGAAAACAGGGAGAACGTGGTAAACGCACCTAACACACCCACAACCAGAAAGGCGCGAATTTCCTGATTCGGCGACCAAATCAACGCCATTGTCTCGACCAGCGCGCCCATGGCGAAGGAACCCAAAATATTTACGGCCAGCGTTCCATAGGGAAAGCCATAGCCCAGCCAATGCGTGACCCGAACAATCAGCAAGTGGCGGCCGACGGCGCCAATGGCGCCTCCAACGGCTATGTAAAGGATCATTTTCATTTGTGTGTGGGCTTTCCTAGTAGGACCAGGACTCTTGGCCCCACGAGACTTTCTGTCAAGCGTCCTGGTCAGCCCTTCCGCAGCTTGTCCCAATACTCGAGCCGCTTTTTGATTTCCCGCTCGAAGCCTCTATCGACCGGCCGATAAAAGGATGTCCGGTTCATCTCGTCGGGAAAATAGTCCTGCCCGGAAAATCCATCCTTGGTGTCGTGATCGTATTGATATCCGTCACCATATCCCAAATCCTTCATCAGATCGGTCGGCGCATTGAGGATGTGCATGGGCGGCGACAGTGAACCGGTTTCCTTGGCCGCCTTGGTCGCCGCACCGATGGCTCGATAGGCGGCGTTGGATTTGGGCGCGGTGCCCAGATAGATCACACACTGGGCCAAAGCGAGTTCTCCTTCCGGCGAACCCAACCGTTCATAGGCCTGCCAGGCGGCAATGGCCTGGGGCAAAGCATTCGGATCGGCCAAGCCAACATCCTCCACCGCGAACCGGACCAGCCGCCGGGCGATATAATTCGGGTCTTCCCCGCCCGCCAGCATCCGCGCCATCCAATAAAGCGCGGCATCCGTGTCGGACCCTCGTAGGCTCTTATGCAATGCGCTGATCAGGTTGTAGTGCGCCTCCTGGGATTTGTCATAAAGCGGCATCCGCCGTTGAATCACGTCCGCCAGATCCGGCGTCGCCAGACTGGGCTCCGCCGGCTGAAGAAACAATTCCTCTGCCATATTCAACAGATAGCGGCCGTCCCCATCCGCCATGGCCTTGAGCGCCACGCGAGCGTCCTCATCCAGGGGTAAAGCGCGTCCCTCCAAATGCTCGACGCGCACCAGCAACTCCTCCAGCGCCGCTTCGTCCAATCGGTTCAAGACAAAAACCTGGCAACGGGACAGCAAGGCGGCGTTTAACTCAAAGGACGGGTTTTCCGTCGTTGCGCCGACCAGAATGACCGTGCCGTCCTCGACATAGGGTAGAAAACCGTCTTGTTGGGCCCGGTTGAAACGGTGAATTTCGTCGACAAACAGGAGTGTGCCGGTGCCGACTTCCCGCCGGTGCTTGGCGCCCTCAAAAACCTTGCGTAAATCAGCCACCCCGGAAAAGACGGCGGATAACAGTTCGAAATGGAGCTTGGTGTTTTCCGCCAACAGACGGGCGATGGTGGTCTTGCCGGTGCCCGGCGGCCCCCAGAGGATCATGGAAACCATCCGGCCTGAATCCACAAGCCGGCGCAACGGGGCATCCGCCCCCAACAGGTGATCTTGTCCAACAACATCTTGAAGAACGTCGGGCCGCAGCCGGTCCGCCAAGGGCCGGGGCGCCTGAGACTCGAACAGTGTGTTCAACGATCCACCACCATGGACAGGGTTTCCCCATCCCGGTCAATTACCACCCGCCAGCGCTTTACCTGTTGGATAAGCAGGGCCTTTAGCTGGGCCACGCTTTTTATCTCCGTGCCGTTGATCTCCCGGACAATGTCGCCCGGGCGGAACCCGAACCGGTTTGATGCACTTCCCCGGCGCACCTCGACCACAATCACACCGGTTTTCAGCAGATTGACGCCCATTTCATCCGCCATGGCCGGTGAGAGATTGGCGACCGTCGCTCCCTGCACCGGGTGTACGCCACTGAGTTCCGTCCTGGCCGGCTTTGGATCGCGCGGCGGCGCTTCAATCGAAAAATCTACCGTTTTCGAACGGCCCCGACGGATCAGGTTGAGTTTCACGGTGTCGCCGATTGGCCGGGTGGCGATCCTAAACCGCAGCGCCTCAGGATCATCGACCTCATGGCCATTGATGCTCACAATAACATCGCCGACCCGGACACCCGCCCGATCCGCCGGACCCTTGGGGAATACATCACTGATCAAAACGCCCGCCGGGCGTCGGAGGCCCAAGTTTTCGGCTATTGCTGCAGTGATCCCCTGCCCCTCAGCGCCGATCCAGGGCCGCACCAGCCGGCCTGTCTTGGTAATACCGGACAAGACCGATCGCACCATGTTTGACGGAATGGCAAAGCCAATGCCGACCGAGCCGCCGCCTTTGGAATATATCGCCGAATTCACGCCGACCAGCCGTCCGTCCAAAGAGATCAGCGCGCCCCCGGAATTGCCGGGGTTAATCGCCGCGTCGGTTTGGATAAAGAAATTAAAATCATTGATCCCAACCTGTGTCCGCGCCAAGGCCGAAACGATCCCGCTAGTGACTGTCTGTCCGACACCAAAGGGGTTGCCGATAGCCAAAACCAGATCACCGACTTCAAGTTCATCTGAGTCCCTGAACGCCAAATGCGGCAGAGCGCTCCCATTCACATCGACCTGAATAATCGCCAGGTCAGTTCGCTCGTCACTGCCGATAATTTTGGCGTCAAATTCCCGGCGGTCGGACAACACCACCCTGATTTCATCCGCACCGGCGATGACATGGTGATTGGTGACGATGATCCCCTTGGGATCAACGATCACGCCGGAGCCCAGGGAATTTTGAACTTTCTTTCGAGTGCGGGGGCCGATCTGGAAATTGTCGCCAAAAAACCGGCGGAAGAACGGATCATCGAACAGTGGTGAAAAAGAGCGGGCGCGCACGGTCTTCTTGGTAAAGATGTTAACCACCGCCGGCGCCGCCTTTTTGACCAAAGGCGCAAAGGAGAGGTTGACCTCCGCCCGGGATGAGGGCACGCGCTTTTGCGCCTCTGCGGCCCCTGCTGACAGCACGATCAGCATGCCGGTGGCCCAAAAGACCCGTGCGGCCATTTTTTGCAGTCTAAATCTCATCGTTTTAAGCTAACTCACTTTGTTGACCCTGCCTATGCCGTATTCCCGATCCCTCACCCGCCAAAAAAAAAGGGGCGGCACGCGGCCACCCCTTAATTTGTTCTTTGGCGCCAGTGGCGCAAGCTTGAACCAGCCCTTAGACCGGGACCGGCGCGTCTTCGGCTTCCGCTTCCAGCATCGCTTCGTGGCGGGCGCGGTCTTCGGCGCCCTTGGCGTCGGGATCGCGGTCCACAAGTTCGATCACCGCCATCGGCGCAGAGTCCCCATAGCGGAAACCAGCTGCCAGCACGCGGGTATAACCGCCCTGACGTTCCTTGTAGCGATCCGCCAGCTCATCAAAGAGCTTGGACACAACTTCGCCGTCCTGGAGGAACGACATGGCCTGCCGGCGGGCATGCAGGTCACCACGCTTACCCAGCGTGATCATTTTCTCGGCAAAGCTCCGCAGGTCCTTGGCCTTCGGCTTGGTCGTCTTAATCTGCTCATGACGCAGCAAAGACGCCGTCATATTGGCAAACATGGATTTGCGGTGCGATGAAGTCCGGTTTAGTTTCCGGCCGCTCATTCTGTGACGCATGGCTCTCTTCCCTAAGCTAGTACGCGCGCCGTCTTAAAAAGGCTCATCCAGGCGTTTGGCCAGGTCTTCGATATTCTCGGGCGGCCAATTGGTGATTTCCATACCCAGATGCAGGCCCATTTGGGACAGCACTTCCTTGATTTCGTTCAGCGACTTACGGCCGAAGTTCGGCGTGCGGAGCATTTCCGCCTCGCTCTTCAGCACCAGATCGCCAATGTAGATGATGTTGTCGTTCTTCAGGCAGTTCGCCGAACGGACCGACAGTTCCAGCTCGTCCACCTTGCGGAGCAGGTTCTTGTTGAACGGCAGTTCGTCGCGGGCATCCTCGCGGATCGCCAGTTGCGGCTCTTCGAAGTTGATGAAGAGTTGCAGCTGGTCCTGCAGGATACGCGCCGCCAGAGCGACCGAATCTTCCGGTGTGATCGTACCGTCTGTGGTCACATCGATGGACAGTTTGTCGTAGTCGGTGACCTGTCCGACACGGGCATTGTCCACCTTGTAAGCGACTTTGCGCACGGGCGAGAATACGGCGTCGATCGGGATCAAACCGATCGGGCTTTCTTCGGGTTTGTTCTGCCCCGCCGGGACATACCCCTTGCCGGTTTCCACCGTCAATTCCATCCGGATCTTGGCGTCATTGTCCAAGGTGCAGATCACCAAATCGGGGTCCATCACCTCGATGTCATGACCGGTGTCGATCATGCCGGCGGTGACTTCGCCTGGGCCCGAGGCTTCGAGGAGAACCCGGCGGGGGCCCTCGCTGTGCATGCGCACACCCATGGACTTGATGTTCAACACGATATCGGTCACGTCTTCATGGACGCCCGGAATGGAAGAGAACTCATGCAGCACGCCATCAATCTGAATGGCGGTCACCGCCGAGCCTTGGAGCGAAGACAAAAGAACCCGGCGCAGGGCGTTGCCCAGCGTCAGGCCGAAACCGCGCTCCAGCGGTTCCGCGACAATAGTTGCACGCCGTTCCGGCACTGCGCCTTGAACGACTTCCAATTTGTTCGGTTTAATCAGTTCCTGCCAATTTTTCTGGATCACGAGCGCGCCTCAATTTGCTGCAGGTTAAAAACAAAATTACTTGCCGGCTGATCCCGTCGGACTAGCCGGTTGGATGCAAATCACCGTTATACGCGACGGCGTTTGCGGGGACGGCAGCCGTTATGTGGTATCGGCGTAACGTCCCGAATAGAGGTAATGGTGAAGCCAATAGCTTGCAGGGCCCGCAGCGCGGACTCCCGCCCCGAACCGGGACCCTTGACCTCAATTTCCAGGGATTTCATGCCGTGTTCCTGCGCTTTGCGCCCGGCATCCTCCGCCGCGACCTGTGCGGCATAAGGGGTCGACTTGCGCGACCCCTTGAAACCCTGACTCCCCGCTGAGGACCAGGAAATCGCATTCCCCTGAGCATCAGTGATGGTGATGAGGGTGTTATTGAACGTCGCGTTCACATGCGCCACACCGGACGTGATGTTCTTCCGTTCCCGGCGGCGCGGACGTGCTGTAGCTGCTTTTGCCATCTCGAACCTTCAACTTTCGCCGGACAAAGCCCGGCCCTAACTAACGAATTCGTACTTCGGTTAAACTTTCTTCTTGCCGGCGATTGCCTTGGCCGGACCCTTCCGGGTGCGGGCATTGGTGCTGGTGCGCTGACCACGCACGGGCAAGCCGCGGCGATGCCGCAAACCCCGATAGCACCCAAGGTCCATCAGCCGTTTGATATTCATGGACACTTCCCGGCGAAGATCGCCTTCGACCTGGAAATCCCGATCGATGACGTCACGAATTTGCGACACCTCATCATCGGTGAGTTCATGCACACGGCGTTCCTGCGGGATCCCGATTTGGTGACAAATCCGGGTCGCCGTCGTGCGTCCAATCCCGTAGATATAGGTCAAGGCGATTTCGACCCTCTTTTGGGTTGGGATATTTACGCCAGCAATACGAGCCAAAGCCAGTTCTCCTTAGCTTTCAATAATTTAACCATATATCGCGGGGGGTCCCGAAGAGGCGAGATTATAGGGAGAAAGCTCCCGAAGTCAACTCGCGCAAGTTCGATTATCCTGCCGCGATAACCCCCTTAATTTCGTCCAAAACTTCTTCCATGGGGCGATTGCCATCCACGGTCGTCAACGACCCATTTTTCTCGTAATACGGTAAAATCGGCGCCGTTTGTAATCTATAGGCCACAAGACGAGACCGCACGGTCTCTTCGTTGTCATCGGTACGGCGCACAAATTCAGTATTGCCGCATTTGTCGCAGACGCCTTCTTCGGCCGGCTTCAGGAACGTATCGTGATAGCCGGCGCCGCATTCCGCACAGGAAAACCGGCCGCAAATGCGCTCCACGATCGCGTCTTCGTCCACATCTATCTGGATCACATGATCCATAACCTGTCCTTTTTCCGACAACATCGCGTCCAACGCCTCTGCCTGAGCCGTCGTCCGCGGAAAACCGTCCAAAATAATGCCCTTTGCCAACTCTTCGCCGTCCATTCGAGATGAAATCAACCCGATAATCATGTCGTCCGGCACCAATTGGCCCGCATCCATCAATTTCTTCGCCTCATTGCCGATCTCACTGCCCGCCTTGATTTCTTGCCGGAGCATTTCCCCGGTGGACAATTGGACCAGACCGTATTCCTCTACTAACCGTTCCGCCTGGGTCCCTTTCCCGGCGCCGGGAGGTCCCAGAAGAATCAGGTTCATCCCCGCCGTCCCTTCAATCTGGACTTCTTGATCAGCCCCTCATACTGATGGGCCAAAAGGTGAGATTGAATTTGCGCGACCGTATCCATGGTGACCGACACCACGATCAGCAAGCTGGTGCCGCCAAAGAAGAACGGTACGCTAAACTCGGAAATCAACATTTCCGGCAGGATTGCCACGGCGACCAGATACACAGCGCCGACCACCGTTAACCGAGTCAGCACGTAATCCAAGTAATCGGCCGTGTTCTTGCCGGGCCGGATACCCGGGATAAAGCCGCCGTATTTTTTCAGATTGTCCGCGGTTTCCACCGGGTTAAACACGACCGCCGTATAGAAGAAGGCGAAGAACGCAATCAACACCGCAAACAGGATCAGGTATCCCGGCTGGCCCCGGCCCAGGAACAGCGCAATAGTGTTCAGGAATTCCGGTCCCTGGTTCGCCGACAATTGAATAACCGTGATCGGCATCAGCAACAGAGAGGACGCAAAAATCAGCGGAATTACGCCGGAGGTATTGATCTTCAACGGAATGTGGGAGCTTTCGCCACCGAACATTTTGTTGCCCTGCTGGCGCTTCGGATACTGAACCAGCACCCGGCGCTGAGCCCGTTCGACCCAAACAATACCGTAAATAACCAAGATCGCGCCGATCAACAGGGCGCCGATCAGCGCAGATGACATGGCGCCGGTCCGGCCCAATTCCAGCGTGGCGGCCAGAGCACTGGGCAGTTCCGCCACAATACCGGCGAAGATAATCAGCGAGATGCCATTACCAACACCGCGCGCGGTCACCTGCTCACCCAGCCACATCAGGAAGATGGTGCCGCCGACCAACGTAACCACCGTGGTAAACCGGAAAAACGCGCCGGGATCGATCACGGCGGAGCCGGCGGAGCTGGTCATGCCTTCAATGCCGACGGAAATTCCATAGGCCTGCGCCGCGGCAATCAGCACGGTGCCGTAGCGGGTGTATTGGTTGATCTTCTTGCGTCCCTGCTCCCCTTCTTTTTTGAGCTGACCCAATGTGGGGGAAATGGACGTCATCAACTGCATGATAATGGCGGCGGAGATATACGGCATGATGTTCAGGGCAAAAATGGTCATACGCCCCAAAGCGCCGCCCGCGAACATATTGAACATGCCCAAGATGCCGCCCGCCTGCTGACGGAAAATATCCTGCAGAATAACCGGATCAATGCCCGGCAGCGGAATATAGGTGCCCAGCCGGTAAACAATCAGCGCGCCCAAGGTAAACCAAAGGCGTTTTTTCAACTCGGTCGCTTTAGAAAAAGCGCCGAAGTTGAGATTAGCGGCTAGTTGTTCGGCAGCAGATGCCATGTTCACTCCTGGGCCCGGTTCGGCCCCCGTTCAACTCTAGGAACGACGCCGTTGGGCGTTTATTCCTCGTCGCCGCCCTCTTCAGCAGCCGGCGCGTCGGCATCAGCCTCGGCGTCATCTTCGGCAGCGGCCTTTTTCGGCGTGGCCGCATCTTTCTTAGCTTGTGATTTGGCCGATTTTTCCCGGGCTTCAAGTTCAACCTTAGTCGGCGCCGGCAAAATCACCTTGCCCCCTGCGCCTTCAACGGCGGCGATGGCGGATTTGGTTGCGCCGGCAACCTCGATCTCGATCTTCGCGCTCAATTCACCCTGGCCCAGCAGCCGGACGCCATCTTTGTTGTTGCGGATCAGACCAGCCTGCTGCAACGCATCGGCGTTGATTGCGCCATCGCTCAGCTTTTTCTCGTCGATCGCCTTCTGAAGTCGGCCGAGGTTCACGATCTCGTAGTTCTTGCGGAAGATATTGTTGAAGCCGCGCTTCGGCGTCCGCCGGTAGATCGGCATCTGGCCGCCTTCAAACCCGACCATGGACACACCCGAACGGGATTTCTGACCTTTTTGGCCACGTCCGCCGGTCTTACCTTTGCCGGAACCTTCACCCCGTCCGACCCGCGTGCGGGACTTTCGGGCGCCTTCGTTATCGCGGATTTCGTTCAGTCTCATTGTACTCGTCCTTAAAATTCACCTTGGCCGGGGATTTAGGCGCTTTCTTCGACCCGGACCAGATGGCTGACCTTGTTAATCATGCCGCGCACCGCCGGCGTGTCTTCCAGCGTGCGGGTGCGGTTCATTTTGTTCAGACCCAGACCCTTCAGCGTATCGCGCTGATCTTTCGGACGGCCGATGGGGCTGCCGATTTGCGTAACGGTAACCGTCGCCATGACTATTGCTCCTTGGCCGCGGCGGCAGCGCCATCACGGCGGCTGACAATATCGCTGACCTTTTTACCCCGCTTCGCCGCAATCGAACGCGGTGAAACCAAATTCTCGAGGGCGTTGATCGTCGCCTTCACCATGTTGTGCGGGTTGGGGCTGCCGTTGGATTTGGCAACCACGTCCTGCACGCCCAGGGTCTCGAACACAGCGCGCATCGGGCCACCGGCAATAATACCCGTGCCCGGAGGGGCCGCGCGAACGACGACTTTACCCGCGCCATAGCGGCCGGTCACATCATGATGCAGGGTCCGGCCCTCACGCAGCGGCACCCGGATCAGCTTGCGCTTCGCGGCTTCCGTCGCCTTGCGGATTGCTTCCGGGACTTCGCGGGCCTTACCGCTGCCGAAGCCAACCCGGCCACGGCCGTCACCGACGACGACCAGCGCGGCAAAGCCGAACCGCCGGCCACCTTTGACCACTTTGGCGACACGGTTGATGCCGACAAGTTTGTCGATCAGTTCCGGATCTTCTCGATCCCTGTTGTCCCGATCTCCGCGAGGTTCTCGTGCCATATCCCTCTCTCCTAAAACGACAGGCCGGCTTCGCGAGCCGCCTCGGCCAGGGCCTTGACCCGGCCGTGATATAAATAAGCGCCGCGATCAAACACGACTTGCTCGACGCCGGCTTTCTTTGCCCGTTCGGCGACCAGCTTGCCGACTTCGCCGGCGGCCTCGACCGTGCTTCCATTCTTCAGCGAGGAACGCAGGTCCTTTTCCAGGCTGGACGCAGAGGCAATCGTGTTGCCGCTCTTGTCGTCGATGACCTGGGCGTAGATGTGACGGCCGGACCGGAAAACGGACAGGCGCACCCGCCCACGGGAGCGTTTGGATATCTTGCCCCGGACCCGCCCGCGACGGCGATCGAAAAGCTGTTTGCTCGTTTTCATGGCTTACTTCTTCTTTCCTTCCTTGCGGACGATTTGTTCTTCCTTGTATTTCACGCCCTTGCCCTTAAAGGGTTCCGGCGGACGGAAGGAACGGATCTTCGCGGCGACACTTCCCACCTCCTGCTTGTCCGCGCCGGTAATCGTAACCTCGGTTTGGGACGGGCAGTCGATTTTTATACCTTCAGGAATCGGGAACTTTACTTCGTGGCTATAACCCAGTTGCAGAACCAAATCCTTACCCTGCACCGCGGCACGGTAGCCGACGCCGTTGATCTCCAATTCCCGGGTGAAACCTTCGCTGACGCCAACAATCACGTTGCTGGCGAGGCTACGATAGGTTCCCCACATTTTACGGGCCGTCATCGAATCATTGACCGGTTTGACCCACAACTGATTTTCCTCAATCGACGGCTCTACATCATCCACGAACGTGAGGCTGAGTTCACCGAGCTTACCTTTGGCGGTCAGCTCCCGTCCTTGCAGATCAACATTGACCCCATCGGGAATATAGACCGGGATTAACCCTACGCGAGACATTTTCCTACGGCCTCCTCAACCCTAGAATACGTGACACAGGACTTCGCCGCCGACATTCGCCTCGCGGGCTTCCGCGTCGGACATAACGCCCCGCGGTGTCGACAGAATGGCGATGCCGAGGCCGTTATAGACTTTCGGCAGGTCCTTGATTTTCGAATACACACGGCAGCCCGGACGGGACACGCGATTGATCTCGCGGATCACCGGCTCACCATCGAAATACTTGAGCTCGATCTTAATTTCATCGATGCCGGTCTTCACGTTATAGCGTTCGAAGTTCCGGATGTAGCCTTCACGGCGGAGCACATCGAGAAGATTTTCGCGCAGCTTGGACGCCGGCGCGACAATCGAATCCTTTTTGGCCTGTTGGCCGTTACGAATGCGGGTTAACAAGTCCGCTACGGGATCAGTCATAGACATCTTTGGCGTCTCTCCTTTACCAGCTCGACTTGACCATGCCGGGGATCTGCCCCAGCGACGCAAGGTCGCGCAAAGCGATACGCGACAGACGGAATTTGCGGTAGTTACCGCGGCCACGGCCGGACACATCACAACGCAGACGCACACGAGTCTTCGAAGAGTTGCGCGGCAGTTCCGCAAGTTTCAGCCAGGCATTGAAACGGTCCTCGGCGCTCGCATTTTGATCTTTCGCGATTGCCTTTAACGCGGCGCGCTTTTCGGCATATTGGGCCGACATGCGCATGCGCTTCTTGTTCCGTTCGATGACGCTCTTTTTGGCCATCCTAAATCTCCGTCCCTATCTCTAGTTATTGAATGGCATGTTGAATTCGCGCAGAAGCTCGCGGGCTTCGTCGTCCGAACTCGCCGTGGTGCAAATCACCACGTCCATACCCCGAATTTGATCGACACGATCGTAGTCGATCTCCGGAAAAATGATCTGTTCCTTGATGCCCAAAGCGAAATTACCCCGGCCGTCAAAGCTTTTGCCCGAAATACCGCGGAAGTCGCGGACACGCGGCAAGGCAACGTTGACCAGGCGGTCAAGGAACTCGTACATGCGCTCACCCCGGAGGGTAACCTTGCAACCGACGATCATACCGTCGCGCAACTTAAACCCGGCGATGGATTTGCGGGCCTTGGTGACCACCGGCTTCTGACCGGCGATTGCCGTCATCTCATCAACCGCAGACTCGATCTTCTTGCGGTCTTGAGAGGCCTCTCCCACACCCATGTTGAGCACAATCTTATCCAGCTTCGGCACCTGCATCGGATTGGTGTAGTTCAACCGTTCCATCAGCTTCTGCCGGATTTCAGAATCGAACGTATCGCGTAAGCGAGCCATTTCAAAAATCCTTATAAATCAACTACTTCGCCGGACCGCTTCGCATAGCGGACACGGCGGCCATCTTCCAAAACCTTGGTGCCGACGCGGGTCGGCTTGTCATCCGACGGGTCCACATGGGCCAGGTTGGAAACATGAATGGTAGCTTCTTTTTCGATGATGCCACCGGCGCCGGCCTGCGACGGCGCGGTGTGACGCTTCACCATATTGACGCCCTGAACAATCGCCCGGTCACGCGCCGGGATCGTCTTCAGAACTTCACCGGTTTTACCTTTGTCACGGCCGGTCAGGACCACAACCTTGTCGCCTTTTTTGATATGCGCAACCATTACAGCACCTCCGGCGCGAGCGAAATAATCTTCATGTAGCTCTTGCTGCGCAGCTCACGAGTCACCGGGCCGAAAATCCGGGTACCGATGGGCTCGTTCTGGTTGTTGATCAACACGGCGGCATTGCTGTCAAAGCGAATCGCGCTGCCATCGGGGCGGCGGATCTCCTTGGCCGTGCGCACCACGACGGCGCGGTGCATTTCACCCTTCTTCACGCGTCCGCGTGGAATGGCCTCTTTAACCGACACCACGATTACATCGCCGACCGAAGCAAATTTGCGCTTCGAACCGCCGAGAACCTTGATGCACTGCACCCGTCGCGCGCCGGAATTATCCGCCACTTCCAGGTTGGTTTGCATCTGAATCATCTGCTTACGTCCTTCTACTTCACCACGCCTTAACCGGCGTCGGCGATTACTTCCCAGCGTTTGGTCTTCGACAGCGGCCGGCATTCCTGAATGCTGACAATGTCCCCAACCTTGCACGCGTTATTTTCGTCATGGGCGTGATAACGCTTCGAGCGCTTGATGTATTTTTTGTACAGGGGATGGGCGAACTTACGTTCGACATTTACGACGACCGTCTTGTCCATTTTGTCGCTAACAACGACACCCTGCATAATTCGCTTCGGCATCACTAAAACTCCTTAGGAGGCGGCTTCCCGCGTCTTTTCCTTCAAAATTGTCTTTACCCGGGCAAGGTCACGGCGGACCGCACGGACGCGGGCAGTATTCTCGAGCTGACCACTGGCTTGCTGGAAGCGCAGACTAAAGGCTTCCTTGGCCAGGTCGTTCACATGATCGTTCAGCTCATCGACCGTCTTGGTGCGCAGATCTTCGGCTTTCATTGCTTAATCTCCCGCGCCCAGGCGTTGGACGAATTTGGTCTGGTTCGGCAGTTTTGCCGCCGCCAGCTCAAACGCCCGGCGGGCAATCCCTTCCGGCACACCATCGATTTCGAACATGATGCGGCCGGGTTTAACCCGGGCGATCCAATATTCGGGCGTACCCTTACCTTTACCCTGACGAACTTCCGCCGGTTTGGTCGACACAGGAATATCCGGGAAGATGCGGATCCATACACGGCCGGCGCGTTTCATATGCCGGGTCATGGTCCGCCGCGCCGCCTCGATCTGGCGGGCGGTAATCCTGCCTGGGGTCATCGCCTTTAAGCCATAGGCCCCGAAGTTCAACGCGGAGCCACCCTTGGCATTCCCGTGAATCCGGCCCTTATGGGCTTTCCGGAATTTTGTTCTTTTCGGCTGAAGCATTTGTCCGTTCCTTGACCCTTAACGCTGCGGCTGTTGTTCCAAGGCGCGTTTTTCAACGGCCATCGGATCGTGAGCCAAAATTTCACCGCGATAGACCCAAACCTTCACACCGCAGATGCCGTACGTGGTCTTGGCCCGCGCGGTGCCATAATCGATATCAGCGCGGAGCGTGTGCAGCGGCACCTGCCCTTCGCGATACCATTCAGTCCGGGCAATTTCCGCACCGCCCAACCGGCCGGCGCAGTTAATACGAATACCCTCGGCGCCGAGGCGCATGGCCGACTGTACGGCCCGCTTCATGGCGCGGCGGAATGCAATCCGGCGCTCCAACTGCTGGGCGATATTCTCGGCGATCAACTGGGCGTCGATTTCCGGCTTGCGGATTTCAACAATGTTCAGGCTGACATCGCCACCGGTGCGGCGCGCCAGTTCGGCCCGCAACGTCTCGATATCGGCGCCTTTCTTGCCGATGACCACACCCGGACGAGCCGTGTGGATCGTCACCCGCGCGCGGCGCGCCGGACGTTCAATCACGACCTTGCTGAGACCAGCCTGTTGCAGGCGGCTCTGAAGATAGCTCCGAAGCTCCAAATCCTCGTGCAGAAGATCGGCATAGCTGTTCTTGTCGGCGTACCATCGGGAATCCCAGGTCCGGTTGATACCGACGCGAAAACCGATCGGATTAACTTTCTGCCCCATTACGCCGTCTCCTCGCGCTCACGCACCACAATGGTTAAGTTGCTGAAGGGCTTCAAAATGCGCCCCACCCGGCCGCGAGCCCGGGCCTTCCAGCGTTTCATCACAAACTGGCGGCCGGCGGTCGCTTCGGCGACAAACAGACGGTCCACATCCAGTTGCTGATTATTTTCCGCATTGGCGATCGCCGACTGCAGAACCTTCTTTACTTCACCGGCCACACGACGGCGGGAGAAGGTCAATTCGTTCAAGGCTTCCTCGCAGGACTTGCCCCGGATGCTCTGGGCCACCAGGTTCAACTTCTGCGGGCTGATGCGGATCGACTTGGAAAAAGCCTTCGCTTCGTTATCAGCCAGACGCCGGGGGGCTGCACTCTTGCCCATGACTAGTCCCTCTTACCTTTCTTGTCCGCGGCGTGACCGTAATAATTGCGGGTCGGCGAAAACTCGCCCAATTTGTGACCCACCATGTTTTCAGTCACCAACACGGGGATGAATTTCTGGCCGTTGTAGACCCCAAAGGTCAGGCCAACGAATTGCGGCAGGATGGTGGAACGCCGGGACCAGGTCTTAATAACGTCATTACGACCGGATGCGCGGGCTGCCTCCGCCTTCTTCAGCATGTAACCGTCGACGAACGGTCCTTTCCAAACAGAACGAGACACAGTTCCTCCTTTACCGCTTCCGCCGGCGCATAATCAGCCGGTCGGTCTTCTTGTTATTACGCGTACGTTTACCCTTGGTCGGCTTGCCCCACGGGGACACCGGATGGCGGCCACCGGAGGTCCGGCCCTCACCACCGCCGTGGGGGTGATCAACCGGGTTCATCGCGACACCGCGAACCTGAGGACGTTTGCCCAGCCAGCGCTTGCGGCCGGCTTTACCCAGCTTGGTATTGGCTTGATCCGGATTGGACACCGCACCGATGGTGGCCATGCACTCGGCGCGCACCATGCGAATTTCACCGGAGGTCAGGCGTAGCTGCGCATAGCCTTGATCCTTACCGATCAGCTGCACATAGGTGCCCGCCGACCGAGCGATCTGACCGCCGTTGCCGACTTTCATCTCCACATTGTGGATGATGGTGCCAACCGGAATATTGCTCATGGGCAGCGCATTGCCCGGCTTGATATCAACCCGCTCTCCGGAGATGACCGTGTCACCCGGCTGCAGACGTTGCGGCGCGAGGATATACGATTTCTCGCCATCTTCGTAGGTGATCAGGGCGATAAAGGCGCTCCGGTTCGGATCATACTCCAAACGCTCGACCGTCGCCGGCACATCATAACGCTGCCGCTTGAAATCAACGACCCGATAGCGGCGTTTGTGACCGCCACCCCGGCGGCGCATGGTGATGCGGCCCTTGTTGTTGCGGCCGCCCTTGCTGCGCAGACCTTCGGTCAGGCTTTTTTCCGGCTTGCCGGACCACAGATCCGACTTATCGACGAGCACAAGGCTCCGCCGACCGGGGGATGTGGGTTTGTAATTCTTAAGTGCCATAATCCGTCCCCTGCCTATACGCCGGTCGTAATATCAATGGAATCGCCATCGACCAGCGTCACGATCGCTTTCTTGGTATCGACCCGCTTGCCGATTTTGCCACGGAACCGCTTCACCTTCCCTTTCTGACGGAGGGTATTCACGGCCTTCACCTTGACATCAAAAAGCCCTTCGACGGCGGCGCGAATTTCCGGTTTGGACGCGTCCAGCGGCACCTTAAAGACGACTTGGTTATGTTCGGAAATGATCGTCGCCTTTTCCGTAATCATCGGCGCGCTGATCACTTGATACATCCGCTCTTTAGAGAGCGTCAGGTTTTTGTTGGCGTACGGACTGCTCATTTCAAACGCTCCTGCAACTGGGCCACGGCGTCCTTGGTCAGCACCAGCGTGTCGCGGCGGAGGATGTCATAGACATTGGCGCCCTGCTGCGGCAGCACATCGACTTCGCGGATGTTGCCGAGGGCGCGGCTGAAATTCGCATCCACTTCATTACCGCCGATAACCAAGGCTGATTTCCAGCCCAATGCCTTCAACTGTTTCGCCAGCTCGCCGGTTTTACCGGAAGCGGACTTCGCCTCATCCAGAACAATCAGCTTGCCATCGGCCTGTTTGGCGGACAGCGCGGAGCGCATAGCGGCGCGACGCACTTTCTTGGGCAGGCTGTGGCTGTGATCGCGCACCAAAGGACCGAACGCGACACCGCCGCCGACCATGTGCGGGGACTTCCGGTCACCTTGGCGGGCGCGGCCCGTGCCCTTCTGACGGAACGGCTTAGCCGTGCTGCCAGCGATCTCGGCACGCTGCTTTGTTTTGTGATTGCCCGACCGGCGCTTGGCGAGCTGCCAATTCACGGCGCGATGCAGAAGATCGGCACGAGGCGACACGCCGAAAATGGCATCGTCGAGATCGATATCGCCGACCTTCTTGTTATCCAAACTGATCACGTCACATTTCATGACCGACTATTCCTTATTCTCTTCGCCGTCGGCATCGCCGGCATCTTTGGCCTCAGCCTCGGGCGCGGCCTCTTCCACCGGCGCCTCTTCAGCGGCGGCTTCCACGGCTTCTACTTGAACTTCTTCGGCCGGGACCTCATCTTCTGCGGGCGCTTCTTCGGCAGCGGCGGCGCCACCCCGAATTGCGCCCGGCATGGGCACATCATCAGGCAGCGGCTTCTTCACGGCGTCGCTGACCAGAATAAACCCTCCCTTGGATCCGGGCACCGCGCCCTTCACCAGGATCAACCCGCGATCCGTGTCCGTGGAAACGACCTGTAGATTTTGCGAGGTCACTTGGACGTCACCCATTTGGCCGGCCATTTTCTTACCTTTGAACACCTTGCCAGGGTCCTGGCACTGACCGGTGGAACCAATGGCGCGGTGGCTGATCGACACACCGTGCGAGGCGCGCAGACCGCCAAAGCCGTGGCGCTTCATGCCGCCGGCAAAACCTTTACCCTTGGAGGTGCCGACCACATCGACAAATTGTCCTTCAACGAAATGATCTGCGGTCAATTCAGCACCGACATCGATCAGCGCATCATCAGACACGCGGAACTCCGCCAGCTTGCGCTTGGGCTCCACCTTGGATCTGGCGAAGTGGCCGCGCATCTGCTTGGACACGTTCTTGACCTTGGCTTCGCCAACACCGAGCTGCAGGGCGGAATAGCCGTCCCGATCTTGGGTGCGCTGGGCAACGACCTGGCAATTATCCACTTTCAGGACGGTGACTGGAATGTGGGCGCCGTCTTCCGCGAAGAAGGCGCTCATTCCGAGCTTTTGAGCAATTAATCCGGTTCTCATGGCGCGATCCACCTAGAGTTTGATTTCCACATCGACGCCAGAAGCCAAATCAAGCTTCATCAAGGCGTCAACGGTTTCGGGCGTCGGGTCCAGAATGTCGAGCATCCGTTTGTGGGTGCGAATTTCAAACTGTTCCCGGGACTTCTTGTCGATGTGCGGCGAGCGCAGCACCGTGTACTTTTCGATCCTGGTCGGCAGCGGGATCGGTCCGCGGACCTGCGCCCCGGTGCGCTTGGCCGTATTGACGATCTCCAGGGTGGATTGATCCAGCACCCGGTGATCGAACGCTTTGAGGCGTATTCTTATATTTTGACTGTCTACCATGATCTTAGGCCTTAAACTGAACCGGCGCCCCACCATGGAGCGCCGGTATTAAACATTGTTACTCGACGATGCTGGCGACGACGCCGGCGCCGACGGTGCGGCCACCTTCGCGGATGGCGAAGCGCAGGCCCTGGTCCATGGCGATTGGCGTGATCAGCTCGACCGTCATCGAGATATTGTC
>Ga0181587_10000090_pt1 | contig 64109 bp, 64 predicted proteins | sample 071ome_27_FD_132463 | JGI IMG/M metagenome (GOLD analysis project Ga0181587, IMG submission 132463) | Coastal salt marsh microbial communities from the Groves Creek Marsh, Skidaway Island, Georgia - 071409AT metaG (megahit assembly) | ecosystem: Environmental > Aquatic > Marine > Intertidal... | reverse complement strand
TGGAAAAACCTGAAGTTTTCTATTCCGCTAATGTTGGCATTTTCAATGTCTACACCCATGAACTTTATATCTGGCCGCACCTGGGCTATGCGCTTCAACAGATGGCCATTGCCGCAACCGATTTCCAGCATTGTGCCTGCATGAGGCACATTAGAAGCAATCTTTCTTGCGGTTCGACGAGCCAGGAATTCTTTCAGCTTTCCATAGATGCTCTTTGAGGTCGACGCCGAAGAATGTGCCAGATAGCTGTCGGGGTAGAGTGCGCTAATATCTTCGGCGCGCACTTCGGGATCCTGGCTGACAAGGCCGCACCTGGGGCATATAACGAGCGTGCTGTCCCATTGAACTCCGTATTCCCAGTCCTCGATATCGGACAGGAGTAGTTTCATATCCGCTTCGCAGAGCAAACAACTAGTCATTGCGACCTCGACCAAGCAGCGACGCTGTAAACGAACTGCCCAGGAATTCAGGGTGTCTTTCGAAGTATCCTTCCTGTTTTAGATAATCGTGGGCCCTGACGAGGCGGTAGGGCGGCAAGTTTGGCCACAGATGATGCTCCAGATGGAAATTGAATCCGTAGGGGGCGAAGAAAGTTCTCTCCAAGAGATTAGAGGGTGTGGAAACAGTCAGGTCGGATTCCCCGGGGTGTTCCACCAGGAAACGCAGGTTGCTTAACAGTGGGTTCCAGGTAACGGCGAGGTAAAGCCACAGCAAGTAGAGATACCAGGCCTCGGCTACAAGGATGAAGATCGCTGCAAGTAGCGCCTGGCAGATGAGTACATGCAGTTTTGAAGGTTTGGCACGCCTGGGCGCGGGAGTTCTTTGTTCGGCTTCGGTGCCATAATACTTTTTGATGAGCCGCAGTGCTTCCAGGCCGAATACATAGCGCAGACAATGTTTCAACAAGCCGCCGCGTTTCTGAATTTGTGTGAAGCTGATGTGTTCAGGGTCCTTGATTGAGCCGTTGTACTTGTGGTGCAGCATATGAACTGCCCTGTATGCTGGCACTGACGCGCCTGACCAGCCCGCTGCCAGGTAATTGCCGAGCAAGTCGTTCTTTTTGGTGTCTTTTGAGATCAGTTTATGGGAGAGGTCGTGGACAAGTGTCTGAAAGCAGCGCTGTGCGGCCAGCAGAATGGGAAAACTGACGGCCAGGAGCGCGGCCGGATTAAGGATATCCAATCTGCTTATGATTACCACGAGTGCAATCAGGGAAAATGGTAAAAGCAGTGATCGGCCTACTGCAAAAGCGGAGTGAGTGAACAGTTCAGCTGATGGCTGTAATTTTTCCTGCTTGATATGCTCACGTAATTCCGACGGCACTTCCTCTGCATACTCGTCATTAATCATTGTTTTCATTCAGCTTGTCTTGCTCGCTCGTAATGAGCGATTGCGCCATCTATTCAGATATATACGAGATTCTATCGGCCCCGGTTGCCTGTCGGCAATCGCCTGGGCTAAGCTGCTGCAGTACATTTATTCGGTGAACGAGACAGGTAATACCCGCGAAATCTCCTGAGATGAGCAAGGATAGCAAATTGGTTAAGAATAACGAGCGGCTTCCTGTGGCAAGCAAGAAGGAAGTGGCGGATTTTCTGGGCAAACTGGCGACACTACCAAAGCGAGGCGGTGAGGCACGCCTGATTTTTGCGCTGGATGCTACCGCCAGTCGTCAGCCAACCTGGGACATGGCGACCCAACTGCAGGCGGAGATGTTTCAGGTCGCCCAGTCTCTCGGTGGGCTTCAGGTGCAGCTCTGCTATTTTCGTGGAATCGGAGATTTCTTTCACAGCGCCTGGCACAGCAGTGGCGATGAATTGCTGCAGAAGATGCTGGGCATACAATGCCAGGCAGGTGCCACCCAGTTGGGGCGCCTGTTGTCCCATGCAATGCGGGAAAATGAGCGAACGAAGATCAAGGGCGTGGTATTTGTTGGTGATGCCATGGAAGAAATGCCGGACACGCTGAATCAATTGGCAGGCAAGCTGGGATTGCTCAATGTGCCCTTATTCATGTTTCAGGAACACGGCGATCCTGTGGCCCGGCGCACATTCACCGATCTCAGCCGTCTGTCAGGTGGCGCCTATTCCCAATTTGATGCCTCCAGTGCCGCGCAGTTGCGCGAATTACTGCAGGCAGTGGCGGTTTATGCGGCTGGGGGACTCAAGGCCCTGCAGGACTACAGCAAAAGCTCGGGTGAGGCGGTAAAATTGCTGGAACAACAAATCAAGTCCTGATTTCAGGCGAGCTTTGTGCCTATGATTTTCCGATTGCTGGCCCTGATCCTGCTTCCGGTTATTACCTATTACCTGGTGCGGTCGGCGCGCCTGAGATTCAATCTGAACCCGCGCCAGACCCAGGTGCTTTTTCTTATCGTCGTGGCGCTGCTCATTGTCGGGATATTGATCCTGATGGGGCGCCTTCCGGTGCAGTTCATTCTGGCTCCATTGGGCGCGGCCGGTGCATTCCTGCTGCGCTTCCTGCCCACCCTGTTGCGACTGTTGCCTTTCTGGCAGATGTTTCGAAGCCGAGCCGCCTCGGCCAGCGGCAGCAAGAGCGGGCAGACCTCAACTATCCGCACCCGTTTCCTGGCCATGGAACTGGATCATGATTCCGGTGACATCGACGGTGTCGTGCTGCTGGGCAACTACGAAGGCTCGCGGCTCAGCAAACTCTCGCTCGACGAACTGCGCGCCCTGCACGCCGAGTGTCGCTCTGACTCTGACTCCCTGCAGATACTGGAGGCCTACCTGGATCGCAATCATGGGGAGTGGCGTGAGGCGGGCCAGGCCAGTGGGCAGAGCGACTCGCCGGTGGATGAATCGCTAATGACCAGGGAGCTTGCGCTGGAGATTCTTGGGCTCAAGGGCGAGCCAGATCGTGATGAGATTACCAGGGCCCATCGTACCTTGATGCAGCGCATGCATCCGGATCGGGGCGGATCTGACTATCTGGCAAAGAAAATTAACCAGGCGAAGGATTTTCTGCTTCGTAAATAGGGCGGGTCTTTGCCCGGTCGTCGCACCACGCTGACCGGTAACAATGTTAAAATCCCGGTCTCTCCACCGCATGGAACCATTTGACTATGGCGCTTATCAAGAATGAAGACTTTGTTCAGAGCGTGGCCGATGCTCTGCAATATATCTCCTACTATCACCCGCTGGATTTTGTGAACGCGGTGCATGAAGCCTATGAGAGAGAGGAGTCGCCGGCTGCCAAGGATGCCATGGCCCAGATTCTCATCAATTCCCGGCTCTGTGCCGAAGGCAAGCGACCCATTTGCCAGGACACTGGCATCGTGACGGTGTTCCTGAAGATAGGCATGGACGTGCAATGGGAAGGCGGTATGTCGGTAGCCGACATGGTGAATGAGGGTGTCAGGCGTGCCTATCTGCTGCCCGATAATGTGCTGCGGGCTTCGATTCTCGACGATCCGGCCGGTGTGAGAAAGAACACGGGAGACAATACCCCTGCAGTCATACACATGGAAGTGGTGCCCGGCGACACCGTTGATGTGAAACTGGCGGCAAAAGGCGGAGGTTCCGAGAACAAGGCCATGATGGTGATGTTGAATCCCAGCGACAGTATCGTCGACTGGGTTGAGGCGACGCTTCCCACCATGGGGGCGGGCTGGTGCCCACCCGGTATGCTGGGAATCGGCATCGGGGGCACGGCGGAGAAAGCCGCTGTGCTGGCGAAAGAATCACTCATGGACCCTATCGACATTCACGAACTGCGGGCCAGGGGCCCGTCGAATCGGGTTGAGGAACTGAGACTGGAGATCATGGACAGGGCCAATGCCCTGGGTATTGGCGCGCAGGGCCTGGGTGGTCTCACCACCGTGCTCGACGTGAAGATACTGGACTATCCGACCCACGCCGCATCATTACCGGTGGCAATGATTCCCAACTGCGCCGCCACCCGGCATGCCCATTTCACACTGGACGGTTCCGGGATTGCCAAACTTACTCCACCACGCCTGCAAGACTGGCCCCAGATAAGCTGGGATGCGGGTCCCCGTGCGCGCAAGGTAAACCTGGACACGGTAACCCGGGACGAAATCGAACAATGGCAGCCGGGCGAGACCTTGCTGCTGTCCGGCACCATGCTCACCGGCCGGGATGCGGCGCACAAGCGTATGCTGGGGATGCTGGAGAAGGGCGATCCCTTACCGGTGGACTTGGAGAACAAGTTTATTTATTACGTGGGCCCGGTCGATGCGGTGCGCGATGAAGTCATCGGCCCGGCGGGTCCCACCACCGCGACCCGCATGGACAAGTTCACCGATGCGCTGCTGGAGAAGACCGGGCTGATGGGCATGATCGGCAAGGCGGAACGGGGTCCCGCAGGCATCGAAGCCATCAGGAAACACAAGGCCGTTTATCTCATGGCCGTGGGCGGTGCTGCCTACCTGGTATCAAAGGCCATCCGCGAGGCGAAGGTCGTCGCCTTCGAGGACCTGGGCATGGAGGCGATTCACGAGTTTGTCGTGGAAGAGATGCCGGTGACAGTGGCCGTTGATGTCAACGGCACATCCGTCCACCAGACCGGGCCTGCCCTGTGGAAGGCAAAGATCGCCGAGCAGCATGCGATCGAGGTGAAGTAACAGCAGGGGAACACTGACTACCTGGTAACATGGCGGGGCTTTTTTGAATGAAGTTTCTTAAGTTGCCAGGTTATCAGCGTCCCCAGCTTCTTTTTGTCCCAGCGCTTAAATCATATCCGCATAGTAATCGGGAACCCGCAGACTGATTTCATTCGCATAACCTTTCACTTGCATGCTGGAGCGGGAAAGCGTGAGCGACTCGCTGCCCAGCACATTGTGATCAAAGCGATAGATCGTGCGGCTTTCGCCCCTGCAAGTGGCGTCGTCATACTCGGCCGCTGCTTCCATAATCTTCTCGTTGCGTTTCCTGTGCTCGCTGAGTGCCTGCTTGCCATGGCGTTTTGCCAACATGGTATTGACCACATGGGGGGCGATGATTGAGGCGCTGGCGTTGTTGCCACCAAATCCCTTGGAGTTAATGATCGCCGCATCCATGTCGGTGTTTTCCATTTCCCGGTGCGCCAGCAGGTATTCCAGGTGAGCTTGTTCGACATCGTCCGCGACACCATCGATGGTGAGGATGCCTGGCAGGATGCCGTCGTTCCACACACCCAGGCAGGCCATGAGTTGGTCGCCCGCGGCAGAGGCCACAGAATGCCCCACATAGGACTTGATGGCCGTCACCGGCCAGTGCTGGATGCCGAAGGCGCCTGCCACGCTGCTCAGTATTTGTGACTCGGTGACCCGGTTCTGGGGAGTGCCAGTCCCATGGGCCTGGACGAAGCTGGCCCTGGCAAGACCTTCGTCGCCGATGATATTGGCGGTGGCTGCGGCGGCCTTGGACAGGGTGATGTAGTTACCCAGCCCAGGGCCGGTGATGGATTTCTTGTAGCCATCGGCATTCACGAACACGTCATTCACGCCTGCATAGATAGTGGCACCTGTCTCCAGGGCCAGCTTGTCATCCATGAGCACGACAAACTGTGCGGACTCAGCCAGGGTAAAGCCGCAGTTGTCGCTGAATGGACGGCAGGCGCGTGCATAGTCTGGTGTTGCGCTGTCCGGGAGCGCGTCGAGTTTGCGAAGCGATGCATCGGTTGCCAGCGCGCCCATGGTGGCGAAGGCATCGATGACCTCGGGCACGAGACAGGCTTCACTGGTGCCCACAATCGCGATGCGTGACTGCCCGCTGCGGATGTCCCGAATGCCGTTGCGCAAGTTGTACAGGAACGTGGCGCAGGCGCCGTTACTGTGGCCCGTTGTCCCGAGATTGCCCAGCAGGTAGGCATTGATGAAGTCTGCCGGCATCTCATTCAGTCCCAGGGGTAGCTGTTTCGAGGTGACCTTCTTGCCTAGCAGGCGTGCCTGCAACATGCCACCGTTGCCGTTGTAGTCCAACTGGGACAGGCAGCTGCCGGCGTATACGCTGATCTGGTCGGCCGGCACGAGCTGTTGCAATGCGTCCCACTCCATGCCCAGGGATTGCAGCGCATCGGAAGCCCCGAATACGGTCATCTGCAAGGCGCGGGGATGATTGCGGGAATTATAGGTACGGGCGGGGTCGAAACCGCTAGGCAACTGGCCCGCAGCCTGGACCTCGCTCTCGCGCAACGCACCCAGCATGACATCCAACCGGTCCGGGACCCTGACCTGCAAGCTGTCTCCCTCACCCGGAATCAACTGCCAGCTCTGGGGTATGGGGTCGGGCAGATGCTTTCTGCGGATGCTAAAAACCAGCGCTTCTCCCTGGGCGCCTTGCATCGCGGCAGCCTGGTGATAGGGCACCGCATTGACATCGAAGTGGCTATCCTCAAGCCTGCGAATCAGGGTGCCACCGAGCAGTGCATGCTGGTCAGCCTGCTCGCCACTATGCAGTCCTGCCAGATTGCGCAGGGTGCTCTGCTGCTTCGGGGCGGATAGCGCATCGAATACCAGCCTCCGGTAGCCATGAAATCCCGAGCTTCTGCCGGCGGGATTAATGCCACCGAAACCGGTAATAACTGGAAAGCTGCGCATAGCTTGATTCTCCCGGCTGCGGGTCTGCCTAAAGTTGTGGGACTCAAAGGGGCATTAGAACGGATTGGCAAATGTGTGGAATAGGGTAAAATGGCCATTGATTATGGCATATTGGCCAATAGCGGGACAGCGAGGTCGGTGGCCAATCAGCGGGTACGCACCGGTCTCGACCGGCAATCCGGTGCCCGCAATGTTTGATCCTTGCAATAGGCGGGGGCTCTACTTAGCATGTGACTTGGCCCCGGGCCCTGATGCGTACCCCGGTTTTCCCATTTTGAACGACACCATCCTTGACCGACAGTTACCTCCAGCAGATTTCTGATCTTCACGCCATGCTTGGCATTCCCGCCAGTTTCCGTGAACAGTGCAGCATGCCGCTGTGCCGTCCCCCTGAACAGTTGGTGGCTACCGAACTGGACTATTACGGGCGACCGCAACAGCTCACCCCGGAGGCGTTTGCCGCCTGGACGGCCATGAAGGCTGCGGCGGCGCAGGACGGGGTCGTGATTCACCTGATTTCCGCTTACCGGGATCCGGATTACCAGTGCCAGATTGTCCAGCGCAAGCTGCAAGCCGGCGAGTCCCTTGCCGCCATCCTGCGAGTGAATGCCGCGCCCGGCTACAGCGAGCATCACACTGGCCGCGCCATCGATCTGGGCACACTGCATTGTCCGGCGCTTGAAACAGAATTCGAGAAAACCCCGGCATTCGCATGGCTTTCTGAACATGCCGGGACCTTTGGGTTTACCCTGAGCTATCCAAAAAACAATGCCCTGGGCATCAGTTATGAGCCCTGGCACTGGTGTTTTATGTCCTAGATCAATCAAGTCAGCAGCAGCACCAACAGTCTTAGACAAAATTGCCGGAAAGGGGTAATCTAGAATCACTGTCGAGTAGGAGGAGCAATGCCAGCATTGCGCAGTCTGATGAACAACCTGTCAGGCACCTTGACCCCGCAGGGGGCGTTACAATCGAATCTTTTCTATCCGGGCGTTCTTCCCAGGGTCTCAAGCAGACTCAATCCTAAATTACCTGAATTTTTACCACCGACTCCACGACGCTTTGTTCGCGGGGAAGGCTTCCGTGCGTTTGCTAACCTTAAGCCAATGCAGACTTTTACTTTTTTAATCCACTAGTTTAATCAGGAGGAATCAACCGGCACCCAAACTGTTTGTAAAGCTTACATACAAAAGGAGAAAGTAATTTATGACAAATGAATTCCAAGTAGTTTTTCACAACATCGACCAATCAAATGCCATCGCAGACGCTGTTCACAAGCGCATTGAGAAGCTGGAACGATACTGCGATCAAATAATCACTGGCCGAGTTGTGCTGGATTCTCCACATAACAATCATCACAAAGGAAAAGTTTATTCCGTCGGTCTGGAAATACACACGCCATCAAAAGAGGTACGGGTCAATCAGGACCAGCATGATAACCATGCGCACGAGGACCTCTATGTCGCCATTCGCGACGCCTTCAACGCTGCCGAACGTCAGCTCAAATCTATTGAGAAAAAGCACCGGGCTCAGAAACCAGCGAAGCTGGGAGCTGAACTCGACGGTGAGCTGACTCAGTAATCATCAAAGCAAGCAAGTAGAAAAAGTCACTATGAGTAGTAATGAACAACAGCGCCTGGAGATCGAAGCAGCGACCTTCAGGCGCTTGCTGGACCATCTTGATAGTCACAAGGACGTTCAAAATATAGATCTGATGAACCTGGCCAGCTTCTGTCGCAACTGTTTATCGAAATGGTATCGGGCAGAGGCTGAATCCAGGGGCGTGGAAATCGATTATGAGCAGGCCAGAGAAATCGTCTATGGCATACCCTATGCTGAATGGAAAGAGAAGTATCAGCAGGAGGCGACGGCCGAGCAGTTGCAAAAATTTGAAGAGAAGGGCGGTGCAGGCTAGCCGCTGGCACTGCCGCCTATTCACTCGCTGCGCTAAACAGTTTGTTTCTCACCAGTTGCCGGTATTCATTCGGTGTCATCGCGTTCGACTTCTTGAACAATTCAGTGAAGTAGCTGCTGTCCTGATAGCCTACAGCATCGGCAATCTCGGCGATGACCAGGTTGCTGCGCTTCAGTAATTCCTTCGCCTGTTCCAGTCTCAGGGTCTGGAGAAATTGCACCGGGGTAGTATTGGTGGCCGATTTGAAGCGTCGATTAAGAGAGCGCACGCTGAGTCCGAACTGGTCTGCCAATTCGGCAATGTGAACAGGTTTGTTGTAGTGCTGCTGCAACCATTCCTGGGCGGCGATAATGAGTTCATCGTGATGGCTGCTATGGGGATCATTGTCCAGTGCCCGAGACTCCAGTGAGCGTCTCAATTCGTGGGTGAAATGGCGGGCCACTTCGGTAGCGATAGCCGCATCGAAGAGTGTCTCGATGAAATGCAGGCTCGTATCCCGAATGGCGTTGACGGATCCCGTGCAGTAGATGTTGTCCGCGCTGGTAGTAAAGCGCTTGCGCTGCAAGTTGACGGCAGGATAACTCTTCTCAAAGTCATCGAAGTAGCGCCAGTGGGTAGTGGCCAGTCTGTCGTTCAGCAGCCCGGACTCGGCCACGAAGTAGGCGCCATTGGCGGCGGCACAGAGGCTCGAGCCACGTTCATATTGATCCCGGATCCAGGCAACCAGTTCCGGGTGTTGCGCAACGGCGAGTTTTGGCTTGCGCCAGACGCCCGGTACGAAGATCAAGTCGTAGGCATCCCGGTCGCTGATTTTTTTCTGGCAGTGAATTTCCATGCCACCGGCCAACTCGCAGCCAAGCTCCTTTGTGGCGACCAGTTCGAGCCTGCAGACGAGTTCTTTCCGTTTACAGGCCCTTGCCACATCGTTCGCTGCGCTCAGCATCTCCAGCGGAATGGTGATAGCCGAGCCCAGGGCGCGGGGAACGACTGCGATGGCGATCCGTTTCATGTCGAATCCGGCTTCTGGTAATCGACCGACAGGATGGTGTAGAAGGATTCTGCCGAGGGCGTCTGGATTGTAATTTCCTGATCGACTTCCTTGCCCAGTAGTGCCCGCGCCATGGGCGAGTCGATGCTGATGTAGCCTTTCTTGGGGTCAATCTCGTCGGGGCCCACCAACCTGTAATTGAAGGTCTCTCCCGTTTCGTTTTCAACGCAGACATAGGCGCCGAAGTAGACCCTGTCCTGGTTCTCTGGCACGGTGGAGACCACTGTCAGTTCCTCCAGGCGTTTGTCCAGGTAACGTACACGGCGGTCAATTTCCCGCAGGCGTTTCTTGCCATAGATGTATTCCGCGTTTTCGGAGCGGTCTCCCAGTGCGGCGGCCTCCGAGACGGATTGTGTGATAAGGGGGCGCTCTTCTTTCCACAGGTAGCGCAACTCGTCCTTGAGTGCCTTCTCGCCTTCGGGGGTGATGTATTTGGCGCTGGGAGGTGCTGGGGGGCGATAGCGGCTCATGGATTGCCAATACCCTCAAAAAACGCGAGTTGCTCTTCTTCCGTTGGCGATCGTTCTTCGCTGGTGGCCGGCAATACCTTGACCCCTAAACCCAGCAGTCGCACAGGCTTGTTACCTCGGGCGAAGCCATCGCTACAGAGTCTGGAGAAGTTTTCCGGTTCCAGGGATTGCGAAAGCATTTCCACAGTAGTCTGCATGAAGTCGTGGAATTTTATTTTCACGAACTGCTTCTGTATGCAGTAGTCATTCTTCACCTTGTCGAGTCGGCGCTGCAGCTGTTCTTCCAGAGAGGGCAGTTGTCCGAGGCAACTCTGCAGGTCCAGCAAGTCTTCGGCATAGGTGTTCTCCACTGAAACCGATTTACGGATACGCTGGGTCTGTACAGGCCGGTTGTCGATGCCATGGCTGAGGTCGCGCAATCGCTCACCGAAACTGCCAAAATATTGTTTCAGTTCGTCGTCGCTGAGAGATTTCAGGTCGCTGCAGGTTGTGATGCCGAGGCCTTGCATTTTCTTCGCAGTCACCTTGCCGACCCCATGCAGTTTCTTGACGGGCAACTGCGAGACGAATGATTCCACCTCGTCTGGCAGCACGGCAAACTGACCGTCCGGCTTGTTCCAGTCACTCGCCACCTTGGCCAGGAACTTGTTGGGAGCTATTCCCGCCGAGATGGTAATGCCCACGGTTTCCCTTACTTCATCACGAATCGCGCTGGCGATTCGCGTGGCGCTACCCTGAAATGCCTTGCAGTCGCTGACATCCAGATAGGCCTCGTCCAGAGAGAGAGGTTCTATGATGTCTGTATATCGTGCAAATATCTCGTGAATCTGTTGGGAAGCCAGCCGGTACTTGTCCATGTCCGGGCGAATGATGATGAGTTGGGGGCAGCGCTTGCGGGCGGTGGCTGAGGCCATGGCCGAGTGAATACCGAACTTGCGCGCTTCATAGTTGCAGGTGGCGACCACGCCCCGACGCTGGGGAGAGCCGCCTACCGCAACCGGTTTGCCAAGCAATTGCGGATTGTCTCGCATCTCGATGGATGCATAGAAGCAGTCGCAGTCACAATGAATAATTTTGCGCAGTGCGGTCATGGCCCTAATTGTAACCCCGTCCCGCGAAAAATCGCAGGCCGGTGAAGGCTTCAATTGCGCCGTATGGTGCCTGTCAGGCGTGGGACTTTTCAAATTCCTGCATGAAATCCACCAGGGCCTGGCAGCCGGCAATCGGCATGGCATTGTAGATGGATGCGCGGGCACCACCCACGGCCCGGTGCCCCTTGAGGGCATACAGACCTTGCTGCTCAGCCTGCTTGACGAATTCGTCCAGCAATTCATCTTTGGCGAGGGTGAAGGTGACGTTCATGATGGATCGGTGTGCTGGCTGTGCGGTGCCAAGGTAGAAATCACTGGCATCGATGCAGTCGTACAACAGCTTCGCTTTGGCTTCGTTCTGCGCTTCCATCTTCTCCACGCCGCCCTGATCTTTCAGCCATTCGAGGACGAGCTTCATCATGTAGATGGCGAAGGTGTTGTTGGTGTTGGCCAGTGAGTGCTGCTCCGCGTAAGTCTTGTAATTGAGGAGGGCAGGCGTTTCCGGCAAGGCATAATCCAGCAGATCGTCGCGAATCAGCACCAGGGCCAGTCCGGCCGGCCCCAGGTTCTTCTGCAAACCGGCGAAGATAATGCCGAAGTCGTTGATGTCGAGCTTGCGAGACAGGAACTCGGAAGTCATGTCGGCAACCAGGGGCACGTCACCCGTCTTCGGGAATTCGTGCCAGCGGGTACCGAACAGGGTGTTGTTGCTGGTGATGTGCAGGTAAGAGCTCTCGGGATCAATCTCGGACGCATCGAAATCAGGGATGTAATTGAAGTTCTTGTCCTTGCTGCTGGCGATGTTCAGCGACGTACCATAGCGCTCGGCTTCCTCGCTCGCCTTGACCGCCCAGTTACCGGTGAGGACGAAGCTTGCCTTGCGCGCTGGCAGTCGATTGATCAGGTTGAGCGGAACGGCGGAGAACTGCATCTGCGCACCACCATGCACATAGAGAATCTTGTAGTTGTCCGGTATGCCTGCAAGTTCCGTCAGCAGTTCGTCTGCGCGATTGATAATCGCATCGAATTCCTTGGAACGGTGGCTGATTTCAATGACACCTGCCCCCATGTCCATATAGTTGAGAAATTCGGCCTGTGCTTTTTCCATGACCTCGGTGGGTAACATGGCTGGGCCCGCTCCAAAATTGTATACACGCTTCATGCTGGTTTCCTGACGGTAAATAAAAAAATGATTCGGATTGCTTACAGTGCGGTCACTTTGATTACATCGTCGATGTTGGCGATGGCTGCGATTGCGGCATCAGAGGGTTTGCTCTCAAGGTCGATCAGGTTGTAGGCAACATCATCGCGGCTCTTGTTGAGCATGTCGATCACGTTGATGTTCTGGTCGGCCAATACGGACAAGATCTGTCCCAGCATCTTGGGAACATTCTTGTTGGTGATGGCGAGTCGAGTGCCTTTCTCCGCATTGGCTGCGCGGTCCAGGTAGAGGGCCGGGAAATTCACCGAATTCTTGATGTTGCCGTTTTCGAGGAAATCCATCAGTTGATCTGCTGCCATCACGGCACAATTCTCTTCAGCCTCGGCAGTGCTCGCGCCAATATGCGGCATGGCAATCACATTGGGTTTGCCCATGAGTTCAGGGCGGGGGAAGTCGCACACGTATTTGCTGAGCTTGCCCGAGTCCAGTGCGTTTGCCAGTGCCTCGGCATCGACGATCTCATCCCGGGCGAAATTCAGCAGGCAGGTGCCCTCGCCCATCGCGGCAAACATGGCGGCATCGATCAGGTTGCGAGTGGCGTCCAGCACTGGAAGGTGCAGGGTTATGAAATCAGAGCTGGCGATAAGCGCGCTGAGATTTTCTATGCGTTTGACCTGGCTCGGTAGTCTCCAGGCGGCTTCGACGGAGAGGGCAGGGTCATAGCCCTGGACATTCATGCCCAGGCTGATAGCCATCTCTGCAACCAGTGAGCCGATAGCACCCAGGCCAACAACGCCCAGCGTCTTGCCGGCGATTTCCCGGCCCTTGAACTGCTTCTTCTCAGCTTCCATCAGCCTGGAGAGTTCGGCGTAGTCGGAGATCTGGGTCTGGGAGTTGGCGAAATTAATGCCCTGGACGATGCCCCGGGAAGCCAGCAGCAGGCCGCACAGCACCAGTTCCTTCACTGCGTTGGCGTTAGCCCCCGGCGTGTTGAATACGACTACGCCCTGGTCGGTGCATTCGCTCACGGGCACATTGTTCACCCCGGCGCCGGCGCGGGCCACGGCTTTCAGCCCAGGCTGGATGGCTGAGGCCTCCAGCTTGTGGCTGCGCAACAGGATGGCATCGGCATCGCTCACCTCCGGTCCTACCTCGTACTGTTCCCTGGAGAACCGGCTCAAACCCTTGTCTGAAATGGCGTTAAACGTCTGGATCCTGTGCATAGCGATGTTACCTTGAAGTCTTGTTCTTGATCTTGTGGGTTTCGAGTCCGTCTGCCTGCCGATCATTGGCCAATAGCGTGCAGTCGCGGCCTGGGAGTCGCAATGTCAATTGATGGCTTGCAATACGGGTTTCTCTGTCTTGATACCGGGATCGCTGAGCAGCTCTCCGGTGCGGGCTTTGATTTCAGGCGGGCAATTATGTCTTGAATCCCGGTGAAACTCCAGATGAATTATGGAACGGGCTCCGTCCAGGTTCAGACCCTGGCGCGCTCGGGTTATGATTGGATTTTGACAGGCTCGATCGAGAACGCCATGCAGGAACAAGCCGGAATTCCCGTCCCACTCGGTGCTTTCAAGGTGCCGGTTCAACGCATTCTGGGACGCAACCCGGGGCCGATGACTGGTCCGGGCACCAATAGCTACCTCGTGGGTGATGAGGCACTGAGCCTCATCGACCCCGGGCCCATTAACCTCGAACAGATGGACAGTTTTCTTGCTGCCCTCGGCGGCCGGCGCCTGCACTACATCTTCTGTACCCATACCCACGGTGACCATTCGCCGGCAGCCGTGCCGCTGGCGGAGAAAACGGGCGCAAGCCTGGTCGGCCTGAAAGCCCCGGACGCTATGGGCCAGGATCACAGCTTCGCGCCCTCACGGCAATGGCGGCACGGCGATATCGTGGAACTGGGTGACTACAGCCTGCAATGTATTCACACGCCCGGGCACGTCTCGAACCATTTTTGTTATCTGTTGCGGGAAGAGGGTCTGTTGTTCACCGGCGACCATGTATTGCAGGGTACGACACCGGTCATTCTGCCCCCCGACGGCGACATGGCGGATTATTTCGCCTCGCTGAAGCTGGTGCAGTCCCTGGGAGTGAAATTCCTGGCTCCCGGCCATGGCGGGCTGATGGATAATCCCGACCAGGAGATTGAACAACTGCTGCAACATCGACTCAAGCGGGAAGCGAAGATCCTGGCTGGCCTGCAGCAGTTGCAGCAGTCGACGCTCGATGAACTGGTCATGGTGGTTTACGATGACGTGGCGCAGCATCTGATTCCCTGGGCGAAGAGGACGCTATTGGCCCATCTGCTTAAACTGGAGAAAGAAGGCAGGGCGCAACAGTCAGCGGAACAGTGGTGTTCCCTGCCATGAGCGGTGATGCAGTCTGGTTTGTCTACATGGTGCGTAGCGCCGATGGTCGACTCTATACCGGCGTGACGACAGACCCCGAGCGCCGTCTCAGCGAACATCGGGAGGCAGGCACCAGGCCTGGTACCCGGGGCGCCAAGTATTTCCGGGGCAGATCGGGCCTGCAAATGGTGTTCAAAAAATCCGTGGCAAACCGATCCACGGCCCAGAAATTAGAGTATAGAATCAAGCAGTTGGAGAAATCCCGGAAAGAGGCGCTGGTGCAAGGCGTGGTATCACTCAAACAGTTATTCCCGGAATAAGGTGACTATGGAATCAGGACAAGCAACGGAAGAAGAACTCGAACCAGTGCACCAGGACAAAATTCCGGTCGGGGTCAGCAGTTGCCTGCTGGGAGAGCGGGTGCGCTATGATGGCGGACACAAGGGGCACTCCTATATTACTCGAACCCTGGGAGAATACTTCGAGTTTTACCCTTTCTGCCCGGAACTCAGGATCGGCCTGGGTATTCCCAGGAAACCCATTCGCCTCGCCCGTGGCGCGGACAAGGATGTCATCTGCGTTGAGATCAATGATCCCTCGAAGGATTACACGGACAGGTTACGCGACTGCGCGAACGAACAACAAGCCTGGCACAGCAAGCTGTGTGGTTACATCCTGAAGAAAGACTCTCCCAGCTGCGGCATGGAGCGGGTGAAAATCTGGAGCGATGCCATGCCTGTCCGCGAGGGCGTGGGTATCTATGCGCAACAGATGATGCAGAATTTCCCCTTCCTGCCGGTAGAGGAAGAGGGCAGATTGGGTGATGCCGTACTCAGGGAGAATTTCATCCAGCGTGTATTCGTGATGCGGCGCTGGTACCAGTTACAGGAGGAAGGACTTAGCCTGGCCGCGCTCATCGATTTTCATGCAAGACACAAGCTCATCCTCATGAGTCACGATCAGAACAGGTATCGTGAGCTGGGCAGGTTTGTTGCCGGCATTACCAGGGACACTCTCGAGGAGAGCTCCGGGCAATACCTGCTGCTGCTCATGGAGGCTTTGAAGATTCGTGCGACGAGAAAGAATCACGTCAATGTGTTGCAGCACATCCAGGGTTATCTGAAAAACTACCTGGACCCGGATGACAAGCAGGAGCTCAGGCAGACTATCGAAAATTACCGTATGGGGCAGCTACCGCTGATTGTGCCCATCACCCTGTTGAACCATTTCTTCCGCAAGCATCCCGACGACTACATCGCCAACTCCTGGTACATGCAACCCTATCCGGCCGAGTTGTGTTTGCAAAATACGATCTAGACCCAATTCCTGAGTGGCCAGGCCAATGATTACAGTACAGGCAATCGATCATGTCGTCCTGCGAACCTCCGACCTTCAAGCCATGCTTCGCTTTTACTGTGACGTGCTCAATTGTTCGCCGGAACGCGAATTGAAAGACCTCGGGCTGGTGCAATTGCGGGCAGGCGATGCCCTGATCGACATCGTGCCGGTGGACAGCGAACTCGGTAGAGTGGGCGGTCGGCCGCCGAGTCAGGATGGCAGGAACATGGATCATGTGTGCCTGCGGATCGGCAGGATGGATGAGGCTGAACTAGCGGGCTATCTGTCCGGGCATGGCGTCGCCGTGCAGGAATTTGCCGATCGCTACGGTGCCCAGGGTCATGGCCGCTCCCTCTATATAGAAGACCCGGAAGGCAATACGGTCGAGTTGAAATTCGCAGTCGAATGAGTGCTTAGATCGCGGGGCTCTTCTCAGCAACCAGTTCCTCTTCGAGGCTGTCGTTTGCCGGCGCTATCTTGAATCCCATAAACCCGTATATGACCGCAACCACCGGGTTGATCAGGTTAAAGAAACAGTAAGGCAGGTAGGCAAAGGTGGCCACCCCCAGGGTGCCGGCCATATAGGCGCCGCAGGTATTCCAGGGCACCAGCGGTGAGGTGATGGTGCCTGCATCCTCCAGCGTGCGGCTGAGGTTCTTCATATCCAGGTTGCGGTTCTGGTACTCCATCTTGTACATGCGGCCGGGCAATACCACGGAAATATACTGATCCGAGGTAATGATGTTGGCGCCGATGCAGGTGGCGATGGTGGTGGCGATCAGGCTGCCTGTGGAATGCACGAAGGAGAGGGCATAGTTCACCAGGCAACGCAGCAGCCCGGTGTGATCCATGACGGCACCGAATACCATTGCGCACAGAATCAACCATACCGTGTTCAGCATGGAACTCATGCCGCCCCGGGTCATCAGGTCATCCAGTGTGGCGTTACCGCTGCTGAGGGCAAAGCCATCGAACAGGGTTTGCCAGGTACCCTTGAACAGCGCCAGAGCCGCATTTGGCGCCTCGCCCGCCAGGGCGAAGATCGCCGGGCGTTGAAATACCAGGGCCAGCAGTACTGCCAGCATGGCTCCACTGAGGATCGTGGGAATGGGCGGGAACTTCTTGTTCGCCATTATCAACAGTACAGCCACCGGCAACAGCATGATCAGGTTGACGGTGAAGTTGTCATTAATCAGCTGCAGGGTGACGGCCAGGTCGCTGGCAGAGGCGTCGGAATCGATGTTGAGCCCAATAATGAGAAACAGCACCAGGGCCAGCAGGATGCTGGGAATAGTAGTCCAGACCATGTGACCAATATGGGTGAAGAGATCGGTTCCGGCTACTGCCGGTGCCAGGTTGGTGGTTTCGGAAAGTGGGGACATCTTGTCGCCGAAATAGGCGCCCGAGATGATGGCGCCGGCGGTAATCTCCAGAGACAGCCCGAGGCCGGCCGCCGCACCGATCAGTGCGATGCCAACCGTGCCCGCTACTGTCCAGGAAGATCCAATACTCAATGCGATCAATGCGCAGATGACGCAACTGGCCGCGTAGAAGATGGAGGGGTTCAGTATCTGCAGACTGTAATAAATCATCGTGGGCACGGTGCCGGACATGATCCAGGTGCCAATGAGTAATCCGACACTAAACAGGATCAGGCAGGGTTTAAGGGCTACCGAAATGCCGGTGATGATGCTTTGTTCGATGTCCTCCCAGCTCTGGCCATTGTTCCAGCCAATCAACGCGGCCACTGCTGCGCCCACGCAGAGGGCGATCTGGTTGGGGCCGTAACTGGCGTCTTCTCCGAAGAGGTACACCGAGAAAGAGAGCAGGCCTATCAGGACGGCAACAGGCAGCAATGCCTGCAACACGGATGGACTGACTGGAGCGGGAGTCTGGGGAAATTCTACGTTGCTGTCTTCCATCTGGGGCTGCCTGTGTGCTGGAGTACATCGTGGCCGCTCATCGGTACACCGCCTTCAGACCAACTGTCGATGATCCAGGCAGCTCGCCGGTGGCGTCGATGATCGAGCCATTACCATCGGCACAGGATATAGGCATTGTCGGCTGCCTGTCTAATGCCACATGGGTTATAATTCCCTTCTTTTCAGGTATTTGCCGTCCATTCGCGGATAAACGGGGCAAAGTCAGGATCAGCATGAACAGTCCGGAAACACAATTGACCGATATCGAAGCCTACATGCTCAAGTTGGGTGCACAGGCGCGGGCGGCGGCGGCCGATATTAACAAGGCCGCTACTGCCAACAAGAATGCCGCTTTGCTGGCGATTGCAGAGGCCCTGGACAAGAGCCGTGACGCACTCATGGCCGCCAATGCCCTCGACCTCGAAGCGGGCAGGACGAAAGGTCTCGATTCGGCGCTGATGGACCGCCTTGAACTGACCCCCGCTCGTATCGACACCATGATCGAGGGCTTACGCCAGGTTGCGGCACTGCCCGACCCGGTTGGGGAGATCAGCGATCTCAAGTTTCGACCCAGCGGCATCCAGGTGGGCCGGATGCGCGTGCCACTGGGGGTGATCGGCATCATCTATGAATCACGCCCGAATGTGACCTGCGAGGCGGCGAGCCTTTGCCTGAAGTCGGGCAATGCCACTATCCTGCGCGGAGGTTCCGAAGCGTTACAGTCCAACCAGGCCATCGCCCGCTGTATTGAGACGGGCCTTGTGGCTGCGGACCTGAATCCCCACGCGGTTCAGATTCTCGATCGAACAGACCGCGATGCTGTGGGCAAGCTCATTACCATGCCTGAGTACGTGGATGTGATCGTTCCCCGGGGTGGCAAGGGCCTTATCGAACGCATCAGCAAGGATGCACGAGTCCCTGTCATCAAGCACCTGGATGGCAATTGCCATGTGTACATCGATGACGCGGCTGACCTGGAGAAATCTGTCAGGGTAGTGGTGAATGCCAAGACGCAACGCTATGGCACCTGCTGCACCATGGAGTCCTTGCTGGTGGCGGAGGGCGTGGCTGCACAGGTCCTGCCCCCACTTGCCCGGGAACTCGAGTCTCACAATGTGGAGATGCGCGGTTGCGAAAAGACCCTGGCAATAGTGCCCTCGGCCGTGCCTGCCACAGAAGAAGACTGGGAAATGGAATACCTGGCACCTATTATTTCTATCAAAGTGGTCCAGGGTCTTGATGAGGCTATTACTCACATCAACCGCTACAGCTCCCAGCACACCGATTCCATCATGACCACCGATATCAATCGTGCTCAGCGCTTCCTGCGAGAGGTGGATTCCAGCTCGGTCATGGTCAATGCATCAACCCGATTCGCCGATGGCTTCGAATATGGCCTGGGGGCGGAAATCGGTATATCCACCGACAAACTCCATGCCAGGGGGCCGGTTGGGCTGGAAGGCTTGACCTCGCAGAAATACATCGTGTTGGGAGATGGTCACATCCGCCAATGATGTCGCGCTTGGGTCTTCTTGGTGGCATGTTCGATCCGGTTCACAAGGCACATGTCGGTGCCGCACGTTTCGCGCTCGAATTGCTGCAGCTCGATTGCGTGAAGATGCTTCCCTGCAATACGCCTAATCATCGTGAATCCAGCACGGCTTCAGCGGAGCACAGGCTGGCCATGTTGCATCTGGCGCTTAAGGGTGAGCGAGGAATTGAGGCCGACCCGCTGGAACTGGAGCGTGGAGGCGTGTCTTACTCCATAGACACAATCGAGCATTTCAGTGGCTCGAACAGTAGCAGGCAGATTGTGTTCATCCTCGGTGTCGATGCGATGAATGCGCTTCCCCGCTGGCATCGTTGGCAGGACATGTTCGGGCACTGCCATTTTCTCGTCATGGGGCGAGAGCGGGAGCAGATCGACGCTGCTACAGGGGAGGCAATAGGTCTCGCGCGCAGGGTCGTGGCCAACCCTCTGGAGTTGTTCGAGCAGCCCAGTGGTCGAATCTATTTTGCTCCTGAATTTGATTTCGACGGTTCGTCTTCTGCTGTGCGAAAACTGCTCGCTGCGGGTGAACCAACGGGCAGGCTGCTGCAGGATGATGTGGCTGTCTATATTGAGGCGCATGGCTTGTATCGTGCCTGAGTTGTTTCCGGCTATGAAGAGTTATGCAAGGTAGTGAATTGAAGGTATCAACATTGGATAGCAAGAAATTATCGCAGTTGGTTGTGAATGCGCTCGATGACATGAAGGGCGAGTCAATCACCTGCATCGATGTGAAAAAGCTGACGGAGATTACCGACTACATGGTAATTGCCACCGGACGCTCCAATACACATGTGAAGGCATTGGCCGATGCGGTGGCAACCAAGGTTAAAGAGGCCGGAGTAGAGGTTGTTGGTGTGGAAGGCAAGATGCAATCGGAATGGGTCCTGGTCGATGTGGGCGATGTGGTGGTGCACATCATGATGGCGCCCGTGCGTGCTCTGTATAACCTGGAAGATCTCTGGAATTTTCAACAGAACGAAGGCAACGGCAGCAATGATTCAGGCAAGGCTTGATCCGGGCTCTTTGGGTGGTGTCCGCACTACTGAACTGTCATGAGAATCAGGCTTATTTCCGTTGGCACCAGAATGCCGGGCTGGGTGAATCAGGGTGTGGAAGAGTATGCCAGGCGGATCCAGAACGAACTGGGATTTTCAATCGTTGAAGTGCCGCTGGCCAAACGCAGCAAGGCGCAGGCGGTGAGCCTGGCCATGGCGAAAGAGGGAAGCGCCATGCTGGGCAAGATTGAGCGCGATGAATTTGTAGTGGCCCTGGATGTGAAGGGCAGGTCTCTGGACACTGCTGCACTGGCAGGCCGCCTGCAATACTTTCGCGAAGAGGGGCGCAATGTCAGCCTGCTGATTGGCGGGCCGGATGGGCTGGATGCGGGCTGCCTGCAGCGCGCAGATGAGAAATGGTCGCTATCGGCGCTGACCCTGCCCCACCCCCTGGTGCGGGTCCTGGTGACCGAACAGCTGTACCGCGCCCATAGCCTGTTGCAGGGCCACCCCTACCATAGGGAATAGATGAGCAGGCGCGGCCTCGTAGGGGGCAGATAGCATTAAAATTCCCGGAAAATCGGTTAAACTTGGTTTACGGGCGACTGAAAACTTTTGCGGGAATTTACGGTCTAAAATACTCAGGCAGCCCGCGCCAGGCAGCGATCAAGCAGTCCTTCAGCCAGCCGACCTAATACATAACGCCCGACTATCGGACAGATAATTCCTACACTATGAACGGCAAGTGGCAACTCAAGGATCATGAAGCCGAGCGCCAGCTCTTCAACCGCCGGCTGACCGCTGCGGCTGCCGTTGTGGGTTTGCTGTTCGCTGCCCTCATAGTCAAGCTTGTGAACCTGCAGGTTCAGCAATATGAATATTTCAGCGCCCGCGCCGATGGCAATCGCCTGCATTCACAATATGTGCCCCCAGCCCGCGGACTGATCTTCGACCGTAGCGGCCAGCTGTTGGCTGACAACCAGCCCATCTTCAACCTGACTGTGGTGAAGGAGCAGGTGGGTGACATGGACGCCATGCTCGAGCGGCTGTCGGGCATGATCAGTCTCACCGAGGATGATATCGAGCAGTTCGAAAATCGCATGCGGCGAAACCGGGTGCCTTACACCTCGGTGCCCTTGCGCTATGTGCTGACCGATGAGGAAAAGTCCCGCATCGCCGTAAACAGCCACCTGCTGCCGGGCATTGCGATCGAACCCCAGTTTGTGCGGCGTTACCCGCTGGCTGATCTGACGGCACACGCAGTCGGTTATGTGTCTGAAATCAATCGTGATGAGCTGGACCGCCTCAGCGATGAGGAGCGTGAGAACTACGGTGGCACCAACCATATTGGCAAGTCGGGCATAGAGCGCACCTACGAGGAGTTGTTGCACGGGCAGGTGGGCTACGAGATTGTCGAAAAGAACAATCGCGGACAGGTCATGCGACGTCTGGATCGAACCGATCCGGTTGCGGGGAGAAATATCACCCTGCATATGGATGCCGATTTGCAGGCCGCTGCCGAAGAGGCCCTGGGGGATTTCCGCGGTGCCGTGGTGGCCATCGATCCCAATACCGGGGGTATCCTGGCCATGATCAGCAAGCCAGGCTTCGACCCCAATCTATTCGTGACCGGCATCAGCAACAGTGACTATTCGGTGCTGATCAACGATAGGGTAAACACCCCGTTGTTCGATCGCACAACCAATCCCTATCCACCAGGCTCGACCGTCAAGCCTTTTATAGGCATGGCTGGCCTGCAACATGAACACGTGGATTACGATTTCGCCATCCAGGACCCCGGCTATTTCCGACTTCCCGGCGTGTCCTATCGCTGGGGCGACTATACATTACGCACCGCCATCGGCGGAGGCCACGGCCACACCAACCTGCAAAAGGCGATCTATCAATCCTGCGATACCTTCTTCTATGACCTGGGTCATCGCATGGGCATCGACACCATGCACGACTTCCTGTCGCAATTCGGCTTTGGCGACAATTTTGCCCTCGACATCAGCTACGCCCGTACCGGTGTGCTGCCATCGCGGGACTGGAAGCGGGAGAGCCGGGGAGAGCCCTGGTATCCAGGTGACACCATCAATTCTTCCATAGGCCAGGGTTATATGTGGGCCACGCCCCTGCAATTAGCCACGGCCGCCGCCATCATGGCGAACAAGGGCAAAGTCGTGCAGCCACGTATGCTGAAGGCCGTGGATGGTCAGCCCGTGGAACCGGTTACCGACAATCCGGTGCCTGATGTGATGGTTCAGGACAAGGACTACTGGCGCTATATTCACGAATCCATGACCATGGTTGTCCATCGACCCTATTCCGATGTGTTCCGTGACTACGGCACGGCTTTCGAAGCTATCGCCATGGCTGACAGGGACATGCCCTACAAGATGGCAGGCAAGTCAGGGACTGCCCAGGTAGTGGGAATCAGCCAGGAGATTCTGTCCAGCACCGACATCGAGGTCTCTGACCTGAACAAGGATCACGGCCTGTTCATCTCCTTTGCACCGGCGCTGCATGATGCCATCAAGCCCCAGATCGCCATCGCCGTGTTTGTCGAGAACGGTGAGCATGGCAGCAGCGTCGCTGGTCCCATCGCCAAGGCCATCACTGACAAATACCTGCTGGATATCCTCGAACTGGATTTCGATGTACTGGATGCCGAAGCGGCCTCCATGAATCAGCTCATCTCCCAGGCTTCCGATGATTAACCAGGATTTTGTCCGTCAGACCACCGGCTTTTACCAGCCTGGCAAGGGGGGCAGCACCATCTGGCGCAGTCTGCACACAGATCCTCCGCTGGTGATTGGTCTGGTTCTGCTGGGCTGCTTCGGCCTGTTTGTCCTGTACAGCGCCAGTGATGGTGACAGCAGTCTGGTTCGACGCCAGGGGCTGCTGATGCTGGTTGGCTTGCTGGTGATGTTTGTCATCGCCCAGTTCAACGTGCATTTCTATCGCCGTTGGTCACCTTCGATGTACGCCGCTGGTCTGGGGCTACTGGGCCTGGTGCTGGCAATCGGTACGGAAGAGAACGGTGCGAAGAGCTGGCTGAACCTGCCGGGTCTGCCCAGCTTCCAGCCTTCCGAACTCATGAAGTTCGTGGTACCGATGCTGCTGGCCTGGTATCTGGCCAGCCGCCCGCTGCCGCCCAGGTTCAAGCACCTGTTCTGGGCCGCCTTGATGATTCTGCTACCCGCAGCATTGATCGTTCTGCAGAACGATACCGGTACCGCCATCATGGTGTTCATGTCTGGCGTATTTGTGGTGCTGCTGGCGGGTATCAAATGGCGCATCGTGTTTTCCGGCTTCTTTGCCCTGATGCTGGTGTCACCCGCCTGGTACCTCTTTCTCGCCCAGGCGCATCAGAAGAACCGCATCCTCACCTTCTTCGATCCGTACCGGGATCCCACAGGAGCGGGGTACAACATTATCCAGTCCCAGATCGCTATCGGTTCTGGTGGTATTTATGGCAAGGGCTATGGCAATGGCGCCCAGTCACACCTGGATTTCATTCCCGAGAGCAACACCGATTTCATCATGGCGGTGCTGGCCGAGGAATTTGGCTTGTTGGGTATCCTGTTCCTCATCTGCCTGTACCTGTTCGTGCTGGTGCGTGGCTTCTACATCGCCTATGCGGCGAAAGACATGTTCAGCCGCCTGCTGGCGGGAAGCATCACGCTGACTTTCTTCTTCTATGTCTTCGTCAACATGGCCATGGTTTCCGGCCTGCTGCCGGTCATCGGCCTGCCCCTGCCACTGATCAGTCGGGGGGGAACATCCATCATTACCATGTTTGTTGGTTTTGGTCTGCTCATGTCCATCCATACCCATGGCCTAGGTACTAGGGCGTAACAGTCTGATTTATAAGTATTTATTTTTTTATGCCCGGGTCGGCGAGCCGGAATTCCCGAATTTGTGTGCTGCTAGCCTCCAATCCCTGCCCACTGTTGTTAAAATAATTCTGCAAACGGACGCTAAGTAGTTCAATTAATTCGATTTTCCCGGGAGAGGGCTCATGAATTCAGCTATCCAGCCAGTGTTTCGCATGCTGCTGCCCTTGTCTCTGGCCACCGTGCTGCTGGCCTGTGGGTCTACCCCGGCGCCAACAACATCGAATAACGGCAGTCGCTACAGCATCCAGCAGGACCGTGCGCCTTCTCGCCAGGTAGATATCGCGTCGATTCCCGATGTGGTTCCCGAGCCCGTCAAGCGGACCCGGGCGGGCAATGTGAGCCCCTATACGGTATTGGGCAAGACCTACACCGTGTTGCCTACCGAAGAAGGCTACCGGGAGCGGGGTGTCGCCTCCTGGTATGGAGAGAAGTTCCACGGGCACCAGACTTCCAACGGCGAAATCTTTGACATGTACAAGGTCTCCGCTGCGCACAAGTCCTTGCCGATTCCCAGCTACCTGCGTGTGACCAACCTCGACAACAATCGCAGCATCGTGGTCAGGGTCAACGATCGCGGTCCCTTTCACGGTGATCGCATCATCGATCTCTCCTACGCGGCGGCATTGAAGCTGGGCTACGCTGACCGGGGCACGGCGCGGGTACAGCTGGAAGCGATTGTCGTGAATTCCGATGTGGGAAGACGAACTCTTGCGGCCAATTCGCGGTCTAATACGGTAGTAGATCCCATCGTGGGGGCGAAATATCTCCAGGTCGGGGCATTTTCCAGCCTCGATACGGCAAGGGAGTTGTCCCGGGAGCTGGATACGCTCACGGACAGACCGGTGTTTATCCGGTCAATCAACAGTCGGGACAATGGGGTCTTGCATCGAGTGCGCATCGGCCCCATAGAGAACGATGGTGAAATTCAATCTCTGAGCAGGCGCGTAGTTGCCGCAAATCTGGGTAGACCTTACACTGTGACTGAATGACAGGTTTTGTCGACTTCCGGTTCTTGAGTATCGAAACCGGGTTCCCTGATCGGCCCCCCGCACTGCTTGGCAATACACTCAACTGATTTTGATGGATGATTCTATGCTCCTCAGGCGCAAACAATTTCTGGTAATTACTTCTTTCGTGGCGCTGGTCACCCTGCTGGCAGGCAACCTGGCCCAGGCCCAGACTATTATTCCCCGCGCACCTGATATCGCCGCCACCAGTTATATTCTGATCGACGCCAAGACAGGTCAGGTACTGGTGGAAGAGAATCCGGACGAGCCACTGCCACCCGCCAGCCTCACCAAGATCATGACCTCCTATATCGCCATCGAGGAAATCCTGACCGGAAACCTCTCGCTTAATGACATGGTTCATATCAGCGAGAAAGCCTGGCGCATGGAAGGCTCCAAGATGTTTGTGGAGGTGAATACCCAGGTCTCTGTGGAAGACCTGCTGCGCGGCATCATCATTCAGTCCGGCAACGATGCCAGCGTGGCGATTGCCGAACACATCGCCGGCAGCGAGGAAGCGTTCGCCGACATGATGAATCAGTATGCCGAGGTGCTGGGCCTGCAAAACAGTTTCTTCATGAACTCCAGCGGCCTGGATACCGAGTTGTACTACAACACCATGTCTGCCCGTGACCTGGCTATCCTGGCCCAGGCCACCGTCGACAGGCACCGGGATTTTTATCCCATCTATGCGGAGCGCGAATTCACCTACAACAATATTCGCCAGAGCAATCGCAACAGCCTCTTGTTCAGGGACCGCAATGTGGATGGCTTGAAGACGGGCTGGACTGACGCCGCGGGTTACTGCCTGGTGGCCTCTGCCGAGCGCGATGGCATGCGCCTGATCTCGGTAGTCACCGGTACTGCCAGCGAAGAGGCGCGGGCCATTGAGACCCAGAAATTGCTTACCTACGGCTTCCGCTACTACGAAACCCACAAACTCTACGACGCCGACCAGGTGCTGACCACTGTGCCAGTCTTCTCGGGCGCCGAGAGTTCGGTCGATCTGGGTATCGAGGAAGAAGTCTATGTCACCATTCCCCGCGGCCAGGCAGAAGCGATGACTGCCACGGTGGATGTGGATGAGGTTATCCGCGCTCCGCTGCAGGAGAGACAGACCATGGGCAAGGTGAACGTCATGCTGGGTGATGAACTCATCTACAGTGGTGATGTGGTTGCCATGCGCGGTGTTGAAGAGGGCGGAGCCCTGAAGCGCTTCATGGATTGGATCACGCTCATGTTTAATGACGCAGCTGGTTAAGGCAATCCATGAAAGAAATTGATGACGGAGTAGAAGAAGCTCCAAAAATAGAATTTCCCTGCCTGTATCCCATCAAGATCATTGGCAGGTCGGTGGAGGGATTCCAGGCGACTGTCATTGAAGTCGTCGAGCGTCATACCGGGGACCTGGACGCAGACCTGATCAATATCCAGGCCAGCGCCCAGAGTAATTACCTGTCCGTGCGGGTCACGATTGCCGCCACGGGCGAGGAACAACTGCGAAACCTCTTCGAAGACCTGAAAGCCCTGGAAAGCGTCAAGCTGGTTCTCTAGTGTGCGGCTAGCAAACTACAAGTGGATCCAGGCGACAGCGCCTGAAGAGAGGCCCGAGCTGCCTCCCTTGATTGTGCGACGCCTGGGATTGCAGGACTACGAACCCATCTTCAAGTCCATGCGTTACCTGGCCGAGCATCCGCGGCAGGGTCGGGCCGATGAGATATGGCTGCTCAGCCACAAGCCCGTGTTTACCCAGGGCCAGGCGGGACTGGCCGAACACATTCTCAACCCCGGCAAAATCCCGGTCGTTCAGGTGGATCGCGGTGGACAGGTTACCTATCATGGCCCGGGGCAGCTGGTTGCCTACCTGTTGCTGGATGTGCGGCGCCGGAAACTGGGCGTTCGCGGCCTGGTCGACCTCATCGAGCGTTCCATGATCGAAACTCTCGACCTGTACGGGATTGCGGCGGAAGCCAGGGCCGGAGCTCCCGGTGTGTATGTCAATGATGCTAAAATAGGCGCCCTGGGACTGAGAGTGAAGAATGGCTGGACTTACCACGGCCTGAGCCTGAACGTCCGGATGGATCTCACTCCTTTCCATGGCATTAATCCCTGCGGTTTCGAGAAATTGGCAGTGACCCAGATCGCGGATCTCGATCCTGAATTGGCCTCGAGGGAGCTGCTGCTGCAGGAAGTGAGCCGACGCCTCAGTAACAGGCTCCTGGAAAACCTGGGATATATCCCTCCCTACACGGATTGAACGACGGCATACCATGGCAGAACGAAAACGACGCAATGTGTTGATCGAAGGCGAGAAACTCCGCGGAGCAGACAAGCTGCGCCGCATTCCCGTGAAGGTGATTCCCACCACAGAATTACCGACCAAGCCTGACTGGATCCGGGTCAAGATTCCGGCGTCTCCCAAGATCAGCCATATCAAGCAGAAGCTGCGGGAGCACCGGCTCGCATCGGTATGCGAGGAGGCTTCCTGCCCGAACCTCGGCGAATGCTTCAGCAATGGCACTGCGACATTTATGATCATGGGTGACATCTGCACCAGGCGTTGTCCATTCTGTGATGTTGCCCATGGTAAACCGAAGCCGCTGGCAGAGGATGAACCGCGGGAGCTGGCACAGGCCATCGCCGAAATGGGCTTGAGCTACGTGGTGATCACCTCGGTGGACAGGGATGACCTGAAAGACAGCGGAGCCCAGCATTTCGCCAACTGCATCAGCGAAACCTACAAGTACAATCCGGGCATCAAGGTTGAAGTGCTGGTCCCCGATTTTCGGGGGCGCATGGAAATCGCGCTGGAAATCCTGAAAGAAACACCTCCGGATGTGTTTAATCACAACCTGGAAACAGTGCCTCGTCTTTACAAGCAGGCACGGCCCGGGGCTGACTATCAGTGGTCACTGGACCTGCTGCAGGCCTACAAGGCGAAATGCCCCGAGGTGACGACAAAGTCGGGACTAATGCTGGGGCTCGGCGAAACCAACGATGAAGTGAAAGAAGTGCTGCGCGATCTCAAGGCCCATGATGTGGACATGATTACCCTGGGCCAGTATTTGCAGCCAAGCAAGGACCATCTGAAGGTGGAACGTTTCGTTCATCCGTCCGAGTTCGAAGAGCTCAAGGTGTTTGCTGAATCGCTCGGTTTTGCCCAGGTTGCCAGTGGGCCACTGGTTCGTTCTTCCTATCATGCTGACAAGCAGGCTCATGGAGAAAATGTTTCCTGAGTTTCTGCTGCATGAAGATTAACCTCAAACAACTTCTGGTCAGCATAATCTCTCTCCTGGTAGCCGTTGCTACCGTAATCAGCTTCACCCGTAATGCCGATTTGGTGGGTGAGCTGGCACCTGTGCTGCGGGCGCTCATTCTGGATCTGGCTGTGCTGTCTGCGCTGATTGCGGTTTTTCCTCTTAACCCTCTGTTTCGGGGTCGTCCCGGCAATTACGGCATGGTGGTGTGTCTGCCGGCGATGATTCCTGCCTTGTTCTACTTCGTTTTCCTGTTACCGCAGCAGGCCAGCGGCGAGATTGTGGCTTCCCAGTTACGCAGCGATCTCGTAACAGATGGAAGCAGTAATGGCATCGTTGAAGTGGGATTCGCCTATCCGATTTATACCCCGACGGTGAGCATACGCAGCCAGGGCGTGTATACCCGCCGACTCAATATTTTCTTGCGCATGATCGATGCCAACGGCGGGGAGACTCTGTTCAGGGGAGTGCGGGCACAGGTGCCGGGATCTAGCCTGAGTGTTGAAGCCAGCGTGCAGGGATTGCTGAGCCGCAATGAAGGTTACCTGCTCAATCCGCTAAACTTGCCTCCCGGAAAGGAAATTCAGGGGCGCGCGGTTTTTATCATCAGCAATTTACGGGATGGTACCAGCTTTATCGACGCGCTCGGATATGCCTACCAGGCACAATTCGAGCTGCGGGATCCCCTGGATGGTTCCCTGGTACAGGTGTTTCCCCTGAACCGCATCTAGTGAGCCGCTAGCAGTTTGCCTGTCTGGCGATTCCACACAAGCAGGGCGAGGCAGAGGATGATATAGATGGCAGCTACGATGAAGGCAGGAAGTGCCGTGGTGACAAGTTGCAAGCCGGCAGCCAGTAGCAGCAGTCGCAGGACCTCAAGGTAAAGCGCATCTTCCCTGCCTTCCATCCATCTGCCCAGTACGAACAGGGAATACGCCAGAAACAGCACAGCTGTGCTTACAACCGGATAGCTGTAGGTGGATGCGTTAATAAGTAGAAAGAGACTCATTCCCACGGTGATCAGGAACTGCACGAAAGTATAGCTCCGGGCGAAGCCACTGATCCGGGGATCGAACTTCCGGCTCAGGTCTTTCTCCAGGGCTTTCTGCTTGCAGTGCGTGACCTGTCCTGCCGGCTGCCAGCCGGGTGGCATGAATGGCAGCCGCAACATGTTCAACAGGCCGGGGGCAGCCAGTGTATCCAGGATCAGGCGCCAGTAGACATGGATATTGGCCCACAGCGGATTCCAGCTATTGAGCGGTTTGCGCAGTCCAAAATAGACCGGTTCCTCATCCAACTCGTCCTGGAAGGTGCCGAACAGACGATCCCAGATGATAAATACGCCGCCGTAGTTCTTGTCCACATAGATCCTGTTGCGGCCATGATGTACCCGGTGATTGGATGGCGTGACCATTATCCATTCCAGTGGCCCCAACTTGGGTACGTGCTCGGTGTGCACCCAGAACTGGTAAATCAGGTTCAGGCTCACCACGGTGAACAGGGTCTCGGCGGGATAACCCACCACAAAGAAGGGCAGGTAGAAGAGGAAGCCGTAGAAGTCGATACTGGTCTGGCGCAGGGCTGTGCCCAGGTTAAAGTCTTCACTCTGGTGATGGGCCACGTGGGACCCCCAGAACAGCGCCACCTCGTGCCCGAACCGGTGTTTCCAGTAATAGGCGAAGTCGTATAGCACGAAGCAGCTCAGCCACACCCAGGCCCGGTCATCGGGCAGTTGCTGAAGCTGGTAGCGGGCGACCACCCATTCGTAGATGCCGCCGGAAAAACCCAGTATCACCAGCGCCTGCAGTCTGCTCAGGCTGCCCATGGACAGGCTGTTGATAGTGTCATTGATGCGATAGGTATTGCGACCACGCAGGATCCCGTAGGCAAATTCCAACAGGATAAGCAGGAAGAAGAAGGGAATAGCGTAGAGAATCAGGTCCATGTCGGAAATTCTACACTGTTTTGGTCGGAGCGGGGGTCCTGGCGTCAGGAGGCTGTTACCGGGCCTTCATAGTGCGGTGTTCCGAGCCCCTGGTATTCGGCGATGGCCAGGCCAGCGGCTACCGAGGTGAAGGGATCATGCTCGATAACCTTGTTGGGGAACTTGCTGTCCAGGAGTCGCTTCACCGCAGGGATCAATGAGGAGCCCCCGGTGCGAATTACCAGTTGTATCCGGCTGCTGTCCATGTGGGCTTTTTCCAGTACCTCATCGATGGCCTGGTCCAGTTGATTCAGCACAGTGCCTATCATGGATTCAAACTGCTCGCGACTGACATCGATTTCGATATCGAGCTCCGGTATATCGAGTCGGGCGACTGTTTCGCTGGATAGCGTCGCCTTCAGGTCTTTCAGGCACTGGAATACCAGATAGCTGTAGTTGTTCTTGATCAGGTCGTACAGGCGCTGGAACTTGACGGCCGCCTCGTCCCCGAATTCGATTCGCTGCTTGAGGGGGGTGGTGAAACGGTTCTGGTTCAGCATGTAGCTGATGGCCCAGTTAAGCAGCAGGTCTTCGTAGTCTTCGAAAGGGAAGACGGTCTCGATCTCCCGGTCCTCGCCAGCCCTGCGCCAGCGTTCGCCTTTGCCAAGCAGGGGAAACAGCAGTTCCCGGAACAACAACTGATCGATGTGATCTCCACCCAGACCAATACCATGGGTGGCAGTCACTGCGAAGTCGTTCTGTTGCTTGTGCAGGATGCAGAGATCCAGGGTGCCGCCACCGAAGTCGACAGCAAGCAGGTATTCGCCCGTGGCGGTCGGGTGACCGTGCAGATAGCTGAGGGCGGCGGCTATCGGTTCAGGATAGAAGCTTTGATCTTTGAATTCAGCATATCCATAGGCTTCAGACAACAAGGCCAGCGCCTGTTGGTTTCTGCCGCCTTCGGAGCCTTCGAAGTTTACCGGATGTCCGATGCAGGCATGATTGGAGTCCCTGGCATCGAGGCCCAGCTCGCGGAACAGCGCCAGCAGGCATTTTTTAATACGCACCAACAGTGGAGTGACCAGGGCAACGAGTCGAAACGGGCGATCGAATACCATGAGTCTCGGCGCATCACTCCTGCCCAGCAGGCGCTTGATGCCCCGAAACAGTCGTCCGGTCTGCCCGGCGTCCACGAAGGACTGGCCGTAGATCAGCTCCGTGGATGCTTCTTCCGGCAGGCCTTTGTCGCCGATCTGTCCCGTTGTGCTGCGTCCCTCTCCCAGCACTTCGGCGCTCAACTCGACCTTGCGGCCGGTGTTGCTCTGGATATAGCGTTCGATGGCAGCCTGCCCGGTCTCAATCTGGAAGTCGCTGTCTACATAAGTCGCAGAGGGCATCACCGGTGAATGCTCCTCCAACTGTACGAGATGAACGGCAGAGCCGTCATAGACGGCTGCCACACTGTTACTGGTTCCAAAGTCGATACCGATACCGACTCGCTTGGTTGAATGTCGAGGGGGCTGGCCTTGTTTTTCTTGCACTGGGAGAATGATCTGGTCTGGGGTTGAACGGCAGTCGGGAGTTGGTGACTGGAAATGGCTGTATCTGGTAATCCGTGCTCTGTGAAGTGCGATAGTTTACAACAAGCTTCCCGCAGCAACTATCTATCTCTCGATAAGCTTGCGCCTGTTCAGCGACTTGAGATCGGCAATTCAGGGCGATCAATGAGCCTAAACACCCGCTGCGGTTGAAGTTTTCGGGAACTTAACCTATGCTCACTCGGTCTTATGCAGACGTAGAAACAGTCGCATCAGGGGCTGGTAAGAGGTTTTCATGTTATTAGGCAGACTGTCGCTGAATCGCGCATTTATTGCGGCATTTGTAGTACTCACGACGATCGCAAGCGCTCCGGCAGCGGCGGGCACGCTGGTCCGTGTGAGCACCACGATTGGCGATTACACGATCGAACTGCTGGACGAGTCGGCCCCACAGACGGTTCAGAACTTTCTCAACTACGTCAATCGCAATGACTACAACGGTACCTATCTTCACCGCGTCGTGGATGATTTCGTGGTGCAGGGTGGCGCTTACGGCTTCCAGTTATTCTACGGTCCGGTTGACGTGCCCGTGGATCCGCCAGTACCCAATGAGCCCGGAGCGTCCAATGTACGCGGCACAGTCGCCATGGCGAAACTGGATGGGCAGCCAGACAGCGCGACCAATCAATGGTTTGTAAATCTCTCGGACAATACGAGCCTGGATACTATCAACGGTGGCTTTACAGTGTTCGGCACCGTGTTGGGTAATGGCATGATTATCCTCGACGCCATCGATGATTTGCCTACGGTATCCCTGGGCGGCAAAGCATCAAGTGCACCTTATTGGACTGAGTCATTCAACAATGGCCTGGACTTCGTGTACATGAATGCCGAGGTGGTGGAACGATTCAGTGAGGCACCTCATGTCTACGAAACCAATACGGGCAAGCTGATCACCACGGTGAGCGTGGACGGTGGCAGCGAGTTAATAAGCCTGAATTTCGACACGATCGCTTCCGATCCAGAGGTCGTGCTGCAGGCCAATACGAAGAGCATCATTCCCCGCAAGGAAACATTTCCCGATATCGCGACTTACTCCACTTCGGATAATCGCCTGCGCATCCCCAGTCTGGAAGTCAACCAGAATGGTAATGCATTCCTGCTGAACAACGTGGTCTTTGTTCTCAGTAATACCGAACTCTCCCAGTTCACGCTGGAATCCTACGAACAGTAAGCCTGGCTCAAGCGCCGTTTACCGAATGCTGTTGTTAGGTTAATCTTGCCTACTTCGGCAAGGCTGAAAAGCGCCTGGATTTCCACTCCAGCTAGCAGGACAACAAAAATATGGCTGCCCCTCGCGGTGAATTTTCTTCAAGGTTCGGATTTTTAATGGCCGCCTCCGGTTCCGCTGTGGGGCTGGGTAATATCTGGGGCTTCCCGACCAATGCGGCATCCAATGGGGGAGCTGCCTTTCTCTTCACCTACCTGATTCTGGCTTTCGCGCTTGCCTATCCGGCGTTGATGGCTGAGCTGATTATTGGTCGCCATGCTCGGGCCAATGCGGTCACGGCACTGAAATCCATCGCTACCGGTGAGAAGACCCGGGTTGCCGCTGTCACGGTGGGCTTCGTGGGGATTGTTACGGTCAGTTTTATCCTGAGTTTCTATTCGATCGTCAGTGGCTGGATGATCGCTTTCTTCTTCGATCCGGTGGCTCGCCTGCTGGGAATGGACGGCCTGGCGACCTGGTTGACCACCGATGCGGTAGTGCGAAACAGTCTCTTTGTTGTGGTGTTCATGATGCTGACCGTTTTCATTATCAGCGCCGGCGTCAAGGACGGCATCGAGAAGTGGGCTTCGCGGCTTATGCCTTCCCTGATAATTATTCTGCTGTTATTGATCGTGTATGTGCTCACCTTGCCTGGGGCACTGGATGGCCTGCGTGCCTACCTGATACCGGATTTCAGCAGGGTAGCCGACCCGGCGCTGCTGGTCAGTGCCATGGGACAGGCGTTCTTCTCGCTGTCTTTGGGTGTTGGCACCATGCTTGTGTATGGGTCTTACATCAGCAAGCGCGAAAACCTGCCTACTATCGGTAGTCTGGTCGCATTGCTGGATGTTGGAATCGCCGTGCTCGCCGGCATGTTGATCTTGCCCGCGATGTACGTCGCTCTCAACAATGGAGTGCAGATCTATGATGAGGCGGGCGGTCTGATCGCCGGACCGGGTCTGATCGTATCCGTTTTGCCTGCCTTGTTCGAAACCATGGGCTCGATCGGCGTGTTGGTGGCATTCGCCTTCTTCGCATTGATGACGATTGCTTCCCTGACCTCTTCAATCTCCATGCTTGAAGTACCGGTCGCCTATGGCGTCGAGCATCACGGCATAGACAGGCCGAAGGCGGCTATCGTTATCGGGGCTGTGATTACGGTCATCTCCCTGATCATCGTTTTTAATTTCGATCCATTATTCGACCTGGTGGTCACCTATACCACCGAGGTGAGTCAACCTCTACTGGGATTTGCCTTCTGCATCTTCGTCGCCTGGATCTGGCGTCGCAACGACATCCTCGAAGAGATAAAGCAGGGTAGTCCAGATGTTGAATCCGGCCTGTTCTGGAAAATATGGCCCTTCTACGTGAAGTTCATCTGCCCGGTTGCCATTCTCGTCGTTTACTTCCAGTAGCAGGCTGGAATAGCGCTCCTGATTGCGCACAAGTCGTTGCCTAGGCTGTTGCGACTTCGACGAAACGTTCAATTTCTGCTTCGCTATTGTAGTAGTGAACTGACGCCCTGTTTACGTCGAGCCCCTTCTTTCCCAGATCGAGTTGAGCGTTTGCCCCCCTTGAAATCGAGGTATTGATACCAGCCTCGTTGAGCCGTTGCTTCGTGCTCTCTGCATCCAGGTCACTGCGATTAAAGGTCACGATGCCCGACAGGTTTTCCGAGGCTTCATGGACGCGGATATTGTGACGGTCGGCCAGGCGGTCATGCAGCAGCCTGCCCAGGTAGCGTACGCGTTGCTCGATCGCCTCGCTGCCCAAGGTCAGTGCGTAGTCCACTGCCGTGGCCAGCCCAATCATGGCGGCGACGTTGCGTTCCCAGTTTTCGAAGCGGGTGGCGTCAGGGCGAAGACTGTAGCTGTCCGCCGATGCCCATTGCACGGAGTGCAAATCCACTACTGCGGGCACCAGTTCCTCAAGCCGCGAGTTTCTGGCGTACAGAAAACCCGTGCCGCGGGGGCCGCGCAGGTACTTGCGACCGGTGCCGCAGAGCAAGTCACAGCCAATCTTTTCAACATCCAGAACCACCTGGCCGGCAGCCTGGCAGGCGTCGAGCAGATACCACAGGCCATGTTCCCTGGCGATTGCGCCAACTTCCTCGGCTGGCTGGATATCGCCTCTCTGGCTCGGCACATGAGTCAGGCATACAAGTCTGGTAGTGGGGCGGATCGCGGCGCGCAGGGCATCAAGATCCACTACCCCATACGGGTCGCAGGGCACCGTGGTCAGTTCCAGTCCCCTGTGCTTTGTACTGTGCAGGAGATCCAGGTAGTTGCTGGCGTATTCCATGTCGGCGGTAATGATGTGATCGCCCGCTTGCAGATTCAGGGCATGGAACGCGGCATGCCAGGCCCTGGTGGCGTTCTCCAGGAAGGCTATCTCGCAAGGCTGACAATTCAGTAATTCAGCAAAGGCCGTGTAGAAGCGTGCCTGCTGAGCCTGTGCGCTATCAGCCGCCTCATAGCCGCCGATCTCCTGTTCCAGCCTGAGGTGGTTAATCTGCGCCTCCGTGACGATGCGTGGACTCAGCGCCGCACCGGCATTGTTAAAATGAATCAGCTGTTCGCAGTGTGGCGTATCAGTTCTGATTCTCTCCAGGTCGATAGCTAAAGGGTCGGGCATGGAAGACACCTTTTCTGGTTATGCCAAAAGTCTGTGGTGGGAACTGTAACGGATCACCGATGGACACTCCGTAAGCGGAAGCTCGGGGAACAGATGATATTAACAAACAGCTGTGCTACGGTGCCACAAAGCCGCAACAAGCACTGGACTGAAACAACAAGAGCTAATGCCACACAGCAACTCGATCAAATAATAAGACCAGAGGATCGGATCATGAAACACCGCGCGTTGAATGCCCTCGCTACCGTTCCAGCTTCTGAAGATGCCCACGTCGACACGCCACTCATTCGTAGGGGGTTTTTAAAAAAAATCGCACTACTCGCAACCGCAAGCCCTCTCGTTTCCATCCTGACCCCAGCCGCCGGGGCACAGACTTCAGTTGCCAATTCGGTGCAGGCGTTGGTCTTCGATGTGTTTGGTACGGTCGTGGATTGGCGGGCTTCGATAATCAGGGAAGGGCAGCTGCTGGCGGCTCGCAAGGGTTACGAAGTGGACTGGGGGGAGTTCGCGGACCGTTGGCGCTCCGGTTACGGCCCCGCCATGAACAAGGTGCGCACGGGCGAGCTCCCCTGGACCAAGATCGATGACCTGCACCGCATGATTCTGGACGAGCTGGTTGTAGAATTTGCTCTAAGCGGTATGACTGAAGATGAGCTTGACCATTTCAATCGCGCCTGGCATCGCCTGAGTCCCTGGCCCGACACCGTGGCGGGGCTGCATCGGCTGAAATCCAGGTACATTATCGCGACGCTCTCCAATGGCAATGTCTCCCTGTTGACCAACATGGCCAAGAATGCGGGATTGCCCTGGGATGCTGTGCTGTCTGCGGAACTGGCGGGGCATTACAAACCAGACCCCGAGGCCTATCTCAAGGCCGCCGACCTGCTTGGTTTACCGCCGGAACAGGTGATGCTGGTGGCCGCCCATCCGGGAGACCTGCGCGCTGCGGCTCGCACAGGATTGCGCACAGCCTATGTTATTCGGCCGCTCGAGCGTGGTCCCGGCAGGCCTGTCGATCGCAATCCCGATGGTGAATTCGATTACACAGCGGAAGATTTCCTGGACCTGGCACGGCAACTGGGAGCCTGAGTCCTGTGAGCATTGAATTGGAAGCCGGTGTAAGAGAAGAGATTGCGCAAAAACTACAGGCGTATTTCCTCGACAATCTCGATCGGGAACTGGGCGGCTTTGAGGCACAGTTCCTGCTGGATTTCTTCACAGAACAGATCGGCTGCTTCTACTACAATCAGGGCCTTGCCGATGCGCTCTCTGCCATGGAGCAGAAGACCCAGGAAATAACCGACCTGATCTATGAACTGGAAAAGTTTCCATCCAAAACCTGAATAACCGGCTGTTGTGTTAGCTCAGGTTTTCCCGCAATGGCAGGCGGATGAAGAACTCGCTGCCCTGATCCATCACTGATTCGAAACTGATTTCACCGCCGAGCTTTTCCATCATCCGTTTGACAATAACCATGCCCAGCCCGGTGCCCTGGGGATCTTTCTCGGAACCCGGGTCTTCCTTGGCAAATTCCTGGAACATGCGCTGCTGGAATTTCTCGCTCATGCCTTTGCCGGTGTCCCGAATAAATATCTCGATGCCCAGTCTACGCTTGAAGTACACAGCCTTGTAACCCAGCTGGATGCTACCCTTATCGGTGAACTTGATGGCGTTGGTGATGATGTTCACCAGAGCATGTTGCAGGCGAGACTTGTCGATTTGCACCAGCAGATTGGCTGAGGCGAAATCCGTGCTCAATTCCAGTTCCTTTTCAAGAGCGGAGGGCAGCATCATGTCCCGCACCTCATTCAGGAAGTGGGTCATCTCCACCAGTTCGAATTCTGGCTCAAAGCTTTCCGATTCCAGTTCCGCCATTTCCAGCAGGTCATTGATCAGGTTATGCAGATGGTCGCTCTGTTTGATCACCGTGGTCATATGCTGTCGTGTGCCTTCGTCCAGGTTGCGGGACTGAGCGGCCAGCAAGCGTTTCGAGTTGGCCAGGATCAGATGTACCGGGGTGAGGAACTCACGGGAGACGTTGCGCAGGAAATCGGCCTTGGCTTTGGTTTCCAGGCGCGCCTGTACGAAATCTTCATTCTTTGAACGGACAAATTCCGTGAGTGAGAATAGCACCATCAAGGCCGCCAGGATGACCATGCTTTCAGCAATCTGGGAAGACAGGGAGCCGCGCTCGACGATTTCCAGCTTGTACATTAACCAGGAGCTGTAGGCCAGGACGATGAGCAGCATTGAACCGACCAGGTAGATTGCGGAGCGAGAGCCCTGAATGGCGGCGAACACGGCCATGCAGAGCACAATCAGGGCGACCAGCATGCCAATTCCCATCAGGGTACGAATACTCGCTGCGGTAACCTGCTCGAAGGATATGAAGAGGAAATACAGGGCCGCGGGAATCATGGCTATGGTCAGGAAGCGCAGCACGATCACGGCCTGATCCCGGTACTTGTGTTCGAGATTCAGGGATTGGCCGATCAGGCAAATTCCCGCGATAAGCCCGGTGCCTGAGAGTAGAGATATCCGGTTATTCATCTCCAGTACGTTTCCCCAGAACCAGATTCTTCCCATCCCGGTTTGCGCGAGGAAAAACAGCAAGGTGCAGGCAAAGAACAGGGTGAATCCAATAAACTGTTTTTCCCGCATCACGAAGAACAGAGTTCCGCAAAGCAGAAAACAGAAAGCGAGGAAGATGAACAAGCCGCCGAGAAACGGTAATTGGTAGGGGCCTTCTTCGGCCAGAATTTCGCTGGTGGTTAGCAGCAGGGGCGCCTCGATGCCGATCCTCGATTCGACCCTGAAATAAATTTTCGTCTCACTGCCAGCGGGAGCCATGGTAAACGGCATGATGGGGTAGTGATAGGGAAAGCTGAGTGAGTCGATCAGGACGGAGTCACCCATGCTTTCGCGTCGAATGACTACGTCGTCTACTGCAATGTAAAATTCAACGAGATCCAGGCTCGGCGATTCCAATGCCAGTAACAGTTCGCTCTGGGCAAGGTCTGCGCTGGTCAGAACCAGGGAGAACCAATAACTTTGGCTCGACATGCCCAGTGTGGGGATGGCCTGGGTTGATCGTTGCCAGGCAATCCCGGGGCTGGCGATGTCCTCGATAGTGAGGCTTATATCGGGATCTTCCACATAGTCCAGGTACTGGCCCAGATTGACCGGCAGCTGGTTTCTGGAGACGTTCAGTTCGGCCCCCTGCGCGAACACGGCTATGCCTAATATCAAAAATCCCAGAAAGAACTGATAGTGCTGTCGTGCAGGCTGAGGCATCCTGGAAAAAAACAACCTGTCTTTATAAAATCTTGTTCAGCGGCTCGCCTGGGGTTGGTCCTGTGGGAGCGCTCATTATTATGATTGCTTGGTGATTATATCGGCTTGTATTCGAAGAATGTTGCAATGAAGCGGGCATTTTTGGGCAAAAACAGACCGAAGTTGACAGTTTTATCCCGGCATGTGAAATTTCCAATCTCGTCTGACGCGGGGGTCTCCATGCTTGGCCGACTACCACTTTTTGCCTTATTGACCGTCTTGTTGCCGGGCTGCTCAGAGCCGGAAGAGCCTGCTAGCCGGTCTGCCTCTTCACCCGCCAATATTGCTGCCGATATCCAGCCCATGAGTGATTCACCTGTCACACAATCGCCGAACCCTTTCCTCTCGGAGAGTCCCCTGTATCTGAACTACCCGCAGTTCGATCTCATCACCGAGGCCCATTACCTGCCGGCATTCAGGCAGGGCATGACAGAGCAGCTGGCGGAGATCGACGCCATTACAGGGCAATCGGCGCAGCCCAGCTTCGACAACACAATTGTTGCCCTGGAGCTGTCGGGTCAATTGCTGGATCGGGTCTCGCGCGTCTTCTTCAGTATGGCAGGAGCCCATACCAATGATGACATTCGGGCCTTGCAGCAGGAGCTGGCGCCGGAGCTGGCGGCTCACCAGGACGCAATTCTGCTCAATCGGGCATTGTTTGCCCGGATCGACACCTTGTTCCAGGCGCGTGAGGAATTGGGGCTCGATGGGGAATCCATGCGCCTAATCGAGCGCTATCACACCGACTTTATCCGCGCCGGCGCTGCCTTGACACCTCAGCAGCAGGATCGCATGCGGGAAATCAATGCCGAGATTGCAGTCCTGCAAACCGATTTCTCACAGAATGTCTTGAGCGAGGTAAACGATCAGGCCATTGTTGTTGATTCGCGAGAAGAGCTCACCGGGCTCGATGAGTCCAGGATAGAAGTGGCCCGCGGCGAGGCTGAGGACAGGGGGCTGCCGGGGAAGTTTGTCATTCCATTGTTGAATACCAGCGGCCAACCCGTATCGAGCAGTCTGCAAAACCGGGCGCTGCGGGAACGCATCCATCGTACTTCATTGGCCAGAGGCAGCCGGGGCGGAGAGTATGACAATCGGGGCATCCTGTCGTCGGTTCTGCGCCTGCGCGCGGAGAGGGCTCAGCTTCTTGGATATAATACCCACGCGCATTTCATCCTGGAAAACCAGACAGCGCAGACTGTCGATGCAGTAAACCAGCGCCTGGCTGAGCTGACGGCACCGGCCGTGGCTAACGCCCTGCGTGAGGCAGCCGACCTGCAGCAGATGGTGTATGACTCGGAGGAAGATTTTCAACTGGCGGCCTGGGATTGGGACTTCTATACAGAAAAACTACGCTCGGCCCGCTTCAACTTCGATGCCAGCCAACTGAAACCCTATTTCGAGCTGAACAACGTTTTGCAGCGTGGTGTGTTTTTCGCGGCAGAGCAGCTGTACGGCATCAGCTTCGAGGAACGTTTCGACTTGCCGGTCTACCAGGAAGATGTACGGGTATTCGAGGTCTTCGATGCTACCGGCACGACCCTGGCTCTGTTTATTGCCGACTTCTACGCCAGACCCAGCAAGCGTGGCGGGGCCTGGATGAACGCCTATGTTTCCCAGAGCGACCTGATGAACACGCAACCGGTGGTTGCCAACCATCTCAATATCACCGAGCCTCCGGAAGGCGAGCCAACCCTGCTCAGCTTCGCGGAAGTAACCACCATGTTCCATGAGTTCGGGCACGCCTTGCACGGCATGTTTTCCAGTGTGGAGTATCCCTATTTTTCGGGCACCAGTGTGCCCAGGGATTTTGTTGAATATCCGAGCCAGGTGAATGAAATGTGGGCGACATGGCCCGAGGTCCTCGAGAACTATGCGGTTCATTTCCAGACCGGTGAACCCATGCCCAGGGAGCTGCTCGACAAAGTCCTGTCTACGCGAACGTTCAACCAGGGCTTCGCGACGACAGAATACCTGGCCGCCTCCATCGTGGATCAGGCGCTTCACCAGCTGTCCCCGGAAGAGGTGCCGCCCGCAGAGACCATCATGGACTTCGAAGCCCAGGCTCTGGAGTCAGCGGGTATTGCCCTGGACGTGGTGCCGCCGCGATACCGGGCAAGCTACTTCTCCCATATCATGGGCGGTTACTCGGCGGGCTACTACTCCTATATCTGGAGTGAGCTACTGGATGCTGATACCGTGGAATGGTTCAAGGAAAACGGCGGTTTGCGACGAGAGAACGGAGATCACTTCAGGCGCAGCTTGCTGTCCCGGGGCGGCAGTGTTGATGCCATGCAACTATTCCGGGAATTCCGGGGGCGCGACGCCGAGATTGCACCCCTGTTGACACGTCGTGGCCTGAATTGACCTGCGGGTCAGGCGCGGGCGCTTGCAACCCGGGTTCCTGCCAGGCGCAATAACAACAGGCTCAGCTCGTCCCAGGGGTTGGCCGCAGAGAGTCCCTTGATACTCTGGTCGATCAGTCGGGAATGATCCAGCATCGCCCAGATGTCAGCGCTGCGCAGGCGGTTCAGTGCAGCGCCTACGGCCTGCTTGCGATTGAACCACACGTGGTGGGATTGCAGTATCGCATTCACGCCCTGGCCGGCTTCCTTCTTCTCGAGCATGGGTAACAGGCTGCGCAGCTCGCGCGTGATGGCGCCGAGTATCACCAGGGGAAAGACATCTTCCGCGCGCAGCCCCTGCAGAATCTTTTCGACCCGCACCGTGTCGCCGGACAGTGCGGCATCCACCAACTGGAACGCCGTGTAGCGCGAGCTGTCGGCAACCACTTGCATGACGGTTCGCGCGTCGAGGCGAATACTGCCGCCGTCTTCACTATTCGCCAGGAGTTTTAGTTTCTCTATTTCCTGGACAGCCGCCAGCAGATTGCCTTCTACCCGGTCGATCAATAACTGCAGGGCATCTGGCTCGGCCTGGATACCTGCCCTTAGCAGCCGCTGCTCAAGCCAGGAGGGGAGACCATCCTTGTTGATGGGCCAGATCTGCACCACCACTGCGCCGGACTCCAGTGCCTTGAACCACTTTGTTTTCAGGGTGGCGGCCTCCAGTCGGGGACCGCTGAGCAACACAGCGAAATCCGGATTCGCATCGTCGATAAATTCCTGCAGCGCGGCCTTGCCGTCGTCTTCCAGTTTTCCACTCAGGCGAAGATCCAGCAGTTTTCTCTCGGAGAACAGTGACAGGTTACCCGTGGCTTGCTTGAAGAGCTGCCAATCGAAGTTGCGATCGATACTAAAGATATCTCGCTCGCTGAATCCCTGCTTGCGAAAGTGAGCCCGAGCCTGGTCGGCGGCCTCTTGCATCAACAGGGGTTCATCGCCACTGAGCCAGACCAGGTTAGAGTTGCCGGCTTTGAGACTGCGCGCCAGTTCTTCGGCTTTGATTTTCATTGGCTGTTGTCCGTGTCTATGCGCTGCGGAGTCCCCACCTCAGCTTCCAGCCGCCTCCAGACGGCGCATCAGCTGGTTCACCAGGTCTCGGCGCATTTCCGCCGCGATGATTTCGACTTCTTCGCGGTTACCGACGATGTTGGCGATGTCTTCGAAGTGTCGACGTTCCACCATCAGGTTCTGTTCGGTGATCAGGAATTCGCCTGCGCGAACCAGACTCACCGGGACCGAGAGGCGGATGTCGTACTGTGCTGCCCTGGCCCGGGGATTCACGGTAACAGGTCTCGATATGAGTTGCTCGCTACCCAGGTTGAGCGTTGCTACCGACGCACCGGGAGCGGGGCTGGTATCGACTCCAGCAGATTCCAGGCTGCGTTGTACCAGCCTGCCCAATTCACTGTTGGGCTGCTCCAGATTCAGCGCCAATTCCCTGAAACTGGCGCTCACGGCATCGCTCCCGCGCAACGCGAAGCCACAGCTTCCGAGTGCCAGTGCCAGCAGCAGAAGTGAGACCAGCCTGATTGTTGGTATTGCCTTGTGCATTGCGCCCATTCGGAAACCAGAACCCAGCTAGTTAGCGACGATATTGACCAGTCGACCCGGCACAACGATCACTTTGCGGACCGTGCCGTCAGCAATAAAGCGCTGTACTGCCTCATCCGCAAGAGCCAGCTTTTCGAGTTCGTCCCTGGCGATATCCTTGGTGACCTCGAGTTTGCTGCGCAGCTTGCCATTTACCTGCAGCACGATGAGCATGGAGTCGACCTGCAGGGCGGCCTTGTCGATTGCTGGCCAGCGGGCATCGACAACAGCCTCCGCGTGGCCGAAGTGCTGCCAGGCGCCGTGACAGAAATGGGGTACGATGGGCGCCAGCATCAGGATGCTGATCTCCAGCGCCTCTTGCACGACCTGCCTGTCCTGCGCGGAATCATAGTCCTCGGCGAACTTGCTGACCGAGTTCAGCAACTCCATGACTGCGGCAATGGCGGTATTGAACATCTGGCGCCGTGCGAAGTCATCCCCAACTTTCTCCAGGGTCTGATAGGTCTTGAGGCGTAATTTTTTTTGCTCATCACTGAGCTGTAGGGTAGAGAAGTCCGGCAAGGGAGCTGGCTGCTGGCTGTGCACGATCTTCCACAGACGCTTGAGGAACCGGTAACTGCCTTCCACGCCACTCTCCGACCAATCCAGGGACTGATCCGGCGCCGACGCAAACATGGTAAACATGCGCACGGTATCCGCACCAAATTCTTCGATGAGTGACATGGGGTCCACGGTATTTCCCTTGGACTTCGACATCTTGGCGCCGTCTTTCAGCACCATGCCCTGGGTGAGCAGGCTGGTGAAGGGTTCGTCGCTGTTCACCAGTCCGGCATCGCGCATCAGTTTGTGATAGAAGCGCGCATACAACAGGTGAAGGATGGCGTGTTCAATGCCGCCGACATACTGATCCACGGGCAGCCAGTAGTTGGCACGCTCGTCCAGCATGGCCCCGTTCTGGTCTTTACAGGTATAACGCGCGTAATACCAGGAGGACTCCATGAACGTATCGAAGGTGTCGGTCTCTCTGCGGGCGGGCTTGCCGCATTGCCGGCAGTCCACGTTGACGAACGCTTCCATCTTCGGCAGAGGTGAACCCGAATCGGTGAATTCAACATCTTCCGGCAGCAATACAGGCAAGTCGCTCTCAGGGACAGGAACCGAACCGCAATCCTCACAATTGATCATGGGGATCGGTGCGCCCCAATAGCGTTGGCGTGATACACCCCAGTCCCGCAGGCGGAAATTCACAGTCTTCTCACCCTTGTTCTGCTGCTGAAGATGGTCAGCAATAGCCTCAAAGGCCTGCTCGAATTCGAGGCCATCGAACTGTCCGGAATTGATCAGGCGTCCTTTCTCGACGAAGGCTTCCTTCGTGAGATCGCAGACCTGCTCGCTATCGGTGGGTTCAATCACCTGCTTGATGGCGATGCCATACTTGCTGGCAAATTCCCAGTCCCGTTGATCATGACCGGGCACGGCCATGACCGCGCCAGCCCCGTAGCTCATGAGTACAAAATTGGCGACGAAGATGGGCAGCTCGTCGCCAGAGATGGGGTGGATGGCCTTGAGTCCGGTATCCATGCCCAGTTTTTCCATGGTGGCCATATCCGCTTCCGCCACCTTGAGCTTGTTCTGTTGCTCGATGAAGCTTGCCAGCGCGGGATTGTCTTGCGCCGCCTTGGTGGCGAGGGGATGCTGCACCGCCACGGCCACATAGGTCACGCCCATCAAGGTGTCGGGACGCGTGGTGTAGACTGGCAGGCGCTGCAAGTCGGGGTCGGACTCGTTTGCCACCGTGAAGTCCAGGTTCACGCCTTCGGAGCGGCCGATCCAGTTGCGCTGCATGGTGCGAACCTTCTCCGGCCATCCTTCGAGGGTGTCGAGGTCGTCCAGCAATTCCTGGGCATAGTGGGTGATCTTGAAGAACCATTGCGGGATGCTGCGGCGTTCTACCGGCGCTCCGGAGCGCCAGCCCTTGCCATCAACCACCTGCTCGTTAGCCAATACAGTCTGGTCCACCGGATCCCAGTTCACTTCGGCTTCTTTCTTGTAGACCAGGCCTTTCTCGAACAACTTGATGAAGAACCACTGCTCCCAGCGGTAGTAGTCGGGGTGGCAGGTGGCCACTTCCCGCGACCAGTCATAGGCATATCCCAGCTTCTGCAACTGTTCGCGCATGTAGTCGATATTGCTGTAGGTCCACTGGGCGGGTGGCACCTTGTTCTGCATGGCGGCATTCTCGGCGGGAAGGCCGAAGGCGTCCCAGCCCATGGGCTGCAAGACATTTTTACCTTGCATGCGATGGAAGCGACTGATGGCATCGCCGATGCTGTAATTGCGCACGTGCCCCATATGCAGGTGGCCGCTGGGGTAGGGTAGCATTGACAGGCAGTAGAATTTTTCTTTGGATGTGTCTTCGACTACGCGGAAGCTGTTATTGGCTTTCCAATAGGCCTGGACTTCGGTTTCCAGTGCTTGTGGATTGTATTGCTGAGTGTCGTCCTGCATGGGGATGATTTTCTGCCTGGTATTCGAGTGTTGGAGAAGGTAACGGTCTACAGCCCTTTAAATGCGCGGATGTGCAGTGTTACGAAAGCTGGCAATCATACCGCAGACTCGCTACGACAGATAGTCTGCCCCTGCAGGCACGCTGGTCATAGGGGATGGCTATGGCAAGGGTAGGAGCTTTGCTTGCGGAAGTCGGCTCTGGTGGACCCGCAGCGCCCCTGGGAAGACTCCGCAGGGGCTAAATCGCGCACGATCCTGTCTGTCTAGAGATCCCAGACCAGTCCCAGCCTGAGGTTCCAGAAGTTGTCCTGGCCGCCGGGGTTATCCGGCAAGCGCTGGACGTCCAGTGGTGTATAGGACGTGGCGAGGTTGAAGCGCCAGCTATCGTTGATTCGGTACACCAATCCGGCGCTAAGGGTCTCGGTGCTTCCCTTGCTGTTGACGATGGAGTTATTCAGGGAGCCCACCAGCGGGGCTTCCAGTTGCACCATGGGATCCATGCGCGTGATGGCGAGAGATGCCCAGGGCTGCAGGCCCAGGGGCAGCCCAAAGAAAGAGACGGTCAACTCTGCACCGTAGTGATCCATCACCAGGCGGTCATTGGACTCGGCGACACAATTGAAGGGATTGCCTCCGGTGGCCGGGGCTTGAGCAGCGACCTCGGCACTGCAGGTCACTGGCGCTCGAACCTCGCCTTCCTGCGCATACAGCCGCAGGCCCAGGCCCCAATCGCCTGCGCCGAGCAGGGGGCGGGAGAGGGCGAATCCCCAGAGCCCATCCGGCTTGGCACCGTCTATTTCCAGAGGGGGTGTCCAGGACACTTCTGCGGTCCAGTCCCACAGCAATCCCAGGCTGCCGCGGGCCCGGCCAAATACCGGCGACTTATTCAGGTCTTCGTCCTTGAAACCACCAAATCCCACCTTCTGCTGGTTATCATTCAATGTGGGTATCGACCCCAGTTCTGCAGAGAAGCTTACTTGCCCGAAATCCCTGCTGCGCGGAGGCATCTGGCCGAGGTTGAGAGAGGAAGCTGTCATATACGCCATGGCCCAGCCCTCGGGACTCTCGAAGCTGACATCCTCGTAGGTGCCTACCACTGTCTGGGCCTCAACTGGAACGCTGATAATTGATAACAGCGGAATGCAGGCCTTGATCATTGCGGAGCGTGTCATACCGGTTGCCTTGTTTGGTGGAATGCTTGTTTTAACGCAGCACGAGGTCGTTCGTCTACCGACGCGTTCGTCTGCGGGCAGTGTAATCCTGTTTACGCCGGTTGCACCGTGCCCAGCCGCCTGAACCAGATGCGGTGTAGTTAAGTCTGGATTCAGGTAATGTCCTATAGCGTCAGTAGGGTATCGACGGAAAGATGAACCGGGTCTTAATGACCGTTACATAATTCGATCAGGCTCGGCTCGCGCACGACGTACACCGAGTCGCACTACTTGCAGACAATGTTTCAGCAGAAAGTTGGAGTGACAATGAGTCCAAAGACGCTACTCGTCCTTTCAGGCATGTCAGGCATGCTGTTGGTTATGCTTTCGGCTTCCTCCCTGGCGCAGGAAGATGTTGAGGCCACGCGAGTCTATGCCATCGATGCAGAAAATTCGATACTCAGGGTTTTTGTTGGGCGCGCCGGAATACTGGCGCGTATGGGGCACAACCATGTGGTGCATACGCGCTCCCTGGAAGGGGAAATAGTCCTTGCGCCTGACTTGATGAATTCCTCCGCCACGTTTTCGTTTCCGGTGGACAGCTTCGTTGTCGACGATCCCGCCGAGCGGGAGCGGGCCGGGGATGACTTTGACAGCCAGCCCGGTGAGTCTGCGATTGCGGGAACCCGGGAGAATATGCTGGGGGAGGATGTGCTGAATGCTGCGAACTATCCAGACATCAGTGTCGAGCTTGTCCCGGTGAGTACTGACAGTTCCCCGTGGCTGCTGGATGTGAGTATCAGTATCCAGGGGCGCAGGCATCGCCAGGAAATACCGGCTGTGGTAGAGATATCGGATTCCGGGATGCGGGTAAACGCCAGCTTCCGCCTTCAGCATGATGACCTTGGCCTGTCTCCCTTCTCCGCGGTAGGCGGGAGTTTGCGAGTCGCTGAGACTCTGGACTTCGAGTTGGAGGTATCCGCGCTGGCCCGGTGAGTGATGTGTCTAGACTGGCTGGCGGCGCATGATGTAGGAAATTTTCCTACAGGCTTGCGGAGCTATGCGGCCAAGCTGTGATCCGATTCACCGCCTTGGATAAAGGCTGGCGCTAAGGTGGCTACCTGTAAACCTGGTAACAGATCAAGCGTTATAGGGATTGTCTGAACTGTAATGCGAGTGCACAGGGTCTGGTTACGGGTAATATAAATCCTGGTGACAAAATCACTATTAAACAATGGAGTTATTTCGTATGACTACAATCCAGGCCAGAATGCTGTTACCGCTGACTCTCTTGTTGTTTACAGCAACCGCCCAGGGCCAGCTTCCCGAATTGGCTTCACCCTCCACGGCGAGCGGTGGAAGTACCACGGCATCATTTTCTGGCGGGGCGTCAGCGGATAACGGTTTCAGCTTTGGAAACAGCTTTGCGTTTGATCAGCCGCTGGATATCAATGGGGAGATTCGTGTGGAAGCTGCCCATGTGGGTACCACGGGAAATCTCTATATCGTGGCGCAGATTGGAGAGCAATTGCTGTTCCGGGATAGCAGCGGCACCTATCAGCCCTGGGACCTGAACGTGGCGACCTTACAAGCTACCACTGTGAATACCGAATTGTCAGAGGTAGAGGCGCTGACGATTGTCGATGATGTGCCGCTGGGCCCGGCAGGCGTTGCCGGTGTCACCCTCAGTATTTTCTTTGCCTACGATACCAGTGCGATGCCCGGGGAGCTTTATTACAGTGGTTCTCCCCTGATGATAGCTATCGCCGAGGAAGTGGTTGCTCCTTCTGATCCGCAGAGCCTCACGCTGTTCAACGCGAATATCCATCAGCAGATAATTCAGGGCAACTGCATTCAGTGCCATGTGGCGGGCGGGGCTGCCAGTGCCAGCAGGCTGGTGTACGTGAGTGGCAGCTCAGCCACGTCTGCCTCGAATAACTACAGCACATTACTGGACTTTGCCCAGACGGCTTTCAATGCATCCAATCTGCTTATATCCAAGCCCCAGGGTTCTCTGGCGCACGGCGGTGGTATTCGCCTGCCACAGGGTAGCGCAAACCTGAATAACTGGATTGAGTTTGTGAATGCCTTGCAGGCCGATGCCGCAAACTAGGTCCTGAGGCGGCCAGCTCGCGATAGCGATACTGTGAGCTTATGTAGTGCGTCCACTGCCGAAGCGTGGGCGCACTACATGAAGTCATGCCGCTTCAGGTAGTGTCACCTTGAGCAACTTGATCTGTCGGCTATCCGCGTTGAGGATGATAATGCCGAAATCGCCGACGGTAATCATTTCCCCGCGTTCCGGAATATGGCCAAACTCCTGTAGTACCAGCCCGCCGATTGTGGTGAACTCCTGGTCGCTGAAATCTGTACCGAAGTAACTGTTGAACTCGTCAACCGGAGTCAGCGCTTTCACGATGTAGTTCTGTTCGTCAAATTTCTTGATGTAGCTGTCATCGTCAACATCGAATTCATCTTCGATCTCGCCGACGATCTGTTCCAGTACATCCTCGATTGTTACGACACCGCAAACGCTGCCGTATTCATCGATCACGATCGCCATGTGCTGGCGTGTCTCACGGAATTCCTTTAGCAGGATGTTGAGGCGTTTGCTTTCTGGAACGAAAGTGGCGGGTCGCACTATATCCTTGATGTCGAACTTGTCCTGATTCCCATTCAAAACCAATGGCAGCAGGTCTTTCGCCAGCAAGATACCCATCACATTATCCACGTTCTCTCCAACCACGGGAAAGCGGGAGTGTGATGCTTTGGATACTGCATCCAGGATTTCGCTGAGGCTCAGGTTGGCGGCAACAGTTACCACCTGGGAGCGCGGAATCATGATATCTCTCACCTGCATACTGGATACTTGGAGAGCGCCTTCGATAATGCCGAGTGTGTCGGCATCGAGTACCTGGTCCTGTTCGGCATTGCGCAACAGTTCCAGTAGGCTTTTTGTATCGGTAGGTTCGTCAGAAAAGACTTGTGCAATTTTATCGATCCAGGACCTGGCCCTTGGATCGATCGTAGATTGGTCGTCAGTCATGACCCTGCTTCTTGCGGCCTCCGTCGGCTATACACTGGATTACCCTACCAAATAAGGGTTTGGGAATCCAAGCATTTTAAGTGTTTCAATTTCAAGGGTTTCCATGTCCGAAGCCTGGGATTCTTCCTTGTGATCATAGCCCAGCAAATGTAACAGACCATGTATCAGCAGGTGAGCCCAGTGAGCCACCGGTTCCTTCAGTTGCTCGGCGGCTTCCCGTTCCAGCACCGCCGGGCAGATAGCGATGTCTCCCAGGTGACTAAATTGCATTTCTGTGACAACGGAATCGGGAAATTCGCTGGGAAATGAAAGGACGTTGGTTGCGCCGTCCTTGTGTCGATATTCCCGGTTCAGGCGGGCAATCTCATGCTCATCGACCAGGCGCAGACTCAATTCGTAATCTTTCGTATCGGGTAAGCGTCCGGATTGGCTGAGGGCACATTGTAGCCAGGTCCGGCATTGTTCTTCAGAGGGGAGCCAATGAGCGCCAGCGTCATCAATGATATCAATCCTTATCATCTTCAGCCGATTTGTTGCCCGGGGTTTTAAGGGTAGTGACAGTCTGGCGATCGTAGGCATCGTAGGCTTCCACGATGCGCTGCACCAGCCGGTGCCGGACCACGTCCTTGGCATTGAAATAGGTAAACCCGATGCCTTCGACGTCTTTCAGCACCTTGCTGACATGAACCAGGCCTGACCGTTCCCCTTTAGGCAAATCAATCTGGGTCACATCACCCGTGATGACTGCCGTGGAACCAAATCCGATGCGCGTCAGGAACATCTTCATTTGGGCTGTGGTCGTATTCTGGCTCTCATCGAGTATGATGAATGCATTGTTGAGCGTCCGGCCTCGCATATAGGCCAGGGGCGCTACCTCGATTACATTGCGCTCAATGAGGCGACCTACCTTCTCGAACCCCAGCATCTCGTACAGGGCGTCATAGAGTGGACGCAGATAGGGGTCTATTTTCTGGGTCAGGTCACCAGGCAGGAAGCCCAGCTTCTCACCGGCTTCTACCGCCGGGCGAACCAGCAGTACTCTCTGCACCTGTTCCCGGCTAAGCGCTTCGACGGCGCAGGCAACGGCCAGGTAAGTCTTGCCAGTTCCAGCGGGCCCGATTCCGAAATTGATATCGTGACGCAGGATGCTATGCACATACTGGCGCTGATGCCGGCTTCGAGGCTTGATCGTGCCTTTGGGGGTCTTGATCAGGGATTCGATGCTGGCCTCGTCAGATTCTTCGGCGTCACCGGCATCCCCGCTGATCTCCTGCAAGGCCAGATGAACCTGGTTTGGGCTCAGGGTGTGTCCCGCTTCGGTAGCCTCATAGAGAGATTCCAGGAGGCGGCCACCCTCGGCTACCGCGTTCTCGTTTCCACTGAGTTGAAACAGGTTGCCGCGCTGGCGTATTTTTACAGCCAGTTCTTTCTCAATCTGTTGAATGTGTTCATTGAGGCGGCCACAAAGGTTGGCCAGGCGCTGCGCATTGTCGGGCAGCAGGGTAAGGTTGAGATTAGTTGCCATAAGGCAGGGTCATGTCCTCAGAAGTAGGTAGATAGGCAGTATAGCAGCCTGAATCAGAGAGTTCCCAACAGCGAATTGGGCAGCGCATCGGTCACGCGAATGCGGGTGAACTGTCCGATCAGCCTGTGGTCATCACAGCGGAAGTTCACTACACGGTTGTTCTCGGTGCGGCCCTGCAATGCTCCCGGATCCTTGCGGGAAACGCCGGTCACGAGGATGGTCTCATCGGTTCCCACCATGGCCGCACTGATTGCCGCCGCCTGGCTGGTGATCTGGGACTGCAGGGTGGCCAGGCGATGCTTTTTCTCCTGCTCTGGCGTGGCGTCCTTGATCTCGGCCGCGGGTGTCCCCGGACGCGCACTGTAGATGAAGCTGAACGAGGTATCGAAACCAATCTCGATGATCAGATTCATGGTGTCTTCGAAGTCGGCATTGGTTTCCCCGGGGAAGCCAATAATGAAATCCGAGGACAGGCTGATGCCGGGGCGTTTGCTCTTGATCTTGCGGATAAGGGATTTGTATTCGATAGCCGTATGGCCACGCTTCATTGCCGCAAGAATGCGATCGGAACCGCTTTGTACCGGCAGGTGCAGATGGGACACCAGTTCCGGAATCTCATCATAGACCTCCACCAGGCTCGGGCTGAACTCAACCGGGTGTGAGGTGGTAAAGCGAATTCTGTCGATGCCATCGATACTGGCGACATATTTTATCAAAAGCGCCAGGTCGACGATTTTTCCTTCATGGCTCAGGCCTCGATAGGCATTCACGTTCTGACCAAGCAGATTGATTTCCCGCACGCCCTGATCGGCAAGATGCACCGCTTCTGCCAGTACATCATCCAGCGGGCGGCTGACTTCTTCACCACGGGTATAGGGCACCACACAGAAACTGCAGTACTTGCTGCAACCTTCCATGATGGTCAGGAAGGCCTGGCAGGAATCCACCTCTGGTTCCGGCAGGCGATCGAATTTTTCGATCTCCGGGAAGCTGATGTCTACTACCGGACTGCTTCCATTCCCGGCATTCAGCATCTCGGGTAACTTGTGCAGCGTCTGCGGACCAAACACCACATCCACATAGGGCGCCCGCTTGCCGATAGCCTCGCCTTCCTGACTGGCGACACAGCCACCCACGGCGATCTTGAGCTGAGGATTCCTGTCCTTCAGGCTGCGCCAGCGGCCAAGCTGATGAAACACCTTCTCCTGGGCCTTCTCCCGAATAGAGCAGGTGTTCAGCAGCAGTATATCGGCGTCTTCAGGGGTATCCGTCAATACGGCCCCTTCCGAATCCTTCAGCAGGTCCAGCATCCTGGATGAATCATATTCATTCATCTGGCAGCCATGGGTCTTGATAAAGACGCGCCGAACCCGCCTCTCGTCTGACCCGGTGACTTCGTCTGCTGGGATGGTTTCAGTACTCATCGATGCGCTTCTGTGTGGCTATGGATAGCAGTGGTCGGTAAAAAGGACGCGGATTATAGCAGCTAAGTCTTAATAGGCCGATACTCGGCGCATAGCAGCATTTAGCGCCTGGGCGAGTGGGATTCTGGGCAGTTGGGCCATGCCATGAATCCCGCACCAGGCATGGTGGTACAGCGGGAAATGCATGAGCAGCTTCCAGGCGAACCAAAACCGTGAAGCCCGGAAAGCCAGCAGACCCGGAATCTTGCAGGGTGAAAGGGATGGAGCGCGGGAGTGGCTGGCGGGACCGTGCGAGGCAGGGATTGCCGAGCCGAGCCCCCATGGAAGGGTTCACGGCGTGTCTCGCCAGCCACTCCCGCGCTCCATCCCGGTTTAGTAGCTCTACACCAACAAGCTCCACACCAATAAGCCCTAGACCAACAAGCTCTAATCCAACTAACACCCAATGAGGCAAGTGGTCATCGACGAGCAAAGTCTCCTGGCGCTTGAAATTCTTCGCATAAACCAGATATTAAGGTTAGGCTTACGAAACCCGGAGCCGATCAGGACGATAGCTATTCCCCTGAGTCAGATCATTACGTAAGGCATTGAAATTAATGACTAATTCCTCGGAAATCTACAAAATAACCTTCCTCAACAAGGGCAAGGTCTACGAAGTATTTGTAAAGCAGGTCTACCAGAGCGACCTGTATGGCTTTATCGAGATCGAGGAATTCGTGTTCGATAACCGCACCCAGATGGTTGTAGATCCCAGCGAAGAGAAACTGAAGACAGAATTCGCGGATGTTCGCCGCAGCTTCATCCCCATGCAGGCCATTATCCGCATTGATGAGGTCGAGAAGTCCGGAGTGGCCAAGATCAGCAATGGTGACAACATCACGCCATTCCCGATGTCCCTGGTCGGCGCCAGCAAGCTGGACACCCAGGACAGCTAAGCGGCCGCCGTTCATTTGAGTGCCAGCGATCACCCTTATTCTTCCCTGACTCCCGACGCAGTGCTCGATGCCGTCGAGGAGTTGGGGTTCGAAACCGACGCCCGGATATTTGCCCTCAATAGCTACGAAAATCGCGTCTACCAGGTGGGCGTCAGCGATAGCCGTTTCCTGATCGTGAAGTTTTACCGTCCCGGGCGCTGGAGCCGGGAGCAGATTCAGGAAGAGCACGCATTCCTGAGGGAACTCGCCGGATTGGAGATTCCGGTTGTGCCGCCCATGGAATTCGAAGGGAAGGGGAGCCTGCTGCAGTTCCGTGAATTCTTCGTAGCCGTCTTTCCCCAGTTTATCGGTCGCCCGCCTGAACTGGATTCCCTGGACAATCTGCTGATCATGGGGCGCTATATCGGGCGCATTCATGCCGCGGGTGAGCAGGATAGCTTCCGGGCGCGTGAGACCATCAGTGTCGAACGCTTCTGCGTGGATAGCAGGGAGTTCCTGCTGGCAAACGATTTCCTCCCAGTCGACCTGGTGCCCGCCTATGAGACGCTCTCCGCCGAACTCGTCTCGAAGGTTCAGCAGCGTTTTGCCGAGGTCAAGAATTTGCGGACCCTGCGCATTCACGGCGACTGTCACCCGGGTAATGTGCTGTGGCGGGATGACGTTCCGACTTTTGTGGATTTCGATGATTCTGTAACCGGGCCAGCAATCCAGGATTTATGGATGATGCTGTCGGGAGATCGAAACCAGCGGCAGGCGCAGCTTCTGGAATTAGTCGAAGGCTATAACGAGTTTCATGAATTTAAAGTGCGAGAACTGGCGCTTGTTGAATCGTTACGCACCATGCGGTTGATGCACTATGCGGCCTGGTTGGCGCGACGCTGGAGTGATCCGGCATTTCCCCTGAGTTTTCCCTGGTTCAATACCCAGCGTTATTGGTCAGAACACATTCTGGAATTACGTGAGCAGATGGCGGCCCTGGATGAGCCGCCGTTGGAACTCATTAACTGATCGGCGACGCAGGATCGTCTTACTGGGGCAGGTGCTCGAGGATGGCGGCTTCGATCATTTCCATGTCGCCGTTGCGGAAACCCATGTGCACCAGCTTTACCTCGCCATCGGGTGCGATAAGGTAGGAAGAGGGCATTCCGATAACGCCGAACAACTCCGCGGCATCGCCCTCGGGGTCTACCGGGATCAGAAAGTCCAGGGGGGTATCTTCCAGGAAGTCCAGTCCATCCTCGATGGGGTTATCCACGGTGATTGCGACCACTTCCAGTCCCCGATCCTTGTACTTGTGGTACATCTCATTATACAGGGGCAGGGATTGCAGGCAGGGGGCGCACCAGGAGGCCCAGAAATCCACATAGACAGTCTTGCCTGCCAGGCTCTCCAGGGAGATATTGGGCTGGCCTGCGTAGATTGAAGGTAAATCAAAAACAGGGGCTGGCTCGCCTTCTTCAACGGCAAAGGCTGTCAGTGACAATGTACTCAGTAGCAGGGCGGCACCGGAAAGCAGGGCAGAGTTGAGTTTCATGCTTGGCTCGTTTCCTTTGATCTGGGGTTTCGATGGCGTTGGCTGGGTGGCTCGCACCAGCAACCAACTGACTCACAATCAGCGAGCACTATAACGCAGCGAATTTCGACCCGTCCACCCGAATCGGCGGCAGGGGTCAGGCTGACAGGGGCATTGGATTGCCAATATTGCGAATCATTTCCTGCCAGCGCCGTTTCTGTACTTTTACCTTGAACTGCAATTCGCGGTAGCGGTCTCGTACCTGCAGCTGCTCCCATTTTTCCAATTGACAGAGCGTTTCCTGGAAGCGCTGGCTCTTCAACTCGTACCACGCTTGTCGCTGCTCATTTAATTGTTGCAGCAACTGCAGAAATTGCTCGTACTCTGACTCGAGGGCCTTGCGCCATTGCTCGGGCTTGTTCAGCAGATCACAGCGGGCGCTGGCATGCTGGTATTGCATCTTGATGCGTGCAGCTTCGATTTTCGCCTGGGGCGTACGCTTCAGGTTACTGGTAATACCAATCCAGGACAGGGCCCGGATCAACCACTTGGTTGGGTCGAAATGCCACCATTTCACGCCGTTGCGATAGTCCCATTGAAAGGTGTGGTGGAAATTGTGATAGCCCTCGCCATAGGTAATCAGGGCGAGAACAGGATTGTCCCGTGCAGAACTGGCATCACTGTAGGTCTGTTTGCCCCACATATGGGCGATGGAATTGATCAGCCAGGTCACGTGCTGACTGAGTACCAGTCGCAGGAGTCCGGCCAGCAATAACGAAGCAATCACATCGCCATACAGGTAGCCGACCAGCGCCGGTAATCCGATGTTCATGAGGAGTAACAGGGCGAGGTAGTGCTTGTGTTGCCACACCACGATAGGATCCCGCTGCAGGTCTTTCACGTTGGAGAAATCCCGCTTGCCACTGGGGTAATTGCGCAGTATCCAGCCGATGTGAGAGAACCAGAAACCGCGGCTCGCGGAATAGGGGTCACGATCATTACTGTCCACGTACTGGTGATGTCGGCGATGATCCGAGGCCCAGTGCAATACGTCGTTCTGCAGGGCGCAGGCTCCGCCGAGGGCGAAGATGAAGCGCAGCACCGGATGCGCCTGGTAGGTCTTGTGAGACCACATGCGGTGGTAACCCGCCGTGATGGATAAGCCGCAGAAGGCCATCATGAAAATGAAGAATAGCCACTCGAACAGCTCATAGCCGTAGAAATAGCCGTAGAGCGGAACCAGCGTTAAGGCGAGGACGGGGGTCGCGGTGAACAGGACCATATTGGTCCAATTGACAGGTGCCTCTGGCGCAGCGTCCGGGGCCCCGCCTACCAAGTTTTCCCTGCTACCCATACTGCAATCACTCCTCTGCTAGCCGTCTGGTGCTGTTCTGTTTATGGGGTCTGCCCAGGATTTTTACAAGTTACAAGTTTCAAGTTACAAGTTCCTTGCATGAATTCGCTACCCCTTTTCTGGTGGGTAGCGGCAGACCTGCATACAATTCTCTCATGACCAGTATAGTACGAATGCAGGAATTCCTTAACCGGGGAATTATCGGCAGAGACCGGGCAGCGCCTGGCATTAGCAGAGCCCACAGGGCAGGAGGCAGTGAATGAGTTTAGAGGAGAAATTGATCGACATGGAGAGCCGCTACAGTCATCAGGAAGATCTCCTGCAGCAATTGAACGACATCGTGGCGAGCCAGGGTCGACAGATGGATTTATTGCAGAACAGGTTACAGCTTATGGTTGAACAGATCAGCGATCTGCAGTCCCAGATTCCTGCCACAGGGGATTCCCCGGCCAATGAGCCACCGCCCCATTACTAGAGCCTGGCTGCTCTCGACGAGTGGCCCATATCGGAGCTAAAACAATGATCTGCCTTAAGTTTCGATTCAGCTTGGCTTTGCTAATTTAGCCTCGTGAAATGGAAGAGAGCGAAGGCTCAGTCTAGCTGAAGGCTCTCACTATTTAGCCAGTCCAGTTGCAGGAGAAGATCAGATCATGAACAAGTCAGCCGCACTATTCTTTATCGTGGGTTCTTTGGTCGCTGGTTCGGCGACTGCTGAAACCAGTTATGAATATGCCCAGGTTCTCGAATCACGCCCTATCTACCAGGTGGTCGAAGTACAGACTCCCGTGGAGCAGTGCTGGGAGGAGGAAATCGCGATCGACCGCTATCCGCGTCGCAGCGGTTCCAACACGCCGGTGCTGGTGAGTACCATTATCGGTGGTGCCATCGGTAACGCCGTGGGTAATGGCAAGAGTAACAAGCGGGTTGGCGCGGTGGTGGGATCTATATTGGGGCACTCAATTGGACGTGATATAGTGCGCAGCAATAGCCGCTCCAGAGTGCGCGAGTACGAAGTGGTCCAACGCTGCGAGACTGCGTATGAACAACACGAAGAAGAGCGCCTGCTGGGTTACCAGGTCACTTATCTTTATCAGGGTGAGGAATACTCGGTTAGGACTGACACAGATCCCGGTGACAGGATTCGTTTGCGGGTAGACGTCCAGCCTGTACTTTAAGATCCAGTCCACCGCGTGTCGCCGTACGGTCTGGATTGAGGTGAGAATTGAAGAAGCACATTTCAGTGATTTTGTTGGGACTCTCGATGTTGAGTCTGGCTGCGCAAGGCCAGGCTCAGCTCTTGCCGTTCCAGGTTGACCAGAATCAGCTGGATCGCAGCAATCCCCTGCGTGAAATACGCAACAATCCCCAGGCCAATGGCAGAATCACTGATAGACAAGCGGTGAACCTGGCTCGCCAACAGTTCGCTGGCAATATTCTGCGGGTTACCCTCATTGGCGAGCCTCCCAATCAGCGTTACCAGATTCGTATGGAGAATGCGGGCAAGGTATTCACGGTATTCGTCCATGCGACAACCGGTGAAGTGACTGGCGGCAGTTAAGTCGCAGTCAGTGCAGCAAATTGATTGCCCCTGAAAATATCAACAATGAACAAGTAGGTTAGTGCGATGCGATTACTGGTCGTTGAAGACGAAAGCCTGTTGCGACAACAACTGGAGCAGGGCCTGACCAGGCAAGGCTATGTTGTGGACGCGGCGGAAGATGGCAAGGCGGGACTGTATTACGCCACCGAATACGACTACGACGCGGCGATCGTGGATCTGGGACTGCCGGAGATCGATGGCATATCCCTCATCAAGCAGATTCGTGCTGAGGACAAGGAGTTTCCAGTCCTGATCCTGACGGCTCGTGGTGACTGGCAGGACAAGGTGGCTGGACTGGATGCCGGTGCCGACGACTACGTGGTGAAGCCCTTCCAGATTGAGGAGATTCTGGCCAGGCTCAATGCCCTCTTGCGCAGAGCCGCCGGTTTCGCCAAGCCGAAACTGGAATTCGGACCACTCAACCTGGACCTGACCGCGAAGCGGCTGACCGTCGATGGCAACGCGGTCGATCTCACCGCCTATGAGTACAAGATGCTGGAATACCTCATGCTGCATCCGGGTCAGGTCATTTCCAAGACTGAACTCACCGAACATCTCTACGCCCAGGATTACGACAGGGACAGCAATGTTCTGGAAGTGTTCGTTCGACGCCTGCGGCAGAAGCTCGATCCCGAGCAAACCCTCAAACCCATCGAAACAGTCCGCGGACAGGGATATCGCTTCTCTCTGGCGGAAAGCTGATTCGGTCGCAGGCAGGCATCATGAGTACCGGCGCCGGGGCCTCAGGCTATTCATTGCAGTCCAGGCTGCTGCTGGTCTTCAGCCTCATGCTGTTCCTGTTTCTCGGCCTGACCGGGCCGGTGCTGGAAAGGGCCTTTCGAACCAGTATCGAGGCGGGCGCCGCCGACCGCCTGCAGGTTCAGATCTACCTCTTGCTGGCCAACGTGGAAGAACAGGACGGCGAGTTTTATTTTCTGCAGGACCTGCAGGAACCACTGTTCAGTCAATTGAATTCCGGTCTCTATGGCTACATCAGCAGCGTCAGTTTTGGTGAGCTGTGGCGCAGCGATTCGGCCCGTACCTTCACGCCACCCGACACGTCATTTCTGCGCGAAGCGGTACCCGTGGGAGAAACCCATTTCGAGGTCATGCCGGGACAGGATGACACCTTCTTCCGCCTGAGCTACGGCATCCTGTGGGAGGATGGCATCCGGGAATACAGTTTCACGGTGATCGAGGATGCCGCACCGTATTATTCCGAGATATCCAATTTTCGCCGCAGCCTGTGGTCCTGGCTGGGCGGCGCCGCCGTGCTTCTCCTCGCCATGCAATTGCTGTTGTTGCGCTGGGGCCTGTCGCCGCTGATTCGCATGGCCGCCGACCTGATTCGTATCGAGCGGGGAGAGCGCGACAAGCTGGCCGGCAGCTATCCGCGGGAGTTGCAGGGTGTGGCGACCAATCTCAATATGCTGATCGAGAGCGAGCGTCGCCAGCAGCAGCGCTATCGCACGACCCTCGGTGACCTGGCCCATAGCCTGAAGACACCACTGGCTGTGATATCCGGATTGCTGCCGCAGCTTCGTGACAAGCAGGCAGGCGGGGATAGCGCCGAGCGTAGCGAACAACTGGATACCGTGCACGAACAGCTCGAACGCATGAGCCAGATAGTCTCGTACCAGTTGCAGCGTGCCGTGCAGTCCAATGCGGCCGGCGCGCTGGCCCGACACGTGGACATCGCCGCAACAATCCACAAGGTACTGGGGGCCCTGCAGAAGGTGTACGCCGAGAAGGCCATGCAGGTCAGCAGCGAGATGGATGAACAGGCGCAATTCACCGGCGACGAGAGGGATTTGCTGGAAGTGCTCGGCAACATTCTGGACAACGCGTTCAAGTATGGTAAATCCAGGATACGCATCAGTGTCAGCAGCCTCGACACGACTCATTCGGCAGAAATTCTCGTTGAGGACGACGGCAACGGCGTACCCACCGAGAAACTCGAGTTCGTGCTGCAACGCGGTGCCCGGGCCGATACCCTGGCCCAGGGGCAGGGGATCGGATTGGCCGTGGTCTCCGATATCATTCACAGTTACAACGGTGAAATAAGCATCGAAGCCAGCGAACTCGGTGGTGCACTGGTACGCATACGCCTGCCTTGATACGGTCGCTGCCCGGGCTATAACAGGAAACCGCCCGCTACGGCGAACAGGGTCATCACGAACAGGAACCATTTGATCGTGTTGGGTGAGGCCTTTACGGCAAACTTCACCGCCAGGTGTGCGCCTGCCATGGTGCCCGCCGCCAGAATCAGCCCGGGGATCCAGCGAATCTGGTCAAACAACACAAATACCACGACGGACACCACGGTGAAGGCCATCACGCTGGCCATCTTCAGGGCGTTGGCGCGCAGGAGGTCATAACGCAGTCCCCCCGCCAGGGCCGCCAGCAGGATGAATCCCACCCCGGCCTGCACGAAACCGCCATAGACACCAGCTCCGAACAAAGCCCACCAGGCCGCCTTGTTGTCTTTGGGGCTGAGGGTGGGTGTGCCGGGCTCTGGCGCAATCACAGACGGGCGCAGCAGGATCACGGCCGACATGGTCAGGATGGAAAGCAGCAGGATCGGCTTGAGAAAGAGGTTTGGCAGTACGGCGGCAGCGAGGGCACCGGCAATACCCCCAATTAAGGTGGGAATCAGGATGGGAACGACGGCAGGCCGGTCCAGGCTGTTATGCCGGTCGAACCCCGCTACGCCCACGACGCCCTGCAGCAGTACCGCCACCCGGTTTGTGCCATTGGCCACATCGGCAGGAAGGCCAAGTATCATCAGGGCCGGGAGGGTGAGGTTGGAGCCACCGCCAGCGAGGGTGTTGATGATGCCCGCCACGAATCCGGTCGCGCTGAGCAGCAGGATGGCGGTGAGATCCATTTCCATGGGTACGTTGCCTTGTGCCTCCGTTCGGAGCCCCAGAGTACCATCAGAGGCGCCCTAAATCTTTTCCAAAGTCGTTGGTGTGGCTACTATTTAAACTTAGGGTGGAAATTTTGCCGAGCACTGGAATTTTTGCCTGAGCCACTGTGAATCCCATCACAATCCAGGCACACGGTTCTGCCGAATTTCCCGATATTCGTTCTGTTTCACGTTCTCCGGACAGGAAAGCGCTAGAGTTGGCAGTGCTGGAAAAGGGAAAAAGCATTGAACTTCGGCCCTATCTTCCCGACACAATAGGTACAATAGATAAAAAGCACAGGCTTTGGGGGTCATAGTCGAGAGGGTGTCAAACTGCCGCTAGTTCTGTAGCGAAGCCCCCGGCCAAGGTGAAAATGCGTAAAAAAACTAACAATATCAACGGTTTTACACTAATAGAGTTGTTGGTGGTGGTGTCTATCCTGAGCATTTTAATGGCGCTGGCGCTACCCAATTTCAGTGACACCATCGAGGCCCAGGCCTCCAATGCCGAATTCAAGCGCATCCGCACCATGCTGAACCTGGCCCGTTCCGAGGCCATCAAGCGCGGTGGGGATGTTTCAATCTGCGCCAGTGACGACGGTCTGGATTGTGACCTGAATAACTGGAGCAACGGTTACATCATATTTGTGGACAACAACGGCGATGCCAACGGTGCCGCTGGTACCATCGATGCCGGCGATGAGGTCATCCGCGCCTACAATGCGGCGGGCTCCTCCAGCACGATCACCATGACAGTGCCCATGCTCACCTATAACAGCCTGGGCTTCAGCGGTACGGGAGGTACCCAGACCTTCAAGATTTGTCCAAGCAGCAATAACGCCAACAATGCCCGGTCTCTGGAAGTAGGCCCCTCGGGCCGCGGCAGGCTCATTGAAACGGGAATCGTATGCCCATGAGGATGAAACAGGCCAGATCGACACTGTATTTGCAGTTGGGCTCTTCGCTCATCGAGGTGTTGGTGTCCCTGTTGGTGCTGTCCGGTGGCATGCTGGGTATCGCGGGCGTGCAGTCGGTCAGCCTGCGTAATAACCAGGCTGCCTACTTTCGCACCCAGGCCACCATGCTTACCTCGGAGATTATCGAGCGCATGCGTGCCAACAAGATCGCAGTGGACAATGATGCCTATGATGACGCGGTAGGCGCGGCAACAGCCGCCTGTTTCACCGCAGCGGGTTGCACACCGAACCAGATGGCGGCCCAGGACATCCTGGACTGGGATGCCGACCTGGCCGCCGCACTGCCCGGTGGTGTCGGCATTGTGTGCCTGGACTCCACGGGCAACGATGGCACGGCAGCAGTCCCGGCCTGTGATGGCCTCGGCACGATTTATGTCGTGAAGATTTTCTGGGATGACAATCGCGATGGCACAGCAAACCAGCGACTGACAACGAATTGGCGGCCACTGTAATGAGCAAAGCAAGAATTCACAGCGCGCAGTTCCGGGCATCACCCGCGGCCATGGCGGGCCTGAGCCTCATCGAACTGCTCATCGCCATGGTGCTGGGCCTGACCCTGGCCGCAGGTGTGGTGCAAATCTACGTCGGTACCTCGGCCACAGAACGCAGTCAAACGGCGCGCCTGCATATCCAGGAGAATGGACGCTTTGCCCTGAATTTCCTGGCCAATGAGATCCGCATGGCGGGTTATCTCGGTTGTCTCGGCTCCATGGAAGGCAATTCCGCCAATGACACATTGGATCACCCGGTGAATTCCACCATGCAACCCGGATTCGGCGTGCAGGGTTGGGAGGCAGACGGTACGGCACCCGGCGAGATTGCCAACAGCGTCAACAATGTTGCCACGATCGCCTCGACCAATGCCGAGTGGACGGCGAATGCCTTCGCCGGATTCAACATCCCCACGGTACAGGCAGTGCCGAACTCCGACATCCTGCGCCTGTGGGGTGGGGTGGGCAATGCCAGTGTGGTTTCCGCGATCGACAACTCCGGCGCCGATCCCGTGATCACTACCACCACCGACGCCGGTGTGGCGGTCAATGATTTCCTGATTATCAGCGACTGCGAGCAGGTGGATTTTGTGCAGGCCTGCAACGTTGTGGATGCAGGTGTCACCACAACGATCACGCTGTCTACCGCGTGTCCCATGGGTAACATCGCTAGCGCCTTCGTCACCTCGGCGGCCCCGGCAGAACTGATTCGCCTGCAGGGATCACTGTTCTACGTAGGCAAACGCGACAATGATGCCACCAACCCACCCTCGCTGTTCCGTGCGACCCTGGACACCGACGGTACCATTGCGGCCCCCCAGGAAATGGTGGAGGGCGTCGAATCCATGCAACTTCTCTATGGCGTGAACGTGGACCAGGACGTACGCGCCACGGTTGACGCCTGGGTTACAGCCGAAGACGTGTTCGACTGGGACGAGGTCATTGCCATCCGGATCAACCTCTTGATGCAGTCTGTGGAGCCCGGCACGGTACCGGAGCCCCAGGCCTACACCTTCTACGGCGTGGACTACGACGGCGGGGTAGGGAATGGCGCCTTGCCTCAGGATGAGCGTGTGCGGCGCATCTTCCAGACCACCCTGACCCTGCGTAATCGCTCGCTGGGCACCTAGCTGGCCCGGTTAGGCGATTCGCTGAATAGTTAGAATCAGATCACGGAAATTTGCAGGTTTTAACCTAAATTAGTATGCAGATGACAACGTTTCGAACCAGGACATTCCGCGGCTTGCAGGCCAGGCCCGGACTGCAGCGCCAGCGCGGCGCCATTCTCGTGTTCGCCCTGGTATTCCTGGCGGTACTCACCATGATGGGTGTGTCTGGCATGGAATCCACCACCCTGGAAGAGCGCATGTCGGCCAATATGGTGGATAACGAGACGGCCTTCAACGCGGCGGAAACTGCACTGCAGGCGGCAGAAGCCTGGTTG
>Ga0181587_10000086_pt1 | contig 65765 bp, 62 predicted proteins | sample 071ome_27_FD_132463 | JGI IMG/M metagenome (GOLD analysis project Ga0181587, IMG submission 132463) | Coastal salt marsh microbial communities from the Groves Creek Marsh, Skidaway Island, Georgia - 071409AT metaG (megahit assembly) | ecosystem: Environmental > Aquatic > Marine > Intertidal... | reverse complement strand
AGTAATTTACAATTTGATCCTGCCTGAAAATTAAGGTCAGGGGGATAAGCGATAAATACAGCCAGCCATCCGCCATTTTAGAAATGAGCTTAGCATGGCGTGTGAGGTGTATTGGGAGGGAAGTTTGCTTGCTGTAATAGAATACAGAATAGAATGTTCTTAAATCAAAGGCCTGAATATATTTCAGCATCATGTTAGCCTGCTTGATTTAATTGAGCTCAATACAGCAAGCTCATATAAATTGCAGGCATATTAAGCAGTGGCCATTAAAAGCTGATTAAAGATTTATTAATTTTTTATGAAGCCCCAATGGCTATTTTATGACAGGTTCAGGGGCTGGAAGGCAATGGATAATTATATACCGCTGGGGGTTTATCGGCATTACAAGGGTAAGCATTACAGTGTCATTGGTTTTGCCAGGCATTCCGAAACCTTGGAAACCATGGTGTTGTATGTGCCGCATTACGGCGATGCAGTCTTCTGGGTAAGGCCGCTTGCCATGTTTAGGGAATACGTAAATGTGGATGGCAAAGTGCTTCCCCGTTTTGAGTACATAGCCGTTTCAGCCGAGCAAGCCAAATGAGTTACGAAAATTTTGCCTGGCTGCATTTGTCCATCATTCTCCCGGCATTTTTTCTGGGTACTTTTCTGCTCTTGAACAGAAAAGGTACTCCTTTACACAAACTGTTGGGCAAGATTTATATGTGCCTGATGTTGCTGACGGGCGTCATCACGCTGTTTATGCCAGCTTATATCGGGCCGCGCATTTTTAATCATTTCGGTTTTTTACATCTGTTCAGTCTTGTCGTACTGGTGACGATACCCATGTCCTTTATGGCAGCCCGTCGTGGTGATATCAAATCGCATCGGGGCAGTATGATCGGACTGTATCTTGGTGGCATTTTGCTTGCCGCTGCTATCGCTTTTTTACCTGGGCGCATGCTGCCCCAGCTGCTTTTCGGCTAAGTCCCATTTTCACCAGGGCTTGAAAAAAGCTATCGGCAAACCCATTTCTTAAGTGTGAAGGCCATTGGCTTCACATGACATAACTGGTTCTGCGGAACAGTTTCCATTTATTTTTATATTGCTTTATGAGGATATAAGGAATGACTAATTTAGACTTTTCTCCCCTGTACCGATCGGCCATAGGTTTCGACCACCTGGCTTCATTGCTGGATAGCGTCAGCTCTGCTGATCGTTCTCAATCTGCCTATCCACCCTACAACATTGAGTTGCTGGAGCCTGATAAATATCGTATCAGCATGGCGGTTGCCGGCTTCGAGGAAGATGAAATCAGTGTGGAAAGCGAACAAAATACCCTGACAATTTCAGCCAGTAAGACTCAAAAGGATGAGGAGCGTAACTATCTGCACCGGGGGATCGCAGAGCGAGATTTTAAACGGCAGTTCAGACTGGAAGATCACGTTCAGGTTGTTTCTGCGACACTGCAAAACGGGCTCTTGCATGTTGATCTGGTGCGTGAGATTCCGGAAGCAATGAAGCCCAGACGAATTGCCATTAATGCAAAAACAAAAGGACCTTTTCTGAAATCAGCTTGATACAGGCCGATTATTTTCTAATTCTTGTAAAGAGGCGGCAGGGAAAATTCTCTTGCCGCTTTTTTATGATCATTATGCGGGCGTGGTTTTTTCAGGGATTTGATTCGTGTTGCCAGGGCAGCAGCTTCAAACTTTTCACTTTGTGCCTTGCTGCCATACATGGCATTTTCCAGTTCAAGCAACTGCTCCTTAAGGGGCTCATCATCCAGGTGCTTCCTGAGCTGTTCAAGCGAGAGTATGCGGGGGTTATTGAAATACACCTGTCCCCAGTTCAACAAGGCCTGCCTGATTTTACTTAAGCTGTTTTCTTCACAGGCAAAGAGAACTACGCGCAGGGCGCCGTCCAGGTTGCCGGTCTTTTTCTCAGGCTGTTTTACTGGTGGTTTTGCTGTTACAGCTGTTCCTGAATTAAAGCTGGCAGCCACATTGGCACTGTAATGTTTCAGCACCAGTCGTGTGCGGTACCACATCCCTGAACTGAACAGCCAGGCCAGGGCAAAAATTGCTGTTGCGTAATACCAAATATAGGAGCTTCCGCCAGAAGCCGAACTGCCGACACTGACGCCAGTATTGACGACAGGCGGGCTGCTATCAAGTTGGGTTCCACTTTGTTGTTCAGGCTGGCCACTGCTGTTGATGACATTCAGTTCATAGGCTGGCAGTCGGGCAAATTCCAGTGTGTCAGTTTCGGTGTTCCACCAGGGCACTTCGATAGCTGGCAAGGTGAAGTCGCCGGCTCGTGAAGCGACAATGGCTGTGCCCTGACTGCGCACACCAGTCACTCCATTTTGAGTGGCCAGATCTTCCCGATTGGCTTGATCAGGGTAGTATTTCAGATTTGCTGATTCCGGATATTCCAGATCCGGCAAAAGTGAGCTGCTGATACCATCTGCACGCAGGGTCAGGTTACGGGTGACCGCTTCACCCACTTCTATGCCCAGTAACTGCCGGCTCCAGCTTTCCTGAAGGCTCAGGTTGCTGCTGGGTAGCCAGGTAGCATCTGCCGGGTAACTTTCAGGCTTACTTTTCACGGTGATTTCATGCCCTTCGCTGACCAGATTAATAGGGCGGCCACCGGTAGTCTGGGTTGAAAATATACTGCCGGTTCGCCGACGTCCAACTGTGGCGTTGAAGGCGATGGGGTCAATAGTCAGGCTACCGCTGCTTTGAGGGAACATGGCATATTTGCGCTCGATAACGTTATAACGTAGTCCGTTAATGACTTCCTGGTAGCTGGTTTCATTAGTGCCGAGCTGCTGTATTACAGCGTTGTCGGCTTGTGGTGCGCTCAGTTGCGCGCCTTGGTCAAAAGGCGTGGCAAAATAGATACGAACTGTATAGATCAGCTCTTCCTGCACATAGATTTCATCCTTGTTGACGGAACTGGTCAGGAAAAAATCCTCGGTCTGGGACGTGACTTGCGGAGTGTCACTTACGGTTATGGTGATTGGCTGGGTTGACTCGCCATCAATTTCAAAAGCGGGGATGCTCAGTGTGCCGTTAGAGCGTGGCCGCAGTGTAATTCGGTATTCGCTCCAGCGTTCAGAGACATTATTGATGATGGTAAACGAAGAGCTGATGGAGCTGCCAAGTTGCTCAAAATCCTGTGTCAGGGCATCCATGTTTGGTGGGCTGGAGCTGAAGTCGGCATTAACCCGTACTGTCAGAGTAAAGACATCATTCTGGGCTAATTCAGTCCGGTCGACAAAGGCACTCAGGGGCGGCTGCTGGGCATAAACGCTTGCCGCTGTCAGCAGGATGAACAAGGTTGTTAAAAAGCGTTTTACCATATCTGATTGCTGTTCTGTGCTTCAAAAATTCGAGGATTCTGCAATTGCTCATAAAGCAGTTGCTGTGTCTGATAACGGAACTTGTTGCGCAATAACTCACCGGGATCATCTTCAATGCGACCCAGCCATTGCTGCATGGCCTGTTCTTCTTCACTTTCACCCTGATCTGCCAGTGTCTGTTCAGGTTGCAAGGTTTCTTCCAGGTCTTCCTCTTCCTGTCCGGCGTCAGAATCCGTCACTTCGGATTGCTGCTGCTCTTGCGGAGCCTGATCGGATTCTTCCTGCTGTTCTTGCTGATTTTCCTGAGCTGTCTGTTCCTGACTTTGCTGTTCAGACTGGCCTTGCTGATCTTGTTCGTTTTGTTCCTGGTCCTGGCCCTGTTCGTTTTCTTGCTGTTCCTGATCCTGTTCCTCTTGTTCCTGCTCACGCTGTTCGAGTAGATTTTGCACAAGTTCACGGTTGAACTGGGCGTCAGTGTGATCCGGTTGCTGGTCCAAGATACGATCATAGGCAGCGATGGCTTCCTCAAAACGTTGCAGGCGTGCCAGAGTATTAGCCTTATTGTATTCGGCGTCGAGGCCTTCCAGCTGGTTGAGCTGGTTCAGCGCTTCTTCATAATTGCCATTACGGTAATAGGAAGCAGCTCGCCAGTCTTGGTTTTCAAATAGCTCGGCAGCTGAATTGAATTCCTGGCTGTCAAAGGCCGCAATGCCTTGCTGGTTTTTATTGGACCACAGGTCCTGCCAGCTCAGGGCGTAAACTTCCTGTTGAGGATTGACTAGAATCAGCAAGCAAAGACTCAAAAGCCAGCCTCTACGGAAGGCAAAGGCGGCCAGGGGCAGCACCAGCAGGAGTAACCAGGGGCCGGCTTCCAGCCAGGTGTCGAACTCCTGTTCAACGTCGCGCAAATTCTGATTATCTTCAAAAAAGCCCTGATCCAGTAAAAAGTCGATGTCCTGATCGGTCAGAACGGCATCGGTATAGCGCCCTCCAACATCATTGGCCAGCTCTTGCAATAAGGCCCGGTTTAACTGAGGGATGACGATGGAGTCATTCTGATCGCGCAGAAAACCTTCTGCCGTGGGTATGGGTGCGCCTTCCTCGGTGCCTATGCCAAGTATCAGTAGCTGATGCTGTGTGTTGTTAATCAGCTCACTGATGGCAGTGATATCTGCCCGGTTGATGCCATCGCTGATCAGCATGATGCTGGCCTCATTGATCTGGGCGTTTTCCAGCAGCGTGATGGCCTGGCTGATGCCGGCTTCGGGTTTGCTGCCCAGGACCGGCATGATGTTTGGATCCAGCGCCGGGATCATGTTCGAGATGGTAGCCGTGTCATCAGTCAGGGGCGTTACGGTGTGAGCGGATCCGGCATAAACAACCAGTGCTGTCTGGCCTTCTTCATCACGGCTGTTGAGCAGGTCGATCAACTTGCGCTGGGCGCGGACCAGACGGCTGGGATTGAGATCGGTGGAATACATGGACAGTGAGAGGTCCTGTACGATGACCAGGGCATCTTCACGCTCTTGTACCGGGGAGGGGATCTGTTGCCAGGTAGGCCCTGCCAGGGCAATGGTGGACAGAACCCAGATGCTTAACAAGCCATAAAGTGGCAGAAACTGGCGTGAACGTGTGTTCTTTTCCAAGAGGAAGGGCAGCAGGCTCTTGTCGATGGCACGTTGCCAGCTTGAGTTGTTGCTGTGCAGGAAGCCCAGTGTGGCAATCAATAACAACGCAGGCACCAGTCCCAGCAGGAACAGGGGGCGCAGGAAGTGGAAATTGTCAATAAACAGGCTGAGCGTATTCATGTTCAATTACCCTCTGCCAGAGATATGGGGGCATCATCCCGATTTTTCCATAAACTCAACAGGGGAAGCCTGGACAGTGCGATCAGGAAGCTCAGGAGGAGGGCGGTACCAAGCGGCCAGTAAAACAGGGCAATGGTAGGCCGGAAGGTTTCATCTTCCTGCTCAACCGGTTCGAGTTCATCCAAGACAGCATAAATTTCTTCCAGTTCGCTCAGATCACGGGCACGGAAATAGCGGCCACCTGTATTGACTGCGATCTCCGTCAGGGTTTCTTCATCCAGATCAGCTGAAGGGCTGACGGCCCGGGTGCTGAATATGGAATTGCGCGGGTTGCTGTCAGCGCCGATACCGATGGTGTAAATCCGGATGCCTTCACGGGCAGCCAGTTCACCTGCTTGCAAGGGTGAAACCTGTCCTGAATTGTTGACGCCGTCGGTGAGCAGAATGAGAATGCGGCTGGCTTCGGGTCGTTCCCGCAGATGGCGAACCCCCAGCCCAATGGCATCGCCTATGGCTGTGGCATTTTCCTCAATAATACCGATTTGCGCTTCTTCCAGCAGAATCCCAACGGTCGGGCGGTCAAAGGTCAGAGGAGCCTGTGTGTAGGCGCGTGCAGCGAAGAGAATCAAGCCTAAACGGTCACCACTGCGGCGTTCCACAAAATCGCCGACCACGGACTTGACCACTTCTAGTCGCGTTGCATTGCGACCTTCCAGTTGAATATCCTGGGCTTCCATGCTGCCTGAAATATCAACGGCCAGCATCAGATCACGGCCGGTTGTGGGTAACTGGACAGGCTCGCCAACCCATTGTGGTCTGCTGGCGGCAAGCACCAGTAGCAACCAGCACAAAATGGCCAGCAAGGCCAGAATCATGCTGCGGCTGCTAAGCCGGATACTTTTGACATCTGCTCTTCGCAGGGAACTGTAAAATGGCACAAACAGGGGCGTTTCCACGATTTCTGCACGCGGCATCAGTCGATTGATGAGATAAGGCAGCGGGATCAGGATAAAGACCCAGGGCCACTGAAACTCAATCATGCACTCACCCTGCTGGCATCGCTCTTTGCCTGTTTATTACGGTTGGCTTTTTTTCTGCTCGCATTGTCACTTTTATAGCGGCTCAGAATCCACTGTTTAGACAGAGTATAAAGGGCTTCAATTTCGCCGGCAAAAACTGGTCGGTACTGACCTTCGGCTAAAACCTTGCCAGGACCTTGGCTGAAGTCATTACCACCGTAAGACTGGTCCAGATAAGTGAGCCAGGCAGAGCCGCTGAGCCTGGCTATATCGCGTTTCTGGGAGGTATCGGTGTATAGGGCTACGCGGTTGAGAACTTTATTGACTTCATACAGGTAGTCCAGGCCAGCCTGGTTCTCATCGGCATTTTCATGAGCACATTTCTCGCGGTAGGCCACAATGGCTTTGTCCAACTCATTCTGTGCGGCCTCCAAACGTTTTTTCCAGAGAAACTTGCGAAAGGTCAGTACCAGCATCCATATGATGAAAAGGACAAAGAGGGCAATCAGTACCCACCACCCAGGTGCCAGTGGCCAGAAACCGACCGGATCAGGCAGGTGAATATCGGCCAGTTGGCTTAATGGGTCTTCTGATTCCATGTTTCCAGTTGTTCCAGGACCACCTGGTCAGTGCGCAGACTTACCAGAGGTACTTTCAGGGCATTCAGTTCGGCATGCAGTTCATGCAGCTTATTGGTGAAGCCGTCGTGATATTTTTTTCGGACCTGAGGCGCATAGGTATCAATGGTGTCCAGTTCTGTGCCGTTGGTAATGCTGTATACCCCGGGTCTGGGGAGTTCGGCTTCCAGGCGGTCATAAATATGGAAGCAGATAAGGTCATTATGCAGGCTCAGCTGCTGGATATATTGCAAACAGGAGTTGTCCAGGTCGCTGAAGTCCGAAATCAGGTAAATGGTCGATCCTGGACGTGCTATCCGGTAAATATTTTTCAGGGCCTCTTTCAGGCTGTTTTCCGCTTGCTGGGCCGGTGGTATGTGCTGCATGAGCAATTGCTGGTTGTAGTCGGCCAGCACACTCAGAAAACGCAGTGCTGAACGCTTGCCACGGCGCGGTTTGATCATTTCATTACGGCTGTCGGAATAGACAACACCGCCGACACGATCACCGTTATCGACGGTAATCCAGCATAAAATGGCAGCTGTTTCAGCGGCAACCACGGACTTAAAGGAGACCTGGGAGCCAAAATACATGTGGTGGCTTTGGTCCACACCTAGGATAACGGGTCTTTCACGCTCTTCGCGGAAGATTTTGGTAAAAGGCCGGCCTGTTCGAGCAGTGACACGCCAGTCTATACTGCGGATATCGTCACCTGCCTGATAGCCTCTGTGTTCCTCGAAATCAACACCACGGCCCTTGGTTTTGGAAATATGCGAACCGGACATGCCCAGACGGGAGCGCGACTGGTAATCGAGCTCCAGTGCCTTGGCCACGTGACGCTGGTCGAGTAGCTGCTGCAGGTTGATGCTGGCACCTCGACAGCGGAACTTCTCCTGCTCGATGTTAAACTGGCGCTTTCTGGACATAGCTCAGGCAGAAGGTACGAGTGTCAGTATTTCATCCAGCACCCGGTCTGCATCAACACCAGCCGCTTCAGCTTCAAAGCTCAGGAGAACGCGATGGCGAAGTACATCATGGAAGATCTCATGAACATCTTCTGGGCTGACAAAATCCTTGTTTTTCAACCAGGCATGGGCCCGTGAACAGATATCCAGGGATATAGTGCCACGTGGGCTGGCGCCAAAATCAATCCATTTGGCCAGTTCTTCGGAATAGGGTTCAGGGTTACGTGTTGCCATGACCAGTTGCAGGATATATTCCTCAACGGCTTCAGCCATGTGAAGATTCAGTACTTCCTGACGTGCTTCAAACAGTTTGCTCTGTGCAACTACAGCGGGTGGTTCCGGGGCCTGGTGCTTGGCTTCATTGCGTACCAGATGCAGAATCTTGCGTTCCGATTCGGTGTCCGGGTAGTCCACGGTAACGTGCATCAGAAAGCGGTCCAACTGGGCTTCCGGCAGGGGATATGTGCCTTCCTGCTCAATTGGGTTCTGGGTAGCCATGACCAGAAACAGTTCCGGCAAATGGAAAGTCTGTCGGCCGACACTGACCTGATGCTCTGCCATGGCCTCTAGCAGGGCGGACTGTACTTTTGCCGGTGCCCGGTTGATCTCATCGGCGAGAACCAGGTTATGGAAAATGGGGCCTTGCTGGAAGGTGAAACTGCCATCTTCGGGACGGAAAATTTCGGTACCGGTAATATCGCTGGGTAGCAGGTCAGGAGTGAACTGGATACGGTGATAATCGCCTTCGATTCCTTCGGCGAGGGTCTTGATGGCTTTGGTTTTTGCAAGACCAGGAGCGCCTTCAACTAGCAAATGTCCATCGGCCAGCAGGGCAATCAACAGGCGGTCGAGTAATCGCTCCTGGCCAATAATTTGATGGGAGAGCCAGTCTTTCAGGGCTCCAATCATTTCTCTTTGGGGCATAATACGATCTCTTGCTTGGTAAACTATTATTGGTTTTGTTGCAGACTCTACAAAAATAGAGCGCGTATGATACTTTAATTAATACAAAAAGACCCGATTCTATATTGATGCGGCGTTATTGCAAATCTTGCTTGAGCATCGGGCATTCAAACACTATATTGTGACGCAAATGTGGAGTTGCCCCAATTTGTACACACTATTTCGCCGTCTGCTTTTCCTGTTCCCAGCAGAGTTTTCTCACAGCCTGGCGCTCAAGGGTTTGAAGCTTCTGCATCGGCTGGGTCTGGCGTCCCTGCTGGCCAGCAGGGAAACATCCCCTGCCCGTGAGTTCTTTGGACTGCATTTTACCAACCCGGTTGGTCTGGCTGCCGGCCTGGACAAGAATGCCGATTATATTGATGCCCTGGGGGCCCTGGGTTTTGGTTTCATCGAAGTGGGAACGGTCACTCCCAAGCCCCAGCCCGGCAATCCAAAACCCCGGCTTTTCCGTTTGCAGGAAGAGCAGGGCATCATCAATCGTATGGGTTTCAATAACAAGGGCGTGGCCCACCTGGTAAAACAGCTCAAGAAAAGGCGCTACAAGGGCATTGTGGGTGTCAATATTGGCAAGAATCTCAGTACCCCGGTCGAAAATGCGCGGGATGACTATCTTTACTGTCTGCGTGAAGTCTACCCCTATGCAGACTATGTGGTGGTGAATCTGTCATCCCCCAACACCCCGGGTCTGCGCAAGCTACAGTTTGGTGAAGAACTGGACAGCTTACTGGCAAGTATGAAGGCTGAACAGTCGCTTTTGTCTGAAAGGTATCAGCGTCATGTACCACTTTTATTAAAAATTGCGCCAGACATAAATGAAAAAGAGTGCAAGGACATAGCGCTGGCTGTCTTGTACCATAAATTTGAAGGCATTATTGCAACCAATACCACGATAGACAGGCAAATGTTGCGCAATCGTAAATGGGCTCAGGAAAGCGGCGGCCTGAGCGGAGCACCCTTGCGGGAAAGAGCAACGTCCGTGGTGCGTGTCTTGCAGAAATACCTGCAGGGGGCCGTACCTATTATTGGCGTCGGAGGCGTTGACTCACAAAGTAGCGCCCGCGAAAAATTTGCTGCAGGCGCTTCCCTGGTGCAGGTTTATACCGGCTTCATTTACCAGGGCCCCCGATTGATCAAGGATGTGCAGCTGGCGGCTGAAGTGGCATAACTCTCCCTCATGCGTAAACTGGAATTCTATTCGACCACTGCCTGCCATTTATGTGAGCTTGCCGAAGCGATGCTCAGACAGCAGATACCCAGCGAAGCGATGGAGATTGAGCTTGTTGACATCAGTGAAAGTGATCTGCTGATAAGGGAATATGGCGAGCGGATTCCTGTCTTGAAATTTACCGATTCCGGCGCGGAGCTTGGCTGGCCTTTTTCCGAAGAAGATCTGCAGCTTTTTCTGAATGGTTCGGGGTGAGCTTCAGGCTATTTTGATGTGCCAGGGTTCGTAACGCACCCCGAATTCATTGGTATCGGTATAGCGGATATCGATGTAGCCGAGATTGACCATGCGCTGGAATTCCTCAGTGTGTGAAAAATCCTCGGTGAAGTTCAGTTCACCCAGGCCAATCTTGCCGACATCAAAATCCCCAATACAGTGAAAGGAATGACCGGGCGGTGCAAGAGAGCGAGAGGCTTTCGACAGGTTCAGGTTTGACTGCTGGGTTTTGGCAAGGAACAAATGCATCTGCTTGACGACATTGCGGATGCCGGATGTCAGCAGGAGCTGAGGCCCTACATCATGTCGGATCTGCTGGTACAGGTTCAGTGATGCTCCTTTGAGCAGGTAATGGCCGCTGCCGGTAATTTTTATGACATCCCTGAGTGGGATATGGGTTGTCAGCTCCGGGGTAACCTTTTCCCCAAAAAAGCCATAGTCATTGGCATCGGTAAAAAATATTTCTTCCAGAAAGTCCAGCTCGGCCTTTTCAAAGGCGCCAATTTCAGGGTAATTCCGGGCAAAGAAGAGCATTTCGTCAAAGCCAAGCAAATTGAAATTGCCATGTCCGACATAGTCCTGTACCCGTTCCAGGCGTGCCACGGTGGAAGCCAGCAGGAAGCGCTTGGAATCCGGCAGGAAGATATCGGTAAAAAAATCGGCATCGAAATTGCGGATTTTATGTAAATAGTCATCCACTTCTTCATCGGCCAGATCATTCAGGTCCAGATCACGTTCGGCATGTTTGAAGCCGTCTTCCAGAACGGTTTGTTCCAGTACAATCAGTTCAGGCTCCGGTGGAGTCTGGTCGATGATAAGACCGGATGGGCTTTCCAGCGGAGCGGCTTCAACGAGGGGCACAATGGAGGAATCAGGGTCCTGCAGGGTGCTGATCCGATTACTGCCAAGGCGTGGTTGCAAGGAGCGGTTTGATACCAGAGAGACGGCACCACCGGCAATGAGAGCTTGTAAAAAACGCCTTTTCTTCATAAGCGGCAAAATATAGCAAAGTTCATAGCGCAAAAAAATCCCTGGCGTTGCTGCTGGTCACTTCTGCCAGTTCCAGCGGGTCGCAAGCCATACATTCTGCCAGCATCTTCAGCACATACACCAGATTGGCGGGCTCATTGCGCCGGGATCGTGGTTTGGGCTGGATATTGCGCGGCAAGAGATAAGGAGCATCGGTTTCCAGCAGCAGGCGTTTGTGCGGAATATCTTTTAACAGGGGGTGCAGTTCATAACCGCGACGTTCATCACAGACCCAGCCAGTTATGCCGATGTACAGGTCCAGGTCGTTATAGTCATACAGCTCCTCCTGCTTGCCGGTGAAACAGTGAACGACCACCTGGCTGAGCTTGTCGCGATACTCTTTGAGTATGGGTAAAAAACGGTCGTGAGCATCACGCTGATGCAAAAACAGCGGTAATTGCAGTTCGACAGCCATGGCCAGTTGGGCTTCAAAGGCTTTTTCTTGGTCGGCATGCGGTGAATAGTTACGATTGAAATCCAGACCGGTTTCTCCCAGTGATTTAACACAGTCGTTTAGTGCCAATTGACGAAACTCTTGTTCCATATCAGTACTGAAATGGCTGGCCTCATGCGGATGCAATCCAACAGTGCTGACCAGTAAGTGCGGATATTGGCGACACAGGTCTATGGCCTGCCGTGAACTTTCCAGGTTGGTTCCCGTAACGACCAGTTTCTCCAGTCCTACTTGCTGGGCTCGAGCCAGCACCTCATCCAGATCATCATGAAAGCTTTCATGACTGAGATTGGCCCCGATATCAATCAGGGGGAAAACTTCTGTTGCGGGGGCTGAAGACATCGACGTGTTCTCTGCTGCAATTCGTCCCTTTCAGGCGTTTTGAAATTCTACCAGTTTCAGGGCAGGCGAAAAGCTTGGTGGCTGCCGTTTCTATAAAAAAACTGTGTGAATTTGCCTCGGCCCGCTATAATGCCGCATTTTTAAGACAAAGGGGTTGTGTTTTGCTCGCTTCCGCCAAAAAAGAACTTGATTGGAAAAATCTGGGTTTTGAATATACCAAAACCGATTTTCGTTTTTCTGCGACCTGGGAAAACGGGGAGTGGTCCGACGGGGAATTGATCGACTCTGAATTTATCCAGATTCATGAGGGAGCCCCAGCATTGCATTATGCCCAGCAATGTTTCGAAGGCCTCAAGGCTCAAACAGCCCAAGATGGCAGGGTGCTTTTATTTCGGCCTGAACTGAATGCACAGCGCATGCAAAATACTGCAGAGCGCCTGTCCATGCCGGCAGTACCCGAAGCATTGTTTCTGCGTGGAGTCATGGAGGCTGTTAGAGCCAACCAGGCCTGGATTCCTCCTTACGGCAGTGGTGCTTCTCTTTATATCCGTCCGTTATTGATAGGAGTTGGTGAAAACATGGGGCTCAAACCAGCCAGGCAGTATGAGTTCAGGGTCATGGTTTCGCCGGTTGGTCCTTATTATAAAAGTGGCGGACTGTCTTTGATCAGTCTGGCTGTTTCCGATTTTGATCGTGCTGCACCGCACGGAACCGGCGATATCAAAGCTGGCGCCAATTATCCGGGTGGTCTCTATGCAACCCGCAAGGCCAAGGAACTGGGTGCCAATGAAGCCCTTTACCTTGATGCTGCCGAGCACCGTTATCTAGAAGAGGCAGGTTCCGCCAATATCATTATTTCACAGGCGGGCAACAAACTGATCACCCCCAAGTCAGCAGCCATTCTGCCGAGCGTGACACGACGCTCTATCATGAGTATCGCAGAGCAGGAAATGGGGATGCTGACTGAAGAAAGAGCCATTGATTTACGTGCAGAAATAGACAGCTTTGAGGAAGTCGCTGCCTGCGGTACAGCTGCCGTATTATCTCCGGTTGGCAAAATCTGGTTTGATGAGCACTGGCACAGTTTTTATGATAAGGGTGAAAGCGTTGGTCCGGTCATGCAAAAACTATATGACCTGCTCTGCCAGCTACAAAAGGGCGAACGTGAAGATAATTACAAGTGGACCCTGGACGTTCCGCTCTAAACTTTGCTGTTGTTTTCCTATTCAAGCCTCAGGCTGCTTTCCTTTTCAGGATGGCAGTGCTTTAATGCCCGCCTTTTTTTGCAGATAAAGATATAGCGAAAGGGATGTTTAGCTGCATTTTATCTAGCAATGCTGCCGCCTGTTTTGCGTGATTTGAAACCGATTTTAAAAAATTAATCGAGCCTTTCTGTCAATAAAACTTGACAGGTCGGATGCTGAACCTTTATTTATGTCGCCCCTGTAAGGCGTCACTTTTGAATTTATTGCAGTCTTAAAGCGAGCTATATGGATAAATCTCTGGTCATTGTCGAGTCACCGGCAAAAGCAAAAACGATTAATAAGTATCTGGGAAAAGACTTTATCGTTAAGTCCAGTGTCGGTCATATCCGTGATTTGCCGACCAGTGGCTCCGCCAGACCTTTCGATGCCAAGGCCAGAGCCAAAGCAGCCGCGGAAACTCGCAAGCTTAATCCGGAACAAAAAGTCATTCACAAAGCGCGCAAAGCCAAAGAGCAGTTGGTGGCCCGTATGGGCGTCAACCCGGAAAAAGGCTGGCAGGCCAATTACCAGATCCTGCCAGGCAAGGAATCCGTGGTGAAAGAATTAAGAAAGATGGCCAAGGGGGTCGACAAGATCTATCTGGCCACTGACCTTGACCGTGAAGGAGAGGCTATCGCTTGGCACCTGCAGCAAGCCATTGGAGGCGATCCTGAGCGCTACAAACGGGTGGTGTTCAATGAAATCACCAAAAAAGCCATTGATGCGGCTTTTTCTGAACCCGGAGAGCTCGACATGAAGCGGGTGGAAGCCCAGCAGGCCAGACGTTTTCTGGACAGAATTGTTGGCTTCATGCTCTCGCCCCTATTATGGGAGAAAATCGCGCGTGGACTGTCTGCCGGGCGTGTGCAATCGGTTGCCGTGCGACTGATTGTTGAGCGCGAGAAGGAAATAAAGGCTTTTATACCGGAAGAATACTGGGAGCTGTATGCTGACCTTTTCCAGTCCAGCGCCAGTGATGAGTTACTTAATTTCCAGGTCATCAAATACCAGGGAAAAGAATTCAGGCCCGGCAATGAGGGCGATACCCAGCAGGCGCTTCAGGCGTTGGAAGCACAAAGCTTTCCGGTGGCCAAACGTGAAGATAAACCGACTTCTTCCAAGCCCAAGGCACCTTTTATTACTTCGACACTGCAACAGGCCGCTTCAGGTCGCCTGGGTTTCAGTGTGAAAAAGACCATGATGATGGCCCAGCGACTTTATGAAGCTGGCCATATCACCTATATGCGAACCGATTCCACGCACCTGAGCGCTGATGCGGTGAGCATGTGTCGTGACTACATCAAAGATAAGTTCGGTGAAAATTACCTGCCTGAGCAGGCCAATACATACAGTAGCAAGGCCGGCGCTCAGGAAGCGCATGAAGCGATTCGCCCTTCATCAGTGACAGTCACGCAGAATTCATCCTTGCTGGAGAATCTGGACCGGGATGCCCAGCGCCTCTACAACCTGATCTGGCAACAGTTTGTTGCTTGTCAGATGACCCCGGCTCGATATAAAAGCAGCACGATTGATGTGAAAGCGGGCGATTACGACCTGCGTATCAAGGGCCGTATTCTGGAATTTGACGGCTATACCAGGGTTTTGCCTCCGGCAGGTGGTAAAGACGGCGATATCGAGCTGCCGGATATCCAGGTGGGTGAAGAACTGCAGCTCAAGGCACTGCATCCAAAGCAGCATTTTACCAAGCCCCCACCACGTTTTACGGAAGCCAGCCTGGTCAAGGAACTGGAAAAGCGTGAAATCGGCAGACCTTCTACCTATGCCTCGATTATTTCCACTATTCAGGACAGGGGTTACGTAAAGCTGGAGAACCGGCGTTTTTACGCGCAGAAAATGGGCGATATAGTGACCGAGCGACTGGAAGAAAATTTTTCAGAACTGCTGGATTACGGCTTTACCGCGCAGATGGAAGACCGCCTGGATGACGTTGCCAATGGCGAAAAAGACTGGATTTCTCTGCTTAATGAGTTTTATGCCAGCTTTAGCGAACAGTTGGACAAAGCCAGATCAGATCATGACGGTATGCGTCAGAACAGACCAACCGATACCGATATTCCCTGTCCGCAATGTGGCCGCCACATGCAGATTAGAACCGCGAGTACCGGCGTTTTTCTTGGTTGCTCAGGTTATAGTCTGCCGCCTAGAGAGCGCTGCAAGCAGACCATTAACCTGATACCGGGGGATGAAGCGATTTCTGTTGATGCTGATGATGAAGCTGAATCCCGCCTCTTGATGAGCAAACATCGCTGCAAACTCTGTGGTATTGCCATGGACTCCTACCTGATTGACGAGGAACGCAAGCTGCATGTCTGTGGTAATAATCCCGAATGTCCGGGTTATGAAGTCGAAAGCGGTAAGTTCAAGCTCAAAGGCTACGATGGTCCGGTGCTAGAATGTGATAAGTGCGGCGCGGAAATGCAGCTGAAAAACGGTCGATTCGGCAAGTATTTCGGTTGTACCAATCCAGAGTGCAAAAATACCCGCAAGTTGCTGCGTAACGGCGAAGCCGCACCTCCTAAAATGGATCCGGTACACATGCCCAATCTGGCCTGTGAAAAAGTCGATGATTATTATGTGCTGCGTGATGGCGCTGCCGGTATTTTTCTGGCGGCCAGCAAATTTCCGAAAAACCGCGAAACCAGAGCCCCACTGGTGGAAGAGTTGTTGCCTTTCAAGGATCAAATTGATCCCAAGTATGCCTACCTGATGGAAGCGCCCACAACAGATCCGGATGGCAATAAAACCGTGGTACGCTTCAGCCGTAAGACCAAAGAGCAATATATTCTCAGCGAGAAAGATGGTAAACCGACCAAGTGGAAAGCCTTTTACCGCAAGGGCAAGTGGCAGGAAGAGGGTGAGCTCGCTGAAACTGCCTAAACAGTCCCAGAGGAGTGCCCAGATCACATGATGCAGGCCTTTCTGAACTGGTTGGACATGGAAGCAAATACCTGGATTGCCCAAGTTTTCCTGGTGGTGCTGGCCACCGTGCTCATCAACTTCATCATGAAGCTGGTGCTGGAACGGGTGCGCCGCAAGCTGGAAAAAACCGAAAACCTCTGGGACGATGCCGTCCTGCAAGCCGCGCGACGACCACTGGCCTGGCTGGTCTGGGTCATCGGGCTGAGTATCGCTGCCGAAATTATTCAGCCCATCGCCGAAAACGAATTATTTGAATACACCGGATTAGCCCGCCGCATAGCACTGATCGTCCTGCTGATGATGTTCTTTAATCAGTTGGTGAAAAAGCTCGAAGGAAACTTCCTCGAACAATCCAAAGACGGTGAGATCGATACGGATGAGATTACCATTCGTGTGATTGCGCGTTTGCTGCGTTTAACTGTGATGATTACCGCCGGTCTGGTGATTCTGCAAACCCTCGGCATCAGTATTGCCGGTGCCCTGGCCTTTGGTGGCGTAGGCGGCATTGCCATTGGTTTTGCCGCGCAGGATTTACTGGCCAACTTTTTCGGTGGCGTGATTATTTACCTCGACCGCCCTTTCAAGGTTGGCGATTGGGTACGTTCGCCGGATCGCGAAATCGAAGGCACGGTGGAAGACATCGGGTGGCGCGTCACCGTTATCCGCACCTTCGATAAACGCCCGCTGTATATTCCCAATTCCGTTTTCACCAAAATCTCAGTGGAAAACCCTTCACGCATGCTCAACCGCCGTATCTATGAAACCATCGGCCTGCGTTACAAGGATGCAGCCAAAGTGGGGGAGATCATCGAGGCAGTGAAAATGATGCTGCAAAGTCATGATGACATTGATACTGATAAGACCCTGATCGTCAACTTTAACAAGATGGGCGCTTCATCGCTGGATTTCTTTGTTTACACCTTCACCAAGACCACAGACTGGACCGAGTACCACAAGGTGAAACAGGATGTCCTGCTGAAAATTATCGATATTATCCATGAGCATGATGCGGATATTGCTTTCCCGACGACGACACTGGATGGCTTGACTGAATTAAATCCAGCGCTTATTTCAAAAAATTAAAGTTAAATAAATAATTGAAAATGTTTGCTTTCGCCCTGAAGCGGAAATTTGTGAACATGATATAAATAGGCTAAGGATATCCTTCAGCACGGTTTATTATGTGACACTGCTGCTAAAGTAAGTTTTCAGGTTCGGCGTTTAAGTTGAGCAGCTCTGTGAGCTTAATACGGCGGGACTCAGGCTTATGCTAAATGGTGCTAGCAAAGTTAGCGCATTTAACCCAAGTATATCCTTGTCTGCATTGGGCAATATGGCGACTTCAATATTCCTTAAGATACAGTTTTCCGATAATTGCAAAGTCCCCAGCCAAAAAAGTGAAACTCTTTCTACTTTTCCATTAGCCATCGCCCCATAGATAAAACGGCTGAAATTTGATTTTGTCTGCTCAGAAACTCTCTCAAATGTAGTCGCAGTCAGCACGACATAACTAGATCCTGTATCAATTAATAGTTCAGACTCAATTCGAGAATCAATCATGGCTGGAATATACAAACCGCCGTTTTCAGTTGGAAGTATTGGGATAGCGTTTACTTCAGAGGCTAATGCCGGTCCCATTGATGTACCAACAAGGAACAGTACAAATGCCAAAAGCATTGGTTTTAATCTTGAAGGGTGCACTGTGCGCTCCATTTGTTTGCCTAATACTGGAGGAGCAATATCGATGCCAATCTCAAAATTGACATAAAAACCAAGATGATAGGTAAAACCTATAACTAACAATATTGAAGGCATGCACTGTTATGGGGCAAGATGCACCAAAAATGAACACAATTTTGAGGTGCTGTGTATTAACATTAGATCGTTCCTGGTTTTTATTATTTCGACATTGCTTTTTATACCCTTTCAAGCTCAAGCACAGACAGTTGTGAGAGAAACCGATGACGGCCGTTTAATGCTGATTGAATTCAAGGGCAAACCTCCCTACAAAAGACAATTTATCAGTCCAGACAATGCAGAAATGTATGCAAGGTATGCAGTGATGCTTGACCAGGTTCTGGTGGCAAGTGAGCCAGCTTCCAGGTTCGGAGCCCCCGGTAAAAACATCAATTCTTCGATTAGGCTGGAACGGGTTTCCCCAGATGAGATTTCCCAATTCTCCAGATTTGAGGAAGTTGTTGACTATCGCAACATTCGTGAAGGCAGACGAGGTCCTCCAGGCAAAGGCAGAAGTTCAACGCGTTAAAAAAGCCTTTCCGTTGATTGCTGCATTCAGCAATACGTGGAAATTAATTCACCATAATGCAGGGTTATTAAACTCCTCTACACATGTAGGGCATGTACTGGAAATTGGAATGTTATCTATTCTTATTGACTGCCCGAGCCAACCCCAAGGCATTGAGAGTTTAAAAGGTGCCTGAAGTACACCTTCTGATAGGTTTTGAAACCCTACTTTTGTGTAAAAGGCAGGATCACCATAGGTAAGCACAACATCTACATTCCTATTTTTAAGCTCCCTAAGCCCGAAATTTATTAACTCCTGGCCAACTCCTTTCCCTTGATAAGAAGTGCTTACTGCAACAGGAGAAAGAAGGAAAATCTGAGCAGGTATATTATATTCGAGGAGAGTAAAAAAAATCGCACCTATAAGTGATTCTCCATCATAAGCGCCGAAACAAATTATTTCTTGACCATCAATGTTCTTTGATAGTGCTGAGGCGAGACGTCCAATTGACCTGCCTTCCTGCTCTCCTTCGGATACGGTAAATACTGAGCTAAACAAATTTTCTATTTCCGCTTGCTTACTTTTATCAAGAGCCATGTAGTGCATGCATTACTTCTCCATGAGATTTTGCCGTTTAGTATGCTGGAGAAAAGTTGTTTGACTAATATCCCTATTTCTGCTTTGGATAGATATCAGATCTTACTGGCAATGCTCAGGCGCAACAGGTCTTGGCAGTATCAATGGTGCTGCACTAACACGGTTCTCGCTGGCCAATTGTTCAAAGGCGATCTGCTGCAGGGCTTTAACCTGTGTCGTTGATATTCCCAGTTCATAGCCGGAACATTCGTTCTCACCAAGAGAGCGTGGATCACGTCCGGTGATATTGCCAAAGATGACCAGAGCTTCCAGATAGTAACCGTAGCTGCTGGCGTGATAATGATCGAAGGTCCATAGATCAATCTTATTGGCATCGATGCCATCGTAAGGGTTGGGGTCTGCCAGACCGGATGCCATGGCCCGGTTCCAGGCTTCACCGACGGGATGGACCGAGGTGGCGCTGGCAGCAGTCAGGGCTCTGTCATAGCCGGCGCGCACATCGATAGCCATCTGATCTATGCTTTGTCCATACCAGGGCCGTTCAGGTACATAGGTCTGATCAGCACGCGACCAGGTAGCCGTCAGATACACGTTGACGTCCGGATTCAGTCCTTTCAGAAATTCTGTCATGCCAGTGGCCGTTGAGATCAGCGTTGCCGGATCGGCGGGATTCACTCGATCCAGCGTGCTGTAGCCATGCATGCTGACATTGTCCCAGGGACGACGACCAATCACGCCAAGCTTCTGTTCCAGATGGAAATCCAGACCGCTGCCACCGCGGGTTTCCAGATAGACCTCATAGTTGAGACCAGCCTGATCGGTGAAGGATTTAAACAGCGCAGGGACGCCGCCGATATTTTCATTGTTGAGGTCAATGACGGTATCCGAGCGGTAATAGCGGACTGCCGAGCCGTAGCCGTAGGTGAAGCTGTTGCCGATAAACAGGATACTTTCAGCGGCCCGGGTATCAGCCGTCATGCTGAAAGTAAGCAGGAGGCTGGTGAGAAATAGCGTGATTGCTTTCATTGGAATCCTTTCTATGCCTGGCTATGGTTGGGAGATGTTTTTATTGGTCTGAACATAAGATCAGGAGAATATGAACAATTAGTCAGCAAGTCCACTTTATCGCATGCCTGTACGGATATGCAGGGGCTTGGCATGCTTAAGCTGCCGCCAAGTATTTTCGCTCATGCCTGCTTGATCAGGCTTTCCAGCATCAGGCGAATCCCATCAGCCAGTTCAAAAGTATTATCCGATGCTTCCGGCAAATGCACGAAGCCACCTTTAACCTCAGGTTTGTCATTGAGACATTCCATCAAGCGATAAAAGACATGGTTACAGACATAGGTTCCTGCGCTCATCGACAGTGAAGCAGTCAGGCCCTGCTGGTTTAAAGCACTGACTAACGCTTTCACCGGCAGGGTCGACCAGTAGACTGTCTCGCCGCTGGCGGTAATTTTCTGATCCATTGGTTGCCTGCCCTTGTTGTCTGGTATGGTGGCATCATCCAGATTCACGGCAAGTCGCTCCACACTGATGCCTTTTCTGTCTGCCGCCAGACCCAAAGAAATCACAAAAGAGGGATTCACGGCTTCAATGGTCTGGATCAGGAGGTCGCCGGCTTCGCCAAACACCACCGGTAGCACGAGGCCCCTGATTTGATAGTCGCCCATCAGTTCGCCATCCAGCGCCTGCACAATTTGTTCGGAGGGATTGACGGCGTGCCCGGCAAAAGGCTCGAAGCCCGTCAGTAAAATCACCTTGTTGCTTTGCTCAGTCATCAGAATCGGTACACACAAAAATACATGACGGCGACATTGAACAGCCAGATTGCCAGTGCCATGGGTGCCTGTGCCTTGATCACCGCATTCTTGTCGGGGATTTCCAGCAGCAATACTGGCACCAGATTGAAGTTGGCTGCCATGGGCGTTAGCAGCGTACCACAATAGCCGGACAACATGCCCAGTGCACCCATGATGGCCGGATTGCCGCCATGGGCTTCGACGATAAAGGGCAAGCCAATGCCCAGCGTCACCACAGGGAAGGCCGCGAAGGCATTACCCATGATCATGGTGAACAGGGCCATGGCACCGCAGTAGGCAATGACTGCCACCAGAGGCAAGGCTACAGGTAGCCAGCTTGCCACCAGTTCAGCGATAACATCACCAATTCCGGCCTGACCAAAGATGCCTCCTAGGGCGGCCAGCATTTGCGGCAGCAAAAGTGTCCAGCCAAGGATTTCCAGTAGCCTGCTACCTTCTTTTATGGGTTCTCTAATGGGCGCCTTGCAGATCTTTAGCGCCATAAACAGGCCCACCAAAGTTGCCAGACCCAGTGCGATCTGCGTCGCCTGTTCCGGCAGGGTAAGGCGTAGCTCACCAACGCTGAACAGCCGGAAAAGATAAGAGCCGACAATCACAATCAGGGGAATGGTAATGGCCGGTACAAGCAGCTTATTGCCCAGAGCAATGGCCGATGCCTGCCGGGCTTGCTCGTCAGATGCTTTGGCTTCAGGGGCATTGACTAGCTTGAAGGCCGTCAGGAGCACCATCAGTGTGACCAGGTAGCCTGTCACAACAGGTGGAATTAAGGGTCCGGCAATAAACAATAAGGACAAGAGCCCCCAGAAGATGGAGGATCCCCAGCGGTGTGAATGACTGTTGTTGCGTGCCACCTGATAGGCGGTAAAGGCCAGGTACAGTCCTGCCAGAATGAAAAAGTATTCCAGCTTAAGGAGCATGGTTGTGCTCTTTGGCTTTTATGTGCGGCAGGCGCCTGTCTAAGAGGTGACTGCGCCACCAGCCTATCAGTAGTACCCACAATGCTGTCGGCAGGCCCCACCAGGCCAGGTGCAGGATTTCCACCTGCACCCCTGTGGTATCAAAAAACCCTTTCATCAATAAGACTGGCCCAACAGCCACCAGAATATCGTCTGCAAAAAAGTTGCCGATGTTTTCAGTGGCAGCCGCATGCGCTCGCACTGCCATGGTCTCTGCTTTGTTCAGCTTTCCTTCACGCACGCTGGCTGCGCCTTCGGCCATTGGAGCAATGAGTGGTCTGACCATGGAGGCATGATTACCAATCTGCATCCCCAGCATGCTGGTGCCTTCACGGATCGTCTGGTAGAGCAGACAGACACGACCGGCACTGGCGGCTCCAGCCTGGCGGATCACCATGGCGGCGCGCTCCTGCAGGCCGTATTTTTCCAGCACCCCCACTACCGGCATCATGAGAATGACAGGTAGGGTCATGAATCGGTTATCAATGAAGAAGCTGCCGAGCATGGCCATGATGTCATTGAGGCTAAACCCGGCAATCAGTCCGGTGACGAGACCGGCCGCTAATACGGATAACAAAGTGTTCAGGCGCAGTGCAAAGCCCACTGCCACGATGATAATGCCCAGTAGTTTCAACATAAGTTATCGCCTCTGTCACCAGGCTTAACTGATTTCATGCCAGTAAGGGATGGCTGTGAAAAACAGGGCGCATTTAATGTCTGTTGCTTCCATGCCATGAAACAGTTCTGCGTAGCGTTTTAACTGTGGTCTATATTTGATTTCCTGTGCCTGCAGAAATTCTTCCAGGGCTTGGTCGGGTTTGTGCCGGGAGGATTTGTAATCGATTATCCAGCGTACTCCATCGTCGATAAAGGTCCTGTCGATTATGAATTCCTTGCGGTAGTCGCGGCTGTAATCACTCAGAGACAGTTCGCTGGCGCTGGCCTCATGCTCCGGGTTAAATAGCCAGGCAGCTTTTTCATGCTGTGTGCAGGCCTGCAGGTTCCGTACAATTATTTTCAGTGCCTGTTCCAGTGTGCTCTTATCAGGACAGACGCTTTGCAGCTGCTTGCACCACAGGGCCTTGAATTTTTCTTCGTGGGATTCGTCCAGAACATCAATACCTTTGCTCACTTTTAACTGCAAACAGCGATGGATAATGTCGCCGATACGTTTTTCCAGCAGGTTCAGGTGGCTATCGAATTCAGGTTTATCCAGAGATCCAATGCTTGCCGCTTCTTGTGTTATGCCTTGCCAGTTTGCTGGTAGGCGTTGCAGGGTTTTTTGTGTTGATAGCCCAGAAATTTTGTGTTGGCTCTCGTCGTCCAGGTTTTTAATGCTTAGGAGGTCTTTGCGTTCACAAAGCTGGGGCCAGAGACAGCTGAGGAGGGAAGAACTGGCCGGTGCTTTGTAATTGTCTTTGTCATCAAGCTGTACCTGAGCATAGAGGAAAGCCTGTTCCCTTGCGCGGGTGACGGCAATATACAATAAGCGAGTATTTTCCAGCTTGCGGCGAATGTCGGCTTCATTGGCCAGATAACGGTAACTGGGATTATCGTCTTCGCCTTTGGCATTAAGCGGGGCGAGCAAGAGCCGGGAATCACGTTGTGCCGAACTTTGTTCCTGCCACAGGAAAAGTGCTTTTTTACCCGGTGGAGGCGTGCGGTCAAGGCCAGGCAACAGGACATAATCAAATTCCAGTCCCTTGGCATTGTGAATGGTCATGATTTGTAAGGGGGGCCGTGTATCCAGTGAAGCTCCCAGATAAGTTTCCTGACAGCGCTGACGAAAATGATGTATGTCGAGCAGGTCAGGTCCCTGGGCTTCATTTTCGAGCAAGTCCAGAAAACGATCGACATAGGACAGTTCAAAATCAAACGTGAGACAGGCTGGGCCGCCAAGTTGTGTCCAGCAGCTTTCCAGCCAATCGCGAATGGGTAGCCAGCCACGTGTTTGCTGTGCTTTCAGCAGAACGGGCATGACTCTTTGCAGGCGTTTGAGAGTAAGTTCAGAGAGCTCGGTGCAGACTGAAAAATTTTCAAGCGCCTGCCACAGGCTAAACGACTGTGCCTCGGCAAAGCGTTTCAGAATATGTATCTCCTGCAGGCTAAGGCCAATAAAGGGACAGCGTAGCAAAGCAAACAGGGCTGTAATATCGGCCTGGTTCAGAAGGCTCTGCAACAGGCTGATTAAATCCTTGATGACAGCAAAAGTGCTCAAGCTATCTATACCGGCGGCATTCCAGGCGATGTCGGCTTCCCTCAGAGCAGGAATAATTTCGCGCAGGTGCGAACGTGAACGTACCAGTATGGCAATCGACTTGTCTTTATTCGTTAGCAGTTGCTGAATCTGCTGCACCAGGCACCGGGCTTCCTGTCTGCTAGCAATATCACTGGAGATTTTTTCGCCAGACGGGTGAACCAGTAAGGTGCTGTGCAGGCCTTCATAGATTTCTTCTCGTGTCGCTTGACTGGCACTGTAAGTGACTGCGCCGCGCGAGATATTGTCCTGAGCGGGGAAGGCCGAACTAAAGAGGCGGTTCACATGAGCAACAAGATGTTGATGCGAGCGGAAATTCATCTTTAGTTGCAGGCTGTCGAGCATGATGGAACCAATGCCCTGGTCGCGTGCTTTCAGAAACAGACCGACATCGGCATTGCGGAAACCGTAGCAGGACTGCATACCGTCACCGACGATAAACAGAGTACGTCCATCGATTGGCTGCCAGCCCTGGGTAAGTTTTTTCAGCAACTCGATCTGTTGATGCGAAGTGTCCTGAAACTCATCAACCAGCAGATGTTTGATTCTGAGATCCAGTCGCAGGGCAAGATCGCTGACGGCATCTTCATCGCCCAGGGCATCAAGCGCACTGCTGCTAATATGAATGTAATCGGCTTTGTTTTCCTGTTGCAGCCTGATATTAAGTTCAGAGACCAGATGAATCAGTACGTTACTCAAGGTTTCCAGAAAATCCCATTCCTGGGCGCCGTAAGTGCTGGCAGGCAGAATCTGTAAAGACTGAAGCGTGCTGGGTAGAACGTGCTCCTGCGCCAGCGTATTCAGTAAAGATTTGAATTCTGTTTTACGCTGTTCAAATAACTGTTTTTCAGCAAGATCTTTGCCATCGCCTTTGGCAGGAAAGCCGTTTTTAATACTAATTCCGGCAGGCTTGCGCAGCTCACCGTTCCTGGTCAGCAGGAAATCAGCCAGGGCGACCCAGCATTGCTGCGCAGAAAGATCGGTGGCTGGCAAGTCAGTTCCCCAGTTAAATTTACTCAGCGAATCATCACCAGCCTGCGAAAGATTAAGCGCTGCGAATTTGACCAGAGGAAGTAGAGTATTTGTGAAGGGGGCAAGTTGTTCAGCGCAGGCATTAATGACTTCAAGTATGACTTCCTGCAAATTCTCGCTCAGTTCTTCCCGCAGGTCGCCGCGCCGAGACATACCCATCATATGTGGCAGCCATTGCTCACGCTTACCAAGCAAAGCACTCAGCAACTCCTGCGCGCGTCCCAGATTGTTATCCAGATGTTGCAGAAAGTGCGCGAGTTCTTGCGCGATGACCTCATCGCTTTCCAGTCTGGTGAAAAGCTCAGTGACGGCATCGTGATACAGCAGCTTAGCCGGTTCAATGACTTCAACTCGGCCACCAAGCCCACTAACCACAGGCAGCTGCGCACACAAAGAGGCATTGAAGGCATCGATGGTGCTGATTTGCAGGCGCTGCGGATTTGCCTGTAGCTGCCACTGCTTTTCCTGATCGCGCTTCAGGACTTGTTGAGCCAGTTCGCTGGTCAAGGGCGTCAAGGTATCTGTATCCGTCTGTCTCAAACTTTTTAACAAGCGCTGACGCATTTCAAAGGCGGCTTTACGGGTAAAGGTGAAAGCCAGAATCTCTTCCGGTTCATCACAGATTAACAGAAGCTTGAGCAGGCGCTGTGTCAGTAATTCGGTTTTACCGGAACCTGCAGGCGCCTGAACACAAAAAGAACGACTGACATCCAGGGCCTGTTCTCTTTCTTTCGCGTCGACAATCTTTGGATCAGTCATAGTTCACCTCAGATTGTTCTGCCGCATCCTCCAGTTTTTCCTGGATGCGGCAAAAGGCATCCAGGTGACAGTACTGACAGGAAGTGGAACTCTTGGGTTGAACGGCGCAGTATCCGGCCAGAAATTCATCCGCCATGGCCTGTAGACTTTGCTGCCAGATCAGTTGCAGTTGTTGCCAACTGATATCGGATGGTAGTTTTTTCTGGTCCCTTAGCGAAGTTTTTGGGTAAGTGTTCTCATTGGCGCTGATGCCACGATACTGCAGGCTGTCGATATTGACTTGGGCATAGAGCAGGGCGTTTACCGGTTGATATTGTCCCTGTTGAGCAAGTGCCTCGTTATACAGCAGGAGCTGTGGTGCAGAAGGTCGTTGGTCATTCCAACTGGTAGCGTTATTCCTGCCACTTTTGTAATCAATCAGGACATGCCCAGCGTCACTTTGATCAATACGATCGATGCGAAATCTTAACGAGAGTCCTGCATGGTGCCAGTTAACTACTGTTTCATGAGCGATGACTGTGAAAGGGGCGCGTTGCTTTTCAATATCCAGCCAACGCGTGATTAACTTGTACAGGCGCTGTTTTTCCAGTTCGACATAACGGGGACGCATCAGCTGTGGATGTTTCCTCTTGAGATAAGACAGCCCGGTAGAAATGGCTTCGTTGATTATGCTTTTCTGCTGATCCGTCTTTAGGTTTTGCAGGTTGTTTGAATTCAGTATCTGCTGCCAGAGTTTTTCAAGCACCCGGTGTAGCATGCTGCCGATGTCCTTGGCCGGAATACCGTAAGTGATAGCTGGCAATTCTTTCGCATCAAGACGGTGTAATGCAAAAGCACGGAATGGACATTCGGCCTGATCCTGAATTAGGGCTACGCCACCACCCAGTGTTTCCTCAGGCTGTAAAGTCAACGCAGTCAGTTCAGTAAGGCTTTCCAGTTCAGGCTTTTTTTGTGCCTGCCGATAGATGTGAATACTGTCTTTATGTAGCAGCACAGCAAAGTCCTTGCTTTCAAGGTCTGATATCTCGATATCGGAGCCGAGCTCGTAAAGCAGGTTACTGGCAGTCTGCTCACCAAATTCACTGCCGCGCGGAAAACTGAAGATCAGCTCTTTGCCGGTATTGTTACGGATGTTCTGCAAATTGCCCAAGGCATTCTGGTAACTGAGCTGCGCGCTACTGTTGGGAAGCTTGTATTTTCGTTGCAAGGGGAAGGGGATAAAGGGGTTGGCATGTTGCCTGACTGGCCACTGTGTATCTGAAAGACCCATGAACCAGAGATGCGTGAACTGCAATCCTTCTGCATCCTGGGCATGCAGGATCTGCACGGGTGCTTCCTGGCGATGTTCCCGGTTGCTCAGATTCAGTAGCGCCTGTTCAAACTGACTCAGAGCTTCATTGATGGATACTGTGCCAATAATGAAATCCAGCTGTTTGAGCTGCCTGAACGCTTCGCTGCAGTAGCTGCGCAAGAGCGCTGTGTACTGATCGGTTTCGTCTGCTGGCCACACCAGCTTTTCGAGCTGGCGGTCAAACAGTTCGACCCAGTCAGTGAGCTTTTGATACTTTTGCTGCTGCCGATTAAAGTCTTCGCAGTCCTGCAAGGCCTGGTGTAATAAGGGGCTGTACCAGGGCTTGTCTTTCTGTCCGAGGGAATAGCGCAGGTCAGCACTGCGCACAAGAGACTCAGCTCTGTCGCGTATATGCAACTCCATGGCTGCCCGCTTCGCGGATTCTGCTTCTGCTGCCAGTAATAGCCCTGAACGTAGCAGGTAGCAGACATCCAAAGCTGACAATTCGCGCAGATTGAATTTCAGCAAATGCGGTAGTTGTTTGAGAGCTGGAATATCCTGGCAGACACTGAGATCGCTTTGAATGAAACAGGCTTGCCTGAATGCTGACGTGCTTCCATAGGCATCCCTGAACAGGCGTTTCAGAGCGGGCAGTTGTTCTTGTAACTCATTACAGATAATGCCGATTCTGGCTTGTGGATTTTCGGACAGAATTTGCCGGCTCCACTGCGCACTGGCCCGAATTTCTTCGGCTGTACTGGCACAGGAATATTTCTGTAACTCTGGCTTGTGTTGCTGCCAGTGTTTGAATTCAAGCTGGCATTGTGACTGTAATTGTCTGAATAAGGTCTGATACAGTGGTGGTGGCTCTGCAAAGCCAAGCGCGATAATTCTGTCGGGAAGACCGGCTGATATTTTTGTTAATTTGCCGAGCAGCCGCTGTAACAGTTCAGCAAAGCTGCTCAACCCATTTTGTTTGCAGCGTTGTCGATATAAATGCACCCATTCCAGAAAGGCAGTACAGTCATCTACCTGATCCTGGCGCCTGCTTTGAAAGGGTTTGAATTCATCCAGAGGGATTTGCCACTGTAGGCTCAGACGATAAGCCTCCAGAACCTGGGCAGCAGCATTTTGAAGATTCAGCAGTGGGTTTTTAACAGCGCTGTCACGAATCAGTTTTTTCCAAAGACTCAATTCCTGATGGCTTTCGAGTATTGTCAGGGGCTCACAGGCAGAGTCCTGTTCAATCAGATCCTGAAAGCGTTGCCTGAGCCAGATATCGATAGGATAAATGGCCGGGCTGGGAGCAAGCTGTTGTTTCTGTTCGGCCCTGAGTACCTGGCCATACGCTTCATGTGCCTGTACGGCAGTACGGTGGTTGGGCGTGAGAATGACGCAGCCGTTTTTAAGCAGTTCGAAGAGGTCTGCGGAATCGATGGTTTGCTCGGGCATGGACACAAAGTGTATTACATATTACGCACTTTTGGGTCCCGCCCGAGGCGATTAATTTTCCTGCGTTTGCGAGTTTTCCACAGAGGGAGCATCATCTGCAACAGGAGGGGGAGTCTGCTTTTCAGCGGCTTGACGCATCCTGTTGCGAGGGTCATTGGGTGCCCGCCTGGGTTCCTGCTGCGCTGCTGCCGGACTTGATGGTTCACTTGCTGCTGGCGTCACGGTTGCCACCTTACTGACAGCTTCAGCCGATTCGGTTTTGGCTGGCTCTTTGTCCTGTCTTTGTATTGCCTCTTCAGCAGTCTGATTTTCGGCTTCAGGTGTGGCTGCGGCCAAGGCAGCTGGGGCTTGAGCTTTGGGGGCTTCTACTTTTTTAGGGGTGTCGGCTTTGGCTGGCTCTGCTTTTTGAGTCTCTACAGCGGCTTGCTGTTCCACAGGAGCATTTTGTAATGGCTTATCGGCGGGTTTTTCAGCTGCTTTGGGCTGCGCGTCTTCGGCAGCAGTAGCTTCACTCCGCTGGCGTTCCTGCAACTGGGGCTTGGGCTTGTTGGATGGACGCCTTCTGGAACCTGCATTTGCCGGCTTATCCTGTCTATCTGTATCGTCTTTGCTGTCCTTGTTTTGTGGTCCTCTGCGCTTTGCTTTCTTTTTCTGGGGGGGCGCTGTTGTATCTCTGGGCTTGGCTTCTTTGCCAGGTCCATCCTCAGATGGGCGCTTTCTGCTTTGCTGGCCGGATTTAGCTTTTTTCGGTCTGTTCGCCTGCCTTTTTTCAGTCTGGGGACTGGCTTTTATCTCGGTTGTAGTAGTTGTTTTGGGCTCGGTGTTGCCGGTAGCTGGTTCGGTGCTGCTAAACAGGCTTTTCAGTGCGGCTGAGATGGCTGAGCCAAAGCTCTTGCTCGGTTCTGGTTGTGGCGCATAGGGGCTAGCCTGCATATGGGGTGCCTGGACGGCGGCGGCCACACTTTCTAGCGGCTGACGCGGCAGGAATTCATCGACTTCCGGCTGTTGCTCGGTTTCAATCTGGTAACTGCGGGTGATCTCTTCATCATTAACGCCGGAAATTTCATAGTGTGGCGTTTCAAGCATCGGGCTGGGAACGATGACCACTTTGGTATTGGTGCCGCTTTCGATGCCTGAAATAACGTCGCGTTTTTCATTGAGCAGGTAGGAAGCGACACTGACCGGCACAATGGCCCGAACTTCACTGGAGTTCTGCTTGTTGGCCTCTTCCTGCAGGATACGCATGATCGACAGGGAGAGAGACTCAATATCACGGATGCTGCCCTGTCCATCACAGCGCGGACAGACAATGGCGCTGGTTTCACCCAATGAGGGCCTCAGGCGCTGCCGAGACATCTCCAGTAGACCGAAGCGTGAAATCCGGCCGACCTGTACACGGGCGCGGTCCATTTCCAGGGCGGCGCGCATGCGGTTTTCAACTTCTCGCTGATTTTTCTGTGAAAGCATATCGATGAAGTCGATGACCACCAGTCCGCCCATGTCACGTAAGCGCAGCTGCCGAGCAATCTCATCGGCTGCTTCCAGGTTGGTCATCAGTGCGGTTTCTTCAATATCCGAACCGCGGGTTGCGCGCGAAGAGTTAATATCAATGGATACCAGTGCTTCGGTCGGATCAATGACAATGGAACCACCGGAAGGTAGTTTTACTTCGCGTTGGAAGGCACTTTCGATCTGACTTTCAATCTGGAAATGGGTGAACAGGGGTACCGAGCTTTCATGCAGTTTAATGCGCTCCTCAAACTGGGGCATCACCTGCTGTACAAAGCTTTTGGCTTCATCATAGCTGGCCTTTGTATCCAGAATGACCTCGCCGATATCCTGTCTCAGGTAGTCACGAATGGCACGGATAATGACATTACTTTCCTGATAAATCAGCAGGGGGGCTTGTTGTTCCTCGCTGGCTGTCTTGATGGAATCCCAGAGTTTCAGAAGATAATCGAGGTCCCATTGCAGCTCTTCCGAGGCTCTGCCGACACCAGCAGTACGCACGATAATACCCATGCCATCAGGAATTTTAAGGCCGCTGAGCGCTTCACGTAATTCGGTTCGCTCATCTCCCTCGATGCGGCGTGAAATACCGCCTGCACGTGGGTTGTTTGGCATCAGGACCAGATAACGGCCGGCCAAACTAACCATGGTTGTCAGGGCAGCCCCTTTATTGCCGCGTTCTTCCTTATCAACCTGAATAATGACATCAATACCTTCCTTGACGACATCCTTGATGTTAATGCGCCCATTGATTTCAGAAGGTTGTTTGGAGAAATATTCTTTGGAAATTTCCTTCAGGGGCAGGAAGCCATGCCGGTCAGCACCGAAATTGACAAAGGCGGCTTCCAGGCTCGGTTCAATGCGGGTGATCTTGCCTTTATAGATGTTGGCTTTTTTCTGGATGCGGGTGCGGTTTTCGATATCCAGATCATAGAGGCGCTGGCCGTCGACCAGTGCTACGCGCAACTCCTCTTTCTGGGTTGCGTTTATAAGCATTCGTTTCATAATGTTCCGTTACTTCAATCAGTGGGTCGGGTAACGGAATGATCTGGCCGGGTGGCCGGAAAGCATCTATAAATCAGATGAGATAAATATAATAACTATTTGTTTTTATTATATTTAAAACAAGTTTATGAGAAGATCTTCTGCAGCTTGGCAGAGGGCTTTGCACGATGCCGGAAATACCAGGCAAACACGCTGTATTGCTTCTTGCCAACCCTGAACAGCCTTGAAAATGAGGTAAAAGGGCTGGTGTTTAAACTTGTTTTGGTTCCCTCAGGAACCCGAATTCACATCTAAATTACGTTATTCTGTTACCCGTAAGCCCGGGTTAATTTTCCTGCCTGAGCAGGCTCTTTGTTCAATTGCCCGGCCAGTTTGATAGCTGGTCATGGCGAAATTCGTGTCTCTTTCCTTGTGATCCCATTAGCTGGGTCTAATTACATGTTTTCAAGTCGTTAAAATTTTGTGTCGTATTTGAGGCAGCTTCGATGTTTAACTAAATCTACTTTTCTGCCTGGCGGGGGATGCAGTTATACTTGCGTTTTCATCCCTGAGGGCCCTGGCTAAAGACTGCCAGTCCGACGGATCGAAATATAACAGTAATATCCTGCCAGTTCAATCATTTAAGGGGTTTTACTAAGGAGCCACTGAATGTTGGCCGGTCTCTAAAAAGGCCGTAGGATACGCTTTAACAAATATGTTAGCCTGAAAAATACCTCACATGAGCGAAAAACCTGCCAGACCCAATAAAACGCTAGCATATAGTGGAATGAGTCCAACCAAGGTCCAGCAACTTGAGGTGGATGATAACGGGCAGGGGCAGAGAATTGATAATTTTTTAAAATCGCGCCTCAAGGGTGTTCCCAAAAGCCTTATTTATCGCATTATCCGTAAAGGTGAAGTACGAGTTAATGGTAAACGGATAAAGCCAGACTACAAACTTAAAGTGGCTGATTCGATTCGGGTGCCACCATTGCGACTGAGCCAGGAAAAACCACTTGAACCCGGAGAGAGCCTGCTGGCAGTGCTACAGAAGGCGGTCTTGTTCGAGGATGAGGACATTCTTGTGATCAACAAGCCCTCTGGACTGGCAGTGCACCGTGGTAGTGGGGTCAGCATCAGTGTCATCGATGCTTTGCGAAGCCTTTACGCGGGACAGTATCTTGAACTGGTGCATCGTCTGGATAAAGGCACCTCGGGATGTCTTCTGCTGGCCAGGAATGCCAGAGCGTTGAAGTTCCTACAGGATGATTTTCGCGAGCGAGCCACAGAAAAGGATTATCATGCCCTGATACATGGCTTGTGGCCGGAGCCGCTGCATCTTGTCAGTGCGGGTTTGCAGCGCAGTGCCGAAAAACACGGTCAACGTAAAGTCTTTATCAGTCAGGATGGCAAGCAGGCCCTTACCCGCTTTAGTGTGCTGGAGCATTATCATTCACATTCACTTGTACTGGCACAGCCACAGACAGGACGAACCCACCAGATCAGGGTGCATGCCGGTTTTGCCGGTTTCCCCTTGTGTGGTGACGAAAAGTACAGCTCAAGGGAGCAGATGAAGTCTCTCAAGGTGTTAGGAATCAAACGATTATGTCTGCATGCAGCAGCCTTGTGCTTCAGACATCCGCGCAATGCTCAAGCCATGCAGATGAGAGCCCCTTATGATGCTTCTTTTTCTGCCGCCATACAGGCACTTGCAGCACAAGGCCGGTAAGGGAATCTTTTGACAGGCAGTATGACAGTGCCTATCATGCGCGCCTATGTCGCCAGCAGCCACTCAACACCAAATAGACGTCCGCAAATTTTTCGCCCAGCAAGCTGATTATCAGGCCAGTTTTAAGCTGTCACTTTTCCCGCGCCTAACAGGGTTACTGGCACAGGATGATAATAAACACGCAGAAATACGGGTTGATCTGCAATTCAGAAAAGATGCCCAGGGTGACTGTTTTGTTTCAGGCAATATACAGTCCCAGCTCTCCCTGACCTGTCAGCGCTGCCTGCAAAGTGTGGCTTTTCCGATAAACAGTGAACTGCATATCCAGGTTGTGGAAAGTTTGCAAGAAGCAGGGGATCGTGAACTGGATGCCGATGAACTGGAGCTTGTTGTGAGTGAGCAGGGCAGGCTGGATTTGCTTACACTGATTGAAGATGAAGTGATGCTCAGTCTGCCAATTGTGATCTACCATGAGGATGCGGACTGCAATCAGACGCTGAGCGATTTCAGGGAAGCGGAAATCCGGCATGCCCGGGATGACATGAAAAAGCCCTTTGCCGAACTTGCCGGCCTGAAAAAACAGCTGCAGGCTCAAAAACACAAGTTCAAGGCACTGGATGACCCGGATAATCCGGACCCTGAATTAAGTAAATAATTAAAAATTTCTTGTCGATACTTGCGTTATAATCCTGTAGAATCACGCGATTTTTCGGGCAGACTCGGATTCTGACCAGTTTTTTTGAGAGGTAATTGGCATGGCAGTTCAACAAAACAGAGTGACCCGTTCCAAGCGCAACATGCGTCGGGCACATGACTCTTTGTCAAAAGCGACAATTTCGACTGACGCCGAAACAGGCGAGCGTCATCGTCGTCACCATATGAGCCAGGATGGCTTTTATAAGGGACGACAGATTGTCCGCGGCAAGGACGACTAAGCTCAGGGTTTAATCCTGACTCGTAAAAAAGCAGCTTGAAGAGCTGCTTTTTGCTTTTTAGGCATTTCCAATAAAACTTACCATCATGAGACGCTAACAAAGGTAGCTTGAATGCAGCAAGATTTAGGTTTTATTTTTCCAGGGCAGGGATCTCAAAAAGAAGGCATGCTGGCCGAACTGGCGGAACAACATGCTGTGATCGGGCAGACCTTCAGACAGGCATCCGATGTGCTGGGCTATGACCTCTGGGCCTTGTGCCAGGAGGATCCTGACAAACAGCTCAGTTTGACTCATATCACTCAACCCGCGATTTTGACGGCCTCCGTTGCGCTCTGGCGCTTGTGGCAGGACTTGGGTGGCGCCATGCCAGCCATCATGGCGGGTCATAGTCTGGGTGAATATTCAGCACTGGTCTGCAGTGGTGCCTTGCAATTCACCGATGCCGTAGCACTGGTGCGTAAGCGCGGGGAATTCATGCAATCTGCAGTTCCAGTAGGCCTAGGAGCCATGGCAGCGATTGTTGGACTGGAAGATGCCGAGGTGCAAGCTGCCTGTGCCCAGGCGGCAGAATCAGAAACGGTGGATGCAGTGAATTTCAATTCGCCTGGACAGGTCGTGATTGCTGGACACAAAGCTGCCGTTGAGCGAGCCATTGAGGCCTGTAAGGCTAGCGGTGCGAAACGCGCCTTGCCGTTGCCGGTTAGCGCGCCTTTCCATTCATCATTGATGCTGCCAGCGGCAGAGCGTTTTGCCGAGGAACTGGCCAGTGTCGAGATATCTGTTCCTACTGTTCCGGTCCTGCAAAACTATCAGTTATCCCTGAGTACTGAAGACACCGCTGCAATCCGCGACAAGCTGGTCAAACAGATTTACAGCCCGGTGCCCTGGGTGGAAACCATTCGGTATTTTTCAGAGCAGGGGATAAAGACCGTCATAGAATGTGGTCCGAGTAAGGTGCTCTGTGGCTTGAACAAGCGAATCAACCCGGATATGGATGCACAAGCCAGTGAAAACCAGGCTGCACTGGAAGCTGCGCTGGCAGCAGTAACGGCTGCCTGAGGAGGAAGCATTTTATGAGCGATAAAACAGCAGTAGTGACAGGAGCAAGCCGTGGTATTGGCAAGGCCATCGCCTTGCAGTTGGGCAAGCAAAATGGCTGTACCGTATTGGGTACGGCAACCACACAAGTCGGCGCCGAAAAAATCTCTGCCTACCTGGCTGAGGCAGGTATCGGTGGCAAGGGCTATTGCCTGAATGTGACAGATGATGAATCCATCAAACAGTTTTGTCAGCAAATTCAAGAAGACTTCGAGGCTCCTCAGATCCTGGTAAACAATGCCGGCGTCACCCGCGACAATATTCTGATGCGTATGAAAGACGAGGAATGGCAGGAAGTTATTGATACCAATCTCAGTGCCATATTTCGCGTTTCAAAAGCGCTGGTCCGCGGCATGACCAAGGCCCGTTGGGGGCGCATTATCAGCATCAGTTCCGTTGTCGGTTCCAGCGGTAATCTGGGGCAGGCCAACTATGCTGCATCCAAGGCGGGGATCGAGGGTTTTTCACGGGCACTGGCTATAGAATTGGGATCTCGGGGCATTACCGTCAACTGTGTTGCGCCGGGGTTTATTGATACTGACATGACCAAGGAAATCAGTGAGGAGCACAGCCAGCTCCTGCTTGGCAAGATCCCACTGGGACGTTACGGGCAGCCGGAAGAAATTGCAGCCGCTGTGGCCTTTCTGGCTTCTGATGGTGCTGCCTATATCACTGGCGAGACTTTACATATCAATGGCGGGATGTACATGGGCTGAACGGGAAAATGCGAGTTTGAGATTACAATCCCGTGAAAAAAAGGTAAACTGGCGGCCTGAAATTCAAGGCACTGATAAGCTGCTCGAAAAACAGTCATTATCAGAAAAGAAAAATAACGATTTAATTTATTCTCATTAGTTAGAAGAAACACCAGGAGCATAGTAAATATGAGTAGTGTTGAAGAGCGTGTAAAAAAAATAGTTTCTGAGCAACTCGGGGTAAAAGAGGAAGAAGTTAAAAGTGAAGCCTCTTTTGTTGAAGATTTGGGTGCAGACTCTCTTGATACTGTGGAATTGGTCATGGCCTTGGAAGAAGAGTTTGAAACAGAAATTCCCGATGAGGAAGCTGAGAAAATTACTACGGTTCAACTGGCTATTGATTACATCAACGCCAACCTTTAAGCGAAGATTTCATTCTATAAAAGGCTACCCTTGGTTTTCCAGGAGTAGCTTTTTTATTTTAGGGGTCCTTTAAAAGAGGCGATGTTTTGGGTCGAAGAAGAGTTGTCGTAACCGGTCTGGGGCTGCTGACTTCAGTCGGCAATAACGTTGAGGAAACCTGGTCAAGTCTTCTGGCCGGGAAAAGCGGTATTGCCAATATCGAACATTTCGATGTCAGTGCCTATACCACGCATTTCGCCGGTTGTGTGAAGGGCTTTGATGTGACGCAGTACATGCCACTCAAAGAAGCCCGCCGTATGGATGTTTTCCTGCAGTATGGTATGGCTGCCGGTATCCAGGCAGTTCAGGATGCAGGCCTGGATCAGGCTACCTATGACCCAACTCGCATAGGCGTCTTTGTCGGGTCGGGTATCGGCGGTATCACCAATATTGAGGCAGTGGTGCAGACCATCGACAGTTCGGGGCCACGCAAGATTTCACCTTTTTTCGTGCCCGGATCAATCATCAACATGATCTCTGGCAACCTCTCCATAAAATACAATTTCCAGGGGCCAAATCTGGCGATATCGACAGCCTGTAGTACGGGTACACACAGTATTGGTATGGCTGCACGTCTGATTGCCTATGGTGATGCCGATGCCATGCTTTGCGGGGGAGCTGAGATGGCATCTTCGCCGGTAGGAATCGGCGGTTTTGGTGCCGCCCGGGCGCTTTCCACCCGCAATGATGCACCCGAGCAGGCTAGCCGCCCCTGGGACAGAGATCGTGATGGTTTTGCCCTCGGCGATGGTAGCGGGGTCATTGTGCTGGAAGAATATGAGGCGGCCAAAAAGCGTGGCGCCAATATTTATGCAGAATTAAGTGGCTTCGGCCTGGGCGGAGATGCCTTTCACATCACCTCCCCCAGTGAAGATGGAGCCGGTGCAGCAAGCTGTATGCAAAATGCACTCAAGGATGCCCGTCTGAATGCCGATGAACTTGGATATATCAATGCCCATGGCACATCAACCCCGGCAGGAGACCTGGCAGAAACCCAGGCCATTCACAAGGTGTTTGGTGCGGCAGCTAAAAGCCTGTCGGTCAGCTCGACCAAGTCGATGATTGGGCACTTGCTGGGTGCGGCGGGTGCTGTTGAGGCGGTATTCAGTGTCTTAAGCCTGCGTGATCAGGTGGCGCCGCCTACCATTAATCTTGATAATCCAGGCGAAGGTTGCGACCTGGATTATGTTCCACATGCCGCCAAAGATATCAAAACGAATGCCGTCATGAGTAATTCTTTTGGCTTTGGCGGTACAAACGGCACCCTGATTTTTTCGCGGATATAATTCTCGCTTCGACTTGATTCTGATTGGCCAGACAAGCACGTTGTTTGAGCTTTGCTGCGGAAAGCATGGTCTGAATGAGCGCAAGCGTAATCACAATATGGATCTGCTTGAAGCGCTCATGTCTGAAGCTCCAAAATGCTGGCTTGCTTGCAGACAAATGAAGCATTCCTGTGTAATAGTGCCTCTGCAGTTCGCTGTGCAAGCTGTTTTTTTGAGCCGGCCATAAGGATTTACTGATCCAGTAACAATAAGCAATGTTTTATCTGATGCCCAAGTGATGAATGATGCAGTTACTTAAACAAACACGTTGGCAAAAGCGGCTGTTATTTTGGGCATACATCATTCTTGCCTGTGTGATAGTGCGAGCAGCATTTTTCTATCAGCATCTGGTCGCTACTTTGCAAATACCTGCAGCGGCAGAGAGCCCATTTTTATTTAGCGTCGACAGTGGGCAGTCTTTTACTCGCTTGAGTGAGCGATTGGAAGCGGCAGGCATTATCGACAGCAGTTTTGATTTTCGCTTGTTTGCACGACTCAGTGGTAAGGCTCAGCAGGTTCAGGCAGGAGAGTATGTGCTTGATACTGACATGAATGCTCTGGATCTGCTGGAGAAAATGGTCAGCGGTGATATTTTTTACCGCCAGGTCAGCATTCCGGAAGGCTGGACACTGGCGCAGGCTCTCCGGCAATTGCAGGGGCATCCGAATATTGAGTCAACCATTGATTTACAAAATGTTGAACAGCTGCAGTCAGTTTTTGGGACAGGCTTTTATCCGGAGGGTTTGTTTTTTCCCGACACCTATAACTTCAGCAATGGCATCAGCGACAGGGAGCTACTCGAACGCGGTGCAGTCCTGATGCAGTCTGTGCTCGACGAAGAGTGGCAAAACCGGGCCGTCGGCTTGCCTTTTGAAACCGCTTATGACGCATTAATTCTGGCGTCTATTGTAGAAAAGGAAACCGGACGTGCCGACGAGCGGCCGCTCATCGCCGGCGTGTTTGTGAACAGATTACACAACAATATGAGATTACAGACAGACCCGACTGTCATTTACGGCCTGGGAGATCGTTTTACCGGAGATTTGACGCGGGCACATTTACAGGAGGTGACGCCTTATAATACTTATCGTATTGACGGTTTACCGCCGACGCCAATAGCCTTGCCAGGCCGTGAGGCTATTGCAGCGGTATTGAATCCCGATATGACGGGTTATCTGTATTTTGTTGCCAAGGGTGATGGCAGTCATTATTTTTCCACGACACTGGAAGAACACAATGCAGCAGTTGCCCGTTATCAACTGGGCATTGAGGAATGATGAGCGAAGCAGGATTGATTGTAATAGAAGGTGTTGATGGAGCCGGAAAAGGTGTGCAGAGCAGAGCGCTGGAAGCTGCCATGCGTAAAGCCGGCTACCCGGTCTGCCTGACGCGTGAGCCTGGCGGCTCTCCTTCTGCCGAATTAATTCGGCAATTGATCGTGGAAGGTGAGGTGGACCGCTGGGATGATATCAGTGAACTTTTGCTTATCTATGCTGGGCGTCGTTCACACCTTCAGGAAACCATTTTGCCCATGCTGGCCAAAGGCAGTTGGGTTATTTCCGACCGGTTTGCCGATTCTTCACGAGCTTTTCAGGGAATTGCCGGAGGCGTGGGGATTGAGGTGGTTGAACAGATTCACCAAATTGTTGTTGGCAGTTTCACGCCGGCCTTGACCCTGATTTTAGACCTTGATCCTGAAATTTCTCTGCGCAGGGCGGCATTGCGAGGCGGTGCCGAGGATCGTTTTGAACAAAAAGGCCTGGTCTATCAGCAGAAAGTGCGTCAGGGTTTTCTGCAGCTGGCTGAGGCATCACCGGACACACATGTCGTTATTAACACGGATGACAGCATAGAGAATGTCGCGACAGCCATTCGGCTGGCCGTCAACAGTAAGCTGGGTCTGCAGCTATGAGGAAAAACGCATACCTGCCCTGGAACCAGCCTTTGATACAGCAACTTTCAACCTTACTTGCTGAGGAAAAGCTGGGGCATGCCTACCTCTTTCAGGGAGCGCTTGGGCTGGGCAAATACAGTGCGCTCATGGATTTTGCCGAGCTGCTGTTTTGCCAGGATGGGAGTTCTGAGAAAGCTTGTGGTAGTTGTCAGGGCTGTCGATTGTTTCAGGCAGGCACCCATCCGGATTTTCTCCACCTGACACGTGAGGAAGGTGCTACTCAGATCAAGATTGAACAGATTCGTGACAGCCAGTCATTCATCGGCAATACCCCCATGTTTGGCAAGCACAAAATACTGTTAATCGAGCCAGCAGAGCACCTGAATATCAATGCTGCTAATGCCTTGCTGAAAAACCTTGAAGAGCCAGCTAAAGGTACACTGATTTTCCTGATATGCCACCAGCCAGGCACATTGCTGCCCACAATTCGTAGTCGCTGCCAGGCTATCAAATTTTCGCAGCCAAAGCAGGATGACTCGCTGGCTTACCTGCGACAAAGTCTGCCAGCCGAGCAGGCAGAACAAGCCTTGTTGCTAAGTCGTGGCGCCCCCCTCAAAGCACGCCAACTGGTGGAAGAGGGGCGCTTGCAGGAGTTCGGTGAAATACAGCAATCCCTGCTAGACTTATTGCAAGAAGACATGTCGGTCAGTGAAGTTGCTGCGAGTTGGATTGAAATTGACAACGAAAATCTGCTCGAATGTCTGCTCACGACAGTAGACACAATGACCCGGGTTTTACAGGCGCAAAGCACAGACTGGAATGGTCAGCCCTTGCCGGAAACTCTGAAATCCCTGATTCATTCAGCAGGTACGCAGCGCTTGTTCCATTTGCATGAATTTTACCTTTCACTGCTCGATCTGCGGGCTAAACTGCGCAGCCGGTCGAACCCCAATCGTCTCTTATTGCTGGAGTCGCTTTGCCTGCATTGGCTTGAGCAGTTTTCCCGTCAAAACAACAGGGAGGTCGTAAGCGGATGAATTCGATTTCCAGTCAGACAGACAGCTGCGACATCCTGTCGGTCAGTGTCCGGGACATTTCGGTGCTTTATGCGTCCTATATGCCCTTTCTGGAGAATGGCGGAATTTTTATTCCTACTGACAGACGCTACCAGATGTGTGACGAGGTTTTTCTCTTATTGAGTTTGCAAGATGAGAGCAACAAGATACCGGTTAACGGAAAGATCGCCTGGCTGACGCCCCTGAGCGCACAGGGAGCCAAGGTTCCCGGGGTCGGTGTGCAATTTACTGAAAATAACAGTGAAGCCAAACTTAAAATTGAAGAACTGCTGGCCGGGATGATGAAAAGTGGAAAGTCCAGCCACACGCTCTAGAAGCCAGCAACGCCGCCTTCATTACGCGGGTCAGATATACCTTCATAGTTGTTATCCAGCACCATAATTGAATTGGCATCGCCAATTCTGAAAGGAGAGGGCGTTACACCCTGATGGCCCATGCTGCGCAATGCAGAAAGAACAGCCGGTGAAATCGCGCCATCTTCAAAGCGAACGATATTGGGGAACCATTGATGATGAATACGTGGGCTGCTGACAGCTGCTTCAATGTCCATGCCATGATCGATGGTGTTCAAAATTACCTGTAACACGGTATTGATAATGGTTGATCCGCCTGGTGAACCGGTAATCAAAAATAACTCACCATCTTTCTCCACTATTGTGGGCGACATGGAACTTAACATGCGCTTGCCTGGCTGAATCTCATTGGCAACACGGCCGATCAGGCCAAAATTGTTGGCGACATTAGGGCTACTGGAGAAATCATCCATTTCGTTATTCAGTAAAAATCCGGTACCCGGCACCACAAACTTGTTGCCGTAAGAGGAGTTGAGGGTAGTGGTTATGGAGACAGCATTTCCTTCGCTATCAACCACAGAATAATGTGTCGTCTCAAGGCTTTCAGCAGGCCAGCGATTGGCATCCACTGCCTCGCTTTCGCTGGCATGGTTGGCATCGAAATCGGCAAAGCGTTCACGGGCATAGGTCTTGGATAAGAGTGTCTCGCTGGGTACTTCATAAAAATCAGGGTCTCCAAGGTGCTGCGCACGATCAGCATAGGCACGACGCTGGGCTTCAATCATAAGATGCAGGGTTTCTGTGCTGCCCCAGCCAAGTTCACCGAGATCATATGCTTCGAGCATGTTGAGCATTTCTATGATCAGGATACCGCCAGAGGATGGGGTGGGCATGGACCATATCTCATAGCCGCGGTAAGTTCCGTTTACTGGTTCGCGCCAGACAGGTTCGTAAGCAAGCAGGTCTTCATGGGTAATCAACCCGTTGTTTTGCTGCATGCTGGCAACCAGCAAATCAGCTGTTTCTCCTCTATAAAAACCATCACGCCCCTGCTCGGCAATACGTTTCAGTGATGCTGCCAGTTCAGCTTGTATCCAGCGTTCTCCAGCCTGATATGCCTGCCCATCTTTGCTGAAAATCTGCAGGGAAGAGGGGTAGGGAGCGAAGCGCGGCAGGTTATTTTCAAACTGTGAAGCCAGGTCTTCATTGAGAATAAAGCCATCTTCAGCCAATGCAATGGCTGGAGCCAGCACCGTTTCACGGGGCAGGCTGCCGAAGCGATCGAGCGCTTCCAGCAGACCTGCTACAGAGCCGGGGACTCCGCTAGCCTGCAGGCTGTTCAAAGAAAGCCGCCTGTCTACTTCGCCGTTTTCATTCAGAAACATATCGCGATGGGCTGCCGCAGGAGCTTTTTCACGAAAATCCAGCGTGAAAACCTCGCCATCTGCTGTGCGCATCACCATGAAGCCACCACCAGCGATGTTGCCTGCTGAAGGGTAGGTGACAGCCAGCGCGAAACCAACGGCGACTGCAGCATCAATGGCATTGCCACCCTGCGCCATTATGTCCTTGCCAACTTCAGATGCGATATCTGAGCGGGAGCTGACCATGCCATTGCTGGCACGCTGAAACTCGGCCAATACCTGACTGGTCGAGAGGATGAGTATGAGAAACAGAGCGAGTTTTTTCACAAGGTTCACTGCCTAGGTAATGCAATAGCTGCTAAATGCAGGGTAGATTCAGGCCCTAGCTTGTTTGGTTTGCAGGATGGGGGTTAACCCAGCAGTTCCAGCAAGGCTTCTTTCTTCTCAGGGGGCAAGGCATCCAGACGTTTCTGCAGTACATCGCTACTTGCCTGCATATCCCTATTCTGCTGAGAGTCGGCGCTCTGCAGATTCTGGGTTTCCCTGATAAAGTTATTGCCTGAAAACTCTTGCATATCCTCCAGTGGCAGGCTCTGCTTGATATGCTTTTCCAAAACCATGATGATTTCAGAATTCATGGACCGGCGGTTGTTTTCAGATAAAGTCTTGATCTGTTCACGCAAGCCTTTGGGTAAACGGATGACGAATTTCTCAACCAGAGCAAGGCCGCTTTTAGTAGAGTCGCTCACGAAGTCTCTCCTGAATTCATTCAAATTATTGAGCTATCACTTAATAATCCCGACTAATAATAACGTTTTGCAACAAAAGTAGGTATGTTTTTTGTAAAATTAGTCAGATTTTAAGTATTCTCCCATCAGTTAACTGGAATTCCAATGCAGAAATTTGACCTGTTTGTGATCGGTGCCGGTTCAGGCGGCGTTCGAACGGCCCGAATGGCGGCTTCTTACGGCGCGAAAGTAGCTATAGTCGAGGATAAATACCTGGGCGGAACCTGTGTCAATGTCGGCTGTATCCCCAAGAAGCTTTACAGCTTTGCCAGCCATTTTCATTATGATTTCGAAGACAGCAAAGCCTATGGCTGGAGTGGACTGAGCCCGAGTTTTGACTGGTCAATACTGCGAGATAACAAGCAGATTGAAATAAGTCGACTAAACGACATCTACAATAATATTCTGAGTTCGGCAGGGGTAGAGATACTGTCCGGCCATGCCAGTCTGCAGGACGCCAATACAGTAGTTGTGGATGGAAAGGCTTATCTGGCTGAGCGTATACTACTGGCAACTGGTGGATGGCCCTTTGTGCCAGATATTCCAGGGCGTGATCTGGTACTGACATCCAACGAGATTTTCGATCTTGATGAAATGCCGGGATCCATTCTGATTGTCGGAGGCGGCTATATTGCTGTTGAATTTGCTGGTATTTTTGCCGGCCTGGGTTCACAAACCACCTTGTCTTACCGGGGCAGCTTGCCGCTGGGAAATTTTGACCGTGATTTACGGCAGAAATTCACTGATGAACTGGCCAAACATGTCTCCCTGCGCTTGAATGCTGACATTGTTTCCATTCAGCAGGACTCGCAGGGTAAGCGAGTAGTCAGCTACCGTGATGGTGCTAAAGAATCATACGACTGTGTGCTTTATGCGACGGGACGTAAAGCCCGCACAGAAGGCCTGGGTCTGGAAAATACCCGGGTCCAGCTTGATAAGAAAGGAAATGTTGAGGTGGATGAGCATTTTCAGACAGGTGAACCCTCAATTTATGCTCTGGGGGATGTGGTAGGGCGTTTGGCCCTGACACCCGTGGCGCTAGCAGAGGGTATGGTGCTAGCCAAACGACTGTTTTTGGAGGCCGACAGTGAAATGGACTACAGCAATATTGCCACAGCCGTATTCAGTCACCCGAATCTGGCGACGGTGGGTTTAAGTGAGGATGCCGCGATCGATTCCGGCTATGAATATGATGTCTATGAAAGTGATTTCAGGCACCTGAAGCACACCTTGAGTGGCCGCGATGAGCGGACTTACATGAAAATCATTGTTGAAAAGGGTTCAGACCGCGTGCTGGGCATGCACATGATGGGTAGTGAGGCTGGAGAAATCACACAGGGCTTTGCTGCCGCCATGAAATGCGGACTGACCAAGGCTCAACTGGATCAGACCATTGGTATACATCCGACCGCTGCTGAAGAATTTGTCACCATGAGAGAAAAAAGATAAATAATTTATAAACAATATGTTACAAAGGATAATTAATGAAAGGTATTAAGATAAAACAGCCCGCTGGATTGGAAAACCTGTACTATACAGACCTTGATGAAGCGCCAGAACCCAAAGCGGGCGAAATCCAGGTAAGAATCCAGGGCAGCTCGCTCAATTACCACGATTACAGCGTGGTTAAAGGAATCATGAAGCCTGCAGATGGGCGAATTCCTCTATCGGATGGTGCTGGCGTGATAACTGCCGTGGGAGAGGGCGTTACCGAATTCAAGGTAGGCGATCATGTCGTGTCGTGTTTTTTTCCTGATTGGCAGGATGGGCCGCCTACCGTAGCCGATTTTGCCAGAACCCCGGGAGATGGTATCGATGGTTATGCCTGTGAAATGGTGACTAAACCAGCAAGCTGGTTTACTTTGGCGCCAGAAGGCTATACCTCAGTAGAAGCGGCCTCTCTGACCACTGCAGGCCTGACGGCCTGGCGCTCTCTTGTCGTCCATGGCAAGATCAAGGCCGGTGATACCGTGTTAATTCTGGGTACCGGCGGTGTTTCCATATTCTCCCTGCTCTTTGCCAGAGCCATGGGAGCACGGGTGTTCGCCACCTCCTCTTCAGATGAAAAAATTCAACGATTACAGAAGCTTGGAGCAGAGCAGACGCTCAATTATCGGCAAAATACCGAATGGGGGCAAACTGTGCTGGACTGGACTGACGGCCTGGGGGTTGATCACATTATCGAAGTTGGCGGCCCGGCAACCTTGCCACAATCCATAACAGCTGGCCGCATTGGGGGCCATATCCACCTAATGGGCGTGCTGACAGGCATAACTGGAGATATTCCTACAGCGACCTTCATGCGCAAGCAAATGAAGTTGCAAGGCATGATTGTCGGTAGCCGCCGTCAGCAGCAGGACATGGTCAGGGGAATTAACGCCACAGGTGTTAAACCGGTAATCGACAGGAGCTTTACGTTGGCGGATCTGGCTGATGCTTTCCGTTATGAAGAGTCAGGCAGTCATTTCGGTAAGATAGGGGTCGAGATTTAACTATCCAGCACTAAATAGTAATTTTCTTTAATAACTTATTGATTCAAAAGGGCATATTATAGTCAACACACTATTTCCGGTAATCTTTATTACCGGAAATAGTGGAATATACGTAAAACCGCCAAGCTTTGCTGTGCTTACGCCCTCGGTTATTTTTGTAAACTGAAAAATAAAAAAAAATGAATCTATTTAACTATATTGGCAGTTGTTTGATCAGGTGAATTGGAGCTTGGAAAATAAACAGGCGTGGGAACTGGAAAAATTGCCTGGATCAGGCATTTTCGACTAGCTTGGTAGGAAGGTCTTCTTGGTTATTAATGAAATCAATATCCTTTACAGAGAGCTTTTGGGGAAATTTTCTTTTAAAGTAGTGGTCAACAAGGTAATCGAAGTATTCCTTGCTGTTTTCCTGTTTGGCCTTGGCGAGTTCAAGCATGAGCTTGTGCAGAAGAACCTGGTCTTCAAATTGAATAATTAGCCGGTGAAGTGTCTCCTGATCCGCATCAGCAATTTCGCGAATGAGCTCTTTGGTTTTAATCAATGCGTCCAATGAGGGAAGTGTCCAAGTGCGTAAACAGTATGAACTTTTTATCTTTTATACAGTGTGGATACAAGCAAGGGGCCCTATCTTTCACAAACTTTCCTATGATTTTGCACAATCGTGTCAGAACGGTGCTACAGCCCTATGCCGATTGTTGGCTGAAAATCGGACTGGATACGTTGATATTGTTGACAGGTGGCTCACTAAAGCGTTCGAAAAATCATCCAGCTGCAGCAGGTACTCGCCAGCAGCACAGCGCTAGCAGCAGACTGACTGTAAGATGAAGTTTGTGCATGTTCATTTGAGTAACTATGGGAGCCTGTACCAGCTATCATGGCAGCTGAAATTTTATGCAATGAGGTTAATTCTGGATGAGACTGGGTGAAAAATATGCGACATTATTACCGGAAATAGTACAATGGTAGGCTGACTAGAAAACTTCAAGGTATATTTCTAAATATTATTAAATATCAATAAGTTAAAATTAATAGTTAATGTCAACTAGCAAAAGCCCTCTGCCCTTTTTCGACACCCTCAATGAGATGCACAATCCCTACCGGCATCCGGTCCGATCAGTAAAACACCTGCTGCAAAATGAACCCGCGCATGCCATCGAGGATTACCAGCATGCCAGTGAGTTTCTCTATTCCTATCGTGGCTCTCCAGACACTTTTTCCACATATCGCCGTGAAATTGAGCATTTCCTCCACTGGAGCTGGCTGATAGCCGCTAAATCACTGCGCGATGTCCGCCGTGAGGATATTGAATCCTATGTGGAATTCGCGCATAAGCCACCCAAAGCCTGGATTGGCGACCGCAATGTCGCCCGTTTTCTGGATAAACAGGGGGAGCGACAGGTGAACCCGCAATGGCGGCCTTATGTATTGCACAAACCTGGGCAGCCCTACTCCCTTTCACAAAGTGCCACGCAATCCATCTTCGCGGTCTTGAGCAGTTTCTATAACTATCTGATCCAGGAAGAGTATGTTGAGATGAATCCGGTAGCCCAGATTCGCCAAAAGAGCAAGTTTCTGCGTAAAACCCAGCATCAGAAACCGATTCGTCGCTTATCAGAGTTGCAGTGGTCCTATGTGCTGGAGGCAGCAGAAAGCCTGGCCAATGCTGAGCCAGAGCAGCATGAGCGTACCCTATTCATTATGCAGGCCCTGTTTGCCATGTACCTGAGGGTATCTGAGCTGGTGGAAACTGAGCGCTGGCAGCCCACTATGGGTGACTTTGAGCGTGATCTTGAAGGCAGCTGGTGGTTTCGCACTGTTGGCAAAGGTAACAAGGAACGTCAGATATCTGTCAGTGATGCCATGATGCTTGCTTTGAAGCGCTATCGTGAGTCGCGCAATCTAAGCCCCCTGCCAGCACCAGGTGAAGCTACGCCGCTGGTTCATAAAACCCGTGGCCAGGGTGGCATTACCAGCACCCGGCAAATACGCGGCATTGTGCAAAACTGTTTTGACCGGGCACAAAGCAAGATGCTCAAGGATGGCTTCAGTGAAGAGGCAACGCAGCTATCTGCTGCGACGGTCCACTGGCTGCGGCATACCGGCATTTCAGAAGATGTCAAACACCGTCCCCGTGAACACGTGCGTGATGATGCTGGACATGGCAGTAGTGCGATTACTGATCGCTATATAGATGTCGAGCTGAGCGCCCGCCATGCCTCGGCGCGCAAAAAAAGAATAAAACCCGATTAAGTTCACAATCCTTACAAGGTTTGCCCTAGAAAAACGATGAAAATTCCCCATAAATAAGTTAAGTTAGTTTTCAATTTGCAAGAAAACCGCGTTATCCAGGAAGCAAGATGACAATGAAGACTGTGATTTCTTTACCAAAGATTCTTTTTACTGGCACCGTGCTGGGCCTGCTGATTGCGGCTCTGGCATCCCTGCCTCTTTCTGCCCAGCAGGCGCCGCAATACCTAGCTCAGAATATTCCGCTGGATGTTGATACCATTTACCAGGAGATCACGCCGGTCGATGAATATACTCCTATCACGCGCTCCATTCTGAGCCAACTGATTAGAAATCACTATTCTGAGGTGCGTGTGGATGATGATTTTTCCAGCCTGCTGCTGGATCGTTATCTGGAAAATCTGGACGGCTCACGCATCTATTTCACCCAGGCGGATATCGATGAATTTGAACAATACCGTTTTGAGCTGGATGACATGTTACGTGCCGGTGATGTCGAAGCTGGCTTTGTCATGTATAACCGTTATCAGCAACGGGTGATCGAACGCATGGTGTATTCGCTCAAGCGCATTGAGGAAGATGACATGCCTTTTGATTTCACGATTGACGAAAGCATGGTAATCGACCGCTCTGAAGAGCCCTGGCCGGCCAACCATGAAGAGCTTGAGGACCTATGGCGCAAACGGGTCAAGAGCAATGTCTTGAGTGCTCTCCTGGCAGATGAAGATACCAGTGAGGCTGAAGTGCTGGAAGATTTGAGTGAGCGCTACCGCTCTCAGCTCAGCCAGCTGCTGAAAAATGACCAGCGTGAAGTATTCCAGCTTTACATGGATACACTCACCATGGCGATTGATCCGCATACACAGTATTACCTGCCGCAGGCTGCTGAAAATTTCAATATGAACATGAGCCTGCAGTTGCAGGGCATCGGTGCAGTACTGACCACTGAAGATGAGTACACCAAGGTGGTGGAGATCGTCACCGGCGGACCGGCGGATCTCTCCGGTGAACTGCAACCGAATGACCGTATTTCAGCCGTTGCCCAAGGTGATGGTGAGTTTGTTGATGTCATCGGCTGGCGTGTTGACGATGTGGTGCAGCTGATTCGCGGTGAGAAAGGATCCGTGGTGAGGCTGAATGTGATTCCCAGTAATTCAGATAGTGATTTTGAACAGAAAATTGTCAGCATCACTCGTGATACGGTGCAGCTGGAAAATCAGTCGGCGCAAAGTGACATCATTGAAATTGAGCGTGATGGAGAAACCTTTAGCATTGGTGTGATTGAGTTGCCTACCTTCTATATCGATTTCACTGCCCTGCAGAATCGAGATCCGAATTATCGTAGTACTACCCGTGATGTTCGTAGGCTGCTGGAAGAATTAAAGGCACAGGACGTTGATGCGGTTGTTATGGACCTGCGTAACAACGGTGGCGGCTCCCTGCTTGAAGCCAATTCTCTGGTGGGTCTGTTTATTGATCGAGGTCCTACCGTACAGGTTATGGATGCCGAGCAGCGCAATACCGTACAGGGCGATTCTGATCCTGGTCTTGCCTATGATGGCCCACTGGCTGTTCTGGTTAATCGGCTGAGTGCTTCAGCAACAGAGATTTTTGCCGGTGCCATTCAGGATTATCAGCGTGGTCTTGTGCTGGGTAGTCAGACTTTTGGCAAAGGTACCGTCCAGGAGTTAATCCCCCTGGGTGAAGGCCAACTGAAAATCACTCGCGCCAAGTTCTACCGAATTTCCGGTGAAAGCACACAATTTCGAGGTGTTCTGCCTGATGTTGATTTTCCGGACATCTATGATGTTTCCGAGGAGATCGGTGAAGAAGCTCTGCCCAGTGCCCTGCCCTGGGACACCATCGAGACGACTAGCTTCTACCGCCCCTTCGGCGATTTGCAGCCTTTCCTGCCGACACTGGTTAATCGTCATGAAGAGCGTATGCAGACAGATCCTGACTTTAATTTCATCAATGCCCAGATACAGCGTGCTCTGGAAAACCGGGCTGATAACAGTGTTAGCCTGAACCGTGAGACTCTGCTGGCTGAGCGTGCTGAAAATGATGCCTGGCGCCTTAGAATTGAGAATGCTCGACGCATTGCCAAGGGTGAAGAGCCTTATGCCAGTATTGAGGAAATGAATGGCACCGCCGATGATGAGGAAGATGTCGCAATCAATACCCCGGGTATAGAGGATGTTGCCGAAGATGAGCAAGAGGATCTGGATCCTTACCTGCGTGAAAGTGGCAACGTGCTGGTTGACCTGATCGAGTTGCAGCGAGGCAACGTCTTCACTTTCGCCGAAAGTAGCAGCAATCAGTAAATACGCATTGTAAGCGGAAAAATGGCGGAGGAGGAGAGATTCGAACTCTCGATAGGCTATTAACCTATGCCGGTTTTCAAGACCGGTGCATTCAACCGCTCTGCCACTCCTCCGGAAGGGCTCGAATCTTACAGCAAATCGCTGCCCAGGCCAACCGCAATCGCAGTTATAGCAAGCCTTCCCATCGCCTGTTTTGCTTGCCTTTTGTGCCCGGCTTTGTATGATGGAAGCATTGAATTTATTCAGGAAGACCCCATCTCTTACCTGGATAATCATTTTTGATACATAACTTTATTGGAGTTTGATAATGAACGAATTTGGTTACGGTGTAGAACGCTCGCAGCAGTCGATACTGGCGACCAACAAGGTATTGAAAAATACCTATCTGCTGCTGTCGATGACCCTACTATTCAGTGTTTTCACCGCAGCTGTTTCCATGGCCGTGGGGATTGGTCAGGGTGTCGCACTGATTCTCATGCTGGTGAGTTTTGGCCTGCTGTTCTGGGTGCATAAAGCTGCAGAGAGCAGCCAGGGCATCATTGCGATTTTTGCTTTCACGGGTTGTCTGGGAGCTTCGCTTGGCCCCATGCTGAGTTTTTACCTGGCCTTGTCCAATGGCCCTGGCATTGTACTGCAGGCACTGGGAGGTACCGGGCTGATATTCTTTACCCTGTCCGGCTATGCACTGACCACACGCAAGGATTTTTCCTTCATGCGCGGTTTTCTGTTTACCGGTCTGATCGTGGCAGTAGTTGCCATGCTGCTGAATATTTTTCTGCAGATTCCGGTGTTGAGTCTGGTGATTCCAGCCGCCGTCATCATGATCATGTCGGGACTGATTCTGTTTGATACCAGTCGCATCATTCATGGTGGGGAAACCAACTACATCAGAGCGACAGTGTCTCTATATCTCAACATTTACAATATCTTTATTCATCTGCTGCATCTGATTGCGATGTTTTCTGGCAGGGAATAAGCTTATTGCCACGTAGGCGAAGCCCCGCTGGCGAGGTCAGTGGGGCTTTTTTCTTTCAGGCTGACAGGTTAATCCATGCAAGGCTTTGCCCTGGTCATACACGCTGCACCTACTTCGCAGGCTTCCAGTACGGCATTGAACTATGCTCGTGAGTTGCTTGCCCAGGGGCATCGGATAAATCGTCTGTTCTTTTACCAGGATGGTGTATTCAATGCTTGCGCCTATCTGGTGCCAGCCCAGGATGAAGCAGACCTGGCGGCGCAGTGGCAGGCGCTGATCCAGGAACATGAACTGGACGCGGTGGTTTGTGTAGCATCGGCCTTGAAGCGTGGCATTATCGATCAGGCGGAAGCTGAGCGTTATGAACTGCCTGCCAGCAATTTACGTGAGGGTTTTGTCATTAGCGGGCTTGGCCAGTTAATCGATGCTGTGATTCAGTCTGAACGAACCCTGAGTTTTCTACCATGAGTACTGGCAGGCGCAAAAACATTCTGGTGATGATCCGCCAGGCTCCCTACTCCTCGACACTGCCGGCAGCTGCGCTGGACGTAATACTGACAGCCGCCGCCTTTGATCAGGAGCTGACACTAGTGTTTTATGGTCAGGGACTTTTACACTTACTGCCAGAGCAGCAGGCTGATAAAAGTGCTGTGAAAAATATCAGCCGCGCCCTGCCCTCACTCGACTTATATGGGGTAAGGCGTATTCTTGTCGAGGCTGAAGCGCTACAAAGCAATAAGCTGCAGCCTGGAGATTTACTGCTGGCGGTTGAACCCTTCACTCGTCAGCAAATTGCCGGGCTTATCGCTGAAGCCGATCAGGTATTTAATTATTAGCCATGACACTTCATCTTGTGAATAAGGACCCGCTTGCCTCGAATGCATTGTCAGATTGTCTGGCTGTGCTGGCAGTCACAGAAGAGGATGCCGCGCTGCTTTTGATCGAGGATGCCGTCAACCTTGTCTTGCAGGGAAATGAAGCACTGCATGGGCTGAAACACCCCTGTTATGTTCTGCAAGAGGATCTGCAGGCTCGTGGACTACTCGACAGGGCTGGCAATGGGTTTATTGTTGTTGATTACAGTGGTTTCGTGAAGCTCTCACTGGATTATGCCAAAGTACAAAGCTGGGGCTAAGCATGGCTGATACATTGAGCCTAGCAAACAAAAATATCGAACTGGACCGATACGGTTACCTGCGTTCACTGGAGGATTGGGATGAGCCTGTAGCCGAAGTGCTGGCTGCTCGAGAAGGCATTACACTGCGCGATGGACACTGGGAGCTGATCCGTTTACTGCGTGCTTTTCATCAGCAAAGTGGCCTGAGCCCCTCCACACGGGTGCTGGTAAAACTGATGGCGCGTGAGCTGGGGGATGACAAAGGTAATAGCGCCTACCTGATGCGCCTGTTTCCTGATACGCCACTGAAACTGGCCTGTAAAATTGCAGGTTTGCCTCGTCCGACTAACTGCCTATAGGCTCCATCATGATCGCACAACTGTTAAAGCAGCGACTGGGAGTCGATCCTGATAGCCAGATAAAACCCCCACCTGCAGATAGCCAGCGCTTGGCCGCAGTACTGATCCTGCTGATTCCAGGTGAAAATGGGCCTGAACTGGTGTTCACCCGGCGTAGCAAGGCGCTGCCAAGTCATGCCGGTCAGATCAGCTTTCCGGGTGGTTCAGTGGATAAGACAGATCCTGATCCGGTTTTCACCGCCTTGCGTGAATCCGAAGAGGAAATTGGCCTGCTTCGTGACAATGTTGAGGTTCTGGGTACCTTGGACTGGCATAACATGCCCAGCGGTTTTACGGTCCTGCCGGTTGTCGCTCAGTTACTGGAGGCGCAGGATTTTGTCGCCGAACCGGGTGAAGTCGTTGATATTTTTACCCTGAGCCTGGAGCAAGTACTGGATACAGAGCGTTTCAAGCAGGACTCGTTAGTTAAAAACAATATTAAAAGAACCTTCTATTATATTGATATAGAAGGATATTATATATGGGGAGCCACTGCAGCAATGCTGCGGAAACTGGTTCTTTGCCTGGGAGATGGCGCCCGGGATTTGCTACAGGCTTAGCTCCCGGTCACTGGCCTTCAGAAACTCCTGTTTCAGGTCCTCGTAAGAGAAAACTGCGGGAAACTGCGGAAATTCATCAATCACATTTTGCGGTGCCATGAACAGGATGCCGTGATCTGCTTCACTGAGCATGCTGGTATCGTTATAGGAGTCTCCTGCTGCAATAACTCGGTAGTTGAGGCTGTGGAATGCCTTTACAGACTGGCGTTTGGGGTCTTTCTGGCGCAGCAGATAGTCAATAACACGGCCCTTTTCATCCAGTTGCAGACGATGACACAGCAGGGTCGGGAAGCCCAATTGGCGCATGAGAGGCTGGGCGAATTCGTAAAAGGTGTCCGACAGAATAATGAGCTGAAAACGCTCACGCAGCCAGGCGACAAATTCCTGGGCTCCATCCAGCGGACTCAAGGTGGCAATCACTTCCTGGATTTCATGGTAGCCCAGATTGTGTTCGTCCAGAATACGCAGGCGCTGCTTCATCAGCACATCGTAATCGGGGATGTCACGGGTGGTGGCTTTGAGCTCCTCGATACCCGTTTTTTCAGCAAAATTGATCCAGATTTCAGGAATAAGAACCCCTTCCAGGTCCAGGCAGGCTAATTCCAAGTGTATTCTCCTTGCGTTTTGGCTTGAGCAGTGACAAAGGCTGACATTCTCACTTGTTTCGGGCGTCGGATGCAACTCGTAAGGCAGGCATTTTGGAGACGATGCCATGTAGTGTCACTGTGTCCAGTTTTATGCACAAGATATGGTGCCCGACAAAAAGAAAGGCCACAAGATGCTGTAATTGCCTGTTCAGATATGAGCGTAACTTATTAATTTTTAAGATTTTTTTCACGTGAAACATCTATTAAATGCGGCTTTAGGATATGTCGCTAAGTTGTTGTTAATTTGACATTTTCATGTCAGCTATTAGGGATGTACAATAGGCGCCTTGCAAATAGGCCGGTACCGGCATTACTGGGGTATACGTGTTAAATAAAGAAAATCTTGCTCAGCTGGCTGTTGATTATGCTGACAAGCACCCGAAGGAAATTCTGGCTCTGGCGATTGAGTCAGTGTCTGAGATAGCCATTTCATTTTCCGGAGCCGAAGACGTTGCGCTGATTGATATGGCTATCAAAATTCGTCCGGATATACCGGTATTTACCCTGGATACCGGTCGCCTGCATCCTGAAACCTATCGATTTATCGAAGAGGTTCGTAATCATTACCGGCTTGATCTTGAGCTGCTGTCGCCTGATGCCGAGGCGCTGGAAGCCTATGTAAAAGCAAAGGGACTTTATGATTTCTATAACAGCAATCACCATGAATGCTGCGGCATTCGCAAGATTGCCCCTTTAAAGCGCAAGTTATCAAAGCTGGGTGCCTGTATAACCGGTCAGCGCCGTGATCAAAGCCCCGATACTCGCAATAAAGTTGCTGTCTTTGAGTTGGATAGCAGCTTTGCCAGTGCAGAGCGCCCGCTTATCAAGATTAATCCACTGGCCAACTGGAGCTCGGCACAGCTTTGGGAATACATTATCATGTTTGATGTGCCTTTCAATCCGCTACACGAACGTGGCTATATTAGCATTGGCTGTGAACCCTGTACCCGTCCGGTCAATCCGGGGCAACATGAGCGTGAAGGCCGTTGGTGGTGGGAAGAAGCCACCGCCAAAGAGTGTGGCCTGCATCGCGGCAACATCATCGCCAAGCAGCAAAACTAGCGCTGGGGAATCCCGATATTCTCGAACAGTGCCTCCCGGCTCTGGTTGTCGGGACATTGCAGTGCCTGAGCAATCCGCTGTGTGCCCAGATGTGGAGCAAAAGCCTGGATAAAATCAGTCATATAGCGTTTGAGGTAGTTGTCAGGCCGAAAGCCTATACTGGTTGTGCTGCGCTCAAACAGGTGGCTGGCATCCAGCGGCACCAGATCAGCGTCACGTTCGGCCTCCCAGGCCATGGAGGCAATAATGCCGATTCCCATCCCAGCGCGTACATAGGTCTTGATAACGTCGGCATCCGCTGCGGTAACCACCACATTGGGGCTCAAACCGGCCTGCATAAAGGCTTCATCTAGTCTAGTGCGTCCGGTAAAGCCAAAAATATAGGTAATCAGAGGGTACTGGTTGATCAATTCCAGGCTTAGCTTGCCTTGCTCTGTCAGGGGATGTCCCAGGGGAACCAGGATGGAGCGGTTCCAGTGAAAACTGGGCAGCATGATCAGGTCCTTGAAATGCTCAAGCGCTTCCGTGGCAATGGCAAAATCAACTTCACCATCGGCAGCCATCTGTGAAATCTGCATAGGTGTTCCCTGGTGTAAATGCAAGGATACCCGCGGATAGTTTTGCATGAAACGGCGGATAATCGGAGGCAGCACATAGCGAGACTGGGTGTGAGTGGTGGCAATGCGTAAACTGCCCTGTTCCTCATCCTGTGCTTCCTCGGCTATTTTGCGAATATTTTCGCTACGGCTGAGGATTTCTTCAGCCAGCTTGATGATGCGCAGGCCAGGTTCACTGATACTCTGCAAATGCTTGCCATGTCGCTTGAATATCTGTAGGCCGAGTTCCTCTTCAAGAAGGCGGATCTGTTTGCTGACACCAGGCTGTGAGGTGTGAAGCTTTTCTGCTGCCTGACTGATGTTGAGTCGGCACTGTGCAATTTCACGGATATAGCGTAATTGCTGCAATTTCATGGCGAATACCTAGGCTAAAATTATATAACTTTACATTATATAAATATAAAAAAATATTTCTTTTATTTATATAAGCTGCCGGGTAGAGTCCGCGCATGGAATTATTCTTACTTATCCTGTCGGGGGGGCTGGTCGGTTTTGCCATAGGCCTTACCGGTGTCGGTGGCGGCTCACTGATGACGCCCATTTTGCTATTGTTCAATTACCCGGTTGCCATCGCGATCGGCACCGATTTGCTTTACGCAGCGATTACCAAGTGCAGCGGTATGTATTTTCACCATCGTCATGGTCATGTGCAGTGGAAAACCATGGCGCTTCTGGCGGCAGGAAGTATTCCCGTATCGATATTGATCAACCTGTTCATCATCGATGAGGAAATGAGCCAGAACCCCGATTTCGCCCTCTTCCTGAGCTCTTTTTTAGGCGTCATGTTGATCCTGACAGCACTGGTAATGCTATTTCATCGCTTCATCCGACGGCGTCAGAATACAGATAACCCCTTGTCCTTGCGTTTGTTGCGGCCATACCGTTCGGCACTGGTGCTGTTGCTTGGAATTGTGCTGGGTATTTGCGTGACCTTTTCTTCGGTTGGTGCCGGTGCCTTTGGTGCCGCCATTTTGTTTATGCTGTTTCCCCATCAAAAGACTTCGCATATTGTTGGCACTGATATCGCCCATGCAGTTCCGCTGACCGCTGTTGCGGGCATGGGTTACCTGTTTAACGGGCTGGTGGATTATCAGCTTTTGCTGGCGCTGATACTGGGTTCCTTGCCGGGGATTTATCTAGGCACGCGCCTGTCATCTCACCTGCCGGAAAAGTTTTTACGGACGGTACTTATTGGAGTGCTGCTGGTGCTAGGTCTGTATTTCAGCTTTTCACCGGGACATTAGCCACGCCGTGCGGTACATGCCCAGTCGCCACGTGCTCCCGGGTGGATTCACAGTGACCTTCCTGGTCATCAAAGAACACATCCGCATTGTAGGCGCGCAGAAAGGCGCCCTTCTCGGCGCCACCGAGAAACAAGGATTCATCAATCTTGATGTCCCAGGCACGCAAGGTCCGCACTACCCGTTCATGGGCTGGGGCTGCACGTGCCGTGACCAGGCAGGTTCTGATCGGGCAGTCATCGACATCAAATTCGCGTTGCAACTGTTGCAGGGCTGCCAGAAAAGGCTTGAAAGGTCCACCACTCAATGGTTCCTTGGCCGACTTGCGTTCACTGGCAGTAAAGGCTTCCAGGCCCTGAGATTTATAAACCTGTTCGGCTTCATCAGAAAACAGTACGGCATCGCCATCAAAGGCAAAGCGCAGTTTATAGTCATCCTTATTAGCGATGCCTGAAGGCATAATGGTTGCCGCTGCAATGCCGGTTTCCAGCGCCTGACGGACATCGCCACCATCCGTGGATAAAAAAAGGTGACTGTTAAACGCGGAGATATAGCGGTATGGACTCGATCCACCACAAAAAGCAGCTTTGCTGATCGACAACTGGTGATGCTCGATGGAATTGAAAATACGCAAACCGGTATCTGCAGTATTGCGCGATAGCAAAATGACTTCTACCTGTTCTCGCTCCAGCAGGCTATTGATGTGCAGCAGTTTTTTTACCAGGTTAAAAGCATCGCCCGGAGCGAGGGCTTCATCTTCACGTTCAATCTGGTATTGCCGGTATGCCTCGACACCCTGTGTTTCATAGACCGCATGGCTTTCACTGAGATCAAAGAGAGCGCGTGAGGAAATTGCGACGATCAGTTTTTCGCTTGTCTGTGCCATGGCTTATTTTACCGCGCCTTCAGGTGTAACACACGCCAGTACCACCGAGCCCACAATAACCGTCTGGTCTTTTTGCCAGGTATTGCTGGTGATAGTCCTCAGCATAATAAAAGGCCGCGGCCTGTTGAATTTCGGTACTGATTGGCGCATAGCCCTGAGCAGATAACATATCCTGATAATGTTCGCGGGAGTTCCTGGCAGCTTCCAGCTGTTCAGCGCCATAGCACAGAATCATGGAGCGGTATTGCGTGCCCAGGTCATTGCCCTGTCGCATCCCCTGTGTCGGGTCATGAGACTCCCAGAATCTGACCAGTAGCGCTTGGTAGCTAATTATGCCCGGGTCAAAGACCAGCCAGACACATTCCGTGTGGCCGGTCTGGCCGCTGCAGACTTCTTCATAAGTAGGATTGGGGGTAAAGCCGCCAGCGTAGCCAACCGCTGTTGTATAAATGCCAGGCAAGGACCAGAAACTTTTTTCCGCTCCCCAAAAACAGCCCAGGGCAAACATGGCCTGTTGCAAACCCCTGCTTTCAAAATACCCGGCAGCGGGTTCTTTAAGCGGAGCATCCAACACAGCATGCCTTTTGGCGACAGGTATCGCCTCTTCCCTGCCGGGCAAGGCTTGCGCTGGGCTGATTAAAGTCTGCTTGTGAGAAAAAATCGACATATAGGAACTCCGGTCAATTCAATGGCACAGCTGCAGATAGTTGGCCACAACTTTTTCAATGCCTTGATCGATGCATTCAACCGTCAGAGCGTGCCCGATGGAAACTTCCAGAATATCCGGGATGCTGAGGAAGCGACCCAGGTTGCGTAAATTTAGATCATGTCCCGCATTGACGCCCAGACCCAGGGCCTGAGCAGCAGTCGCTGCCTGATAGTATTGGGCAAGCACCTCGTCTTCTGTTGGATTACCAAAGGCCTGAGCATAACGCTCAGTATACAGTTCGATACGATCAGTGCCACTTTGGGCTGCCAGCTCAATCTGCTTGAGGTCCGGATCGATAAAGGTAGCTACGCGTATGCCGGACTCTTGTAGCCCATGGATAATTGGCGCCAGAAAATCCAGTTGTTTGCTGAAATCCCAGCCATGGTCAGAGGTCAGTTGGTCTTCAGCGTCAGGCACCAGAGTGCATTGACTGGGATGGCATTGACTGACCAGCGACAGGAATTCATCAGAAGGATAACCTTCAATATTGAGTTCAATCGCTGGAAAATTACTTAAGAGCTGACTCAGAGCCAGGGCATCCTGGCGTTTGATATGGCGTTCATCGGGACGTGGATGGATGGTCAGCCCCTGCACGCCTAGCTCTATAAAACGTCTGGCATACTTGAGCAGGTCGGGGAAATTATGCCCGCGGGAATTCCTCAGCAAAGCCAGCTTGTTCAGATTTACACTCAGTACTGTCATGACGAAAAATGGCTGTGATCCAGCAGCTGATTTTAGAATAAAGCGCTCAGGAAAAACAGAAAAGTAAAACCTGGGTAAACGTGGTCATTACATTCTTATCGGGATGCTTTTATTAAGGGGCGTGCTTTTAAGCGCAACTGTATAAACTTTGATGCTTTAAGCGTTCAGTGCACTTTTCGCTCAGTATTTTTCCGGGTCAGCATTAATACCATTAGCAGGCAGCAAAAGCCTACGGAGAGAGGAAACAGGACGGTCGCCAGTGAATAACGCTCCAGTGCTAGCAGGACAAAAGCGCAACGAATCAGAAAGATAAAATAAAAGCTGATGTCTTCCTGTTCGGGTTTGATGCTGGCTTTACGTAATGTCGGCACAAAGGCAGACACATCAATTGCGCTTACCAGAACAACTGCCCATAAGGGGTCATCTGTCACATACCATAGCGGGATAGCCAATAAGGAGATAGTAAAAAACAGGAAGTCGATCATTGAAATATTGAGATCGCTCCTTTTTAAAAAGCCAAGCAAAGCAATATAAAAAGTAATGATGCCGGAAAGCAGCACAGGCCAGGCACCAACACCTGCGCCCTCTTCTACCTGAGCCAGATAGACAATGATGGTTGTCAGCCCCCAAACCAACCAGGAAAAATAATGCGGGCGGGTCTGGCCACGATGGATGCTTAAAATGTAAGGGTAATAAGCAGTTAGGGTCAGAATTATGGCAATTAGACTAAAGACTTCTTTCATGATTGAAGACAATGATAGACTGGCAGTAGATTGCTGCCTAGTCCAGGAGGCTTGTGCAGCCAGGATGCTGTGATTTGCCAATCGGGAGTACGACCTTGGATTTCAAAAAATTAACGGAATCACGTTCCTATGTCTTTGGTTATATTCTTGACGGTAGAGGGGGTGGTGTTCCGCTACAGCGAAGCAAGGATATTGATACGCCGCTGTGGTGTCACCTGGATTTCATGGAAGATGATTGCCGCCAGAATCTCGAAGACCTTTCCATCCCAGAACATGCCATTGACAGCTTGACCCGACTGGATTCGCGCCCACGTACCATGCTGCATGAAGAAGGTATGTTAACCATTTTGCGGGTGATTAATTTGAATCCCGGAGAAGCACCGAATGATATGGTTTCTTTGCGGATATGGATTGAGGCAGAGCGTGTGATCAGTTTGCGCCATAAAAAAGTTCTCTCTACTCAGGACATCAAAGATGAACTTGATAGAGAAAAAGGGCCCAAGAATACCGGCGAAATCATTACTGGAATTATTGAGCGTGTATCTGACCGGATTGCAGACTATGTGGATGATGTTGAGGCGAGGATGGAGACGCTGGAAGATTCTGTGGGCAGCGAAAACCTCGTTTCACTGCGTACCAGTGTCGCCATGTTGCGGCGTGAGGCAGCCATGGTCAGGCGCTTTCTGGCTCCTCAACGTGAATCCTTGGAAAATCTCTACCGCCTCTCCGATAAGCTGCTGATAAAGGAGGATCGCCATTATGTTCAGGAGCTTTCAGACCGAATAATTCGTTATGTGGAAGATCTGGATCTGGTGCGTGAAAAGGCCGTTGTATTGCAGGAAGAACTGATGAACATGATGGCACAGCAGCAAAATGACCGCATGTATGTGTTATCGATAATTGCCGCGATTTTTTTACCGATTTCTTTTATCACCGGTCTGTTTGGCATGAATGTCGCTGGCCTGCCAGGCATTGAGGAGCCTTCGGCATTTATTTATGTGGCGGGATTCATGACCGCGATGGTCATTTCTACGCTGGTTATTTTTCGCCTGAAAAAATGGCTGTAATCTAACGACTCAGTTTCAGTTCGCCATCCAGGTGTATGTCCCGTTGCGGGAAGGCGATGACAATCCCGTTTTCAGCAAACAACTCTTCTATCCTGAAGCGCAGATCCGAACGGATGACCCGTAAATCCCGTTCACCTTCTGTATTGATCCAAAAGAAGAGATCAAAGATCAGTGCATTGTCACCAAAGTCCTCAAAGATAACCAGTGGGTCTGGATCCTTGAGTACCAGTTCATGATCAATTGCAGCCTGATGAATGAGCTGAGAAACCAGTTTGACTGGTGAGCCATAGGCTACCCCTACTCTTACCTGCCCTCTGGCCAGGCGATCTACCAGAGTCCAGTTCACTACCGTGTTTTCCAGCAGTTGACTGTTGGGAATGAGCAGGTGTACACCGTCAACTCGCCGTATGCGAGTTGAACGGGTGTTTATGGTTTCAACCGTGCCTTTGACATCATTGATTTCCAGAAAATCGCCGATACGAATCGGCTTTTCCCACATCAGAATCCAGCCGGATATGAAATTATTGATGATATTCTGCGCGCCGAATCCTACACCAATGGCAACGGCGCCTGACACAAAAGCAAAGGCGCCCAGTGGCACATTCAGTATGGCCAGCGTGGTAAATACCAGCAGTAGTAGGCAGACAATAAAATACAGACGATGAAACAGCAGGATCAGGTCAGGATCCAACTTGCGTTTTTTAAGACGGGTAATGAAAAATTCGCCGCTTTTTTTGATCAGCACATAGGCCAGTAAAAAAAGAACTGGCAGCAGGGTGATTTGACCGACAGTAAAGGCCTGCTCGTTAAAGGTGAATAGCGTGTAGGAGAAAATTGAGCTGAATTGTTCCATATGATTTATCACTCAAAGCTGCGATAAGCATAGGTGCTGCAAGTGTGTTCGGCAACCTTTATTTCTCAACAGTGTAGGTCATGTCAATGCTCTGTGAAATGCCGCTTTGTACTTCAAGCCGTAGCCGTTCATTCAGAATATAATCCAGGGACAGTACGGATTCCTTGTCGAAAAGGCCAACTTCATAATGCATGAAAAGATCGGGTGTAAGGTATTTGCCTAAGCCCAGTGAGCTCTGGTCGAGATCTGCTTGACTGTTTATCTGTACCGTGTCCAGGCCGAGTTCACTGCTGATCATGCTGGTAATACCGCCCTGCCCACGATTGATGCCGAGGGAGGCAATGGCGCCAAGCAGATTACTTTGATCCTGGTTATTGATGTCCTGATAGGATTTTCCGGTAATCAGAATTGCCAGTATCTCACTTTCGGGCAGACTGGGGGTTGAGAACAGGCGGCTATTCATATTGCGCAGCGTACCATTGATCTGCAAGCCTGCCTGTATATCTGCTGTAGCACGATACGCGCGAATATCCAATGCCGGGTTGCTTGGGTTGCCGAAGAAGATCAGTTTACCGTTGCTGACATCCAGTCGTTGCCCATATATTTCGTAAAAACCCTCGCTAATGGAAATATCGCCATAGGCCAGCAAGGGACGCTCACGTTCCTGCTGTAGCTGCAACCGTCCGTCAAGAAACATGTCCAGAGACAGCCCCTGAAAGTGAACATTATTCCCCAGCACCAGTTGCAAGTCGGTTGTGATAGGAATCTCCTCAATACCCTGCTGCTGATTTTGCAGAAGATGAGCCTGTGCCGGTGGCGCCGAAATAATGACCGCATCACGCGTCACATCAATGCTGTTGTTTTGGAGAAGCGCTTCATCATTGCGCAGATCAATGTTCAGCATGGGAACCAGGACAGTTCCCTGAAGATCCAGTGTATTATCGCGCAAACTGAGGGCAAGCTCCGGGCTGACACTCATCTGGGTGTTTAAGGTATTTATGATGCTGAAGTTTTGCCCCTGCAAAGCGAGAGTTACAGTACGCTGCGGATCAAAGATCTGATTGGCACTCCCGCTGAGAACGAGACTACCCTCTCCGGAAACTGCTGAAGCACTAATTTGCATGGTGTCGCGATCATTGCTGAGGAAATTCAGCTTGATCTGTTCGGCCTGAATTCCGTATTCGGGCAGGTCAAAGGAAGCATTCTCAATATTCAGATTTGCCAGCAAGACAGGATCGTTGAGATAACCCTGCAATGCCAGATTGCCATTCAGGGAGCCGCGCGTATTTCGCAAACTGGGTAACAGAGCCTCCAGCCAATCCAGGCTGGAAACATCTATATTGATGCTGCCTCCAAGACTCCTGTCGCTACCCATACTTAGGGAGGCCATGATATCCCCCTGTGCATTCAGGTCTCCACTGTCCTGTTGGAAAATGCTCAATGAACCACTGCCATTGAGGAGGCCTGCACTACGGGATAATTGCAGTGCCTGGTGATTAATCAGGAAGTTTCTGATGTCGGGCTGCACACTTTGACGCTCATCGGCAATGGCACGGTAGAGACTCCATTGGAGTTCCCCTGAGTTCAGGTTAAGAACAAAATCTGACTCGGGCAAAGCATCGATACTGCCACTTGCAAGCAAGGTGGCGTCAAGTGTCCCCTGCAAGAAGGTATCCTGGGGCAAGTACAGGATGAAATCCTGTTGCAGCTGATTGAGCGCCTCGGGCTTGCCGCTGTACTCACGATTGAGCAGTGGATCGTCAACACGTATGACGATGGCATCATTATTCAGATAGGCCAGTGGCAGGGCATGAATATCCAGATCAACAGTATACTCAGATTCAGCCAGGCTGGCTTCCAGGCATAGACCTGTCTGCAGGTAGGTCCAGCAATGCGCAGACAGGCTCAACATTTCAGAACTGATGCTGCTGCTGAGGGGGCCCTCGAGTTCCCAGTCACCATAATTACCACTCAGTGCGGCGCTATCCACACTGCCCTGCCAGTTGCTGTTCTCGTAACTGCCCTGAATATCTGCCTGGAGATTGATCTGTGGTGAACGCAGCGCAAGGCTTAGCTGATGCGCACTGGCAGACCCATTGAAATCGAGAACAGTTTCATCGATAACAAAGTCTCGGGCGTTGAGACTGGCGCTCAAACTGCCGAGGTCCAACGCTGCTTCAAGGGTGCCGTCGGCAGCGTCAAAGCTGACCCTGAAGTCATCCAGTAATAGATTTCCCGCCTGATTTTCATAGGCCAGTGAACTGCCATCAAGGTTGCCGCGGATAAGGGGTTCCGGCATGGCGCCTTCAACTCGGCCCGATCCAAAGATCTGACCACTCAAAGCAGGCAGTACAATGGACAGGTCCGGCGCTGACAGCTGCCAGTCAATGGCAAGTTCTTCAGCGGCAGTCCCGTTGAGTAAAAGCTGATTGCTGCCAGTACTGATGTTGAGATCAAGGTCTTGCAAACGGCCATTTTCCAATTCAAGCAAGCCGCTGGCATTCATGGCGTATCCATTAAGTCGGGCATCAAGAAATGACAGGCTGATATTGCTGTTGCCACCGGCGTCAAGATTCAGACTGCCACCGGCCCGAACATCCTGCAGACTGATGCTCTGTAGATAGTCGTCCAGATCAAGTCGGGTGAGTCCCCAATCCATGCTCATATTGAAGGGCTGTGGCGAAATTTCGGCCAGGGCCTGCAAAGCGAGCTCATCACTGCTCAGATTAATGGTCTCAAAGCTGAGCAAGGATTCGGCAAATTCGCCGGCAAGCAGTAAGGTCATAGGTGCAAGGTCCAAAACTTGCACGGTGAAATTGGCATCCAGAAAAAGCAGCTCCGGTGAGCCATGTGTCAGGAGACTGCCGCTGATACCGTTGATAAAATTTTGCGGTTCAAGCAGAGAACTTAAATCAAACAGGTGTTCGAAACTGAAATTCAATCCGGTATCGTTGCTGAGTCCGGTTAACAGCATGCCCTCGCTTTCAATACTGAATGGCTGGCTCAGGCTGTGGCTGATATCGAGCGTGTCAATGTCGCCGCTGAAAAACAGTGTGCCGGCAAGTGAGTCCCCTGTGATGGGTGCTGGCAGTGCCAGCCCCTCAAGTTGCCAGTCCAGATTGCCATCCAACAAGAAGTCATTTGACTGCAAGGCAAGTGATCCAGTGATAAGCGCTTCATAACCAGCAAATTTAAGGTTTGACAAGCGCAGGCGCTGACCATTCAGCTCGAGGCCGAAAGATAGTTGTTCCAACTGAAAACGCTGTTCGCCCTGTCGCAGAGTTGCTGTATCCAGTGACAAGTTTTCCAGACTCAGCTCAACGGGCAACTGAAAAGCAAGCTGCAATGCTTGCAGAGGTGGCTCAGCGTTCTCTGTCGAGTTGGCAGTTGTGTCAGCCAGTGGCAGCTCCAGTAAGGGGCTGGAGAGCTGAAGCTCTTGTATCACTAGGCGCCTCTCAAGTAATGGCCATAATGACCATGCACTGCTGAGGCGCTCACTTTGCAAAGTGAATTGCGGGTGCGTGATACGTAAATTGCTGAAATCCAGTCCTTCGTTCAGCGTTCCGTCCAGGCGTTCATAGCTGTATTGAATAGCATAAGTTTCCTGCAGGGAGTCTTGCAGATATGACAGAATAAAGTTGGCTCCAGCGGTGCTGTTGAGCAGGTAATAGGCAATACTCAGAACAAGCAGGCTTAATACCAGTATGCCGGAAATAGCGCGTAGAAAAATTTTCAGCAAAAGCAGGCGCATCAGAGGTCGGGCCCCATGGTGACATGAATACGGAAGCCCTCGTTATCGTTCAGCGTATGGGCAAGATCGAAACGTAAGGGCCCGATCGGTGATAACCAGCGCAGTCCAACACCAATACTTTGTTTCCAGTCGATATCGTCGAATTCATTAAAGGCATTACCGCCATCGGTAAACAAAGCAACTCGCCAGCCCGGACGAAACAGGTAATCGACTTCGAGATTGCTGCTCAGTAAATGTTTACCGCCAACTATCGTGTTGTTTTCATCGACGGGCCCCAGGGTCCGGTATTTATAACCACGAAGACTCTGGTCACCCCCTGCTAAAAAACGCAGGGAGACTGGCAACTCTTCACGATCATCAATCCAGGTAAAACCGCTGTTAAAACGTAGCAAAAGACGCGTGAGCTGATTCAGTGAATGTACGCGGCTGCCGTTGATATTGGTTTGTATGAAACTGGTATCAGAGATAACAGCGCTGCTGGCTCCGCTGATTTCTGAGAAAAATTTCCAGCCACGTCTAGGATTGATCAAATCATCTGCCTGGGTTTTCGATAGATTAAATCCGAGAATGGCCAGATTGGAGACATCCGACTCGGTATTGATTACATAACTGTCACGCTGGTAATTGATAAAGGTATT